>Ga0105044_10000113_pt1 | contig 85280 bp, 88 predicted proteins | sample MAT01_FD_78092 | JGI IMG/M metagenome (GOLD analysis project Ga0105044, IMG submission 78092) | Freshwater microbial communities from Lake Fryxell liftoff mats and glacier meltwater in Antarctica - MAT-01 | ecosystem: Environmental > Aquatic > Freshwater > Ice > Liftoff microbial mat | place...
AATCGCCGACTCCTGTTTTTGCACACATATTTCTCAATTCTCTGTCGCTCGTACAAATTTAAATGTGTGAAGTTGCTCATATGTTCATTCTACGAGTGTTCGGATTCAAAGGTGAATTTGCATCTTTTTATTTACACACAATTACCAACGCATAGCGCAAAGGAGGCGGAATGCATTATCGACAAGATGATCACCTGCCACCGGGTGTGACTGTTGGTATTTTCTTTGTTGCTTTTTCAGGTTTCCTTCTTGGTTGTTATCTTGCTCCGGCATCGGTCGCTTCTTCGAATAGACTTGTTGGTTTGTATGCCATTCGCCCGAGTAATGTTGAAATTGTCACTTCAGTCGCGGGTGGTGGGGTACGGCCTCTGTCTAACAGCGGCCACCGAAGATTTCTGGTGATCCGCAATAAAGGACCGCCCAAAAAACTCAAACAGCGCAAGGCCCACCATATGGTATGGTGGGCCTTTTACATTGGTTTAAAAAACCACCCGAGAGGTCGGGTGGTTAGGTTTGGGTTAGTGCCCAGCGACATTCGTACTGGCGCTTGCACGACTGATGTGGTCACTGATAATCCAATCCCCGAGAGCTCGCGGGGTTTGAAGCACTCGCTTTCTTTCGTTGTGCTGTTTCTATCAGCATACTGGCAAGAAACAAAAACATTGACAAACTTTAACTTATCCTATATTATATGGTTCGTAACTATATCTCTAGGTTTGTTTGGAGTTTGCTCCAAACGCTGAGGCCACCGCGCTTTTTCTAAAAACTCTCGAGACAGACTAGTCGAACTTTATATGACTAGCGATTGTTACATTGAGACAATTCTTAACGTCTCTTAGAAAAAACATGCAACCACATTCAAATTCCTCGAATAATTCGGGGCACTCATACAGAAGCAACAAACCACGTTTTAGTGGTAATTCAACGTCAAAAGTCGGCGATAGTATTAAGGGTAGAACCTTTGCTCGTCCAAGTTTCCATAGTGGAAACAAGTCGTCATATCGTGGCGGTTCAAGGAGTTCAGGTCCATCTCGAGGTAATTCTCGTGGGGGCAGAAGCGAACGAATTGATTTTTCACGATACGTTAATAAGGCCGTCATTACTGAAGAAGTCGTACATTTTAAACCAGATCACAAGTTTGACGATTTTCTTATTCAAACTGAACTTAAGGGCGCGATTAAGTCAAAGGGATATCTCGAACCAACTCCGATCCAAGACCGTACTATTCCGCATATTCTTAAGGGCCAAGACATTGTTGGTATTGCCAACACAGGTACAGGAAAAACTGCCGCCTTCCTTATTCCGCTTATCAACAAAGTGCTTTTGAATCGTAAAGAGCAAATCCTTATCGAAGTGCCAACTCGTGAACTCGCTATCCAGATCGATGACGAGCTTAAGGGCTTCACAAAAGGCATGAAGATCTATTCTGTTTGCTGTGTTGGAGGCGCGCCGATTGGCCGTCAGATTTCTCAGCTTAAATATCAATACAATTTCATTATTGGTACGCCGGGACGTATTAAGGATCTTGTTGAGCGTAAAATGATCAAGCTTCCAGAGTTTAAAACACTTGTTATGGATGAGGCGGACCGGATGCTTGACATGGGTTTTGTTGCTGATATGCGATATGTTGTTTCCCTTATGTCAAAAGAACGTCATACTCTTTTCTTCTCTGCGACACTTTCAAGTGAAGTTGAAAAACTTATCAAAGAATTTCTTAATGAACCCGTACGAATCTCTGTTAAAACAGGAGATACTTCTAAAAATGTTGACCAAGACATCATTAAGGTTGATCGAGGTACAAACAAAATTGATATTCTGCAAGAACTTCTTAAACAAAAGGAATTCAGTAAGGTGCTTATTTTCGGCCGTACTAAGCATGGTGTAGAAAAGCTTTCAAAGATTCTCACGGATAGGGGATTTAAGGCGCAATCTATTCACGGAAATAAAAATCACTCAAAAAGACAGCAAGCGCTCGGTTCGTTTAAAAATAATATGTCGCAGGTACTGGTAGCGACAGATGTCGCTGCGCGAGGACTCGACATTGCGGACGTGAGTCATGTTATCAATTTTGATATCCCTGCCACATACGACGATTACATTCACCGCATTGGCCGAACGGGTCGTGGAAATAAAAAGGGTAAGGCCCTAACGTTTATTGAATAATTTTCGGTAACTAATTGCCATGAGCGATATTTTTGATAAAAATAAATTAAGAAAAACATTTCCAGGAAGTGGAAATTGGGTTGAAAAACCTCGACGCTCAGAAGTTTTGGTTTGTTCGTCTTGCAACGGTAAATATATTAAAACTCGTACTGGTCAAAAAACCTGTGTACGTTGTATCGTGCGAGCTACTGCCCTCGTGCGATAAGTTCCCTACAAAAATCTCATTAACAGAGTGTGCTGAAACGTAATAAGGGGGTCGACCACTTGTCTCTTGAAAAAAGTAAGGCATGGTGCATACTTGGGTATCGTTCTTATTATTAAGTTCATACATTCATGGAAGAAAATACCAATACAAATACAAAAAAAGTCGTTGCGGGTATTGCAATCGTAGTTCTTCTTGCTATTGGTTTTACTGTATACTGGCAATTTTTTAGAGCTAACTCACCAGTAGAGAATGTTGATCAAAATCAGGTTGTTACAAACGAACAATCAACGTCTGAGGCAAGACTCATGACCGCTGTGCATCAATTTAAGGCCGGAAAACACACCATTGTAGGCCAGACAGATTTGCCGACCTCGTGTCATGTACTCAAACATACAGAAAGAATCGCCGAATCATTTCCAGAACAAGTTACTGTTGCTTTTACGACAGCCTCGAATAATTCTGACGTTTGCGCTCAACTAGTCACTTCAGTTCGATATAAAATAGAATTTAATGCAAGTCAAAATGCGGTTATTGGCGCAACCTGGAATGGTGAACCTGTGCAATTTAACCTCGTTCCTGCTGGGCCAAATGACAATTTAGACAATCTCGATATTTATATTAAAGGATAATTATTTTTTTGAAAAAAAACTCAACAGCAGTTTTTGGCGGTGGATGTTTCTGGTGTACAGAAGCAGTTTTTAAGATGCTTAGAGGTGTTCATTCTGTCCTACCAGGTTATGCTGGTGGTGATAGCAAACCAACCTACGAAGAAGTTTCAACAGGCAACACTAACCAGGTTGAGGTTGTAAAAATTGAGTTCGATGATAGTCAAATATCTTTTGACGACTTACTTACTGTCTTTTTTGCTTCACATGACCCAACCACCCTCAATAGACAGGGAAATGACATCGGTCCGCAATACCGGTCAGTTATTTTTTATTTGACTGACGAACAGAAGCAAGGTGCTGAGGATTTTATTGCAAATCTTAATGCTTCTTCGGTACAGGGAAAAACGATCGTTACGGGAATCGAGCCACTAAACGAATTTTTTCAAGCCGAAGATTACCACCTCGATTACTATGCTCAAAATAAAAATCAACCGTATTGTGAACTTGTCATCAATCCAAAACTTGAAAAAGTTCAGCAAAATTTTGCACAACTTTTAAAAGATAATAATAAATAACATGACCAATACTGAAAAAAAGATAATTCCGGATGAAGGTGCGTGGAAAGAAAAATTAACTCCTGAGCAGTACCGTGTTTTACGAGAAAAAGGTACCGAAGCTCCTTTTAGTGGTAAATTTCTCAACGAAAAAAGGCAAGGCAAATACAATTGTGTAGCTTGTGGACAAAGGCTTTTTGAATCAAATAAAAAATTTGACTCGGGTACTGGTTGGCCAAGTTTCGATGAGGCGATTCCTGGGTCTGTTCGTTTTGAACATGATGGAACCCATGGAATGGACAGGACAGAGATTGTTTGTTCGCAGTGCGGTTCTCATTTGGGGCATGTGTTTGAGGATGGCCCAACAAAGACAGGTAAGCGTTTCTGTCTTAATTCCGTGTGCTTAGGCTTCGAGGAGGGGCAGGGGTAGTATGCTAAAATTGATCTACATAAACAAAAGAAATTATGAAAGCACTTCAATTTGATGAATTAAGAAAATTAAGAAAGCCTGTTGCTGATGTGAACGTCGAGCACCGTGAGCATTTTACTAAGGTAGAATATCTAGCCCTTCTGGTGACAGAAAAAATTGGCACCATGGGTTTCTTTTTTCTGCTTACTGGTTGGACCGTTGTGTGGTTAGGTTGGAATACGATTGGCCCAGTGGAATTTCGTTTTGACCCGTATCCCGCATTTGTTTTATGGCTATTTCTTTCTAATTTTATACAGCTTGTTTTTTTACCCATTATTATGGTTGGCCAGAATTTACAGGGAAGACATGCAGAAGCCCGAGCTCAAAATGATTTTAACGTAAATATCAAAGCTGAGAGAGAAATCGAGGCAATACTTCTTCATCTAGAAAATCAGGATGAGCTTTTGGAGAAGATTTTAAGGCACCTTGACCCAAAAAATAGCTAGTATTAAATGCACGTACTCATTTTTTGAGTAATATTTGATAATATTTTTTAATTAATATCAATATAGCCGTCATGGTATTATGTGTGGCATGGTATTACTTTTAAAGGAAGAAGAGCAAAATCGTCCAATGAGAACGAGAAGGCAGAGTTTTGGAGTTAAACGTTTACTTGTCCTTACTACTCTTAGTTTGCTACTTTTTGTTTTGATAATAAATGTTTACGTTTTTACCTTTAGTAGGAAATTTATACTCGAAAATGCAACCAAAACTCCTTTTTTGGAATCTGATGGGAATGTCTCGGTTGCAATTGTCCTGGGCGCCAGTGTGTATAGTGATGGAACGCTTTCTCCGTTACTTGAGGACAGAGCCAAGACAGCACTTGAGTTGTATAAAAACGGTGTCGTTCAAAAACTTTTGGTAAGCGGTGATAACCGCGCGTCATCTTACAATGAGGTAATTCCGATTCGTGAGTATATTATCGCTCACTCTGTTCCAGAGGAGGATGTGTTCACGGATTTTGCTGGTTTTAATACCTACGACAGTATGTATCGAGCAAAAAAAATTTTTGGTGCAAAAAATGTTTTGATTGTTACGCAAAGTTTTCATTTGCCCCGGGCGGTATATGCGGCTCGGCAGATTGGGTTGAATGCGTATGGTGTTCCTGCAAATAAAAGCGGTTATTATTTTAGAAATAATGCTCGTGAGGTATTAGCTACAACCAAGACTTTTATTCGCGTGTTAACACAAGCAAGACCCCTTTTTCTTGGTCGTGAAATCTCTATCGAGGGTGATGGTAGGGATAGTTTGAGGTGATAGATAATCATATGTCATTCTGGTATACTTAAGATAATATTTAAATTTGTGAATTATCTTTAGGGTTTGGTTTTATGAAAAAGATCATAGCTAAAAAAAGTAGTATCCATGGAACCGGAGTTTTTTTGGAAGAGCCGGCATCAAGGGGCTCCCTTCTAGCCTACATCAAGGGAAATGTCACTACGGTTGGAAAAAAGCTTTTGCATACACCCGAAGAAGCGTTGATGCATCCTGACTGGGTTGGTTTTTCCATGTCACGCTGGATTGACCCAGTTGTTCCCTTTAAGTACCTGAATCACTCTTGTGATCCTACATGTGGAGTTAAGGGTAGGGTCAGTTTGTACTCTTTAAAGGACTTGAAAGTCGGAGAAGAAATAACAATTGATTACTCTACAACTGAAGGTAATCCGTATTGGAAAATGTCCTGTACCTGTGGTTCAGCGCGATGCAGGGGGGTTGTTCGCTCAGTAGCATTTTTACCCAAATCAATATTTAAAAAATATTATCCGTTTCTGCCATTTTCTTTTAGAAAATTTTATATCAGGCACCAAAAACTTTCTGTGAAGCAAAATCCCTGGATTAAAAACTTGAGCAGTTATTCCTAATTTTATGCTAGATATAAGCGTAGTATCTTCTGTTTTTGCCGGCCTACTCCAAATTATCGGGTATTTTTTATATAGTAGGGATGTTTTTCAAGAAAAAATAATTCCTAACACAGCAAGTTGGCTTATTTGGGCAATTGGGGGGGGTCTTACCACAGTAAGTTATGTTCTTGTTTCGGGTGATTTGATTAAAGACATTGTGCCGGTTGTTTGCTCTATTAGTGTTGTTCTTATATTTATATTTTCATTAATTTGGGGCAAATTTAAAAGAATAGATCGGTTTGAATGGACTATTGTGGTATTGGATCTTTCTATCACTGCACTTTGGTTTTTTTCTTCGGAATCATTTTTGATCCACATGTTGTTTGTACTCAGTACGTTTCCGTCGTTCGTTCCAATTATCCGACATGTTTGGAAGAATCCTTCTAGTGAAAATTCTACCCCATGGATATTTTGGTCTCTTGCGTATCTATTAATGACTGTAACCGTATTAATTCGATATGAGAAATGGGAAGATTTATTCTATCCAGTGACTCTCTTCTTTTTGCATATTATAATAGCTACACTTTCTTCAGATTACATCATGAGGAGTGGTAGAAATTTTGCGGCGGCTGGTCAAAAAATATGATACTTATTAAAACAAAACTCAAGCCAAGTGAACTTAATGGAATCGGTGTGTTTTCAGAGGAATTTATCCCAAAGGGAAAATTGTTGTGGAAATTTAATTCAGATTTTGACCTCGTTTTGCCCAGAGAGCAAGTAGATCAATTATCTGACGCTGCAAAAGAACAGTTTCTACACTATGCGTATTTGAGCAAAAAAACTGGTCGCTATGTTTTATGTTCAGATGACTCGCGGTTCTTCAATCATCAGGACCAGGCAAACACAATCTGTGAAGTCCCACCTAATTCCGCTTCTGGTGAAGCGTTATACTGCTTTGCTGTTAGAGATATTTACAAGGGAGAGGAATTAACGAATAATTATAGGGATTTTGACGAGGGATTTTTAGGGTATAATACTAGGATATCTAATGATTAATTCAAATGAAAAAAGTAACTTATTTTTTCAGGTAATTTTTTTTGTCTTACTCCTCTCTGTTTTTGCTAGTTACTGCAGGTATGTAGTTTGGCGTGATTTTCAATATTTTTTGGTCGAGGATGAAATTCCTAGCCAGTTTGATTTGACTACTTATATTAATTAGCTCTCTTTATGCGATGATTCAAGATATTATTGTGGCGTGCGAGTGGTCGACATCACATTTCTTGATTTTTTCTGGTAACGTTTTTTCTCCGCTTTTGTACTATTCTTATTTTGGTTCCGTGATCCCGAGTTTAATAATTGGATTGTACGTGTTTTACAAGGGACCCAAATATCTTGCTAACCGTTTACTGTTGTTTACCGTTCTATCTTTTGCGGCATGGGTATTCTGTGCGTTAGTTACTTGGGCAACTGAAATTCCTTCATACACGATGTTTTTTTGGTCAGCTCTCAATATCTTTGAGCCAGTTGTCTATTTTTTTTCTTTCTACTTTTTCTACGTTCTTACTTTTTCTAAAGATCTTTCAACCAAACAGAAAATTTTATTTGGACTACCGCTCTTGATAACTTTCCTACTTACACCAACTCGTTTTGGACTGTTGGGGTACAACTTATCAGATTGTGAAAGAAACGCTGTCGAGGGAATAATCGCAACTTATGGTTATGCGGTCGAAATTGCTTACACATTCCTTGTTTTGGGATTCGCCCTTCATTTTCTTAATAAAACCAAAGGTACAAGTGAGAGATTGCAAACTATTTTGCTTACCACTGGTATTATTGCGTTCCTTCTAAGTTTTTCTGCTGGTAATATACTCGAAGTTTTTACTGAAAATTGGCATATAGGACAGTATGGTTTATTTGGAGCACCAGTATTCGTGGGGTTTCTCGCGTACATTATTGTGAGGTATAAAAAATTTAATATTAAAATATTCGGTACTCAAGTTCTTGTTGTGGCTATTGGGGTGCTTATCGGCTCGATGTTCTTTGTTAGACAGATTGAAAATTTGCGTTTTGTTTTAGTCGGAACAATTATTTTGTTTATTCCATTAGCTTATTTGCTCGTTAGGAGTGTTAGGGGTGAGATTGAATCCAGGGAAAAAATTCTGAGACAAAAGGTTGAAATGGAAATTATAAATTTAAAGCTTCAATCCATTAACAAAAAACTTAAAGAACTAGACAAACAAAAAACAGAGTTTGTTTCTTTTGCCTCACATCAGCTTCGAGGTCCACTTACAGCCATTAAGGGTTATGCGTCACTGATCTTGGAGGGTGACTATGGAAAAATCACAGACGACCTACGAGGTAGTATTAAAATAATTTTTGATTCAACAAATACACTTGCAACAGTTGTCGATGATTACCTTAATGTGTCAAGGATTGAGTTGGGGGAAATGAAATACTCATTCTCAGTTTTTGATTTGAAAGATTTAGTGGACACTTCTTTGAGTGAGCTGAAGCCAAATCTTGAGAAGGCTGGTTTACAGTTAGATTTTATCTCCAAACCGGAAAATCAATATGAAGTTCGGGCGGATAAAGAAAAATTGAAACAGGTTTTGCTTAATCTTATTGATAATTCGATTAAGTATACTCCGAAGGGAAAAATCACTGTAAGTATTGAGAGTACAAACAAGAAAGTTAAGGTATTAATCAAAGATACAGGTATTGGAATTTCAAAAGAGGTTATTCCAAAACTGTTCAGTAAGTTTAAGAGGGCTGATAATGCAAATAAAACAAATATGCGCGGAACAGGACTCGGTTTGTTTATCGCAAAAGAAATTATCACAGCTCATGGTGGTAATATCTGGGTCGAGTCAGAGGGTGAGGGTAGGGGTTCTCAGTTTGTTATCGAACTCGATCTTCACAAAAAACCCTAGGATTGTTTTGGTTTCGTGTCTCTAATATTTTCATTATGAAGCCTTTCTGATTCCTTCCAGGCAAGGTCAAATATATTTTTTAAAGTATCCGCAATTTCCTGGCTTTCAATTACAACAAGAAGGGGATCTTGTGAAATAAATTCAATTTTGTCTTCGTATATGGAAAGTCCGAGAATTGATTTGTTGTTAAGATTAAATTTTTTTTCTGGAATCATTAGAAATCTGTCGGTAGATCCAAATTTTTTATAGTCATTAACGACCGAGAGAGAATTTGTATTACTTGGTGAAATAACACACATATTCGCCCCAGACATTTTTAATAGTGCCACATCATCTTTGATGTAGCTTGCAGGAAGGAATTTCTTAATATCAGACATGTCTTCATACACTCTAAATTTTTTCATTCCTCGGTTTATCTGCTCGTCGAATATTCCGCTGGAACCTCGCTCTATCGCCTCCTGCCCGGTGTATATGTAAACCTTGGGTCGGAGTTTTGTGTCTTTGTGGAGTGTTCTCAGTCCGGGGAGTACCTTTTCAATTGTATTTTTTATGTCGTTTTGCTTTCTGAGCTTCTCCTCAGCCATTTGCAAAAGTGCTTCGGGGGATGCCGCGGTATACCCCAGGATTTTTTCATGAGTAGATTGGATTACTAGCCCCTTCTTTTTGAGGGATTCAATCACTACGTAGGCCGAGCTCCGGTTAACCTTAGATTTTCTTGAAATTTCAGTGACCCCAGCAACCTCAAGTTCCAAAAGTGCGAGGTATATTTTTGCTTCTTTGTCACTTAGCCCAAAGTTATTGAGGGCTTTTATAGGCATATTGTTTGGGTTTATTGACATTTTTGCCTCTAATTTATTTTTTTATCGCTGTTAGTGTACTCCAACAAAGTTGTTTAATCAAGCCATTTATATTGATTTTTAATGTCGTACTGCTCTGACATCGTAAAAAAGACAGTGCGTGGAGCACGTAAGACTGTTGCAATGCTACAACAAAATTCAATACCTGGATTTATTTAAAGTTAAAACATATTTTATGTGGGACCATATATTGTTTTACATATGAATATTAAAGACAAAAAAACCAGAGCTAGTTGCAACCAAGGATTCACATTAATTGAAATTCTTCTCGTAATGGGTATCATTGCCATTTTGGCGGCTGTTGTTATTGTTGCTATTAATCCAGCACGGCAATTCGCACAAGCGAGGAACTCTCAGAGAATAAGCAATGTCTTCTCGATATTGAATGCAATTAATCAAAATATGGCGGATCATAACGGTGTTTTTGATTGTGGTGCTGGTGTGATACCCGTCAGTCCAACACTGATTAAATCGTCTGGCGGATATAATCTTGCTGATTGTATTACTCCGCTCTACCTCTCGGTTTTACCCTTTGATCCAGGAGCCGTAGGCGCACACTTTACTTCTGTTAGTGATTACGACACCGGGTACACTGTTGTACGATCAGGAACCACGGGTCGTATCACTGTCGCAGCTCCAGAGGCCCAGGCACCAAGTGAGTTAAACAAAGACATTTCTGCAACTCGGTAGGCATCATATTTATAACCGAAAAGGGGTATTCCACTCCAACACAAGAATACGTTCTTCGGTCTCAGAATACGGCTATTCAAAGGAATTATATTGCAAGGGGAGAAACTCCCTGAAACAATATTGACAATATAAATATTAGTGTGTATAATATGACAAGTGTAGAAAGGAGCTCTTTGTTCGAACTCCAGCAGGGACAAGTGGTCGGCTTATCTGAAGGGTACCCCGTGAAATTTTTAAGACGTACGTTGCTTGTAGCCTCGATTTGTTTTCTGGGTGGGTGTGGTCTGTATGATCAGCGAAGGGCGGATTACTACAACCCACCCAGTTGTGTGTATGTAACAAACTACAACCTTCGCCTTGAAGGTGCCGGTCGGTTTGGTACAACTAATTACGGCAACTGTGGCCGTAATTACTATGGAAATCGCCACAAATGAAAGAAAAATTGTGAACACACAAACCCGCTGCATTGCGGGTTTTTTTCATGACTTAACTTGTGGTATTCTTTGTTAGCTAAATGGTATCTAAATCGTCAATGCTAATAAAAAAGCAAAGGCCGAGAGTGGTTGTTCTTGGTGCTGGTTTTGGAGGGTTATACACATTTTTTAATATTCGAAAATTTCTTTCAGACCAAGAAGTTGAAATTACAATAGTTAATAAAACAAATTATTTTCTTTTTACCCCCTTGTTACATGAGGTTGCTACTGGAGGACTTGCGCATCATCAGGTCGTAGAGGCGATTCGTACGATAACTAAAAAAAAGGGAGCAATTCTGCATATTGCAGAGGTTTTAAAAATTAATACAAAACAAAAAATTGTAGACACAACAATTGGATCAATTGAGTATGACTTTTTGGTGATTGCAACTGGTGCAACAACGGAATTCTTTGGCACTCCTGGTGCCTCGGAAAAAACACTTGTTCTTAAAAGTTTGCAGGATGCAATTCGAATCAGAAATCAATTTATAGATTCTTTTGAAACAGCACTTGAAGCCAAGGATCCTGTAGTTCGAAAAAAACTTCTCACGTTTGTCCTTGTGGGAGGGGGAGCCACAGGCGTCGAACTTGCGGGCGAAATGGCCGAGTTTTTCTACGACACATTTTTGAGTTTTTTTCCGGGAAGAATTGCAAAAGAGGATGTTGTAATCCATCTCGTTGCTGGCGAACAAGAGCTCCTCGCTAATTTTCATAAGGGTATGCAGGGGGAGGCTCGAAGAGTTTTGATAAATGCAGGGGTGCGGGTCAGAACTGGGGTTCGAGTTACCAGTGTTGATGATGATGGTGTCACGCTTTCGGATAATTCTCGAATTGAATCAACGAACGTTATGTGGCTTGGTGGCGTGAGGCCAAATGTACCGGCATCAGATATTCCCCTAGGTAGCTCCGGTGCCCGTGGACGCATTGTCGTGGATAAAAACCTGCGGGTACAAAATTTTGAAAAAATGTACGCACTGGGTGACGTTGCTACTTTTGCAGATAAATTTTTGCCGATGCATGCCCAAGCAGCGGTCCAGGAAGCTTCCATCGTGGCAAAAAACATTGTCTCGGAGATTAGAGGGAAGAACCCGACCGCGGTATTTCAGTATCAACCAGTGGGGGATTTGGTCTCTGTGGGGCAGTGGCACGCCATTGGTTACCTTTTTAATTTTCTTTGGACAGGCCCCCTCGCTTGGTTTATTTGGAGGACAGTGTATCTCTCAAAGTTCGCTTCTTGGCCGAAGCGAATTAAAATTGCGGTCGACTGGACCGTAGACATATTTTATCCACGTGACATCACGAGAATATAGTTATACAATTTATTTTATTAAAAATTAACGTCCCATTATGGTACATCTTAAAAAGAATCAAGATTTAGGTATGCTGTTGCTTCGTTTATCTGTCGGTGCTGTTTTTGTTGCTCATGGCTGGGCAAAATTTGCTTCTATGGCAGATACAATTGGTTTCTTTGGACAGCTAGGTATGCCGGCAGTTTTGGCCTACGTGGTCGCAACGATTGAGCTTCTTGGTGGTTTGGCACTGATCATCGGTATTTATACTGATATTGCTGCACTTTTACTTGCGGTTGTTATGGCTGTAGCCCTCGTGTATGTAAAAATGATTAAATTTAAAGCAGGCTTCGTTGGTGGTTATGAATATGACCTCGTCCTACTTGCTGCAAACCTTACAATTGTTTTTGTTGGAACAGGTAGCCATACTGTCAGAAGACTTCTAAAAAAGAGTATGTAGACTACTCTTCAGGCTCAAGTTTGAGGACGTACCCTTCAAAAGGTAGGAGTTCGAGGACTTGTTCAGAAACAACTGTCGAAAAACGAGAAGTCGTAGAAAAAATAATCTGCGGCTTTTTTGTTTGGGTAGGTAGTAGTTCTTGTTCAATACCAGTACCAAAATTCATTGAAATGAAATAGCGAACATCACCCAGGCGTCGCTCGAAGGAAAGAACATTGGAGGAGTTTGAGCTGATGGGGATATATTCACCGTGGCGAAGGACTTCGTCTGCATTGCGCAACGCAATAATTCTTTTATAAAAAGAGAAGGTAGATTCGGCATCATTTTGCTCGTGCTTCACATTTACTGCTTTGTAGTTATCATTCACGGGAAGCCAGGGTTTGTGGGTGCTGAAACCCGCATATGGTGTGTCATCCCACTGCATGGGTGTTCGTTCGGGGTCTCGTCCACCGTGATAGCCACTAAAAATTTTCGCAACAATGTCTTTCAGTGCGTCGTGGGGGATTTTGGTATTTGTCATGCCAATTTCCTCTCCGTAGTATATAAAAGGTATGCCCGGAAGGGTGAATTGGAGAAAGGCAGCAATTCTCGCCTCGGCTTCACCGATTCTTGTTGCAACTCGGTCAACATCATGGTTCCCAAAAACAAAATTCGGTAGGAAGTTTGGAGGGGAATTAAGTAAGTACTCGTCTATAATTTTTTTGTATTCAACAGTGCTCCATTTCCTGTTGATGAAATTAAAATTAAAAATAGTAAACCTGTCTGATGAGTACACAGCCTGGAGTTTGTGAATACCCTTAGGGTCAAGATACGCTTCGCCAACTATTGCGATATCTTTGTGACGGTCTAAGGTTTTTATTATGAAATCAGTTAATGGCTCACTTTGTCTAATATCACCTACGCTGTGCATGTGAAGGAGTGCATTATACGGATCATCTCCCTTTTTACTGTAAAAAACATTGATCGGGTCTTCCCTCAGTAATTTGTCCTCAACAAAGTGAAGAAATGCGTCAATTCTCAGACCATCAACGCCCTTTTTTACCCAAAAATCAACCACACCGCTCATAGCCACGCGTACTTCTTCGTTGCGCCAATTTAGATCCGGTTGTTCCTTGAGGAAACTGTGAAGATAGTACTGATTTGTATTTGTATCTAGCTCCCATGCTGAACCACCAAACACGCTCACCCAATTATTGGGTGGCCGACCGTTTACTCCGTCTCGCCATACATACCAATCGCGTTTCGGGTTATCGAGTGAGCTTCGAGACTCCGTAAACCACTTGTGCCGATCAGAGGTATGGTTGCCAACAAAATCAATAATTATTTTTATCTTTCTTTTGTGAAGCTCTTCAACAAGTTTCTCAAAATTTGGCATACCTCCAAAAATGGGATCAACATCGGTAAAGTCCTCGATGTCGTAGCCAAAATCAGCCATGGGTGATCGGTAAAACGGACAAATCCATACTGCATTTATTCCTAGAGAATGCTCTGAACCATTGAGATAATCTATTTTTTCAATGATGCCCGGAAGGTCCCCCTTACCGTCACCATTTGAGTCTCTAAAACTGATTGGGTATATCTGATACACAATCGCATTTTTGGACCAATGAGCGTCTTTATTTTTTTCGGTATTTTGTCGCAATTTTTATACGGATTACTTGTATCAAAGTATATCAGAGGAAGAAATTTTTATATTCACTCGAGTTGCATATTGTGAGCCATTTTGTGATAACATGACTACCATGTCGTTTCTGTTTAATCCAAAAACTCGGCGCCGAGTTTTATTTGTTGCTCCGGAGGCTAAGCCTTTCGCTAAGGCTGGTGGGTTAGGGGAGGTTATATTCGCGCTCCCTCGAGCGCTTGAAAAGATGGGTTATGACGTAAGGGTTATGATTCCGCGTTACGCCGGTATTGATCCAGAAAAATTTCATCTCAAGATGGAGTATGTTGGTTTGGAAGTACCAACTGGTAGTGACGGTCGTAAGGATAATGAACCAAAGCATCTTGTCTGTAATGTGCGTAAATACGTTCCTGATCCAAAAAAAAAGGAAGATGAAAAATTGCCGGTAACCACCTATTTTTTAGAGAATGAAGAATATTATGAAAAAAGGTCAAATGTATATGGATACAGTGACGACACTGTTCGCTGGGCGCTTCTGAGTAGAGGCGTTTTGGAATTCATAAAGGTTTCAAAAGATTGGACGCCAGACATAATCGTTGCTTCGGATTGGCAAACAGGCTTTTTGCCAAATTTTTTAAAGAAAGAGTACTCACAATATCCAAAACTTGCAGATATTTCGACGGTTTTTGTCATCCACAACCTCTATTATCAGGGCATGTTTGATCATCATTTCGTTTCAGAGATGGATTTTGATGATGGGCAGTCTAGCTTACCGTCGATTTTTGACCCACGTTTTCTTAAGATGAATGGGATGCGGCGCGGAATCATGTATAGCGACATGATCACAACAGTTTCGCCCACCTACTCTCAAGAAATTATGACAAAGGATTTCGGAGAGCTTTTAGACGATCTTTTGAAAGAGCATCGTGCGCACGTTCGCGGGGTTTTGAACGGTATTGATTATGAGGATTTTAATCCAGAAACTGATATTAATTTGGTCGGTAATTATTCTGTAAAATCTTTAAACCGTAGGGTTAAAAATAAAACAGAATTACAGACTAAATTTGGTCTACCAAAAGATGAGAATATACCAATAGTCGGTATAGCATCAAGACTTGTTGAAGCGAAAGGTTTCGACCTTATGTTCGGTATGATTGAGCCGCTGATTAGAGAGCTTGATTTTCAGCTTGTGGTTCTTGGTAGTGGGGACGCAAAGTACATGGGGTTTTTTAAGGATCTTGCAGATCGAATGCCAAAGAACGTAGCAGTGCATTTGTCTTTCGATGCCACTCTTCCGCGTCTGATTTTTTCCGGAAGCGATATGGTACTGGTTCCGTCTAGGTTCGAACCGTGCGGTTTGGTCCAAATGGAAGCAATGAGATACGGTGCAATACCAATCGTAAGGAAAACTGGAGGTTTGGTTGATTCTGTGACGGGCTTTGATCCACTTACGGGCAAGGGGACAGGTTTTGTTTTTAATGATTTTAATTCTTTGTCACTCGCTATCGCCGTCACACGAGCGTGCGAACATTATCGTAACCCGTCTGTGTGGAAGGAGATTCAGAAACAGGCCATGTCCGCAAACTTCTCCTGGGAGAATTCCGCTGAGGAGTATGCTCGAATTTTTGAAATGCTGTTGCCTTTGAAATAGTTTAATATTTAAGCGAATCTAACATGTACTGGGCAAATTTTTTACATATATACCAACCGTACGATCAGCGTCTCGATGTTTTGGAAGAAATAATCACACAGAGTTATCGTCCACTTTTGGAGGGTATTCGGGATCGCTCTCATGTGAGGCTGACTATAAACATCAACGGTGCGCTTATGGAGCTTTTTGATAAGTGTGGTCACCAGGACCTTATTGATATCCTAAGGCAGGTAAGTAAGGATGGCCGAGTTGAATTTACAAGTACTGCAAAATATCATGCCTTCCTGCCTTTTCTTGATCCAGACGAAATGGTTCGTCAGATTAACATTAATAATGAAACCAACTCATTTTTTCTTGGAGAAGGGTGGAGACCCCGTGGTTTTTTCCCGCCTGAAATGGCTTTTGACGAACGTATTGTGCCAATAATAGATGATCTTGGTTTTTCTTGGATTATTTTGGATGAAATTGCTCACGACGGCGTACCCGGAAATACAAGCTTTGATGTCATCCATAAAATTCCGAAATCCAACCTTCGCGTGTTTTTTCGTGAGAGGCGTTTAAGTAATCTTATTATGGGTGCAGTTGTGCGTTCACCCGATTCTCTCCGTGAGGCGATGAAGGATGATCTTCATAAGAATCGATATGTTATTACGGCAATGGACGGAGAAACCTTCGGACATCATCGTCCAGGGCTCGAAAAAACTCTTTTTGAAATCTTCGACACCAAAGATTTTAATATGGTGCGTATTTCTGATATCCCGGAGTATTTTAAAAAGGAAGTTGAAATTATGCCAATAAAATCAACATGGGCATCTAGTGCGGTTGATATTCAAAAAGGAATCCAGTTTCTTACCTGGGCGGATCCGTCGAATCAGATTCACAAATGGCAGAAAGAGTTTACTGACCTTGTTTTAGCAGAAGTTAAAAAAGTACCACCAGATGATCCGGCATACGAGGATGTTCGACATCGTATGGATGTTGCCTTGGCTAGCGATCAATTTTTTTGGGCCTCGGCAAAGCCGTGGTGGAGTGTTGAGCAGATAGAGGGTGGCGCTTATTTTCTTCTTGATACTGCGAGAAAAATTCCAGGCATTTCTACAGAGACACTTAAACATGCCCGAGGTTTATATGAAAATATTGTTTCCACTGGTTTTCATTGGCAGAGAAGTGGAAAAATTAGGTCTATGTACGAAGAACAGCACTCCGTTCAAAGAATTCCATTCAAAGAGCGTACTTTGGAAAAGGGTGGTGAAATGGCAACAGAGTTTACTGCGTTTGTTGACATGATGAAGGATTTAGAAAAAAAAGCGTCGGCAATTGGCGAATATGAAAAAGCTATTCTTTGGCGGGATGCGGTCTATAAGTTAGAGCATAAGACTGAAATTTATGATGCAATTAACGCCATTGATTTGTTAAGGATACATATCCCAAATGATATTGTTGAAAAAACACTAGAAAAATATAAGGAAGAATATCGCAAAATTCGTGGCGGTCAACCAGAGCAAAGGGGAAATTAACCGTAGGCGCATTATCTTGCGAGTTCGTCTATTTTTGCTGCAAGAATAAAATCGTTTTCGGTGAGGCCTCCAATAGAGTGTGTAGAGAGTGTAAACGTAACCTTGTTCCAATTAAATATTCGAATATCCGGATGATGATTCTCTTTTTCGGCAACCTCTCCCACTGTATTTACAAATGCTAGCGCTGCTGGAAAATCCCTAAACTGCAGCGTTTTTTCGATATATTTTTCATCGACAATTTTCCACCTATCCAATTCCTCAAGTAGGTGCGAGGCTTGTGTTGGGGCAAGGGAACCCTGCCTATCTTCACAGGGAGCACATTTTTTCTTAGCTAGTTCTCCCATGTGTCTCAGTACTCGTTTCTTTCCGGGGCGTTCTTAATAATCTCAAGAATTTTGTTTTCGTCATCCTCAATAGTAAACAGTGACATGTCGTTGTGGTCAATCATTCCTCTGCTGAGGATGTTTTCTTCAAGAAATTTTTCAAATGGCTTCCAGTATTCCGACCCAAAAAGTATGACTGGAACAGATTTAATTTTTTTGGTTTGAACCAGAGTAAGGATTTCAAACAATTCATCGAGTGTGCCGTAGCCACCGGGAAAGAAAATAAATACATTTGAGGAGAATGACAGACAAACCTTTCTTGCGAAGAAATACTGAAGACCAATTTGGTTCGTGAGGTAAATGTTTGTTGGTTGTACGTCTGGAAGTTTAATGGTTATTCCAAGGGAATGCCCCTCAGCTTCAAAGGCCCCTCGGTTCGCAGCCTCCATAATCCCAGGACCACCTCCAGTAATAATCGAACGATCAAGCTCACTCGCAATTCGCTTTGTAAGAGAAGTGGCCTTTTTGTAGTAAGGGTTATCCTCGGCCGTGAGTGACGACCCAAAGATTGTTACTGATCGGGGAAATCTTTCCAAAAATTTAAAACCTTCCCGGAATTCCATATCAATCCTATCAATCCTTTTTAGGATTGAGGTGTGCATTTCAGAGCGCGACATTGGCATTGATACTTCAATTTTATCTCTACCTTTTCTTTCTTTCTTTTCTTTGTCTGTTTCCATAGGTGTTAATTGTAATGTCATGATTCCATAACGGCAAGTCGCCCACATTTTTGCACGCTAGTAATTTGGGGTATACTAGTCTCTGTATGCTTATAATTTATCCTAATTGACTATGAAAAAGCTCAATCGAAACCAGTGGATTGCAGTGACGGTCGCTCTTGTGGTAATAATTACCTTCTTTGCAACAGGTAGGACAATCATTTCATTTTTTAGTAACGGGGAACAAGTAATTAATCAAGAACAAACAACAATGGACTCAACACAACCAGACTCATCAAACCTAAATAATGCCTTTTCCACCTCTATCGCGGGTTTTGAAATTACGGATATTACTGTTGGCACAGGTGAGGTTGCTACAGCAGGAAAAAAGCTAACGGTAAATTATAGTGGTGCTCTTACAGACGGTCGGGTGTTCGATAGTTCGTACACTCGTGGTACTCCTTTTGAATTCACATTAGGTGCTGGTGATGTTATCCAAGGCTGGGATAAGGGGTTTGCTGGTATGAAGGTAGGTGGTAAAAGAAGATTGGTGATTCCTGGTGAGCTTGCTTATGGTTCTGGAGGTGTGCCCGGCCTTATTCCCTCAAACGCAACACTTGTGTTCGAAGTTGAGTTGCTCGGAGTTAAGTAAGTGAGTCTCAAATTTACAATTGAAAAAAATCTTACTGGCCACATGGGCAGAGCTGGTCAGATAGAAACAGAGCACGGGGTCATAAATACCCCGGCTTTTGTGCCGGTGGCAACAAAAGCAACGATTAAATCTCTTACGCCGGAGCAAGTGAGTGGTCTCGGTGCTCAGGCTGTTTTGGCAAATACGTACCACCTGTATCTCCAGCCGGGAGACGAAGTTGTAAGGGACGCTGGTGGGCTACATTCTTTTATGAATTGGAAGGGTCCGACCATGACAGACTCGGGTGGTTTCCAAGTGTTTTCTCTCGGGGCAGCATACGGAAAGGGTTTAAGTAAAATATTAAAAAATAAAGATGAGGAACTTTTGCTCGGTCAAGTCTTACGTCGAGAAGAAGTAAAAAAAATTGCAACCATTGACCCTAACGGGGTAATGTTTCGCTCACATCTGGATGGAAGTGCTCATTATTTTACACCAGAGAAGTCAATTGAGATTCAGCATAATCTTGGAGCTGATATTATTTTTGCATTTGATGAATGCACGTCACCGCACGAATCAAATCATTATCAGCGTGAAGCACTCGACCGTACTCATCGCTGGGCAAAACGCTCTCTTGCTCGGCATATTGAATTAAGAAATTCAAAAAATAAAAAAAATTCATTGTTCGGGATTGTACAGGGAGGTAGGTCCGAGATTCTCCGCAAGGAAAGTGCTGAAGTTATTGGAGGTATGGACTTCGATGGTTTTGGAATTGGAGGTTCCTTTGCCAAAGAAGATATGACGACAGTTGTTCAGTGGGTCAATGAAATTTTGCCGAAAGAAAAGCCTCGACACTTGCTTGGTATCGGTGAGCCAGAAGATCTTTTTATGGGTGTGCAGAACGGCGTCGATCTCTTTGATTGTGTTGCTGCGACACGAATCGCTCGAAATGGTGGACTTTATACTGTCCATGGAAAAATTAATCTCATGAATGCTGAGTTTGTGAGAGATTTTAGTAAGCCAGATGAAACTTGCGACTGCTATTCTTGTAAGAGTTTTACAAAGGCATATCTTGCACATTTGTTTCGTGCAGACGAAATGCTTGCTTCGACCCTAGCTTCAATTCACAACCTTTATTTTATTGTTCACCTTGTTGAAAATATTCGGAAATCTGTTCTGAGTGGAAATTTTTTAGAATATAAGGAAGGTTTTTTAGGAAAGTATCTTTAGCTCGTTTGTGTCTAAAACTTATAAAAAAACCGCTGGGGCGGTTTGGCGTGTTGATTAACGGGTGTAGATCCCATACCTGCAATTGCAGGTGCGGTCCGAATTCCATCCCGCGCCGCAATTATTCGAATGCATACGTGTTCTCCGTTGTTGAAGGATCAAAATTAAGTCTTTACGAGATTAAGACAAGAAATCTATCAAAATCTTACCGTGGATAAGGAAAATTTTCAATACGTGTCAATCAGGACTTTGTACTATAATATCTGCCATACATGGCAAATTTTAAACTAAAGTCGGAATTCTCACCTCAGGGTGATCAGCCAAATGCTATTAAGGAGCTCACGGATGGGGTTAGGTCTGGCATGCGTCACCAGACACTTTTTGGTGTAACTGGGTCCGGCAAAACATTTACAGTTGCAAATGTTATTGCAAATATTGACAAACCAACGCTTGTTATTGCGCACAACAAGACTCTTGCCGCGCAACTTGCACAGGAGTATAGAGAATTTTTTCCGGATAATGCTGTTCATTATTTTGTTTCCTACTACGATTATTACCAGCCCGAGGCGTATATGCCCGTTACAGATACGTATATAGAGAAAGAAGCACAGATTAATGAAGAGATAGACCGACTTCGTCATGCTTCGACCCAGGCCCTTTTGACTCGAAAGGACGTTATTATTGTGGCTTCAGTGTCTTGCATATACAGTTTGGGTAGTCCCGTTGAATACGAAAAAATTAATATGAAAATCTCCCGTGGACAGGCAATCTCCCGTGGAGAATTTATGCGAACACTCATTGGTTTGCATTTTGAGAGGACAAATGCCGATCTGTTGCCCGGACTTTTTCGTGCTGTAGGGAATTCTATAGAAATAATGCCGGTCAATGAAAAAGTTGTGTACAGACTTGAAATTGAGGATAGTAAAATCGCTAGAATCAATAAAGTTGAAGGGGTCTCGAGTCGAATTTTGAGTGATGTTGAAACCTTCTTTCTTTTTCCTGCAAAGCACTTTATTGCCAATACTGAACAGCAGAAGGCTGCTATTAAAAGCATTGAAAGGGAGCTTGCTCAGCAGTTGAAGGTCTTTAAAAAGGAAGGAAAGCTTCTTGAGTATGAACGTCTTAAGAGACGGACGACATACGACCTCGCTCTTATTCGTGAAATTGGTTATTGTGGAGGCATTGAAAACTACTCACGGCATTTTTCTGGCAAATTGCCTGGAGAAGCGGCTGAGTCGTTACTCGCATATTTTCCTCATAAGACAAACGGTGAACCAGACTTTCTGACTGTCATCGATGAATCGCATGTGACCGTGTCACAGATCGGTGGTATGTATAACGGTGATGCTGCCCGAAAAAAAACACTTATCGATCACGGTTTTAGATTACCATCAGCTCGTGACAATAGACCGCTTAAGTTTGAAGAATTTGAAGAACGTGTAGGGCAAGTAATTTATACATCTGCAACACCCGGCCCATATGAAAAAGAGCACAGCCAGAAAATAGTTCAGCAAGTTATTCGTCCAACCGGTTTGCTTGACCCACAGGTCTCTGTGCTGCCAGTGATTTCAAATGGCGCATACAAAGGTCAGATTGGAGATTTTATTGATAAGGCAATTGAGTATATTAATAATGGCCACCGTGTTATCGCTACGACACTTACAAAAAAGATGGCCGAGGATTTGAGCGAATATCTTAAAGAAAGAAAGGTAAAAGCAGAATACTTACACAGCGATATTTTGACGCTTGAACGAATCGAGATCCTCTCTCGTTTTAGGAGGGGAGAGTTTGATTGCCTTGTTGGAGTTAATCTACTTCGAGAAGGCCTTGATTTACCAGAGTTGGCATTTATTGGTATTTTGGATGCAGACAAGGAGGGTTTTTTACGTTCAGAGACTTCACTCATTCAGATTATTGGTCGCGCCGCTCGAAATGTTGAGGGACGAGTAATACTGTACGCAGACCGTGTTACTGGCTCGATGAAGCGGGCGATGGACGAAACGAATCGTCGTCGAGCTCTTCAGCTTGAGTACAATAAAAAACATGGCATCACCCCAAAAACAATCAAGAAGAAAATTCAAGATATTGCAGAGACAATGAGAAGTGAGCACTCCAAAGCAGTGGCTAACCTTCTAGCAATTGATGTCGAAATCTACAAAAAGAAACCAAAGGGTCTTATGAAGGAAAAGAAAAAACAGATGGCAGATGCGGTGAAGGCACTTGATTTTGAAACTGCGGCGATTCTTCGGGACGAAATTGCTGAACTTGAAAAAGGTTCATGATATAATTTGTACGTAATGTTTTGTTAAATTTGAATTTTTATTTTAAATCCAAATTTAATGTGCCCCACGAAGATTCAGACACACTTCATCGGCTATTTTCGGACATTTTCTTGTGGTATAACAAATAATGTAATTTTGTGAGATTAGTTCATCAAAACAAATTTGAATCAAATCGTTGGATGATAAAGGCCCGGTGGTTTTACGCGCCAACACTTTTTTTTATGGGTCTTTTGTCAAAGCTCGATCCGTTAGGTCGAAACTATTTTCCTGTACCCGTAATGCTTTTTCTTTTCTTCTCGTTCATATTGATGAACGTGGTATTTTATAAGCTAGTCCAGTATCTTGAGGTAAATAACAAAAAGCAATATCTTAATGTCCTAGCAACAAGTCAGATCTGTACCGAGTTACTTTTTTTTGTAACCATTCTGCATTTGTCTGGTGGTGCGGAAAGCGTTGCTCCAATTTTCTTTTTTATTCCTATCGTTTCGTCAATCATTCTTTTTGACGTTACCGGATCGCTTATCATAGCTTTTGTGTCTGGAGTGTTCGTAAATAGTATTGTTGTGTTGGAGTATTTCGGTATCCTTCGCTATATTCCCGGGTACCCCCGTTCCACAGTAATGACAAAGGATGAGTTTTTAGTTGGACTGACTGCAACGATTACAATTACCGCAGTGTATTTTATTGTCGGTGCGCTCACTGGCTATCTTGCCGCCGTTATTAAAAATCGTGAAGCTCAACTTTCCGAGAGTAAACGTCGTGCCCAGCTCCAGGCAGAGCGTCTCCGTCTCCTTAACGAGGCATACAATAGCTATGCTCGTCAGTTGGTACGTAAGGATCTTGACCTTACAAAACAAAACGAACGATTTACTCAGCTTGATAGGGAAAAATCAGAATTTGTTTCTACGGTGTCGCATCAGTTACGTACACCCTTGTCTGCCATTAAGTGGACGCTCGATACTCTTCTCCGAAGTGATGAGTTTGGTACACTGACTGTTGAGCAACGTGCCCTCCTCATGAAGTCATACGAGTGTAATGAGCGAATGATTAATCTTATCCGTGACATGTTGGGCGTTGATCGTATTGAATCTGGAGCCCTTGGTTTTTCTTTTATTGAAATTAATATAGTTGACCTGGTGAACAACATTGTTGAAGAAGTCGAGTCTCAGGCCGAAAGAAGACACATAAAAATTGTACTCAACAAGGATGATAATTTACCAAAGATATCAGTTGATCCACAAAAAATGCGTGCAGTTTTTCAAAATCTTATTGAAAACTCAATTAAATACACAAAACCAGGGGGTGTAATTACGATTGATTTCCACGTAAAGTCAGAAGGTATAATGTCTGTCACGGTTGCAGATAACGGTATCGGTATTCCTAAGGATCAGCAGGAAAATATTTTTAATAGGTTTTTTCGCGCCAATAATGCAAAAGCACTTGACCCTGAAGGCTCCGGACTCGGTCTTTTTATTGTTAAAACCATTATTCAACGCCATAAGGGTGAAATGTCCTTTGAGAGTAGTGAGGGAAAGGGAACGACATTCCACATCACATTGCCTTTGAAACATGAAACAGTGGTATAATTATTTGTAATAAATACTATATGGCAAAAATTTTAGTTATCGAACAGGACGTATTTTTTGGAAATATTATCCAGCAAAAACTTAAAGAGTCTGGTTACGAAGTTATTGTTGTTAATAATAGTGTTGTTATTCTTGAGCAGGTTCATCTCGTCAAACCCGACTTAATTGTTCTTGATTTGGAACTCGTTGGTACTAACCCTTTTGATTTCCTTAAGGAAAAGCAAAATGATAGTACGCTAAAGGATATTCCAACCATAATTATTTCTCAGTCTGGTGATCTTTCGGAAGTTAAAAAAGCTCTTAACCACGGTGTTAATGATTATGTGGTAAAGGCTCAGCTTAACCTCGATGAATTTGTTCTAAAGATCAAAAGTCAGCTTAATAAACCGAGAGCAGGGAAGGTTCTTGAAAATACTCTTGTCGGTAAAAAAATTATGTGGGTTGAGGATGATAAATTCCTAAGCGATTTAATCTCGAGGAAGCTTGGTCATCAGGGTTGCCGACTTATGTATGCGACAACAGGAGAAGAAGCCTTAAAAATTCTTGAAACAGAAATTCCTGACGTGTTGATTCTCGACCTTCTTCTGCCCGGGATTGGTGGTTTCGACGTTCTTGAAAAAGTTAGGTCGGATGAGCGTACAAAGGATATTCCAGTTATTATTTTAACGAACTTCTCACAAAATAATGAGTTAGATAGGGCAAATAAGCTTGGAGCAAAGAAATTTCTCGTCAAGGCAAGTATTGTCCTTGATGACCTAGTTCATGAAATTCAGGCAGTTTCTGTTGAGACTAAATAGTCTGAGTTAACCGGCAATCTTGTGGCACAGCTGATACTCCTGTAGTATACGCATATCTACGGCGCAATGCGTCGCAGTTTTCTATGTAATATGGACAAAGTTTCTAAAAATAACGACAAGGTAGGGCTAAACGACAAGATAATTGTTCGGGGCGCCAGAACGCACAATCTAAAGAATATAACCGTTGAAATGCCTCGCGGCAAAATGGTTGTTTTTACCGGTCTTTCTGGTTCGGGAAAATCTTCGTTGGCATTCGATACAATTTTTGCTGAAGGGCAGCGACGGTATGTAGAATCTCTCTCTTCTTATGCACGACAATTTTTACGACAAATGCAGAAGCCTGATGTTGATGAAATTATCGGGCTTTCACCAGCAATTTCTATTGACCAAAAATCACGTTCAAATAACCCTCGTTCAACAGTTGCAACAATTACAGAAATTTTTGATTATCTTCGAATTTTATACGCGAGGATTGGCCGACCACATTGTCTTGTTTGCGGTAGTGAAATACAACGGCTTTCAAATGACGAGATTAAGAATTTTATTCTTGAAAAAATAAATTCTCGTCTTAAAACTGCTCCGAAGGAGAGTGATCGTCCACTTAATTTTCCTTTGTATGTAGAAATATTTGCGCCATTAGTACGCGGAAGAAAGGGGGAATACTACCAGCTTCTGTATGATTTGCTTGGAAAGGGCTTCAGCGAGGTGGTGGTTGATGGCGTTCGTAAAAAACTTCGCGAGCAAATTATTCTTTCCAGAAACAAAACACACATGATTGATGTGTTGGTTGATCAGATCAGTATTTATGACTTTAAAAATCCAAAAAGTGGAGCACAGGAACGACTCAGTGAATCTCTTGAAAGAACTTTGAGTGAGTCAGATGGCCTTGTGAGAATTTCTTTCCACGACATGTCACCTAAAAAGGCTCAGATTGATACTGACACACCTGAGGAGCAATTCACGATGTCATCCAAATTTTCTTGCCCAAAAGATGGTTATTCGTATCCAGAGATTGAACCACGACTTTTTTCTTTCAATTCACCTTACGGCGCATGCCCAGAGTGTCATGGTTTAGGTACTATGCATTTTTTTGGTAAGGAACCTTGTCCAAAATGCAAAGGAGCTCGGTTGAGGGAAGAGGCGCTCCATGTCCTTGTTGATGGAAAAAATATTGTCGATTTTGTTTCGATGTCGATTGGTGATTGTTTTAATTTTCTACAAAAAGTAAAAATTACCCCGCGAGAGCGAAGCATTTCAAAAATTATTATTAAAGAAATTGAGTCGAGACTTGAGTTTATGATTAATGTTGGCATCGAGTATCTCTCGCTTAACAGGCGAGCGCATACACTTTCTGGTGGCGAGGCACAGCGAATTCGATTAGCTTCACAACTCGGCTCTGGACTTGTAGGTGCTTTATACGTTCTCGACGAACCAACAATCGGTCTCCACTCAAGAGATAATGACCGTTTGGTTAAGACCCTTCACGGACTAAGAAATCTGGGTAATACCATTATTGTCGTAGAGCACGACGAAGACACAATTTTTTCTTCTGACTATATTGTTGATATTGGTCCTGGTGCTGGTATACATGGGGGTGAAGTGGTTGTTTCTGGCTATCTAGATAAACTCCTAACAGCGAAGACAAATGAATCAGGGTCATTAACTCTAGATTATTTACGTGGAGACAAAAAAGTTGAGCTTCCCGCAAAGCGTCGGGATAATAATTCTGGTAGTTTGTCTGTTAAAAACGGTAGTATTTTTAATATTAAAAATCTGAGTGTCGATGTGCCACTTGGAAAGTTCGTTGCTATCACTGGTGTTTCTGGTTCAGGAAAATCTACATTTCTATACGAAATTATTCATAAAAATCTTCAAGCTCGATATGACAGAAGGTATCGTTCCGCAGAAATTTATAATTGCGAAAGTTTTACTGGCACCGAATATGCTAGTCGAGCCATCCTTATTGATCAGTCACCAATTGGTAGAACTCCACGTTCAAACCCGGCGACATACACTGGAGCCTGGAGTTTTGTGCGCGAGCTTTTTGCTGAAACATCCGAGGCACGCGTTCGAGGTTGGAAGGCAAATCGCTTTTCTTTTAACGTGAAGGGGGGACGCTGTGAAACATGTCAAGGAAATGGAATGATCGAAGTTGAAATGCATTTTCTCCCAACTGTCTACGTGCCGTGTGACGTATGTGGCGGCAAGCGCTTCATGAAGGACACACTCGAAGTAAAATATAAAAAGAAAAATATTTACGAGGTTCTCAAGATGACGGTAGAAGAATCGCTTGAATTTTTTAAAGATATTCCTGCAATTTATGACCGCCTAAAAACTATGGAGGAAGTTGGTCTTGGATACCTTGAGCTTGGTCAATCTGCCACGACACTTTCGGGGGGTGAAGCACAACGTGTGAAAGTTTCCTCTGAGTTGTACAGGCAGCATGTGCAAAAAACTATTTACCTTTTGGATGAACCAACTATCGGACTTCACTATGAGGACGTTAAGAAATTAATTGAAATTTTAGACAAGCTTGTTGATCGGGGTAATACTGTGGTGGTTATTGAACATAACATAGACATCATTAAGTCCGCTGACTATGTCATTGATATTGGCCCAGAGGGTGGGGAAGCTGGTGGAAAAATTGTCGCCAAAGGAACTCCTGAGGATATTGCCCGTTCCGAAAAATCTCACACAGGATTTTATTTAAAAAGGGCTTTAAAAAATAAATAAAAAAACCGTAGTAACATAGACCATGTGTTGCTATGGTTTTGGTTCCACTCACACACATCACTGATACGTGATTTCCCCCTTGCTTTCCGTGTTGGTGGCGAATGAATATCCTTGTCTTGTTTCTTTGTGGATATTTGCTAAAACTTAGGTGTTATATACTTTTCCAAAATATGATTTCTTTGCAAAAAATAAAAAAATTACCTGATTCTCCCGGGGTCTATTTGTTTAAGGGTAACCTTAGCAAAATTCTCTATGTTGGAAAGGCAACATCGCTTCGAAGTAGAGTTCGAAGTTATTTTGCTGGAAATATACTAGAAACTCGCGGTCAACTCGTTGAGCAAATGGTTTCTATTGCTAAAAAGGTTGATTTTATTAAAACAGATACAGTTCTTGAAGCCTTGATTCTTGAGGCTAATCTAATAAGAAAACATAAGCCTCACCACAACACCAAAGATAAGGATGATAAGAGTTTCAATACTGTGGTGATTACAGATGAGAAATTTCCAAGGGTCCTCATTGTTCGAGGACGAGAGGTTGAGCAATGCGGTTTCGATGGCTCATATGTGGCAATCTATGGACCCTTTCCAAACGGTGGAGCATTACGTGAGGCAATGAAAATTATTCGCCGAATTTTTCCATACCGGGATCATAAGTGTATTCCGGCAGATGACCAGCCTGAAAGTAAACAACCCCGTCCATGTTTCAATAAGCAAATCGGTTTGTGTCCTGGGATTTGTACCGGTGAAATTTCCGCAAAGGAGTATGCTAACACAATAAAGCATTTGATGACTTTTTTTGATGGCAAGAAAAAACAACTTCTAAAAAATTTGGAAAAAGAAATGCATGCTTTTGCAAAAAATAAAGAATTTGAAAAAGCGGCAAGAGTTAAAAAAACGGTCTTTGCTTTGCAGCACATTCAGGACGTTGCGCTCATCAAGCGTGACAAGGACAGATCTTTTTCTGAAGCCGATTTCCGTATTGAGTCATACGATGTCGCTCATCTTTCTGGTAATTCTACTGTCGGGGTAATGACGGTAGTAGTAAACGGTGAAGCGACGCCGGCCGAGTATCGAACGTTTCGAATTCGTCAGAATAGCCAGGGTGATGATCTTAAGGCACTTGGTGAACTTCTCACCCGAAGATTCTCCCATCCCGAGTGGGCTATGCCGGCCCTCATCGTTATTGACGGTGGAACAACACACCTTCATTTTGCTATCGATTTCTTAAATAATTTAAAGATTCGTATTCCGGTAGTCTCTGTAGTTAAAAATACAAACCACACGTCGAGGGAGGTTCTAACAGAGAATGAATCCTCTGGGGTTGTCGCTCACGAGCGTCAAGCAGAGATTTTTCTGGCAAACAGTGAAGCTCACCGGTTTGCAATTAAGTATCATAAAAATTTACGTGCAAAAAATTTCCTACAGTAGTGTGTATACGGTGGCGGTAGTGAAATTATTTTTTCGTGTACAATATTGGTACAACTATGGTTATTGAAAATCAAAAAAGTAGAAAACTTCGGGTCGGTGTTTTACGTGGGGGGCCTTCTGATGAGTATGATGTTTCCCTGAGGACTGGCCAAAACGTCATTGACTCGCTCCGTGGACGCCCCAATTATGAGATTCAAGACCTACTTATCGACAGAGGCGGCGTGTGGTATATCGATGGTCTCGCTCGACCCTTTGAAAGAATATTTCCGCACGTTGACGTGATCGTAAATGCACTTCATGGAAAGTATGGCGAAGATGGTCGTGTTCAGCAAATTCTCGAGGCCCACGGCGTTCCATTTACTGGTTCCAAATCATTGGGTTCTGCTTTGGGCATGAACAAGCACTTGGCTAAAAAGTTTTTTAGATCGCATGGTTTGTTGACTCCAGAGCACGTACTCATTTCAAAGTACGAGTACACCCCACAAAGCCTTCAAAAAATTCTTTTTTCCTATCCGCATTTGCGCCTCGTGAAGCCCGCAGCCTCTGGGTCCTCCTTTGGAATCTGTGTTCCCAAAAGTGATGCTGAATTTGACGAAGCAATCAGGCATGCCTTTGATTTTTCTGATCAAGTAATGGTTGAGGAATTTATAAAGGGTAAGGAAGCAACTTGTGGAGTTGCCGAAGGTTCAGGTAGAAATGCCCACGCGCTTCATCCTGTTGAAATCCGCGATCTTGCACCGCGTGATGTAAAAGACATTTGGTCCTACGAATCCAAATATGACAACAATCTTCATGAGCTTGTATGTCCAGGTGATTTTACTCCAGAGCAAACAGAAATAATTCGTCAGTCAGCTGTTTTTGCCCACAACGCATTGGGGTTACGACACTACTCTCGTTCAGATTTTATCGTGAACCGCACCGGTGTGTATATTTTGGAGACAAACACTCTGCCAGGGTTAACCAATGAATCACTTTTCCCTAGATCACTTTCAGTTGCAGGAATTACGCTGGGTGACTTCCTGGATCATATTATTACACTCGCAATTCAAAGATAAACTAGATCAAGAGGTTTTTGGAAGATATTTTTTTACTTTTTTTAAGTAGGATGAGGCCCGTAATAAAAAGAAGAGTAGAGGAAAAAGCCGAAATCATGCAGTAGAAACAGATATCTTTAATTACAAAAACCTGAAGACCAACAAACCAAATTGAGGCAGCAAACCCTACCCAGGTGCCATATATAGCCAGAGCAAGAAAAATCTTTTTACCAGAGCTTAAGAATGCGATAGTGAGAAGAAGGATTACAACGTAGTATATTGCGCCGATAAGTGATACCGGCACACCCATTATCTCGCTCCACTTGCTCGTAAGTACTGTCGAGCATCCTTCGGTAACGAGGCATGGTGGGACTTTTCCAAGAAAATGCTGAGCGGTCAAATATGTTGCATCAAGAAAACCGACTAAAGCAAAAAATAAAAAAATAAAAGATAAACCCCTAGATATTTTCATTGAGTTTTTTGTCGATGATTTCCTTAAACTCATCATAACTTCGTGGTGTTTCGATTTGTGTACCATTAATAAAAACCGTTGGTGTTCCTGGCATGTTTGTCCTGTCTGCCTCTTTTAGATCTCTGCCGACACGGTCTTTTACCTCTTTAGAATCTATGTCCTTGGAAAACTTTACAACGTCTAGCCCGAGTGATTTTGCATACCCAATAGAAATTTCACGAGCGTTTGTCTTCGACTGCCATTCAGACTGTTTCAAAAAAAGAAGATCATGCATTTCCCAGAACTTACCTTGCTTGCCCGCAGCCTCGGCAGCGTATGCCGTTGGAAGGGCATTTGAGTGTGAAGGGAGTGGAAAATATCGGTAGACAAAAGCAATTTTGTTTCCATAATCAGTAGAAATTTTGTTAATAATTGGTGAGTAAAATGCGCATGCCGGACATTCAAAGTCAGCGTATTCGTGAATAATAACCTTCGCATTTTTGTCACCCTTCACCCAATCATCAGAAACAACAATATTCTCAATTTTTACTGCGTTCGAAACAATTGACGGGTCATAATTTTTTACAATAATAACCATGCCCCATACAATTAACCCAAGACCAACCAAGACGGAGAGCCAAAGTGAGGCCTGTTTTATGATTTTTTTTGATTTTACCTTTCTTTCGTTTGATAAAAGAGCTTGGTCCTTTGCTCGTTTTTCAGTTTCGTATTGGTTTTGATTTTCCATAAATTTAGTAAGGTTATGTTTTAATGCGTAATATTATTCTGGGTATTTTAAACGACCAAACTATTGTACAGAAAAAAGCTTGGAATTAAAAGAATCATGGTTTGCAAATCGACGAATTTATTCATATACTATTGCGTGTCTAGTAGGGCCCTTAGCTTAGTTGGTAGAGCGCCTCATTTGCAATGAGGAGGTCAGGAGTTCGAATCTCCTAGGGTCCACCAAACTTGATTTGACGCAGGTGGAGGCAGGAAAACGATTAAGAAGCCACAAGCGTACTTGTCCAAGATAGAGCGAGGCGAGCGCGGAGTGGACGCGGTAGAATTGGGAGAGCTGGCGAGGGTCTACAAAAAGGATTTAAACTATTTCATAAAATGAACATATTAATCACAAAACTAGCACTTATTGTATTGGGAGGCATTATTTTGATCTCTGGAGGAGTTGTTGCGTATAAATCTTTTGATTTTCCACAAATTACGAATAGGCAAAAGGTTTTATCAAACACAGAAATTGTTGCGGCGGTGAAGCCCGCGATAGTTTACATTGAAACAACAGAGGGTGTCGGTAGCGGAATGATAATTGACGCGGAGGGATATATTTTGACCAATGCTCACGTTGTTGCGGGTGTTTCTACTGCAAAAGTAAAATTGTCTGATGGACAGCTATATTCTGCCGAAGTCAAGGGACGAGACGAAATCATTGATGTGGCAATTTTGAAGATTAGCGGAGAAAACTTTCCTTTTTTAAAATTTGGAGACTCTGATGCAATAGAGCAAGGTAATAATGTTTTTACGCTCGGATACCCGTTTGGCTTGGAGGGGGATGTGAGTTTTAAGGAGGGTACAATTTCAAGACGGATTAGCGATGGAGATGTAACTTTTCTCGAGACTTCCGCCGAAATTCACCCGGGCAATAGCGGCGGACCCCTCGTCAATCATTTCGGCGAAGTTGTTGGTATCAATTCGGCGGGGTTCGGTGAATCTATAGAGGGCGTTATCATCGGAGAAACAATAAAGTTGGCGATACCAATAAATTCCGTAAAAGGTTTAATTCACGATCTGAAAAATGGACGAGAAATTCTGAACGAGAAAAGATCAACAAAATCCTCATCACAACAAAAACCATCCGTGCCACAGCAAAATATCTCGCGAATCACTTCGCAGATAACTGAATATGAGAATATTCTCGAAGGAAAAATCGTAAATGCTGATATCAACTGCACAGCTTTTGTTACATGGAACAATCTCAATGTTGTTGATCCAAGTCTCTTGCCCCAAGCTCTACCGGGCGGAAAAGAAAAATATGAGAAAATGTGCGCGGACGCTTATGCCCCTTTGATTTTCCTAAGAAACAAAATGGTGGCTGAACCAGAAGTTCAAAATTTGCGGAGGATTTTGACTGCATATATTGATTCTGTTCAGAAACTAGCTATGTATGCTTTAGATGGTGGCTATTCCGCGCAAGTCATTGATAAATATTCAGCAGATTTTGACCTTTACAGACTGGAGGCGCGGGAGGAGTTATTGAGATTGCAACGTCAATACAATGTTAAGCTACACTACATTAGTCAATGATGACAGCGCACTTAACAGATTCTGACCGCAAAAAAATAACTGACTTTGTGGCTTTAGTTGAGCGTATTCGAGCGCGGCCATTCATGGCTGAGTTTCAAAAAAATAATCTGTTCGATATTATTTATCCTCGCCCAAATACTCAAAAGCCAGACGAAGAACTTCTTCGCTCATTTATTCTCGATGTGCGAAAACTTTACATGGAAAGCGAATCAACAAGTTTCAAAAAGATGTTTCCTATCTTTATGCAATATGTGGATTCTGGTGAAAAAATAGAATTGCAGAAATGCCAGAATGACTACGAGGAAAATTTAACAATCAGTTTTCCAGCCGGTATCCCAGTAAGGGAAAGTAAAACGATAAAAAATATTCTCGATGATTGGTTTTACGGACACTATCTTCACGAAGAAGAAAAGAAGAAAAATACTCTTTCTAACCTCGGCGGGTTCGATGATTTCTATAAATGGATTTTTGTAGATAATTTGGGTGGGTTTGTTTTTGGATTTGCTTTTTCTCTGGAAGATCTCTCTAAAAAATTGTTGCGTAGAGATAAGGGAGCCATCCCCGCCGTTTTATAATTTCTCTTCAAAACGGTGTGGATTTGTGCGCGAACGGGAGGGTGGGTCAAGCACATACAGAATTTGAGCCTCGCCATTCCTTTTTGATGGATTGTATGGCGAGGCACCTTTTGTATTTGAATCACGCCAGCTTCCTTTTCTTAAAGGAAGCCCGACCTCTCGTTTCTGCCGTCCATTCCAATTCAATTTCCCCCCCGCAAAAAAATAAGAATGGGGAAACGGCAAAACGAGAGGGCGGACGCGCGGTACTCCGCGCGGGCGTGAGCGCCGAGTCCGCGAGGCGCGATCAGTCGGGGTTCTGCTGGAAGTGGGTTCTGACTTTCTGGTACAATGACCACATAAAAACCCTAAGATGTGGACATCTTAGGGTTTGTTGTCGGGTACGTGCGTTACGATGTGAGTATGCTTGAGTATTTAAAAAAATCTAGTACAGATTTTAAAATATCACTCATTATCCTTGCACTTGCAACAAACGGTATTGTTTGGTTTAAAATAGCTGTAAATGATGAGGATGCAGCTCTTATCCCAGTCGTTAATCTATTAGCACAAATTGAAGATGTTATTCCTGGATCACCAGATGAGGATGATGTGCCCGAGGTCGATTCTCTTAAGGTAAAGAATGATGAGGGTGAAATTTGGGTAGCACCAGAAATTTCTCGACCAGCCTCGGGGTCCACAGAAGAAAAGAAGAAAAAATCATCACCAGGGTCGGGCGGGGTAGATAAAAAAACCGAACACGATAAACCTACACCCGTAGATTTGTTTGACCCTGTTGAAACAACGACTCCACATGCTTTGGATACTGCGCCTAAGGATAGTCCCAATGGGTTGAGTGATGAGAGATTTGTATTTAATAAAAATCTTGAATTGGGGGTGTGGCACTCTGACGTGGTGAGGCTTCAGAAAATTTTAACAAAAGAGGGATTTTTAGATTATCCAGATACCGGATATTTTGGTTTGGCAACATATAATGCTGTACTTTTGTACCAGCAGGCGCATTTTGATGAGATTGGGTATGTAACAGGCTTTGTCGGTTCACTGACTCGCGCAGTACTTAATAAGTAATTTAGTGTATTATTGTAGTAGTCGAAAGTGGATTATTATTGAATTAATTTAAATAACATATGCCACAAAATAACACTATGTATCGAAATCTCTCTATTTTTTTTGCAGTGACCACAATTATTTTTTCTGCGCTTTATTTTACGAAACCAAGTCAGACTATTACTGAAACGTTTAGTGGAATTTCTGCAGATTCTGAGGAGTGTAAAGATAGAGTTGTAGCATGGCAAGCAGCAAACGCCTCAAACAAAACGATTTCTGTGGAGGCGCAAGCAGAACTTAATACCATCCTCGCTGAATGTGGAAAAGGCCTTGAGAACAGTAAGGCAAAAATTTAACCTTTTTGTAGACTAATGTGTATTATTAAAAACCCCTCATCAACTGAGGGGTTTTTAATAATATTATTGTGTCGGAATGCTGATACTTTTTAGTTTTTCCTCGTATGTGGTGAGTATTTTTGAAATTTGAACAAGTCTATTGATGCATGCTGACTCAGCTTCTGCTGTTGTAATATTTTCACAAACAGTAAGTGTAAATGCTTTTTCATTAAAATTCACAACCCCACTTTTAAGTTCAGAAATTTCACTTCGTGATTTGATCAAATAAATACTTGTGATAGCAAGAGCCAGCGCGAGCAAAACAATAGCGACAGTGTGATATTTTTTATTTTCCATTTTTTAAAATTATTATGATGTATATATTACCACTAAATATCGATGTATTTTCAAGCAAACCTGGACTAGTCTAGAAAGTGTTGTAGACTTGTAATGTTATTGTGCAAACGCCGTCTTAACCTATGGATAAAGACTTTGAGCAAGAATACCTTGAGACCTATAAGCAAAATGCCGATGCTGTGTTTCGGTATTGCTATTTAAGGGTGTCTGATAGGGATTTAGCCAAGGATTTAGCCCAAGAGGCTTTTATGAAGGTTTGGCAGTATGCTTCTCAAGGCAAGAAAATTCTGAATGTTCGTGCCTTTATATATACAACTGCCCAAAACCTGATCATTGATCAATATCGTAAGAAAAAACCGAGCTCACTGGATAACCTTATGGAACAAGGTTTTGATGTCGGTGTTGAAATTGGTCAGTCCCTAATGGATAAAATTGATGGCGAAAAGGCATTAGCTCTTCTCGGTTCTGTTCCAGAAAAGTACCGAGACGCGATTTACCTTCAATATGTTGAGGGTTTGTCCATAAAGGAAATTGCTGAAATTACCTCAGAAAGTGAAAATAACATTTCTGTGCGTATCCATCGAGGGTTACAGAAACTGCGAAGTATACTTCGAGACCAACATGAATAATGAATTAGATTTTTTTAAAACACTGGTTGAAAAGGCGAAAGAAATCAGTCTCACAGAACGAGAACGTTCGAAGCTTTTTTCTGCTGTCGATTCTTTTATTGAACGAAACCCAATTCAGCTAGAAAATTTTGTGGAAAAGCCTAAGGCCGATGTGGGTTTTACTCACCCGCGTTTCTTCAAGAGAGATTTTTATCATTTCTCATATTTCCAAATGCATGGGTTCCGAACTGTTGGAGCACTTCTTCTCCTTGCGGTATTTGGTACTGGTACATCTTTTGCTGCACAAGGCGCGGTTCCTGGTGATATTTTGTATCCCATAAAGGTGAATATTAATGAAGGTATTAAGGCGGCTTTACTCTCTGGTGTTGAGCGTTCAGAATTTGATGTGTCGCTTATTAAAACAAGGATTGAAGAAGCCAAAACTCTCGCTGTTCGTAATGAGCTTTCTGATAAAAAACAGGCCGAAATTACCACAAGGATTGATACATATGTGTCACAAGTTCAAGACAATCTAGAAAACCTTACAGAAAAGGGTGATCTCATGGCCGCGTTTGAAATTAGCAGTAAACTTGAAGCCACACTTGAAGAAAGTGAAGTTAAAAGCTCTGAACCCACCTCAGATCCACTAACCACTGAACAAGCTGTCATTGTTGAAAAAATAGTAAAAGGTCCTAGAAAAATTTCTACTCAGGTGCGAGAAGAGACCGAGAACAAAATCTATACTCTGCAGACAAACGATGAGGATACACTTGCGATAGCTCAAACAAAATTTGAGTCTGTTAAAAAATCTTTGGGTGAGATTGAAGAAAAGATATTCATTGGTTTGGGAGCCTCGGCAGAAACTTCGACTATGGCTGCGACTACTCTAGAAACAACAGAGGTTACTGAAACGCTAGATACCGATGTTGCTATTGTAACCCCCACCCCAGTAACTTCATTAGCTAAAACTAAGACAGTAGTAGCGACCGACAGCGATACTGAATTTGCCGATGACACCGAGCTTTCGCTTCCTTACGTTTATGAATTACTCCGACAGGGTGAGATCATGATGGCGAACAAGGAATATAACGAAGCATTTAGATTATTCCGTGAAGCATATAGTATGACCGAACTCATAAAAACAAGATTTGAATTAGAAGGTATTGATGTGTCGTCAGAGCTCGAAAAAATAATGTCTGATCTTGAGTCTGCGGTTTTAAAAATTGATACCACTACAGGAATAGGCAAAAGTGTTCAACCAGTAAAGGGGCAGGCAACAATAATTGATGCTCTTGATATAAAATCGAGAATTAATCCTTGACACTGATTTTTTGAATTGATACGCTCCACTATGGAGTTCCACATATTTCTCAATTCTCTGTCGCTCGTACAAATTTAAATGTGTGAAGTTGCTCATATGTTCATTCTACGAGTGTTCGGATTCAAAGGTGAATTTGCATGTTTATATCCTCTACGGTAGGTAGTCGTGGTCATAAGTTTCCTTTCTAAGGAATTTTGTGACTGTGACTACCGTGTGGTGGTTAAAAAGTATACATGGATGTTTGTCCCCGAGAAGGAGTACTCATGAGTTTGATTGTTTCTGGATCGCGAAGCCTTTCACAAGGGTACTTCTTTTTAAGGCGCGGTGGTGGGCAAGTGGGTACATTGAACAAGCTTGTTCAAGCGTTAGGTGAACGTGGTATGAGTCTTTCTGACGAAGCTTCTAGGGTATTTGCCGAAAAACTAGGCGACATTGGATCGACATCTGTGGCAGGAGTAAGGGTTCTGGTCAAGTCTGGCCACGAGCTCGGTATGGAGTCTCGTGCAACTCAGGAGCAAATCTGCGAAAGGATTGTTCAAAAGGGTGACACCCCCTGTACTTTGGAAACCGTCATCAGATACCGTTTGCAGTATTTGGATCAGTCTTGTGGTGAGGTTCTGCACGCGGCAATGAATTCGCTGAGCGGTGCTTCTGGAGAATCAGTGGATGGAGTCTTTGTGTTGGATACGCCTAAACGACTACATTTTCTTAGGCGTCCGGGTGATTTTTTGTGGTCTCCGACAACACTGTGGTTCTTTTTGGTTGAGAGTTTGATTTGAGATGAATCAAAACCTCGAGCGTTTGCTCGAGGTTTTATTTTGCCAAGGTAAAATGAATGACACACTAAACAAAAATATAATCCAGCGCTCTTCTTTCCATATCGGCACCAATAACTTTAAATTTTACCTTGTCCCCAAGCGAGAAACGCTTTTTTGTTTTCTCGCCCACGACAGCATAGTTTTTCTTATCAAGAGTGTAGAAGTCACTACCAAGGTCACGAAGGCGAACCATACCTTCGCAACCAGTTTCCTTTTCTTCAACAAAAATTCCAAATTCTGCAACTCCGGAAATTTTGCCTTCAAATATCTGACCAATTCGTGTGGCCATATACTCAACCTGTTTGTATTTAATAGAAGCTCGTTCGGCTTCAGCGGCGTTTACTTCGCGGTTCGATGATTCGGTAGCAATTCTTTCGAGGCGGGCAAATTCATCGATGTCGACGGGCTTACCTTTGAGTTCTTGTTCGAGGATACGGTGGACTACGAGGTCGGGGTATCGACGAATCGGTGATGTGAAATGGGTATAGAATCGAAAACCAAGACCAAAATGACCAATATTTTTGGTTGAATAAATAGCTTTTGACATAGAACGAATCGTTGCTGTTTTGATCAAGTCTTCATTTGGACTGTTATCGACTTTTTTGAGGAGTTCGTTGATATCTTTTGAGCTAATTTTACCATCAGTATTTTTTAGCTCATAACCCATGGCTTTTAGGAAAAGAGCTAGATCAGTGATTTTTTGTGGGTCTGGCATGTCGTGGATTCTGTAGATAGAAAAACCTTTTTTATCTTTGTGCGATTTAAAAATGTGTTCAGCTACTTCACGGTTTGCAAGAAGCATGAAGTCCTCGACAAGCTTGTGTGTATCGAGGCGTTCCTTTTTGTATACAGAAATTGGTTTGCCACTTTCGTCGAGTTTGAATTTGACTTCAGTTGTTTCAAAATCAATTGCACCATTTGCAAATTTAACCTTTCGTAGTGCGTAGGCAATTTTGTTTAAAAGCAAAAGTTCTTTGGAGAATTCTCCTGTTTTTTTATTCAAAACCTCTTGTGCCTCTTCGTATGAAAATCGCTTATCAGAGTTTATTGTTGATTTACCAAACCAACGCTTAGAAATTACACCGTCCTCAGTCATGGTAAAAACTGCACTAAAAGCAAGTCTGTCGACGTTTGGATTCAAACTACAAAGATCGTTTGAAAGTACCTCTGGAAGCATGGGGATCGTTCTGTCGACAAGGTATACGGAAAGAGCGCGTTTGCGAGCCTCAGCATCAAGTGGGCCGCCAGGACGAACAAAATGCGACACATCAGCAATATGGACACCAATTTCGTACGTTCCGTCAGCCAATGACTTTACAGAAATGGCGTCGTCGAAGTCTTTGGCATCAAATGGATCAATTGTAAAGGTCGTGATATTACGCAAATCAGCTCTGAGAGCCGTTTCTTCTTCCATCCGTGCTCGTTCATGTGCGGCGATCTCTTCGGCTTCTTTGACAACATCCGGAGGAAAACTATTTTCAAAACCACTTTCGATCACGATCGCTTCCATTTCGGCATTGTGCTCACCCTTTCTACCAATGATTTTTATGATAGTACCTTCTGGATTTTTTTTGGCATCAGTCCACGGTAAAAGCTTTACCTGAACCTTGTCTCCGGTTTTGGCATGTAGCGAGTTCTCTGGTTTTACCAAAATGTCTCGGTACATTCTGCGGTCATCGGGGATTATGTAGATGGCATTGTTCATCTCAACAACTCCAACAAAATTGTCTCGAGCCCGAGAAATAACCTCTATAACCTCACCCTTCTGCCTCTCCCCAGTAATTCCTGGTAGGAGACTAACCCTAACCTCGTCGCCGTGGAGTGCTGTGCGGAGGAATTGGTTTTCGATCTCAATATCTTCTTCTCTGTCTAATATGCGCAAATAACCGGTACCACGGCCACTGACCGTTAGCCTCCCTTCGAGTATATTTTTAAATTCGCCCTCTGGTTCTGGTTGATGTTGGCCGCCCATTGTGTCTGGTATGTTACTCAGATTTTCTTCCGAATGTTTCATTAATACTCAAAATCATATCAGAAAAGGTCGAAAAGTCATTTATTTCTATAATTAAGACCCTCGACTCAGGGTTGATATATCAAACATTGACCCATTCATAAAGCCCTGCTACAATGGCCCCCATGCTTATGATTCGATTACAAAGAGTGGGCCGAAAGAACGAGCCAACTTTTCGTGTTGTTTTGACAGATTCAAAGAACGGCCCAAAGAGTGGTAAATCACTCGAAGTTTTGGGTTCTTTTGATTCTCGTCGATCTGAAAAGGCCGAAATAAAATTCGACCGTGTAAAACACTGGATGTCTCACGGTGCCAAGCTTTCTGGTACAATCCACAATCTCCTTGTGAGTCGCAAACTTGTCGAAGGTAAAAAGGTCAATGTTTTGCCAAAGAAACGTCCTATAAAAAAGGAGGGTGAAGCAGGTGCTGCTCCCGAAGCTGCAAAAGTCACAACAGAAGCTGAAACTCCAACAGCTCCAGTAGAGGTTGTTACAGAACCAGCCCCAGTACAAGTGTAGTTCGCACCTGGGGATTAGTTAAGGAAGTAACTGTTGACTTCTCCGTTGCTAGTCATTGTTTTTTACCCTATTCTAAATACAGGTGAGCCCTTTATAAACAGCTAAACTTTAAAACATGGAACATGATAGTCAGTTTCTAGAATTTGTTGTCCGAGCTTTGGTTGATAATCCAGACGACGTTAAAATCACAAGAGTTGTAGATGAAATGGGAGTCCTTTTGACTCTTGATGTAAATTCAGCAGATATGGGTAAGGTTATTGGTCGAGAAGGTAACACTGCAAAAGCAATTCGAACTCTTCTTCGGGTTGTGGGTATGAAACATAATGCTCGCGTTAATCTCAAGATAAATGAGCCAGCCGGTGGCGGGGAAAAGGTTATGAAAGCCAGCAAGACTGTAGACGAAGCAATGGCAGATCTTAAACTCTAGTTTTTGATCGGTAATAGGTACTATAACGTTCAAACAAATCTCGCCCAGCGCGAGATTTGTTGCGTATAAGCTTATTTTGTTGTATTATATGTATATCAAAACTGAAAGTGCCTCCCGAAATGGGCTTTTTACAGAACATCTATGAATTTTCATATAATTACATTGTTTCCAGGAGCTTTCGATTCCTATCTTGGAGAATCAATTATTAAGCGTGCGGTCGAAGACAGGAAAATAAAAATCAAATTTTACGACCCGAAAGACTTTGAAAATGAGGGTAAGAGGGCTGATGATAAGCCATATGGTGGTGGCCCAGGAATGGTTGTTCGAGCCTTCCCGACTATTAAAGCAATTGAGGCTGCTGTAAAAGCTTCAAGGAAAAAAACAAAACCAAAAATCTTGTTTCTTTCTCCGGGTGGTCTGCAGTTTGATAATGTGTATGCGAAGAAAATCGCTACTAAATATACGGATGTCATCATTGTTTCCGGTCGCTATGAAGGTATCGATGCTCGGGTCAAAAAAGTTTTCAAAATGGAGGATGTTTCCATCGGGCCTTTTGTATTAACTGGAGGGGAGTTACCGGCAATGCTAATTATGGATTGCGTCGCTCGGCAGGTGGAGGGTGTGCTCGGGAATTTTAATTCTCTCGAAGAAAGCCGTACCGCGAGCTCTGATGTCTACACCCGTCCGGAGGTTTTTGAGTACAGGGGTAAAAAGTACAAGGTGCCAAAGGTCCTCCTTTCCGGTGACCACAAAAAGATTGAGGAGTGGCGGGCTAAGCAATAGTAGCTTTCCCTTGACCAAATATACACCCCGGTATATAATCGGGGTCCAATTCATTCCGATTGAGTCGTGGTAGAAAATGAAGGTTTACAAGGCTGTTTTAGATACAAGCGGCAACGTGCCTCATTTACATAGATAAATTAAAAAGAAGATCAAGGACCCTTATCCACAGGGGGAATTTTTTCGTTTTTAATTTTTTCTTGTTGAGAATAATCTGTTGCGGTGAGTGTTTTGAAAATTATTTAGCAAATTTTAATAAAACAATATGGATAAAACTGGGACACAGCCAATCGTAAAAAAATATTTTGCGAAATTCAAAAAGCCTCTCACAGAGATGCCAAATTTTGTGGAATCACAGGTCAATTCTTTCCAGTGGCTTTTGAAAGATGGCCTTAAGGAGGTCTTTAGCGAATTTTCTTCTATTAAAGATTATTCTGGCAAAAAGTTTCAACTCGACTTTACTGGTTTTGAGCTCGCTGAGCCAAAATTCGACGAGTACTATGCCAAAGACAATAAAATGTCATACGAGGCGTCACTTAAGGTAAAGATTCGTCTTAAAAATCTTACCCTCGGCACTTCTAAGGAGCAAGAAATCTTCATGGCGGATATGCCAGTCATGACAGACCACGGTACCTTCATCATCAGTGGTGTTGAGCGCGTTGTTGTCCCACAACTTGCTCGATCTTTCGGTGTTTTCTTCACGGTCAACGAGCTTAAGGGTAAAATTTTGTTTGGTGCAAAGATAATCCCTGCACGTGGAGCTTGGATTGAAATTGAAACAGATTCTGATGGTAGTTTGTTTGCTAGAATTGATCGAAAACGAAAATTCCCAGTCACGTCTCTCCTTCGTGTCCTCGGTGCTGCAACAGATAAAAATATTCAGGATTTGTTTAAGGACTCTGTAGCAAAACCTTTTATTGATAAGACTTTGGTCAAAGACCACACAAAGTCTCTCGATGAAGCTTTTATTGAAATTCACAAAAGACTTCGTGACGGTGATCTTGCGACAGCAGACAATGCTCGCGAATTCATCAAATCTATTTTTGGTGAAGAGCGTTATGATTTTTCTCGAGTTGGACGTGTTCAGTTCAACAAGCGTTTTGAGAAAAAGATGACCGAAGGAGAATTGGAGCGAAAGGTTCTTTCTCTTGATGATGTGGTGACTATTATTAACCACATCGGAGTTTTGAATACAACTCCGGGTGCAACTCAGGATGATATCGACCATCTTGGTTCTCGTCGTGTTCGATTTGTCGGAGAAATGTTCCAGCAAAAGATTCGTATGGGTATGGCTCAGATCAAACGAAATATTCAGAACAGAATGTCTACGGTTGAAAGCGATATTACGTTGCCGGTTCAGTTCATTAGCCCAAAACCTCTCCAGGCGCGTATTAAGGAATTTTTTACAACCAATCAACTTTCTCAGTTCATGCAACAGGAAAATGCCCTTTCAGAAATAGAGCATTTGAGAACACTTTCTGCTCTTGGTCCCGGAGGTTTGAATCGTGCTCGAGCTGGTTTTGAGGTTCGAGACGTTCATCCTTCGCACTACGGACGACTTTGTCCAATTCATACACCTGAGGGTCCGAACATCGGCCTTATTCTGCGCCTCGGTCTTTATGCTCGACTCAATGAATTCGGCATGATCGAAACCCCATATGCAAAAGTAAAGAACGGTAGAGTTACAGATGAAATCGTTTACCTCAATGCAATGGAAGAGGAATCTTTCTATATTGCACATGCCGCAACTTCTGTTGGTGAAGACAATACAATCCTTGAAGATACTGTTGAGGTTCGACTTGCCGGTGATCCAATTGTTGTTTCAAAAGACAAGGTTGATTATATCGACGTTGATACCAACCAGGCATTCTCTGTCGCAACATCGATGATTCCATTTTTGAACCACGACGATGCCAGCCGTGCGCTTATGGGTTCAAACATGCAGAAGCAAGCAACGCCTTGTATCGTGCCCGAAGCCCCTCTTGTCGCAACAGGTATTGAAGGAAAGGCCGTTCGTGACACAGGTCGTCTTCTTTTGGCCGAAGAGGATGGTGTAATCATTGCTTCTGATGCCAAGAAAATCATAGTTAAAAATACAAAAGGCGGAAAAGAAAAGGAATACAAGCTCGTTAATTTTTCCCGCACAAACGGATTTACCTGTTTCCACCAGCGCCCAAGTGTCAACGTCGGAGACAAGGTTAAAAAGGGAGACATTATGGCTGATACGTCTTCGAGTGATCGTGGTGAAATGGCCCTCGGTCAAAACGTCCTCGTTGCGTTCATGTCATGGTCTGGTGCCAACTATGAAGACGCCATCATTCTTTCAGAGAGACTAGTTAAAAACAGCAAATTTACAAGTATCCATATTGAGGAATTTGTCGTAAATGTTCGTGATACTAAACTTGGTCCAGAAGTCACAACCTGTGACATTCCAAACGTGGGAGAAACAAAACTTAAGAACTTGGCTGAAGACGGAATTATCCGAATTGGTGCCGAAGTTCGTCCCGGAGACATTCTTGTTGGAAAAATTACTCCAAAAGGTGAAAGTCAGCTCACTCCAGAGGAACGACTCCTCCGATCTTTGTTCGGTGAAAAAGCTCGTGACGTCAAAGACACATCAAAAAGAATGGAGGGAGGAAAGCGTGGCCGAATCATTAACGTTCAGGTTTTCTCTCGTGAACGAGGAGACAAGCTCGAATCAGGTATTATCAAGAGTATTCATATAGAAGTTGCACAACTCCGAAACGTGTCTGTTGGAGACAAGCTTGCTGGTCGTCACGGTAATAAGGGTGTTATTTCGAAGATTCTTCCAGAAGAAGATATGCCGTACATGGCAGACGGTACACCGATCGATGTTATTTTGACACCGCTTGGAGTGCCTTCACGTATGAACTTGGGACAAATCCTTGAAATGCATTTGGGTCTTGCTGCAAACACACTTGGTTATCAGGCGATCGTGCCACCATTTTCTGGTGCAACCGACGCAGAGATAAAAGGTGAACTTAAAAAAGCCGGCTTCAACGAGGACGGCAAGGTGCCACTTTTCGACGGACGAACTGGAGAAACTTTTGGTCAGAAAATTGCAGTTGGTTATATGTACATCCTGAAGCTTCATCACATGGTTGAAGATAAAATCCACATGCGTTCAATTGGTCCGTACTCACTTATTACTCAGCAACCACTTGGAGGAAAGGCTCAAAACGGAGGTCAGAGGTTTGGAGAAATGGAAGTCTGGGCGCTTCTTGGATACGGTGCTGCCCACACGCTTCGTGAAATGCTCACAATTAAGTCAGACGATATTGTTGGTCGTTCAGCAGCGTTCGATGCAATCGTTAAGGGTGAACCGATCCGTGAGTTAAATATCCCAGCTTCGTTTAACGTGCTTCTTAATAACCTCCGCGGCTTAGGTCTTGATGTAGAACTTCGAAAATCAGACAAGGAAGTCGAAGAGATAAAAAAGTCTAAGGGGAGCGAAGAATAATCATAAAAATCATGAATAAACACAAAGCAACAACAACTCAAGATTTCAATTCGATTGTTCTCAAGCTCGCTTCGCCGGAGCGAATTAAAGAATGGTCATTCGGTGAAGTTACAAAACCTGAAACAATTAATTACCGAACACAGCGAAGTGAGCGCAACGGCCTTTTTGACGAAAAAATATTCGGCCCGGATAAGGACTACGAATGTTATTGTGGAAAATATCGCGGTATTCGATACAAGGGAATTGTATGTGAAAAATGTGGTGTTGAGATAACACGTTCTATTGTTCGTCGTGAACGAATGGGTCATATCGAGCTCGCAACACCCGTTTCTCATATCTGGTTTCTTCGAGGTTTACCCTCACGAATTGGTCTTATTATGGGTATTCCAACTATGGATATCGAGAAGGTTATTTACTTCGCGGGGTACATAGTTACTGGTGTGTCTGAAGACGAACGTACTCGAGCCCTCAAGGATCTCGATAGTGAATTCAAGGCAAAGTTCAAGGGTGCAACTGATGAAAAAACAAAAGAGGCGATCAAGGAACTTTTTTCAAATACTAAAAAGGAAATCGAAAGCCTTGATATTGGTCGTGTGTTGGACGAAATCGAATATCATAATTTCTCTGTAAAGTACGGTTCATTATTTGAAGCTGGAATCGGTGCAGAAGCAATTTTTAATCTTTTCAAAAAAATTGATCTAAAAAAGCTTGAAAAGACCTTGGAGGGAATTCTTGAAAATGCTCCAGCTGTTGAAATCGATAAAATCCAGAAACGATTATCGCTTCTTCGAAATCTCATCAAGAACAATATTCGACCAGAGTGGATGTTTTTGACACGCATCCCAGTTATTCCGCCAGCACTTCGTCCAATGGTTCCTCTTGATGGAGGTCGTTATGCCACATCAGACGTCAATGATTTGTATCGACGTGTCATCAACAGAAACAATCGCCTAAGAAAGCTTAAGGAGATCAGTGCACCCGAAGTTATTCTCCGAAATGAAAAAAGAATTCTTCAGGAGGCAGTTGATGCCCTTATCGATAATACTATTCGCCATGGAAGTTCTTCTGCCGGTGCGCTAAATCAGTCTCAGCGTCGCCCACTCAAATCTCTTTCGGATAACCTTAAGGGTAAACGAGGTCTTTTTAGACAGAACCTCCTTGGTAAACGTGTCGACTATTCTGGTCGCTCTGTTATCGTTGTTGGTCCTGACCTTAAACTTGATCAGTGTGGTCTACCGAAACACATGGCAATCGAACTTTTTAAGCCATTCGTCATTTCAGGCCTTTTAAAGAAAGAATTGGCTTATAACATTCGTGGCGCTACTCGTCTTATTGAAGATGGTATTCCAGAGGTATGGGCAATTCTTGAAGAAGTTATTAGAAATAAATACGTGCTATTAAATCGCGCACCAACATTGCATCGATTGGGTATTCAGGCTTTCAAGCCTATCCTTATTGAAGGAAATGCGATCCAGGTTCACCCTCTTGTCTGTACTGCATTTAATGCCGATTTCGACGGAGATCAGATGGCTGTTCATGTTCCACTTTCTGATGAAGCACAAGCAGAAGCAAAAAATATTATGGCTTCTGATAAAAATATTCTTAAGCCTGGAAGCGGAGAACCAGTTCTTACAAACAAGATGCTCGATATCATCCTCGGTTGTTACTGGATGACAAAAAATATTACTGGCGCAAAGGGTGAGGGGATGATTTTTGAGGATCCACAAAGTGCAGCCATTGCGCATTCGTTCGGTAATGTTGATTATCGAGCAAAGGTTAAGGTGCTGGCTCCAACAGGAAACCCGAAGTTTGCAGAAATGGCCGGAACAATTTTTGAAACAACTCCTGGTCGTTTGCTATTCAACGATATTCTTCCTGCTGATTATCCGTATCAGAATATTGAGGTTGATAATAAAAAAATGACAGGTATTCTCGATAACATGATTACTTTGTATGGTTTGGAATCAATTCCTGCGATTATGGATAAGATCAAGGATTTTGGTTTTCATTACACAACTCGCTCGGGTGTTACTTGGGGTCTCGATGAAGTTGTTATTCCAAAGCAGAAACCAGAAGTTATCGGCCGAGCAAAAGCAAAGGTGGCCGAAATCGTATCCCAGTACAACGAAGGTTTGATTTCTGAAGAAGAACGATTCCGAAAGGGGATTGAAATCTGGCACGGTGCAAAAAAAGAAATTGAAAAGCTCATTCCTGGAACATTGGATCCAAAAGGGTCTCTCTATGACATGGTGAATTCTGGTGCCCGAGGTTCTGTTTCCCAGATTACTCAGATGGGAGGTATGAAGGGTCTTATTCAGAACACCGCCGGCGAAACAAATGAATTTCCAATTTTGTCATCAGCAAAAGAAGGTTTGACTCCGATTGAGTATTTCATTACAACCCACGGATCCAGAAAGGGTTTGACCGATACCGCCCTCAACACTGCAAAGGCTGGATATCTTACCCGCCGACTCTTTGACGTTGCACAGGACGTTATCATCACTGAAGACGATTGTGGTTCAAAAGAGGGAATTAAAATTTTGAAAGAAGGTGCGTCTGGTATTGAAATGCCGCTTTCGAGAAATATTAAGGGTCGCTATCTTGCTGAAGACGTGATTTTTGGTGGCAAGACAATTGCCAAGAAAGGGGACTTTGTTACTAAAGAACTTGCCGCTGAAATTGACAAGACAAATATTTCAGAAATCCTCGTTCGCACTCCGCTTGCATGTAAAACAATTCAGGGAATTTGTGTGAAGTGTTACGGTTCTGATCTCGGCAACAGTCGACCGATTGCACTAGGTGAAGCCGTGGGAACTGTTGCTGCACAAGCGATTGGTGAGCCAGGAACTCAGCTAACCATGAGAACCTTCCATGCCGGAGGTACTGCGTCTGTTGGTGGAGACATTACTCAAGGTTTGCCTCGAGTCGAGGAAGTTTTTGAAAAGCGAAAACCAAAGAGCCCTGCGGTAGTGAGTTTTGTCGACGGAGTTGTTGTAGAGGTTCGAAACACTCCGGGAGAAAAATTAATCGGTATTATGCCCGAATTTTCTGACAAACAGAAAGGTAAGACAAAGGATGCAGTTGAGTACCCAGTTTCTCATAGTCGAATGATTCTCGTGAAGGTCGGTAGTGCTGTTAAAAAAGGAGATATCCTTACTGACGGTTCAGCGGATCTTGATGAGCTCTTTATGTATGGTGGTAAGGAAAAAACCGAGCATTATATCATCAAGGAAATTAGCAAACTTTATGAGCTTCAGGGAGAAAACGTTGCACGAAAACATATTGAGGTTATGGTGCGCCAAATGTTTAACCGACGTAAGGTGAGAGATCAGGGTGACACTCCATTTTCTATAGGAGATGTGGTTGAACTCACAGAACTACTTGAAGAAAATAAAAAAGCTCGCGCGAAGGGTCTTAAGGAGGCAAGGGTTGATTCGCTTATCATGGGTATTACTGAAGTTTCTCTTTCTCGCCGAAGCTTCTTGTCGTCAGCTTCATTCCAACACACTACACGTGTACTTATAAACGGCGCACTAAAGAGTCATCAGGATCTTCTCGTTGGTCTCAAGGAGAATGTCATTATCGGAAATCTTATTCCGGCTGGTAGTGGTTTCCCAGGAAGTGTGAAGGAAGGAGTGGTTGCAGAAGCAAAGAAAAAAGCTGCAGACTTGAGAGGATAAAGGGTTAAGTTGGGAGTCAAAAGGAAACAGTCAAAACTCTTGACCATGTCTACGGCACTTGTTTAGATTTTTAATCTATTGTTTTAGCTTAAAACCCCATGTCTTCCTCAGTTGAAAAAATAAAAGAAAGACTCTCTATAGCTGATGTCGTCTCTTCGTATGTAAAGCTTGAAAAATCTGGTGCAAGCTACAAGGGTCGGTGCCCATTCCATAATGAAAAGACACCTTCTTTATTTATTTCTCCTGATCGAGGCACTTATTATTGCTTTGGATGCGGTGCTAAGGGCGACATGTTTACATTTGTTGAAGAATTTGAGGGCCTGGAATTTAAGCAAGCCTTGGTAAATCTGGCTGCGAGGGCTGGTGTAGAATTGGTTCCGGAAAAAATTGGCGAGCGAGACGAAAAAGAAAAGTTGTTTCATGCAGTTGAACAAGCAACAGTTTTTTTTGAAGGTGAGTTACAGAAAAATAAGGCAGCTCTTGAATACCTTGCCGGTCGAGGTCTCACGAAAGAAACTATTGCCGAGTGGCGAATCGGTTTTGCTCCCCTTGATTGGCACTCTTTACAGAATCATCTTGCTGGAAAAAAGGTAATGGACGCAGACATGCTTGCCACCGGTCTCATTAAACGAAACGATTCCCCCGAGGCAAAGCAGAAATTCTACGATGTGTTCAGAGGTAGGATTATGTTCCCGATTTTTGACCACACTGGGCGGTCAGTTGCGTTTTCGGGTCGAATTTTAGTTGACGACAAAAAGTCGCCAAAGTACTTGAATAGCCCCGCAACAGTTCTGTTCAATAAATCTGAGGTTCTGTACGGTTTCGATCGAGCAAAAACGACGATTCGCAAACTCAATTATTCGATTTTGGTTGAGGGTCAGATGGACTTAATTATGTCTCATCAGGCTGGGCTCACGAACACGGTAGCGTCGTCTGGAACAGCGCTTTCTGAAACCCACCTTCGACGCCTACAGAGGCTGTCTCCACGAATTATGTTTGCTTTCGATTCTGATAGTGCCGGTTTTGCTGCCACAAAAAGAAGCGCTGAATTGGCACTTACAATTGGTATGGAAGTAAAGGTTGCTGTATTACCGCCAGGTGATGACCCGGCTTCGCTTGTTGCAAAAAATCCTAATCATTGGAAGCACGCACTTAAGGTTGGAAAGCATGTTATTGATTTTCACCTCGACAATATCTTGGCCCGAAAATTAGATCCTCGGGTTTTGTCGAGGGAAATTAAAAGTGAAGTATTGCCTTCTGTTCTCGATGTTGAAAGTAAAACAGAGCAAGCTCATTTTATAAAAACAATTGCTGAAAAGGCAGATCTTAAGGAAGAAGCGTTGTGGGACGATTTGAAAGCTCTTGCGAAAATAAAAAAGACTGGTGCAACTGCCGCATCTCCCTCAGGAGGTGGCGTCATCATGCTTGCCTCTCGTAAACAAGCAATCGAGAGGCGGATAGTTGGGGCAATTTTGTGGCAGGAGGGAAAGAAGGATCAGGTTGTTACCTCGGCTGCGATCCGTAAGCGTTTTGCGGAGATTGTCGGCGAAGAGGAAGAAAGGGTTCTTGAACGTGATGTTGGCATAGAGAAGGAGAAACTTATTTTTGAGGCAGAACAATATTATGAGCACAGCAGTAGATTTAATGAGGAAATAGAAGAACTTTTTATAAACATGGAGGAGGAGGTATTGAAAGGGGAATTGATCAAGAAAATGTCTGAGCTCCACAAAGCAGAATTGGGGAAGGACGGGGAGATGGCAAAAAAACTTTTAACTGAATATGTAGAGGTTACGAATAAATTAAGTGCGCTAAAGAAAAAACATATATAAATATATACAATGGCAGCCGTAAAAAAAATAAAAAACAAAAAGGCAAAAAAGGTGGCTAAAGCCTCCAAAAAATCTCTTGCCAAGAAAACTACTTTTAAACAAATAAAAAAGGTTGAGGGTAAAAAAGCCGCAAAAACTCCCGCACCAAAACTTAGTATTAAGGCCAAGAAGCTGGAGGATGCGGTTAAAAGATTGATCCACAAAGGAAAAGAGCGTGGTTTCATTACGCATGATGAAATTTTAAAAGAATTTCCAACAGTTGAGGACGATATTACATTTCTAGATTCTTTGTACTCAAGATTAGGTGAAGCATCTATCGATGTTTTAGAAGGTGGAGGTCTTCTTGATATTGCGGTTGATGACACACTCAAAAAATACACAGGACACGAAAGTAGCTCGGGCTATGACTCGATCCAGATGTATTTGAAGGAAATTGGTCAGTACCCCCTTATTAACGGAGCAAAGGAAAAAGAACTAGCAAAGCTGATTGAGGCAAATGACCCCGATGCCAAAAATCTATTGGCTCGTTCAAACCTTCGCCTTGTTGTTTCTATTGCTAAAAAATATGTTGGTCGTAGCCCAGATTTAACCCTTCTCGATCTTATTCAGGAAGGAAACCTCGGCTTGTTTAAAGCCGTCGATAAGTTTGATTGGACTAAGGGTTACAAATTTTCGACATATGCTACTTGGTGGATTCGACAGGCTATTACGCGCGCGTTGGCTGATCAAAGTCGAACGATTCGTGTGCCGGTGCATATGGTTGAAACAATTGCGAAGTACAAACAGGTCGTGCGACGACTGTCCCAAGATCTGGGCCGTGATCCACTACCAGAGGAGGTGGCGACAGAAATGGACCTTGATCCAGAGAAAATTTATCAAATCGAAAAGATTGATCAAAACACCGTTTCTCTTGAAAGTCCCGTTGGAGATGACGATGACGGCAAATCTACTCTCGGTGACTTCATTGCCGATGACAAAATTCTTTCGCCAGATCAAGAGTCTGCCCGTAGAATTATTGCGGATCAAATTCGTGAAATTCTTGACGACCTTCCACAGAAAGAAAGGAAGATTCTAGAAATGCGACATGGACTTGTTGATGGGATTACCCACACCCTCGAAGAGGTTGGAAAAGAATTTGGTGTCACTCGAGAACGTATCCGCCAGATTGAGGCGAAGGCACACGAAAAGATTCGCCAACACCCAAGTATTGCGAGACTTAGGAATTATTATTAGGTTCCTCGTATTACTCAGGATTGTTTCGTCCTCATGATATACTTCGCAAAATGTCCTCATCCAAATTTGATTCACTCTATAAAAATCTCAACAGTGAGCAAAAACAGGCAGTAGACACAATCGACGGCCCCGTGATTGTTATTGCTGGGCCAGGTACCGGTAAAACCTCGATCCTCACCCTTCGCATTGCAAATATTTTGCGAAAAACTGATACCGCACCAGAAAGTATTTTGTCGCTGACGTTTACGGAGTCGGGTGTGCATTCAATGAGAAAAAAAATCGTCGACACTGTTGGAGCAGCTGGTTTTCGTGTACCAATTCACACTTTCCATAGTTTCTGTAATGATGTCATTAAAAGTTTTCCGCAGGAATTTCCTCGAATCATTGGTGCACAACATGTTACCGACATCGACCAAATCAGTGTTCTTGAAAATCTGTTGATGGAAACAAAACTGACCCTACTTAAGCCAACAGGTAACCCCGTTTTTTATCTTAAGCCAGTTCTGTCCTTTATTAAAGAACTTAAGCGTGAAGACGTAAGTCCAAAAGAATATGCTAAGCATGTAGAAACATTTGAAAAGGACCTTGAGGATATAGAGGATTTGAGACATGAAAAAGGGGCGTACAAGGGAGAGATTAAGGCAAAGTATAAACCCGCAATAAGAAAGATCGAAAATAGTAAGGAGTTTGCTGTTTTGTATGAAAAATATGAAGTAGAGCTCAATGAAAAGCGTCTGTACGACTATGAGGACATGATCATTGAGGTTCTTCGGGCTCTTCGTGAGAACAAGGATCTACTTCTTGAACTTCAGGAAACATATCAATATATTTTGGCTGACGAGCATCAAGACGCAAACCGTGGACAGAATCGTTTGTTGGAACTTCTTTCGGGTTTTCACGAGCAACCAAACCTTTTTGTGGTAGGAGATGAAAAGCAGGCAATTTTTCGTTTTCAGGGAGCGTCACTTGAGAATTTTCTTTATTTCAAAAGGCGTTTTAAAGACGCTAAGGTTATTTCACTTACAAAAAATTACCGCTCAACTCAAGGAATTCTCGATGCTTCTCATGGCCTTATTGAAAATAATACTACTGGAGGGGACGCGCGAGTAAGACTTGAGTCTAAAAATCCAGAGAGAAACCCTGATCTTTTTGTAACAGAGTGTGATTCTCCGCGTTCTGAGGCAAATTTTGTTGCAAAAAAAATTTTAGAAAAGATAAAATCCGGAGTTTCTCCTGAGCAGATTGCTGTACTTTTTCGTGACAATAAAGATGCAGAGGATATCGCAAGAGCATTCGATATGTACGGAATTCCGTGCGTACTGCACACTGACGTTAACGTTATCGCTGACGAGTATATTCAGAAATTGTTGTATGTTTTGCGAACAACAAATGACTTTGGAGATGAAAAATATCTCGCCCCACTACTTTTTCTTGATCTTTTTAAGCTCAATCACCTCGATGTGTTCAAGGTTATTCGCCGTGGTAGAGACGCGCGCAAGAATTTGATTGATGTAATGAAGTCAGACCATGAGCTTTCGGTTGCGGGAGTGGAGGAGCCTAAGCGCTTCATTGAGCTGTACCATTTACTTCATGAACTCAGTAGTATCGGCAAGAACCGAAGTCTCATTGACGCATTTCAAGAAATTGTTTCAAAAACTGGTTACATTGGTTTTTTGTTGTCGAAACCTCGTTCTCTCGAACTTATTACCGCATACGACGCACTGCTTATTCATATGGTTGGACTCATGGAGCGACACAAGAATGTAAAGATAGCGGATTATCTCGACCTGCTCAACAAAATGTCTGTTCACGATGTTACAGTGCGGGCTAAAAGTGTTTCGACATACCCTGGACGAGTTAATCTCTTAACGGCACACAAGTCAAAGGGTTTGGAGTTTGACTACGTGTACTGCCTCCACCTCAATGATGGTCGCTGGGGAGGAAGGCGCTCCTCGTCCCATTTTTTGCCAATTACAGCCAGTTCAGCCGAAGGTCTGGAGAGTGATGTTTCAGACGAAAGAAGGCTTCTGTATGTCGTTATAACGCGTGCCAGAAAGGAGGTTTCGCTTACCTACGCAACTCATCGCGAGGGCGGTAAGGAGCTTCTGCCAAGTCGGTTTATTGAAGAAATTGACACCACCCTTATTCAACGGGGTGAGTCTGAAGCAAAAGAAACCGTGATATATCCGCGAGCAATTGAAACCCCGGTAACGCACGAGCTCGACTTAAAAAATAAAAAATATCTCAATGAACTTTTTCTTGAGCAGGGCTTTTCTGTGAGTGCTTTTAACAACTATCTCACGTGTCCATGGCGATATTTTTTTCTGAATCTTTTGCGTATTCCACGAGCAGAAGAAAGACATCAGCTGTATGGTACGGCCATTCATGAAACCCTAAGGGTATTTTTTGATGCGTATAAAATCGAAAAGAAGATGATGAAAAAGGATTTTCTGGATTTTTTTGAAAAATTTTTAAATCGAAAAGCTCTTTCGGGTCACGACTATGAACTTTTTTTGGATCGAGGCAGAAAGGCTCTTGGTGGCTATTTTGATGTTTACAACGGACTCTGGCCCAAAAACATTTTTAATGAGTATAGTGTTTCCGGCGTTCAGGTTCCAGTGGAGTATGAGGGTGAACAAAAAAATATCTTATTACGTGGACAACTCGACAAGGTTGAGCTTCTTGATGATGGGTCTGTAAACGTCGTAGATTATAAAACTGGTAACCCCAAGAGTCGTCGCGATATTGAGGGTGAGACCCAGAGCTCGGAAGGGAATTATAAACGCCAACTCATATTTTATAAAATTCTTTTAGATAAACATCAAAAAGCGCAATTCAGCATGAAAACAGGAGAAATAGATTTTGTTGAACCGAATAAACAAGGCAAATACAAGAAGGAGAGGTTCGATGTAACAGATCAAGAGGTTGAGGAACTCACAAAAGAAATCAAGAGGGTTTCACTTGAGATTCTCGATATGGCTTTTTGGAATAAGACATGTGAGGATGCTGAATGCGAATTCTGCGCATTAAAAAATTTGTTTATTGTGGATTGAGAATGCTTGCTGCTCAACACCTTGTAGACCCACACAAATTACAATATTTTGTGGGTACTAATTTAAACAAACTCTATTCAGTACGATCTGTAATCCTATTGTAGACTCTCTGGAGTGTTACTTTGCGAGAAAAGTAATCAAGTCATCCATAAACTTGGAAGGCATTGCGCCGCTCACGCCAATCTTTTTATTGTCTGTCGAGATGGTGAACAGTTCAGGTGGGAATCGGTATGAAAGAATACTGTCGGTAAGAAATTTTTCGACTTCTGCCTTGTTGAACGGAGTACTGGTAATAAGGACACTGAAAGGTGTTCCCGTGCCACCACTTTTTTTTGCGTCTTGGTATTCGGCCTCTACAGATGCAGCCATTTCTCCACTAGACAGGCACGTATTGAATGCTTTTACATCAATACCAACATCCTTGGCAATGATTGGAAGCTGGGCGGCATCTAAACTGTTATTTGAGTTTGTTTTGGCGTAGACAGCATCTGTAAAGCTCCAAAAAGCCTCTTGTCCACCAATTTTACCAGCACATAAAAGGGCTTCAGATTCTTTGATTGCTTTTGAATGAAGTTCTTTTATTGGAAAGTTTCTATAAACCCAGGCCATTGTTCCAGAAAGTGCTTTCTCGTCAACCAGGTTCTTCATTGTGCCGTGGAATACTTTGCAGTACGGACATTCGGTATCAGAGAACTCTACAACGACAACCTTCGCGCCTGGGTTACCTCGAATGTAGTCTTTTGTTGAAACTGGATTTATGGTGATCATTTTAGATTGAATTTTCGAGGTCTGACTTTCTGTTGGAGGGGGTGTGAGGGTTTCAACCGAGCTGTTTTTACTGGTGAAATATACCGCACCGCCGATTATGAGCCCAGCAACAACAATAGCAATTGGTACAGACAGTGATGATTTTGATTCCATAATATTTATTAAGTTAATGCTACTGTGCTATTTTAGCATGAAAAGTGCGGGCTGCTAAAAGGGCATTGAAAATGTCATTACGCTCGATTCTTTCTGCTTCGCCCAGTCTGTTGATTTGAGTGGAATATCGATTATTCTTCCGTCTTCCTTAAATTTTAAGCCACTGTGTTTAATCGCGTATTCAAAAACATCTTTAGTAATTTTAACGTCATCCAAGCAATATTTTTTAACCTTCTCTTTTTCACCATTTTTCCACCAGACTGTCGCCTGGATACCTTCGCCTGACTTGTTAATTCCTAGTGTCCCCTCAGCAATTTGATCAAGTTTCATTCTACGGCCATAACTTTGTCGAATTTCCTTAAGAATATCTAGGTGATGAATTTTGTACAGATCACCGGAGTAGTACTTGTTTAGTAGGGGAAGATCAAAATGTTCGGAATTAAAACCTATAAGAAGATCTGCGTTTTCAAGAATTGGCCAAAGTTGCTTAAATTCACTTTGCTCGAAGCACTGATATAGGTCTTTTTCGTACTCGTAAATACCCACTACTGAAATATCAAGCAGTGTGGGGTCAGCCTTACCGACGTCGGAAAAGAGGTTACTTGTTTCGATGTCAAAAACAACTTTTTTCATAAAAGAAATTAAATTTTAAATATGTAATCAGTCAGTGCGTGTAACCCGGCTTCGTTAATGGGAAAACTAGTCTCCGACCGATCCTCAAGCTTTTTGACTTTGATTGTGCGGCTTTTTACCTCAGTACTGCCAATAACGGCGAAATAGGGGATTTTGTCAGTCGATGCTTTCTTGATTTTGTCACCAATACTTTTTTCTGAATAGTCTATTGCCACTGAAACACCACTATCCCGAATTTTTTCTGCTAAGATATCAGCAAATTCATATTCATCGTCGAGTACGGCGAGACAAAGAAAGGTTGATGATCGATATTCTGGAAGGAGCTTGTGTGTCGAAAGAAAGTCGAGCAAAGTTACATCTCCGACACCAAAACCAACTGCAGGAACTAGCTCGGCACCAAAAATTTTGAGCAAATTATCATATCTACCGCCCCCAAAAAGTGACCTAGAGTTAGATGGGTCTTTGTCGAAAATTTCAAAAATAAATCCTGAATAATAATCAAACCCTCGAACAAGGGTAGGACAGAAAATAACGTTTGTTACACCGAGTTTTGAAAGTCCGTCAACAATGTTGATTAGCCTTTTTGCGATTTCTGGGCTCTCTGCTGAGCCAATTGCCTCCATGAAAGCATGTCCAGAATCAAGCGCTTCAATTATTTTTGCTGCTCTTTTGCCTGCTTCAGCTTCAATGTTCTTTCTGAATTCTTCATCAGGCATTTTCGCCTTTTTGTCGATGATCTTTTCAATTTTTCTTCGCTTCGAAATAGGAAGAGAGATTGAATCCCAGAAATAATTCAAAAGATTTCTGTCGCTAATCTTAATCTCAAAATCTGCATCTTCAGCACCAAGATTTTTTAGGAGTTGATAGGCAACAGACACAACTTCAATGTCTGCTCGCTCGCTTTCCACCCCGAATATATCAAGATTGAGCTGAAAGTGTTCTCGTAGACGCCCACGCTGGGGCTGCTCGTAACGAAAGAGGTTGGGAATTGAATACCAACGTAGAGGAAAAGAAAGTTCGCGACGCTTCGCGGCGATCATCCTGGCTACGGTCGGTGTCATTTCTGGGCGAAGTGTTACCTCGCGTCCACCTCGGTCTGTGAAGGTGTATGTTTGCTCATTCACAATTTCTTCACCTGTTTTTGCCTGATAGAGTTCAGCTGGTTCGAGGATAGATGCGCCGTATTCTACGTAGCCAAAATTCTCGGCTGTGTGGCGCATTGCGGCAAACATGTATTTTTCAAAGTACATGTCTTCTGGATAAAAGTCACGAACACCTTTGTAAGACGTTGTTAAAACCTCTTTTATTGCTGCAGCTTTTTTTACCATCTGCTGATTTTATCGGAGAAATGGCCGCATCACAAGACTGTGTTGCGGATGACCAAACCCTAATAGTATAATAAACATGTCAAATGACTTCTTTACAATCTTTATTACCCCAGTTTTCTTTTTCCTTGACCGCGCTTAAACAAAGCGCGTGGCTTTTGTTTTTAGTGTCTTTTTTGACCTTTTTTATTCTGAGCATGGTGTTGGTGTATCATTGGCGTCAGTATGGTATGAAAAGTAGACTGATTACTGTCGCAGAGGTTGTGTACTTTGTTGGATCTGGCATTTTTTCTATTCTTGCGCTTATTGCCCTAATTTTAATCTAATGTTGTTTACTCGACTTGATTTGGCTCCCAATGAAAAAATTCTTCTAATTGTAAGGAAACACTGGATTGTTTTTTTGCCACAAATTATTACGACAGTCTTTTTTATGGCTTTTCCAGTTATTGTGTATCTTGTAGTACTTATTTTTGTACCAGCTGGATTTTTGGTTCAGTTTTTAGAGCATGTGTATCTCGGCTTATTTTTGTATGCTCTCTGGCTCCTCCTTCTTTGGGTTTTGTTTTTTATTAATTGGACAAATTATTATCTTGACGTTTGGTACATTACTGATAGGCGAATTATCGATATAAATCAGAAGTGGATTTTTCATCGGGAGATTTCTAATTTGCGTTTCGACAAAATTCAAGATATCACCATTGAGGTACGGGGTGTTATTGCAACATTTTTAAAATTCGGAGACTTACGGGTTCAAACCGCTTCAGAAGATAGTAAGGATTTTGTGATGAGAAATGCCGCTCACCCGGATGAGGTCCGCAATCTTGTTTTTGAGATGCATAACAATCAGGGTAGTGCTCCAGGTAATTCTATAGGTGGAGTTAGTATTAAAATTTAATATGGTAGAAGATAATAACCCAAAAAAGCCTGGTCATTTTGAGTTTAATTCTTTGGCTTATGATCCAGATAAGCCACGAAATGTCGCTGATTATTTAAAGTGGCTAACGGATGCGGATACAAAAAAATATCTAGATGAAAAAAGGTTAAATTTTGGTGTTCTTATCCTTAATATCCTTTTTGATAATAATGCCGGGAACATTGTTCGTTCCGCAAACGCCTTCGGGGCACAGGAAATTATTCTGTACGGGCATAAAAAGTTTGACCGGCGGGCAAGCGTTGGTGCCGAATTTTACGCACACTTTAGACATCTAAAATTTACCGAAGATCTTGATGCACTTTTTGACGAATATGAAGAGATTGTTGGTGTTGAAAATACGCCAGGTGCAGTTGCTCTTAAGGATTATAGGTGGGATAAACACAAAAAAACCCTTATGATTTTTGGCCAGGAGAGTGGGGGAATACCAAAAGAAATTCTTGATAAATGTACAGCAGTTGTTGCAATTACCCAGAGGGGGAGTGTGCGTTCGCTCAATGTTGCAGTAGCTGCGGGGATTGTAATGAACGCATACGGCGAAGCAGTGGCTTAGTTATTATTTCTTAAGTAAAAATTGAGCCTCGATCACTATAGTATTTAGGTGATCGCTCTAAAGACAATTCGCGATGAAATGATTTCACACTCGCCTGTGAAATTAATCGATGAGGTAATTTTGCGTGCTTTCTTGGAGAAGGCTTCAGACATTCACGTTGAGGCGGGTGAATATGAGTGTAATGTCAGAATGCGAATTGATGGACTGCTCGTACTTATTGGGCAATATAAGAAAGAAATTCACGAGGAAGCTGTTGCTCGCTTGAAGGTGCTTTCCTCATTACGAACCGACGTGCGGACGTCGCCACAGGATGGGCGATTCAAGGTTATTATTTCAAGCACATGCCTCAGTGTCAGGTTGTCAATTGTGCCGGCGTTTTATGGTGAGAAATGTGTTCTAAGATTATTACCACAAACTACTCAGGCTCAAACATTTGATGATCTTGGTTTTGATACCACCAGTATAGAAAAGATTAATAATGTACTTCGTTTATCACACGGCATGGTTCTTGTTGTTGGACCGACAGGTTCAGGCAAGACAACAACGCTATATACTCTCCTACGGAAAATTTCTTCGCCAGACATTTCGATTGTGACCCTCGAAGATCCCATAGAGTATTCGATTTCAGGTATTACTCAGATACCGGTTCATGCAGGCGCAAATCTTACTTTTGCAACAGCCTTGCGTGCGGTGGTCAGACAAGACCCTGACGTTATTATGGTGGGTGAAATCCGAGACGTTGCAACAGCGGAGCTCTCAACGCATGCTGCACTAACCGGACACTTACTACTCTCCACACTTCACACAAATGACGCGGTTACTGCGCTTCCGCGTCTTGTTGACATGGGAGTTGAACCCTTCCTTGTTGCTTCGACAGTGCAGGCGATAATTAGTCAAAGGTTGGTTCGTAAAATTTGCGTCAAATGTAAGGTGGAGGTTGCTCTTACTGAGAGTGAAACAGAGTACTTAAGGAGGATAAATATAAAAATTTCTATCCCTCAGCAAAAGACGTGGAAGGGAAAGGGTTGTATTCAGTGTAAGAACTCAGGGTATGCGGGGCGTGTGGTTATTTCTGAAATTCTGCTAATGGACACAGAAATCAGGAGTTTGGTGATGAAAAAAGCCTCTGCTGATGTGGTTCGTGAATCTGCAATTAAAAATGGCATGAGACCGATTGCGTGTGATGCTATACAAAAAGTTTTTCAGGGAATTACCACGATAGCTGAAGTTGCCACCGTCTGTCACCCATGAAAATATTTAATTCAAGATTCTTACTCAGAGATGAGGCTGATGTTCTTAATAAATTGTCGATGTACTTGTCGGCAAATCTTTCGCTGAGCGAATCTCTCGTATTACTTGAAGATCAAGTAGAATCAAAAAGAAAAAAGCAGACACTTGCGTTGTGGCGCACCTCCATAGAGGCCGGAAAGAGTTTAACGCAAGCGTTTGTTGCAGAGGGTACGATGAAGTTAAGTGCCATGAGTCAGCAGACGGTTGCCTTGGGGGAAAGAACTGGTTCGCTGGCTGATTCGCTCAAGAGTGCTTGTACTCAAGCACAGAGAACGCTCTCTGTTAAAAAGAAAATCAGTAGCTCGCTTGCATATCCTTCAGTAATACTTGTTGGTACATTCTGTCTTGTGCTAGGCCTATTGCTTTTTGTTTTTCCGAAAATTACTCCACTTTTTAAGACACTAAAGGTCACATTACCTTTATCGACAAGATTACTTATTGGCATAAGTGATACCCTTTCGCAGTACTATTGGCTGGTATTGGGGCTCGTGTTCTTTGTGGCTATCGCTGTTGTTTTGCTTTCAAAGTACTCTGAAAGATGGAGAAATTTTATTCGCTTTACACTTTTAAGAATTCCGTTTGTCCGGAGCATAATTCGGGCAAGAATTCTTTGTTCCATTTTTGATCCGCTACATACGCTACTTCAGGGTGGTGAGCAACTTTCTGATGCGATTACTGTTGTTTCAAAAACCGTGCAATTTATCGAGTATAGAGCCCTGCTTGAAAATGCATCGAAATTGGTCGCGGAGGGCAAGGTCCTTTCGGTTTTTTTAAAGGAAAACAAGAGGTATTTTCCTATATTTATTTCGGGGCTTGTTTCTGTCGGAGAAAGAACAGGAAATATTGAGAATTCTATGAGAGATGTATCCGAAATAGTTCAAACAGATTTGGATGACAGACTAAAATTATTAACGAGTGCACTTGAGCCGATTCTTATGGTTTCAATGAGTTTGATCATCGGCTTTATTGCGATATCAATTATATTGCCGATATATGGAATTACGAACCATTTTCAAAATGTCTAAAGGTTTTACGCTCATTGAAATTGTCCTTGTAATTGGGTTAGTCTCCTTTGTTGCTTCGGCTTCAGCCGCATATGCCTTGCCAAGCCTTGGTAAATTCGCCTGTGCTCAAGAGGCAGAAACCGCCAAACTTGCTCTCGAACGTGCACGCTTCTTCGCGCAGTTTGCGGGGTGGGGTAATATCGCACTTGATATTGAAGCGGGGGAGTATTTGGTACGTAGGGTAACAGGTAGTCCTGGGCAAACATTGGATCAATTTGTACGGCAAGTACAGATTCCGGCCTGGAGTAAGCACCATATAGTTTTTATTGAAAATAGTGGAGGTATTGGTCGTGAATATATCGAATTGATAATTGGTGGCACAGATTCGATGTGTCACGAAGTAATACGAATAAATCATGCAGGAGCAATTCTCTAAATACTCACGGGGGGTTAGCCTGATTGAAATTCTCTTAGCTCTTGCACTGTTTTCTGTTGTTTTTGCTGCAGTTTTGAATACTCAGTGGCAGATCGGAGAACTATTTATCAATGTTAAAAAGATACTGTTAGCCACTCAGATTTCAAATAGTAATTTACTTAATATTCTGAATAATCAAACGGATGGATTGATAGGTACAGAATCATTTGGTCTATTGGGTATTGAGTCTGGGGTCTCAATGCAACCATTCAGTCGATGTCAAAGTGTGGCAAACTCACGATCTACTTGGCGCACTGGTTGGCGTAGCACCTCGACAGTGTATACATCACTTCTTACGATGGACCTCACGTTGCTAGATAAGTATGGTGCGGACTGTGGTGGACAACCAGAGGTATTCTCAGTAGCACATTTTAACCTTACTCATAGTATTAATTTGGGCTATCCAGCGACATCTGTTGATCTGATCCGTGGAAGTGCCTATGTCGCATTGCGCCCCAATTCGGAATCAGCTCCAGACCTAGCCAGAGTTTCAATCCAAAGGGAACCGGAGGTTTCGTTGTTGCATTTTGGTATTGGTACAAACAAGGTCGATGCAGTATCTGGGCACGTTTTTGCTGCACAACACAGCACCAGTAGCCAACTGGTACTTGTAGACACATCTCAAGGCAATGATTTATTTATTACAGCATCCTCCTCACTTCCAAATGTTGCTGGTGCCCGTCCGGAGGCGGTAAGTATGTATTATTTTGATTCAAAGATATATGTCGGTACTAAACGAACTGCCGGTCATGAGTTTCATGTGTACGATGTTTCAAATCCAGACGCACTGCAATGGCTTGGGAGCAAGGAAGTCAATCACAACATAAACGATATAGTCGTGAAGGAAGGCTTAGCTTTTTTGGCAACGTCAGGAAACATTAGAGATCTCATCGTGCTTGATATCCGTAATCCATCGGCAATTGTGCAGCTTGCCGCCATTGATCTATTGGGAAACGAAGACGGCCGATCAATCTTTGTTGCAGGGGATTTAATTTTTCTTGGTCGGTATAAAAGTACGGTACCTGGCCGGCCCGAGCTGTACGTACTCAAGTTTCACTCAGATTCAGGCGGTTCACCGCTCGAAATCAGTGTCGTGGATTCTGTACCAACAAATGCAGACGTCAATGGTATTGTCCTTGCTGGAGGTTACGTGTTTGTTGCAACAAATAATTTGGAAAATGAGCTACAGGTATTTATTCTAAGTCGGGATAATCAACTTACTGCTGAAGGTGTAATCAATTTGCCTGCAGCAGTAACAGGTATTGATTTTGAAAACGAAATATTTGCTGTAACATCGGGGAATATGCTGTATGTGTTTACACAGGAACAACATGAATAAAGGTATTACCCTGATTGAAACAATTTTATATCTTACTCTGCTGAGTGCTTTTGTGGTGATTGCTATCCCAGCACTTATTAATTTACAGGCTTGGAGGACAGCCCAAATCAATAGTGCAAATGTGATTGAGGAGTTCGTATTTGTTAATAAAAAAATTAAAAACATACTTAACGAAGCAGAATCAATACAAATTCCGCGTCCCGGTGATTTTTCTGACGTTTTGACCGTAGCATTGCCGGGAGGCGACACGGTAACTGTCATGAGCGTGGACCATGTTGTGGTTGTTCGGGAAAACGATGAGACACCAACCGCTTTGTATTCAGGGGAGGTCGTTCAGATGGACTTTACTTTTTTTCGCCCAATCTCATCAAACTTGCCGTTACTTATGTCAAATGGAGTTATTAATGGTTTTAATTTTGGTACATCGACACATGCGTTCAAAAACGAGTAATCAGGGTTTTATTGCAATAGTAACTGTTACTGTGTTTGGCTTTCTTGCTGCGATTTTTGTCGCTTCATCCTCGGGAAGGGCATATGTGCAAGCACGAAATATTGAAGAAATTAGGATACAGGAAATCTTGAGGTTTAATGCAATTTCGTGCGTTGCTGTAGCGCGACAGAAGATTCATCTCCGTGAGACTTTAATTGCTGGAGAGTATTTTGTGCCTGGAGGCAGATGCCAGATTGAAAGTTTGGTAATAAGGCCTGAAATAATTTACTTAACAGTAAGTGCCGAAAACACAGAAAGTGGGCTGGTATTTAGAGTTACATTGGACCGCGCGTCACTTGCAATAATTTCTTTATTATAGGGTTACTAACAGTATTTGGTATTTAAAATTGCCCAAAAAAAATACTCATGTATACTGTCGGTGTAAGTTGGTGAATGTTTTGACCACATTATTCAATGGGACGAACATTACTTTATTAGTGTAATTTTTAAAATATGGACGATAATAAAATTATTGACGAAACACAACCTGACGAAGAAGAAGAAATAGAGGGGGGAGCACCTATCGCTCCAGGCGTTGATGAAGAGGAGGTTGTAGAGGAAGAAATATAAGCATAAAAATACCAGCAAGTGCTGGTATTTTTATATCTTGTCTGAAAGATAAATCAATATGTTATCTGTCAAAGATTTTTATAAGGAAAGAATCAATCTGGTTTTGGTCTAGATCATAGAATTTTTTGTTTTGGTCATGGAGCTTGCCCGCAAGGTCAATTCCCACAAAACGCCAGTGCCAAGGTTCGTATTGATAGTATTGGTTTCCACTTGGATAAGAAAGAATAAAACCAAATTTGTAAGCATTTTCAACGAGCCAGGTGTGCTCTGGGGTATTCTCGAAACTATTAAGTGCGCCACCGACAGTCGAGTTCGTAAAATCAATTGCTGTGCCGAGCTGATGCTCTGAATAACCCTGATCCGCAGAAAATTGATTGGCTGTTCCAGCGCCGTAAATAAATTTGTAGTTGCTTTTAAGGGTTGCTTGGGTATCAAAAGACCTGTATGCGGAAATAATTTTAAGATCGATACCATCACGCTTTGCATCAGCAAGAAGTCTCTTGAGAAAAGGAAGTGCCTCGGTTAGGAATTTTTGAGGCTTGCTTGTGTCAAAAAGAGCGTCAGAGCTAATATCGCTTAATTTTGGTGGTACGTAGTTTTCGTTTAAAAAATAAACTTTCGAATATTTTTTTAATAGTTCTGGATCTGTTTTACTTAATTTTGTGAGCGCACCAACAGTACCAAAAAGGTCTTCGATCTGCTCTTCAAATTCTTCATTTTTATTCTGTTCTGCGGTCAATGCATCACTGAGGCTTGTCTTTTCGAGTTGAACAGTATCAAGGGTCGCCCTAAGCTCGGTGATCACGCCTTCATTGGTAAGTTTGTTTGCCTCGTATTCCTGGCTTAATACATAGTATTTGTAGCCACCAAAAATAAGAGAAGCAAATAAAATACCTAAAAATACTATAAGTAAATTCGTCTTCATTTTTGAGCTAGATCCCATGGTGGTAAATTGTATCACGAAAATTTTGAGGATGAAAAACCCCACGATCTTCGCGGGGTCATGTTTATGGGTCCTTTTCGAAAGTGAGTTTGCCTTCTTTTTTTACAAAATTATATATACCACTTACCCTTCTGTAATTTTGGTCAATACCAGTGTCGCCTGTAAATTCGTACCTTTCCTCCATTTCCGCACATGTGTTAATGCTAATGTCAATAATGTGTGGGATACCATTACTTGTCACCGTAAACGCTACTGTTGTGCGTTTCAGGTGGGTCCTCGATGAACTTGATTCAGATATTTTCTTAACTGTTGGTCCATCTGTGATGTCAAATTCACCCAACATATGCCCCCCTGTAAATTAAAAGGATTAGATCGATAAAGTTTTTCTGCCTTTATTGTACGCTTGCTTCGTGTAATGTCAATTTATATAAGCACCTTACGTCTAAGCCGTGTGTGCGTTTTTAGGTATATACTTCAATAGTTACAATTAATATCAAAATATATGGGCATCATTATATGGATTATATTCGGGGGTTTGGTTGGTTGGGTTGCCTCGATTATCATGGGTACCAATGCTCAGCAGGGAATTGTGATTAACGTGATAGTGGGTATTGTCGGCGCTGTCCTAGGAGGTTGGCTTATGGGTTTATTCGGTGGTGGTAGTGTCCAGGGTTTTAATCTACCAAGCTTTCTGATTGCTCTTCTTGGTGCCGTTGTGCTTCTTTGGATTGTAAAAATGGTCAGAAGATAGTTCGACATGGTTTGCATAAAAAACCAGGATGCAGAGCGTCCTGGTTTTTTTGTGTTTACTTTCGTCGACGTAGAGCTGACAAAAGCGCAGTGACAAGTAGAAATGATGCGGGGGTCGGAATTGGGGTAAGGAGGAACGCGCGATCCATACCATCTGGATCTATGCCAAACCCTACAATCTGGCCTAATTCATTAATTGCTGTAGCCTCAACAAGAAGCCAGGGCGTGTTGGGCTCAAGAAGTAAATTCAGGTCAACCATCTGGTCAGCGACAGTAACAAATGCTCGTCGATCATAGTTGTCTGGTGAATACCACCCAACGATTTGCCGCATGTTGTTGATGTCATTGGCGGCGCTTGAGTGCCCATCAAGGGACCCGAGGCTCTGCATGTCATCGCCGTAATATACAAACGCTTCCTGGATACCGGTTTCTGTATGGCTCCATCCAATGACGTCGTCACGGTCATTTATTCCCTGGGCAACGCTTTCTTGTCCACCGAGCGTTCCGAGGTCGTTCGTTTCGCCTGAAGCAGAATAGGTAAACGCATGTCTTTGCCCAAGAGTGATTTCAGAGTAGCCAGCGATTGTTTCGTGATTGTTTATTGCTTTTCCAGAACTTCTCAGGATGGTTCCTGAATGTATCGGAGACAGAACACCTGCACTGTATCGAAACACCCGCTGGACCCCGTTGATATCAACATCGCCAGTAATGCTCCCGTTCTCATTGATTGAGTTAGCAGAACTTCGGGTGCCATCTGGGTCTATGTCCGTGAGAATATTGTCTCGCCAGACTCCAGCGTGAATACGATAGTCCGACGTTGATACTCTCCCGACTATTTCTCCACGGGCGTTGATTCCGTAGGCTTCATGAGGTTCTGTGTCGTTTGGGTTTAAGTGATACATCGTCTCGTTCGAATATCGGTAGGCGTGGTGGATTTCTTCGAAACCTGTGTGCGCCCAGCCCGCAATATCACCCGAGTTACTTATTCCAAGCGCCCGACTTTCTCCACCCCCGAGGTCACCAAGACTAGTAAGTCTGTAGGTTGTTGCGCGGGTATTTGTAATAAACGAAAGAACCGAAATAAGTCCGACAACGAAACATACTTTGACACACATCGTAAGCTCCTTGAAAAATGTGAAAGAACAAAACTCTTGTATGTATATACCACTCTTAAATTAATTAACGCTTAAGTGTGTCTAAATCTTTTTTAAAAAATCATTAACGTCTGACTTGGTGCGCAGTGGAAGTGTGATGTAGAAAGATGTTCCTTTGTTTTCCGTAGACTCAAAACGAATAGTTCCGTGGTGCGCTTGAACATACTCATGACACATGTGCAGGCCGATACCACTACCGTGACCAAGTACTCTTCGGGCATTGCTCGCACGAAAGAATTTAGAAAATATTTTAACCTTCTCCGCTTCTGGAATACCAATTCCAGTATCTTGTACAGTGATGTGAAGGTTGGATTTGTCGTTATATATATCGACATGTATGTTTTTTTCTGGGTTGAGTGTGTATTGAATAGCATTTTCAAGTAAATTCTCAAGAGTAATACGTAAGCGGAGTGTGTCTGCTTCAACGCTTAGGTCAGGGTTAAGTTTGATATTGGAAGTAAGTGTGATTCCGGCCTGTGTAGCTCCGACGGCGTATTTTTCTAGGGTTTCTTTAAATATAGTCTCGACTTCTGCGAGTTTGATCCAACTGAGGGCAATTGTTAGTTTACCAATATCAGACAGACTAATATCAAGCAGGTTTACAGAATGCATCACCGTTGTATTAATAGATTTTGTAACTTTTCGGAGCATTTCTCGGTGTTCGGCTGAGAGAGCTTCTTGATAACATTCGAGAATGACTTGAATTGCCCAACTGGTTGAGGTTAAACCGGTTCTCATTTCATGGGTAATAAGTGCAACAGTTTCATCCCTCACTTCTTTGTGGATTTTGAAGTCTTTAAAAGATTTGTAATCTAGTAGGTAGACAGAAAAAAGTATTCCAATCAGTGTTGTTATCGTTAAAAAATACTCGTACTGAATATTTTTTAGAGATTCCAGATTAAGGGATTTGAGGAGTAAGCCAAGAGCGATACCAAATATACCGCCAATGACGTTGTATGCAATCTTTTCTGGAAGCTCGCTCATCTGAGATTGCTGCTATTGTTTTTTTCGAGTTACAGCAAGGGTACCGAGGATTATCACTGGTGCGGTAAAAGAAAATACTATGCTCGTAAGTAATGCTCCACTAAGCATTGCTGCATTTGAAACAACACAGCAACTTACTACACCCGCTCCACCCCCGAGTGTTTTTGCACGAAGCCACCTTTCCTTTGTCATAAAACCAAAAAAGAAAATTGAGCCACCAACAATAAGACCATTAATTACAACGTCATACCACAGTGTAAAATTCATAAGTGCCATTTGTCGTGCTGGGGTAAGCATGAACCACACAAAGAGGCTGAGAGCTGTTGCCATCGAAAGATAAAAAATAGTTCGTCGTGTGCCACGGGAGAATGAGCTGAAGGGGAATTTGAGCATGTACGCAGAGCCAACAAATACAGCAAAAGCAGATACGTACGAGTAGACCATATTCATGGTTTGCATTTGAAGTCCCATAAAGAACATGTTAACTGCCTGGTAAACCAAAAATGCAAAAAGAGCACCAATTAATTCATTTTTCTCTTTGCGGTATGGTTTCCAAAGAAGAAAGGCACAGAGGAGATAAAAGACTCCTGAGGCTAGCATCAGCATAGTTGTTAGTTGAAAGCCGTATACCATTGGCCCCATACTCATCGGTTCCATAGTTTATTTTTTAACTTAGTAAGTTTATAAATTATAACATATTGCGTGATTCATTAGTGGGGATAACGGCGAACCTTGACTATGCATCTGCACTAATTTTTCCGTCATCCATGCGTACAATTTTCTCAGCTAAACGCGCAAACTCTTCTTCGTGTGTAACCATGATAATTGTTTGACCATTTTTATGTAACTCTTGGAAAATTGTCATGACTGTATGCGAGGATTCGTTGTCAAGATTGGCGGTTGGTTCGTCAGCGAAAAGGATCTTTGGCTCATGGGCGACTGCTCGGGCAATAGAAACTCTTTGTTGCTCTCCTCCAGAAAGTTGGCTTGGTAGGTTGTTTAACCGGTTTTCGAGTCGTACTTTTTTGAGTGCCTCTGCAGATTTTTTATATGCATCCTTTTTGCTCATGTTTTGCATAAGTAAGGGGAGGGCGACGTTTTCGAGAGCAGACATTTCTGGAAGTAGTGCGTAATCTTGAAATACAAACCCAAATTTTTCTAGACGGAATTTAGTTCGTTCCGCAATACTCATCGTGTGTGTGTTTTGTCCATCAATGATTATTTCACCACTTGTCGGGTCATCGAGAAGACCTATTTGATAAAGAAAGGTGCTTTTACCTGCTCCAGATCTACCCATGATTGCGATAAATTCACCTTCTTTTGCAACGAAGTCAACCCCCTTAAGTACTCGAGTTTCTCGAGCCCCGTCTTTAAATGATCTGACAAGATTTTTGGTAGTAATCATATTATTTTCTTCCTAAAATTGAATCGAGGGTGTTTTTCCGGACAATCATTCTGGCGGGAACATACCCCGCGATTACAGTCGATAGAATTAAAAGTCCAACTCGGAAGAGTGTACCATCGAGCGGCGCAACGAGGATTCCGTCAGAGAAGGGGAAATCAATAGGGTGTGCTGCGATAAACGGTGAAAGAAAACCGTACAGTAATGCTAATCCAATGATAGAACCACAAAGGGCATAAAAAATAGATTGGAAAATGTATGAGATTTCTATCGCTTGACCGTTAATACCGATACCCTTAAGAATTCCAATAAACTTTCTTCTCGTAATAGCATTTATAAATATCACAATAAAAATAGTGATTGAGGAAACAACAAGTCCAATTGAGCTAAAGAAGTTTCCAAGCATGCTAAATGTCGCAATTATGTCTTTTAAAAACTGTGGTTGTGCGTCAGCGTATGTTTGAACTTTTGCAAACTCGTTAACACCTCGCTGTTTGAGAATTTCACGAACAATGACTGGATCGACGTCTTTTTTTAGTTTCACAACGATTTGGTCGACGTTTCCATCTGCTCTATCGATCAGGTTTTTTAGTTGAGAATCTGTCATGTAGACATTTCTCGTAACCTCATCAACCTTACTTTTGAGGATTCCCTTTACTGTTACTTCCTTGGTTATATCCCCAATAATAATTCTAATTTTCGTTCCTACGTTGACGTTTTCGAGTGCAGCAAAACCAGGGGAGTCAATTGGCACAAATTGTTTAAGTAGATATTGACCAACAAGTACTTGGTCGTAGTCTCCTGGTGCAAGGTACGAACCAAGTGCAACAGATTTCGAGAGACCTGTGACCGCGTCCTCAAGCCCCGGGTCAATTCCGACGATCTGAGACCCGGTAATATTTGGTTTGTCAGTTTCTTTTCTTGTTTTGTAGTTTGCCTCAAGGTTTGCGCCCTCTTGAAATCGGGGACTTATTTTTTCAACTTCAGGAAGACTTTTAAGTAGGCCGATGATGTTCGGACTATTTTCAATGTATTTTTTATCTGAAAGTGTTGAGAGGATGACGTCGCTTGTGTACTGTGTGCGTGCCGCCTCGACAGAACCCTGAATAAGACCGACGAGGATTCCTGAGACAACAACAAGGTTGAGAAAGGTGAGTACCATGACAAACACGATGAGGCCGGTTGTCCAAAGACTTGAACGTCTGATCTGACGAATCGCCAAGTAAAAACCAATTCGTGTGTTGAGGCCAATGTTAGAAAACATATAAGTTAGTTGCTGTTCGAAACGACCACCACGTCACCATCCTGTAAGCCCGTTACGATCTCGATTTCTCCGTACGAAGAAATACTTCCCGTTGTTACAAGTTGTTCGACCTTTTTCTCATCCTTTTTGATAAATACAAATTTCTCACCATTACGTGTAGTAACGGCTCCTTGTGGGATTGTGATCACGTTTTCTTTCTTTTCGCTTGTAATAACAACATTCGCTGTCATGCCAGAACGAACGCGATCATCCTTTTGGGTAAATTCTAATTTTGCACGATAGGTAGAAACTCCGTCTCGAATTGTTTCTGCTGGGTCGAGGGAAACAACTGTTGCTAAAAAGGCGACTTCTGGTCCGTATGCATCAAGAGTAATCCTTGCTTCATCACCAAGTTTGACGAATTGAACGTGAATTTCCGGAACGTAGCTTTCGATTTGCAAATTATCCGCGCTAATCATAGATAGCGCTGGTTCGTTTGCGGAGGCAATCCCACCAACTTTTGCATCGACACTGGTAATAATTCCTGAAAACGGGGCGGTGATGGTTCTTTCTGAAATCTGAGCAAGAACTCGGGATACTTCAGCCTCGGCGCTTTGTACCTCAGCTTGGGACACGGTTAAACCCGAGTTACTTTCTGTAAGCTCTGCTCCTGCGTTTGCGATCTCTCGATCACGAGTTCTGAGTGCTTCTTGATAATCCTGGTACACAGAGAGGTATGTTGCGCTTTTTGTATTTGGGATTGTGACATACCAGATTGTGTCATTGTACTCATCAAGGTTATCTGGAAATGAAATATACAAACCTCTCGTGCCGAGTGGTGTGGCTTCGTCATCTAAAATTTCTACATCACGGTTATTTTCGAGATCGAATGTTGAAATTTCGTAATCGCGTTGACTTGATTGTGCTTTTCTGCGAACAATAACCTTGTATCTTCCCTCAGAGCCGTCATATAGGCCTGTGATTACTGGAATTTCTGCGGTATTGGCTGAAGAGTTGGGGACGGCAACAAGGTCGTTCGAAAGCAATTTTTGGTAGGCATTAGCAACGAGGGTGTCTTGTTCTTTCCGTACCTCATTGAGGTTAACTTGAGTATTTTGTGATTCCGCCCTTCGCTGTGCTAAGTTGGCGCGAGCAGCTTGGAGGTCTGACAAAAGGGTACCAATATTGAGTTGAGCGAGAGTTTGGCCGACAGTAACCTGGTCTCCAACCTTGGCGGAAATGTTTGTGACTTTTCCTGTTTCAGAAAACGATAAGTCAACATTTTCTGATGCAACAACTTTGCCTGAAACAGAAACCTCTTTAATAAAGTCCCCACGACTTACAACCATAGTCCCTTCATCTCCGTTGCTGTTTTTTCCAAACATTAAAAAACCAACAATAAGTACTATTGAAGCAATAACAACGGCATACAATACCGGTTTTTTTCTAAAAATTAATTTCATATGAATAAGTATAATGCAGTAAACAAATACGGCAACCTAATAATTGTAGGTGCGTCAGGTTTATACGATTACGTTTTTAAATAAAAAAACTCCAACAAATAGACTGTTGGAGTTCGAGAACAATTCAACGTAGTGGTGGTGATGTGCGCGTCAACCAACTTTTCTCCCCTCAGTCTCGTCGTTGTGAGGATGGGGATTTTTGGAACCGGGACTTCGAAGCCTGTGTGTAGTAGGCGTCCCTTGGTTTGGTTGCTGATCTACTTTTTCGGCACCAGACTGACTCGGCCTCATGTTTTCGGCCTTGACAGCTTCGTAAACCTCCTTTCGGTGCACCGAGATCTTCGTCGGTGCTGTAATACCGATGCGAACCTTGTTGCCTCGGATGTCAACGACACTGATCTCGATTTTGTCGCCGATCATTATCGTTTCGCCCCGCTTTCTTGAAAGCACTAACATGAGAGAACCTCCGTGTGAGAGTTTTCGTTCCATCAACAAATTACAACAAACTGATACTCTTATATCATATCACATAATTTAAAAATAGGGAAGACGTATTCTATAGGGATTTGGGGTTATTGTTTGGAGTTTTGTAGGATAAAAGTTTGAACAAAAGGCTCGCCGACATCACTAACTTTGTAAGTGAAATCAGCCGTATAGGCATTGTGACCATCTTCATAGGAAACTACTCCGCGACCGTCTGCGGTTTGTATGTGAGTAACATAGAAGGTCCCCCCCAGACTTTCTTTTGTTGGTGAGAGATTGGAGATGTTAGACCGGACGTAACTTTCTATGTCCACGTATCTTTCGGTGGGTACAGTGGTAGTTGTTGGTATTACTATGTTTTGTGCTTCCCAGGCGTCTCGCAAGATAAACCATACACTTATACAAAGTATTACAAAAATTATTCCGATAAGGGTATAGAAGTAAAGGTCTTTTGGTTTGATCTTTTCCGCCATTACATCTGTTGTGGTGTACTTTTGTTGAGTAGTATTTTGTACTGCATACGGTTTTGCCATAAGAAGTAAAGGTTAAGTACAAGCAGGATGTTTCCCATGAGTGCACTCATCGTGAAAAGACCTCCATCCAAAAAGAGATGGAATGAAACAATGTTTACTGTTATTGGGAAAATAAGAATAGAAGCAAGTGCCATGCGGTTTGTGGCGATAAGGACAAGACTAATGGCAAAGACAACGGCCATGAGTTGTATAATGTACCCACTCATGAAAAGCGCATTAATAAAGGCGAATGCTTCAGTCGATTTATATAAGTCTGCTGTTGGTGCCGGGAAGATTCCAAGAGCCCCAAGTATAGGAGTAACAACAAGAAGTCCTAAGATTATTCTGAGCACAATGTGTAGTATTTTCAAGATTTTGTATTAAGTTTGTAATTCTATCTCTAGATTCTATCAAATATTAAAAAATATACATATTTTATTATTTTACTACTTTGAATCTTAAGAATTTGATAACATTGTGTCATGTCTAAAAAGGTAATTTCCAGTGGTACGGCTCATCAATTGCCTGACGATTTAAGAAAAGCACTCGCATCTTCATCTCGTAGGGTGCTTTCAGTATGGGAGGACATCACACCGCTTGCGCGCAACGAATGGATTTGTTGGGCGATCTCAGTAAAGACTGCTACTACAAGAAATCAGCATATCAAAAGGGTAATTGAGGAACTTGGACAGGGAAAAAGACGACCATGCTGCTGGACAGGGTGTATTCATCGAAATGATAAGGCAATGAATGCTTCGCAAAAATGGATACTGAGTAGGCAGTCTAAAAAGTAGAGAATTAAGTGATTAAAATTTGGTTTTGTGTAAAAGAAAACCGCCATCGATTACGGATACGATTCTTTTTGTCTATGGCGGAGCATAGGTAAAGACAACTTTACATTCGTACTTCGCTAAGTTATACTTTAAAAATCAAAATGTATGCATGAGAAGATTAAAAATGAAGTAAGCAAATACAGAGTGGAGATTGGAGTAACTCAAGAGGATCTCGCATCCAAGGTTCATGTTAGTCGGCAGACGATCATTGCCTTGGAGAAAGGAAACTACACACCTTCAATTTTACTAGCCCTAAAAATCGCTGGTTTCTTTAAGATGCCTGTCGAAAAAATATTCAAAATAGCATATGAAAAATAATCTCAAGGAAACTATTGTCACAGTAGCTCTGATTGCAATTGCATTTCTACTACTTAATCCATTTAATTTTTGGATGCCTGACATGGTCGTCATGTGTATGCTTGCCATAGCGCTTGGACTTTTTGGAATATTTGCGAGCTTTGTTTTGAGGGAAACCATGATTGATGAGCGAGAAGGACAACACCGTACTCTTGCAGGAAGAAATGCATTCCTCGCAGGATCAGGAATACTCACCCTAGGAATCGTCGTTCAGGGATATACGCACACTGTAGATCCTTGGCTTGTTGTTGCACTGATCATCATGATCGTTGTCAAGATAGGAACTCGAATCTGGAGCGACAAAAACCTCTAAAGTAATATTTCAAAGCTATCCACAAAAACAAATGTAAAGCATGCTTTACATTTGTTTTTTACTTATCTATACTGGTAAGTGTATAAGTAATTAATAAGTAATAATATTTTTATGAATAAAAATACAGGAATTATTGTTGGAGTCATAGCGTTACTCGTAATTATTGTTGGAGTGTATGCATATATGGGTGACAAAGATGACACGATGATCGAAAAGAAAATGGATGACTCGACAATGATGAAGAAAGAGGGAGACACTATGATGAAAGACGATGTAATGATGAAGAAGGATGAAGCGGGCATGATGGATAAGGGTGATGTAATGATGAAGGGCTCATACGAAGCTTATTCTTCTGAAAAAATTGCACGAGCAGAGACTGGTGACGTTGTCTTATTCTTCCACGCTTCATGGTGTCCATCATGTAGGGGTCTTAATTCAGATATCGAAGCTAACGTGGGTTCGATTCCTAAGGGGGTGAGTATTTTGAAAACCGATTACGATAAGGAAACAGAATTGAAGAAGAAATATGGCGTCACCTATCAGCACACGCTTGTTCAGGTAGACAAAGACGGGAACCTTATTAAGAAGTGGAGCGGAAGCCCTAAGCTTTCTAGTCTGGTATCAGAAATACAGTAATATGATTTTCTTTATTATCTCAATTCTGGCAGGAATATTCACGGTGCTTGCTCCGTGTATATTGCCGCTCCTCCCTGTGGTTATTGGAGCTTCAGAAGAGGGATCTCGAGGAATATCAAAAAGAGCACTTACGGTTATTGGGTCTCTATCTGTATCGGTTGTTTTGTTCACACTTCTCCTCAAAGCTACGACAATATTCATAAGTATTCCCCAAAGTTTCTGGACAAGCTTCTCTGGACTCGTGATTGTTCTTGTCGGTCTTGCGATTGTATTTCCATCATTTTGGGTACAAATACCGTATGTAAATAAATTAAGTTTGCTTAGTAACAAAGCAGTTGGTTCGGGTTATCAAAAGAAAAGTTATAAAGGGGACACGTTGATCGGACTTGCCTTGGGTCCAGTGTTTACTACATGTTCTCCAACCTATCTTTTTATTATCGCTACAGTTCTCCCAGCCTCATTTGTTGTTGGTCTTGTTTATCTTCTCGGTTTTACTCTCGGCTTAGCAGCCTCACTTCTTCTTATTGCATATTTCGGACAGAAAATTGTAAATAAAATTTCAGAACGAATGCAGGCAGCGGGCAGAATAAAACAAGTATTCGGAGTACTGATTATTTTTGTTGGGATTGCTGTGCTTACTGGGTATGACAAAAAACTAGAAACTTTTATTTTAGATTCTGGTTACGGTGCAACTATTCAGCTCGAGGATTCATTGATCGAACGATTTGCTCCGAAAAAAGAGTCCCTAGAAGAAAAATCTGATGTTAAGGGTTCGTACAAAACTATTACGCTTGCGGGTGGGTGTTTCTGGTGTACCGAAGCATACTTTCAGGAAGAACAGGGGATCATTGATGCGGTGTCTGGATATGCTGGTGGAGAAGCGTCCAATGCTTCATACCTATCAGTTGCAAAAGGTACCACCAAACATCGTGAGGCGGTACAGGTTACCTATGATCCAAACATCATTTCAACCGAAAAAGTACTAGACATATACTGGTCACACATAGACCCAACAAACACTGAAGGGCAGTTTGCTGATAAAGGGTTTCAGTATACCAGTGCCATCTTTTACGGGGATAAGGCCCAAGAAACTGTCGCTCGTGATGCAAAAATGCGACTAGAAAAAAGTGGTGTGTTTGCTAAGTCTATCGGAACTGAAATCCTACCACTCACTACTTTTTTCAAAGCAGAAGAATATCATCAGGATTACTACAAAAAAGCATCCAATCATTATGAGCGGTACAAAAAAGCTTCAGGTAGAGCTTCGTTTGTAGAAGAAACATGGGCAAAAGATGCTGCAATACAATTTTTACAATCTGAACAGACAAAAACAACAAGCCAAAACGACGTTCTAAAAAAGAGTGACTATGACTACTCAGAGGAGGAAATTGCGGAGTTGCTTAAAAACTTAGATCCGCTTGCGTATCATGTCGTTGCTGAGGGTGGTACTGAATCGCCATTCAATAATGCGTACTGGAATAATAAGGCGGATGGAATTTATGTGGACAAAGTAACTGGTAAGCCACTTTTTTCTAGTACTCATAAATATGATTCGGGTACAGGTTGGCCAAGCTTTTGGAGAACTATCGATGATGATTCGGTAACGATGCATGAAGATAACTCACTCTCTACTACTCGTACAGAAATACGAAGTGACGCTGGGCACGTCGGGCATGTGTTTGAAGACGGTCCAAAAGAAGAAGGTGGTAGACGTTTCTGCACAAATTCAGCATCACTTCGATTTGTACCTAAAGCAGAAATGGTAAAGGAGGGTTACGAGGGATATCTTTATTTGTTTATTTAAATGAAAAACCCCGCCCAGACCCATGTCTGTGGCGGGGGTGTGGTCGGTCGTTGTGACCAGTTTTTTCATGATTTCAGGATTTGGTCCACGCGTATTAGTTGAGTGCCAACCACAGCCATTTGATCTCTGTGACTCCGGCACGAGCAAGTCTGAGGACCTTTTCTGCCCACTCGCGGGGAACATACAACCCCTCTTTGGTGAACAGTTCTTCCGTCCCCTCAGTTCTTGCTCTGGCCTCAAGAGTTGTTGGAGCACTGTCGTCTTCAGCATAGCAGAAGAAATCATCTTTGTTGTTGATTTTTCTAAAGGTTTCACCAAGGTTGCGAGCCGCCCACTGTACCCATCCTTTGCTGTGGTCCTGATCATGACAGTTGACTGCCGAGAGCAAGTCAGTCATCCTCACTCAGCGCCAAGTTTTCCAACGCCCATAGGCACCGTAATCAAAACCCTTAAGTACGTACGCAGGAAGATTCGTAAGAACTGCGATCATGTGTGCTCCTTGCCACTATTGCGACAAAAAAGAGACTTAACCACCACTTCGATAAGATCGAAGAAAACAGTGATTTCTGTAGTTACGATACGGTTCAAGGGCAGTTTGTTAAACGGGTGCTTCACGAGTTGGACGCATTCAGAACTCTGAATTGGACAAGTATTGAAGGGGAACTGAGTTATTTGAAATTTAGTTTTGTATAAAAAAAGACCATCTATTGCAATTGCAACTGATGGTCTTTAGGGTTCATGTGTTTGGGGTAATTGGTCATTTTATACACCCACCCGTATACACATGCCGTGTTCTGAGGGATTTTTTCACACGAACATTGGCGACTTCGATTTGACCAGATGGGTTACCTGTGAGTTTTCGTTAGGCCGTTGCCTTTGACCAAGAGCTTGCTACAGTCAAAACATCGTATATCGTCACCCGTTCGTTTTTACTTGGATGAGCGTCTCTCGGACTTCGTTAGGTATATTTTAGCACAATTCGAGAATGTATTGTGTGGTTTTGAGTGAATTAAAAGAGAGAGCCCTTTCTTGGCTAACTGCCAATACGTGTTACATTTGAACAAACAAATAGTGTTTCAGTAGTGTGGAGAAATATTTATGGTCACAATTTCGGAAATATTGCGCATATCTCGTCCTCGGTTTTGGATCTATGAAGCAGCAACGTTTGCGGTTATTGGTGCCGTGTCGGCGTTTCAAGGCTTTGCATTTCTTTCAGGTTGGCGTTACTGGATCTTTGCGTTCTATTTTTTAATACCAGCAAATATCCTGATCTATGGCATTAACGATATTTTTGATTACGAAACCGACAAATATAATCCAAAAAAGGGCGATACTGCCTATGAGTCGCTCGTTACTCCACAGAAGCAAAAGTTTGTTTGGATCTGGATCATACTTACCAATATTTTATTTGTTCCGTTTCTTCCTGCGCATCTACCGACGATCCTGGCTTTTGTAGCCTTTATCTTTTTTGCATCATTTTACTCAGCATTACCGATTCGGGCCAAGGCTCGGCCGTTACTCGACTCAACATTTTCCGCTGGTCACTATGTCGCTACGGGCGTCTTTGGGTATTATCTTGCTGGCGGCACAGACTTTCCAACGCTTGGTGTTGTTGCTGGTATGTTGTGGTGTGTTGCAATGCATGCGTACAGTGCTGTGCCGGACATTGCAGCAGATAGCCGCGCAAAGCTCAAAACGGTCGCGATTATTATTGGTAAAAAGAATACAATATTTGTTTGCTGGGCTCTCTATGTGTTAGCAGCACTTATTGCATTCGAAGCAATTCCGGTTGCAAGTAGTATGGGTGCGGTTGTTTTTTCTATTGTGATGTACCGTTCAGTCCAAACCAAGACAGAACAAGAGTTGTTTAAGGTTTATACGTATTTCCCAGTTATAAATACTTTTGTTGGGGCTGTTGTATCTGCTGAGCTTATTGTTAGAGGTGTATTCTAAAGGTCTATATTTTCTTAAGTGGGGAAGCGTCTTTGATGCCCTCAATGCGCTTGTAAGCGAGTTCGGCACTGATAAGACAAATTGGCATACCAATACCGGGATTTGTACCGGCACCGACATAGAACATGTTTTTTACCTTTGGGTGAACATTGTTGGGCCTGAAAATAGCGGTCTGCGAGAGAGTGTGTGCCAATCCAAGCGCTGTGCCCTTGAACGCGTTGTAGTCAACAATAAAGTCTTTTACGGAGTAATGACGTCGTACAACTATGCGCTGTGCGAGATCTGGAATGTGGTAGTAAGTTGCGATTTCGTTAATAATTTTATCGGCGTATTGTCGAGCAAAATCATCGGTATACTCAAGGCCTGAAGCGATCGGTACAAGGACGAAAATATTTTCATGATCTGGTGGGGCAACTGTTTGGTCAGTTTTTGATGGCATGCAAACATACATCGATGGATCTTGTGGCCATGCTGGATTTTTGAAAATCTCGTCGAATCCCTTATCCCAATTTTTTGTGAAAAGTAAATTATGGTGCTCCATGGTTTTGATCTTGCCACGGACGCCCAAATAGAGAATAAACGCACTTGGGGCGAGGACTCGCGCATCCCAATATTTTTTTGATTTAACTTGGTATGGGGTGGGGAGCAGGTGAAGATCGGTGTATGCGACATCAGCATTCGATACAACGATGTCAGCGTGCAATGTTTCTCCGTTTTCAAGAACGACACCCTGCGCAACCCCATTTTCAATAACAATATTTTTTACCGGCACGCTTGTTCTAATGTGTACGCCGTGTTTACGCGCAATTGCTTCAAGTGAACCCGGGATAGCTCGGATTCCGCCGTCCGGATACCATTCACCGAGTACAAGATCAACGTAATTCATGAGCGTGTAAATGCCCGGCGTATCTCCCGGTGCGGTACCCAAAAGCACTGTTTGGTATTGAAGCACTCTCCGCAATATCTCGCTTTTGAAAAGTTTGTCTATAATTGTTTTTTGTTTCTTGAACAGTGGAAGTTTAGAGCCTTCTTTCATCATTCGCCAATTGAGGAAATCAAAAACAGTATCGTAGTTTTTGTACATGAATTCACCTTTGGCGATCTCGTATTGTCTTTTTGTTAGTGCGAGGAATTTTTCAAGAATGTCGCCAGAGCCAGGTTCGATTGAATCAAAAAGCTGTTTGTTTTTTTCTAAATCAGAATAGAACGTGTACTGCTTACCATCGCTTTTGAGAGTTATTTGGTATGACGGATCAAGTTTGGCAAGTTTGTAGTATGCATTGATATCCTCACCGAGAACTGAAAAAAAGTGTTCAAATACGTCTGGCATCATGTACCAGCTTGGTCCCATGTCGAACATAAATCCATCCTGTCGAAAAATTCTCGCACGACCACCAACAGATTCGTTCTTTTCTAGAAGGGTTACTCTGTATCCTTTTTTGCCGAGCATTCCCGCAAGTGCGAGTCCACCAATGCCTCCGCCGATAATAATTACTGATTTTTGTACCATAGTGCCTTGCATAGTAACATGGTTTTTTTGAGTGGGTTTACAACTATTCGTTTAGAAAAAATATCATAGTGTGCCTGCTCAATTTTATCGAGAATTTCTTTGTAAATAAGAGCTGACGCGTACACAGCTTTTCTACCGCTTGCATCAAGATACCCAATTCCAGAAATTCCTCTTGAATAAAGTTCACGTGCTCGATTGATTTCAAATGTGAGCAATGATTTCCATGCGTCATCTACAAGACCTTGTGCAATGTGTGTTTCGGTAACACCAAACTGTTCCATGTCTTCCTTGGGAATATATATTCTTTTGCGTTCAAGATAATCACTCTGTATATCTCGGAGGAAATTGGTCATCTGAAAGGCTTCGGCAAGGGCCCGCGCATGGGGAAGAGCGCCGTCCTTATGTCCGATAATGTGGCACATCATGTATCCAACCACGGTGGCAGAACCATGCATGTAGTGTTCGAGCTCTTTGTATGTGGCGTAATGGTCCTTGGTTAGATCTTGACGCATAGCGCTCAAAAAATCGTTCGGATATTGTTCCGGAATTCCATATTTTTTCATAACCTCAAGAAAATCAACCATGGTTTGATTTGTATGCCCCGTGACACTATCGTGAGAGAGCAAGTTCCAGTCATGTTGCCACGCATCGAAACGCCGCACTGTATCGTCTGAGGGATTATCGACAATCTCATCTGGTAGCCGAACAAACGCATATAATGTCCATACAGCGTGACGGGTTTTTTTGGGTAACAACAGTGTTGATTTGTAGTAACCAACACCGTACTTTTTGATAATCGATTTCTTAAAATCCATTTATTAAGGTTTAGTTGTATATTTGAGTACGGTGTTTGCAATCTCTTTCCATGTTGGTTCGTCTGTTGCAGACAAAGCTTGTTCAAAATACTCTCCAATTCTTTTTTTTACATATTCAAAGGCACCGCTTTCTCTCAATATACGGGTGACATCTTTCTTTTGGTTCTCGTCCAATGTTTTTCCGAGAAGCGCTTGAAATTGTTCAAAAAGGGAGGGGTCTGCTTTTTCTTGCATATACCAATAGAGGAGTGTGTGTTGTCTTGTCTCAACGTCAAGAAAAAGTGATTTGTTGTGTCCGCCAATTACGTCGATCAAGTCATCTTGTAGTTGAAAGGCTAGTCCCAAAGCTCGACCATATACCTCAGCAAAATGGTGTTCTCCAGAAGGTGCTCCGCGTGCAGCAAAACCTATTCGCATCGGTTGTATGAATGAGTATTTTGCAGTTTTGAGATACATTTTTTGGATAATGAGATCTTCATTAGCCATATTGTGGATTGGCGAAATCATGTCGAGCATTTGCCCGTGAATCACTTCTCGTACAAGTTCTCCGAATATTTTTAGAATCATGTCGCGGTGCACGTGTTGCTTCTGAGCGTATGCAAGGATTGTCTCTTGGCTCCACTGGTGTAAAAGATCTCCAGCTAGAATGGCAACACCTTCACCGATACGTTTGTTTCCGTATCTCTTTTCTAAACTCACATGCATACATTCAATACCATGTCTCGTTTTTCCATGGTCCATGATGTCGTCATGAATTAGGGCAAAGATTTGCAACAACTCAATTGAGAAGAAAAGCTCTAGATGTGCGTCCGGGTCGAGTTTATCGAGGGCGAGGTAGGTGAGATATGGTCGGAATCGCTTACCACCCTGTGCGATCTTCTCTAGATGTTCCATCACCTTTTTGATTTCGGATGATGAACTTTCTTTAAGAAAAATCGCAATTTTATTTTCAATAAACGGAAAAAAAGCAGTGTCAAAATATGATCGGAATCGTTCGAGGTTCATAGTGAGTTTAAGTTGAAACCGAGAATTTATATGTATCGTACACTAAAAATTGTTTTGATCATACTAAAATCGAGTGGTTTTCTGGGTTGGGTGCTTCGGAGCTAAAGCAAAGAAAAAGTGGCAATAATATTGTCTCCAACTTTTATATGCTCTCCTTTTCTAACCTTTTCATTTAAAGCAATAAATAAAGTTCCATCTCCAAATGGAAGTAGAGACTTCTTCCAAGTAGTCATGCCTATGGTTATTGTTGCAGGAACGAGTCCCCGTTTTAGCTTTTTAATTTTTAGGTCTTCATAAGACTGTTTTATTGGAAGGTATACCCACCCACCTTTTTGAGGAAATATTTTTACTTTCCCTTCTGTTTTGAAGGTTTTTTTCATAGTTAAATTGTATCAAAACAGTAGGTGTAAAAACACTTTAGTTTACTTTACATTTGCTCCCCACACACCCTCTTTCCCGAACTATGCCGGATGTATCCTTTGATACAAACAAGTATGGAGAAGTTTGAGAAATTGGGGTTTGGATAAAAGAAAACCGCCCTTCAAACGGTTTTCGTTTGTGGGCGGGGATTTGCGGCTCACATTGATTGCGGGTTCGGAAGTCCAGATTCAGTGATACACGGTTGCGGCCTTGGGACGACAAGAAATGTAGGTTTGTACTGCATCCACTTCTACTTCGAAGCGACTAATGCAGACATTACGAACAACATTGACGATCTCGTTGTACCAATCGTTGGCGGCTTGCTGATCCGGCGGGTCGCCGTCGTATTCCACATTGTAGCAATTCTCGACTGGGTTTAGGGTCATGCTCTTGACCCGTGCCCCGAAATATAGGGCAAGGAGTGCGTTCAGCACTGCCACCCTATTTGTATCCCCTCCCCTTTTTGCCATATGTACAACACAAATTGTGTGGCCAATTTATTGGCCAAATCCCGGTCTACACCAGTTTCTGTCGGCATTGGTACCTTTCTGTATATTTGCTCAATTGCGAGTAACTGTCGCTGTTTTCAGGTACAGTAAAGAATAGATAAAATTTACCAACTCTTTACTGTACCTGAATCTAAAAAAATAATATCACTATTAAAATATTCTGTCAACTATGTCGGTAATGGTTTAATAGCTTGAACGGTATTTGCTCGCTTGGCAGTCCGCGTTTCGAACCCACGATTGAGCTAAGGTAGTGGGGGATTTAGAGACGACGATGAAAGAGATTAAATATTTGTTGTCGATGGTGAGTTTTGTGTAAAAAAGTAAACCCGCCTCCGACAGGGTTTACTGTGGGGCGGGTATTTATTGGCGAAAGAACAACTGAAGGTCGCGCTGACAAGTGGGGCAAAATGCTCCGTACTTGAGCCTGTCATTGGTGAAGTTGATCCAATCATGAGGAACGCTCAGCCCTTGTCTCATGATACAGCGATTCGTGCAATGCTTGCCGAGACTCTCATTCACATTGACGGTTCGTGTCTCGGGAACAAGTCCGAAGACGTGGCCGATTTCGTGCATGGTCACGGTTTTGATGCACTCAAACTGCAACGCTGGTTCCAGTTTCAGAAAACGTAGTATCGAGACAAGTGCCCCGATGCTCTTGCTTGCTAGCCCGACACAGAAGTTCAGATTGCCATGACCGAGGTCAGACCGGAGTATCATAAAGTCATAATGACACACGCTCTCTTGCCAAGGTTCGCTGTAGATCAGGTTCAGTAGAGTTGATGCGTCGACCTGACCAGCTTTCTTGCAAGCTCTTCGAGCGTAAGCGATGTACCAGTCGACACTTTGCCAATCCTGCAGAACCCCATCAACTTCGAAGTCTGGTTGGCGCCAAGCTCCAAGGTTTTTTATTCCGATTGGTCGTGGTGCGGCTGACGAGTGCGGAGTTGGCGAGAGTTTGGTGAATAAAAACTGAAGTAAATATTTTTTTGATATATATCGTATGTTACAGTTATAAGTATATTTTACATGAAGAAAATAATTATTTTGTTCGCATTTAGTTTTCTATTTCTATTAACTGGGACTTCTGTTGCATTTGCCGCGTGGAACGGCAGTCCGTACACCCCTGGGGCGACCCTCACGCCAGAGTGTGCACCGACTGATGTAGCCTGTACCGTCTCAGCGATGCCGGTTTCTATGGGAGGCACGGGGGTACGTGCTTTTGCTACTGGGTATATTCCGTTTGGAGCGGGAACATCAGCACTTGCAACTTCCTCTGTGCTTTATTTTGACAGCATAAACGGCAGACTCGGCATTGGCACCACCACCCCCGCCTACAAACTCGACGTAACCGGCGACGTCAACTATACCGGCACACTCTACAAAAACGGTGTAGCTTCAAATCCATTCCTTACTGACGGCTCTAACAACATTTGGTCTTCAATCTCGGGAACGCCATCAAATACGGATAGCTTTTTTGTAGGGTACCTAGCAGGAAATGGCGCAACCAGCGCCGACTACTCAAACTTCATAGGTAGCAGTGCAGGATATGATGCAACCAACGCTTTCAACTCAAACTTCTTGGGTTTAGATGCAGGAAATGGCGCAACCAACGCTAGCGACTCCAATTTCTTTGGTGACGGTGCAGGATATGCCGCAACCAATGCCTCTCGATCCAACTTCTTTGGTGTAAGTGCAGGACAAGACGCAGCCGAAGCCTCCTACTCCAACTTCTTGGG
>Ga0105044_10000114_pt1 | contig 85152 bp, 71 predicted proteins | sample MAT01_FD_78092 | JGI IMG/M metagenome (GOLD analysis project Ga0105044, IMG submission 78092) | Freshwater microbial communities from Lake Fryxell liftoff mats and glacier meltwater in Antarctica - MAT-01 | ecosystem: Environmental > Aquatic > Freshwater > Ice > Liftoff microbial mat | place...
CATGCGCTTGCCGCCTTCCTCACCATGCGCGCCTTCGAATTCATTCGAACCGATGTAGGGATTGCAGATCTGCCCGTGATCATGGTTGGCGGTGTTCCTGGAATTCTTTCAGACGGAAATGGGCCCACGCATCAGGCGATCGAAGACGTGTCGATCATGCGAGGCATTCCGAACGTGCAAGTGTTCTGTCCGGCAGATGCAACAGACCTCGAGATTGGGTTGCCACACATTATCGCAAGTGGACATCCATGCTATATCCGATTTACAAGTGATGTCGCAACCGTTGCTCACAATAGCAAATTCCACATAGGACGAAGCGAAGTGGTTTGCGGTCCTGCACAAGGCTTGCGTGACGTGACGATCCTGACGTACGGAACAATGATGCGGTATGCGGTGGAAGCGGCATCCATGCTTGAAGCGGAAGGAATCTGTGTTCAAGTGACGAACATGCGAACACTCAAGCCGGTAGATGTGCAACGTATTGTTGATGCCGCACAGTCGAGCGATCTCGTTGTGACAATCGAAGATCATTTCCGTACGGGAGGTCTGTACTCGATTGTGGCAGAGACGCTTCTCGATCATACGATCACAGCGCATGTTCTTCCCATAGGATTCGGTGATCAATGGTTCCGCCCGGCCCGCCTGAGCGAAGTGCTCGTACATCACGAACTCACGGGTCTGGCCCTAGCGAGACGCATCATTTCAGCACTTGACGAATATCCCATGCTTCCACAACACGAGCTCTCGATTGCAACTCATGGCAGCACACAACATTGATCGGTCGACAGCATTACTCGAACGTGCGGAACGACTCATCCCTGCCGCCACACAAACCCTCGCAAAAGGCCCGGGACAATATGTCCGCGGATTTGCACCAAGTTTTGCCAAGGGCGGAAAGGGAGGAAGGCTTTTCGATGTTGATGGGAATGAATTCATCGACCTGTCGATGGCCATCGGTCCTGTCTCCCTCGGATACTGCTATCCAGCCGTAGACGATGCCATTCGAGCACAGCTTGAAGATGGTATCACCTTCTCACTCATGCATCCACTCGAAGTAGAGGTTGCCGAGCTCATTCAAAGCGTGATTCCTACAGTGGAATCAGTTCGCTACAGCAAAACAGGCTGCGACGTGACGACTGCGGCTGTGCGTCTTGCAAGAGCGTTCACAGGGAAGTCGGAAGTTGTTTGCTGCGGATATCATGGCTGGCATGATTGGTACATCGGAACTACCGATCGTGATTGCGGAATTCCTGCGGCGACAAAGGGTCTTACGTACACGTTTAACTACAACGATATCGACTCGTTGCTCGATGCCATCTCTGCTGATACTGCGGCAGTGATCATGGAGCCAATGGTGTTTGATGCTCCGAGTGAAGGATTCTTGCAAAGTGTTCGCGAGATATGCGACCAGCGCGGTATCCTTTTGATCTTTGACGAGATGTGGACAGGCTTTCGCTTCGCACTCGGAGGGGCACAAGAGTATTTCGGCGTTGCTGCAGACCTCGTGTGCTTCTCGAAGGCAATCGCGAATGGCATGCCGCTTTCGGTTCTCGCTGGAAGGGCAGACGCGATGAGTTTGCTTGATCACGACGTATTCTTTTTCACCACATTTGGTGGCGAAGCGCTCTCGCTTGCAGCTGCCAAGGCAACAATAGGCGTGATGAGAAGCATGAATGTCCAAGAAGAGATCGCCCGCAAGGGAACGTTGCTCAGGGACAGTATTCTCTCGATCATCGCAGCAGAAAATATGGACTACCTTTCGTGCAAAGGACATCCATCGAGAACAATGCTTGCCTTTGACGGTGCGCAATCGCTGCTGATGAAATCGTTCGTGCAGCAAGAGATGATCCGTCGCAACATTCTCTGGAGTGGTTTTCACACCCTGTGCTACACACACACTGCCGAAGATCTTTCCGCCGTTGTTGCTGCGTACGAAGAAGTGCTTCCGCTTCTGAACTCTGCTGTGCAAAGCAACGCTCTTGCGGAGCGTCTCGAAGGCATCCCTCTGGAGCCCGTATTTCGAAGGACGGGAAACTTCAACACCAAGCCGCGACCTGAGCGAGTATGAGGCGCTCATCAATCAACCAGTTTACGTTGGAGGGACGCATTGCCATCGTAACAGGCTCTAGCGGATTGCTTGGACGCCGTCATGTTGAGGCACTTCAGGATGCTGGCGCAACCGTGATTGGCGTTGATGTCTATGACGTGGACGTAACCGATCCTCCGTCAATTCACGCGTTACGAGACCGAGTACTTCGCGATCACGGCCGTATCGATGTAATCGTGAACAACGCAGCCATAAACGATATGGTGGAGAATCCACTCCAGAACCCGGATGCGTCCAAGTTTGAGAACTATCCGCTCGAGCTCTGGAAGAATGTGCTCGATGTGAACGTGACCGGAATGTTCCTGTGCTGTCAGATTCTCGGTGCAGTAATGGCACAACAGAAGCAGGGAAGCATTATCAATGTCGCCTCGACATATGGCGTTGTTGCGCCGGATCAGTCCATCTACCGAGAAGAGGATGGAACGCAGCACTTCTTTAAAAGTGCTGCCTATCCCACAAGTAAGGGAGCGGTGATCATGTTCACAAAATTCCTAGCAACCTACTGGGGAAGTACTGGTGTACGTGTAAACGCACTCTCTCCGGGTGGTGTGCAGAACGGTCAGTCTCCAACGTTCATCCGTCGGTATTCGGAGAAGACCCCTCTTGGTCGAATGGCCAATGACAACGACTACGAAGGCGCGCTCGTGTTCCTGGCAAGCGACGCATCAGCCTATATGACCGGACAAAATCTCATCGTGGACGGTGGTTGGACCACTTGGTAACATTAAAAGGAGTTTCTATGCGTGAGCGTGTTGTTGACCTTCGAGGTCGGCGTGTTGGAGATGGCGAGCGAACCTTTGTTATCGCAGAGATCGGCATCAATCACAACGGATCTCTCGAACATGCTAAGCGCATGATTGATGGTGCCGTGCTTGCCGGGTGTGATGCAGTGAAGTTCCAAAAGAGAACGCCGGAAGTGTGCGTGCCCCGGGATCAGTGGTTGATAGAGCGAGACACGCCATGGGGAAGAATGACGTACATCGATTATCGGCACAGAGTTGAATTCACACGCCAACAATACGAGCAGATTGACCGCCATTGCAAAGAGCGTGATATTCAATGGAGTGTTTCGTGTTGGGATGAATACGCAGTAGAGTTCATGGAGTACTTTGACGTGCCCTTCTATAAGGCTGCATCTGCGTCACTCACAGACATCCCACTCTTACAAGCGATGCAGAAAACAGGTAGACCACTGATCATTTCAACCGGAATGTCCACCATGGTGGAGATCGAACATGCTGTTGCAAGTCTCAACCCTGCCTCCTTACTGATTGCCCACGCTACCTCGTCGTATCCATGTCCTCCAACGGAGTTAAACCTCCGCATGATCGAAACACTGCGCCGGTTGTATCCTACGATTCCTATTGGATACTCTGGTCACGAAACGGGACTCACAACAACATGGACAGCTGTTGCGCTGGGTGCTTCCTTTGTTGAGCGGCACATCACACTCGATCGAGCTATGTGGGGTACCGATCAGGCGGCTTCGGTGGAGATTGGCGGCTTGATGCGACTCGTTTCGAACATTCGTGATGTTGAACTCGCATTGGGTGACGGTGTAAAACGTGTCTACGATAGCGAGATCGGTCCGCGTTCAAAGCTCCGTAGAGTAATCTCATCAGATGACGTGTTGGTGTAGGTACGATGTCCGTTACTTCTTGGACGCTCGTAGCTGCGATTCTGGGTGCGCTCGTATTGGTTGCTCTCGAAAGAGTCTTACCGCACACAAAAGGCCAACGATTGTTTCGCAACGGCTTCTGCAACGACCTTCTGTGGTACACGCTCGTGCAGAACTACGTACTTGGCCTGTTCATCTACAGACTGATTGGAATGATTGATAATGAGCTTGCACTTTGAGATCTTGATCAATCAGACACTCGAGTATCTGCCGATCATCGTTCTTGCGTCGCCGGAAGTTGCGGTGATCAAAGGGTCGATCGATGTGGTGTGGGGAATGTATATTCATTCCAACATCGACGTGCGCAGTGGCGTGCTCCAGTACGTGATCAACGGTCCTGAAATGCATCGATGGCATCTTTCGGACGATATCATGCCCACAACAAGAATATTTCTACGAAGTTTGCCATATGGGATTGGTTGTTTGGAACGGCCTACAGACCAACGATGCACAAGCCAACGTCGTACGGTCTCGGTACGCAAGAATTTCCTTCATCATACTTCAAACAGATAGCCTATGCTTTCAGAAGAGACCCAACCAGAGGCACCTGATGAGGACGATGCAGAGGTAGTCGTTCTGGATCACCATACGCAGATCGATACGCTCATCGTGTCCGATATCCACTTGGGGTCGGATGTGTCGCGGGCGGACAGACTCGTACAGCTTATCCGTGCTTATAGCTTCCGGCGGCTGATCTTGAACGGTGACGTGTTTGACGGTTTAAACTTCAATCGGCTTACTAAACAGGATTGGAAGTTCCTATCCTTCATTAGAAAGATCTCTAATCCGCGGCGCGGCGTAGAGGTTATCTGGGTGGTTGGCAATCACGATGGTGGAGTCTCGGAAATTCTCTCGCATTTGATCGGCGTGCCCGTATATGAACAGTATCAGTGGTCGGTGGAAGGTCACACGATCTTGGCCATCCATGGACATCAATTCGATTCCTGGATCACGGAACACGTTGTTCTTACGCAGATCGCAACATGGCTGTACTGGCTCGTACAAAAGATTGATCCCAATCACCATGTTGCACGATGGGTGAAGCGTCGCAGCAAGCAATTCTTGCGACTCTCCGATAAAGTTGGAAGGGATGCATCGGTGTATGCAAGGAAGCATGGAGTGCAAACAGTAACATGCGGACACACCCATTTACCCATCGTAGCATCGTATGACGGCGTGAACTATGTGAATTCCGGATGTTGGACAGATAAGCCTTCATCCTACGTGACGGTGGATATGCGTGGCATTGTCGAGCTTCGATCGTTCGTCTGAAGTAACCACGTAGTGGGAGAGGGGACGGCAGTTCCGTTGTTACTCAGTGATCAAGGTGTTGTACGAATACACGTCTTGTGTCCGGCCGCGCCGCAACAGTTTTTGAACTTTTTGTTGGCATCGAACGGACATGGCTCGTTGCGTCCCATCACGTGACCTACGTTTCGCACTGTTGTGGTTGCGTGCTGTTCACCTTCGTCCGATGACGTGCCATATGCCGTAGACGCAGATGGATGCGAGAACTGAAGTGCCCGAGACGTGGTCACGCTTGTGCGTAGGCTGGGGACGGCGGTTGCAACAGCTGCCTGTGCGTCTGCCGGGGTCTCTGCGGATTCAACTGGTATGCGACGTGATGGTTCTTGGCGGACCTGTTCTTCCGGGAAATACTTGAAGGCCAGGTGAACAGTGTCCGTATTGATGTCTTTGATCAACTCAAGGAAGATCCTGTAGGCTTCTTGCTTGTACTCGAGGATTGGATCTTTCTGACCGTAAGCACGCAAGTAGATACCTTCCTTCAAATCGTCCATGCCACGAAGATGTTCGCGCCAGCGATCGTCGATGGTTCGAAGCGCTGACCAGCGCTCGATAGCCGCCATGAACTGCGAGCCAAGAAGTCCCTCTTTACGTTCGAAGAAGTCCATTGCCGCAGCAACGATCTTGTCTGTGACCTCTTCTTGACGCATCGTGTCAAACTGTCCTTCTGAAATGTCCGCCTCGCACAACAGCGTTGTACGAACAGCATTCTTCAGCCCTTCGAGATCGCGCTCCTTATGGAACTCTTCATACCAGTCTTGCGCCATTTCGGTAGTGTATTCGAAGAGGTCGCCCTTCAGACGCTCACCCATCAGTGCATGACGTCTGCGATCGTAAATCACTTCACGTTGCTGATTCATCACGTTGTCGTACTCGAGCAATCTCTTCCGAATGCCGAAGTTGTTCGTCTCAACTTTCTTTTGTGCGTTCTCTACAGACTTGGTGACGAGCGGACTTTGAATTGGCTCTCCCTCTGGTACTTTCAAGCGTTGCATCACGGCTGCGATACGTTCGCCACCGAAAAGCCGCATGAGGTCATCTTCGAGCGCAATAAAGAATTGCGAAGATCCCGGATCGCCCTGACGTCCCGCACGACCGCGCAACTGGCGGTCGATACGACGTGCCTCATGACGTTCCGTACCGATGATGGCAAGTCCTCCGTTCGCCTTTACATCTGCGTCCAGCTTGATATCGGTACCCCGACCAGCCATGTTCGTTGCGATCGTCACGGCGCCCTTCCGCCCTGCTCCTTGCACGATCTCGGCCTCGCGCTGATGCTGCTTCGCATTCAACACATTGTGTTGGATGTTGGCGCGTTTAAACATTTTGCTGAGGATCTCCGACACTTCAACGCTTGTGGTACCAATCAAGACGGCACGGCCGTTCTTGATGTATTCCGCAACGGCCTCGGTGACAGCATTGTACTTCTCACGCTTGGTGCGATAAATGAAGTCGTCGATGTCTTTCCGTTGAATAGGACGATTCGTTGGAATCACCACAACGTCGAGTTTGTAGATCTCGTAGAATTCGGCAGCCTCTGTTTCGGCAGTACCGGTCATCCCTGCAAGCTTGTGATACAGGCGGAAATAGTTCTGCAGAGTGACGGTTGCAAATGTTTGTGTGTCTTGCTCAACAACAACGGCTTCTTTCGCTTCGATTGCTTGGTGCAGACCATCGGAATACCGACGTCCATCGAGAATACGACCCGTGAATTCATCTACGATCTTGATCTTTCCATCCTGAACAACGTACTCGTCGTCGCGCACGTAGAGTGTGTATGCACGCAAGAGTTGGTTGATGATGTGAATGCGGTCCGAGCGCTCGGAGAAAACGCGCATGTACTCGTCTTTCTTGAGCTGCTTCTCCTGACCTTGTATGGCTGTATCGCCTTCCAGCGCACTCATTTGGGTAGCAATGTCCGGGATCACGAACATCTCTGCGGCTTCTTGTGCACCTGCAAGGAGTTCCCGACCCTTGTCACTGATGTCGATGGAATGATTCTTCTCGTCGACGGTGAAGAACAGCTCGTCGTCGATAGCATGCATGGCCTGACCTTGTTCTTTCATGTGATCCAATTCGGTATCACGCATGAGTTTCAAGTTGTCGGGGTCTTGCAGCATCTTGCTCAACCGCGAATGCTTTGGCATCGCTCGATAGGACATGAGCAAGTTCACACCGGCTTTGGTCTTGTCTTCCTTCGACGATGATTGGAGCAGCTTCTCGGCATCGGCCACCAGTGAGTTCACAAGGCGTGCTTGCACCTCAGTAAGGCGCTTCACGCGTGGGTTCATGTCGTTAAATGCTGTATCACTGGCTGTGCCAACAGGACCCGAGATGATCAGTGGCGTGCGGGCCTCGTCGATGAGTACTGAGTCCACCTCGTCGACAATGGCGAACCAATGGCCGCGCTGCACCATGTCTTCTACACGATCTACCATATTGTCTCGCAGGTAATCGAATCCAAACTCGTTATTCGTTCCCCACGTAATGTCTGCCGCGTATTCCGCTAGGCGTTGCTGCGGTTGCATGTTGCTTTGAATACAGCCTGTTGTGACGTCGAGAGCATCGAACAGTGGCTTCATCCACTCTCGGTCTCGACGTGCGAGATAGTCGTTCACTGTTACAAGGTGTACTCCACGTCCGGGCAGTGCGTTGAGATACATTGGCAGTGTGGCAACAAGTGTTTTCCCCTCACCCGTAGTCATTTCCGAGATCTTACCGGCATGCAAAACAGCACCGCCAATAAGCTGCACATCGTAATGGACCATTTCCCACACGGAGTCCTGACCTGCCACGAGGTAGCGATGACCGTTCAAGCGGCGAGCTGCCTCTTTCACCACGGCGAAGGCCTGTGGTATGAGCTCGTCGAGCTTTCCTTGGATCGTCGTGAATCGCTCCTTCTCGAGATCGCTCAATCGAGCGTAGAGATTGGAACGATCTGTGTGCGACATGTCGGCATCTGTGATCAGCTGCTCGCGGATCTTGTCTTCCTCCTCTTGCAGGTGAACGACTGAGTCCTGCACGATGCTGCGGAATTCCTGTGTTTTTGCACGGAGTTCATCGTCCGACAAAGAGGACAGGGTCGCAAACACCTTGTTGATCTCGTCAACGGTCGGTAGCAATGCCTTGACGTCCTTGTCGTGTTTCGTACCGAAGACCTTCTTGAGCAGGTTAATCATGTTCGTAGGGAGAAATGGCAAAGGCGCGTGGACGAAAGCCCGTGAAGCGTATTTGACGCGCCGGACAAGACCCCAAAATTATCGTAATTTGGCGGCCCCGCCAACTTTCAACCGCGAAAGGGAACATCATTGTTGGACCTGAAGATATATACCCCCGAGCACTTACTAGCCCAGGCCGCTATCGCAGCCGAGCATCTTGGCTATAAGACCCTTGAATTCTACGTGGACGATAACGGTGGGTTGGCCAAGCATGTCACCGAAACGGTGGGTACGTTTTTCCTTTCTCCGTCAGGAGGGACCTTGCGGGATACGAATTTGAACATTGTGTTGTACAGTGCAAAGTTCGACCTGTATAAAGGCTTGGGTCGCGCGTGATCTACCTGGACAACTCAGCCACCACACGCATCGACGACGACGTCCTCGATGCCATGCTTCCTTGGCTTCGTGAAGGATTCGGCAACGCATCGTCTGTATATGCCCTCGGTAGGACTGCTCGTGTAGCGATCGAAGATGCGCGTACAGAGATTGCATCGTTCATGAATGCCCATCCCGCAGAACTCATCTTCACAAGCGGCGGCACCGAGGCGAACAACACTATTCTAAAAACGTGCCTTTACGAGTCGGCACTTGTGCAGCGCATCGTCCACTCTGCAACGGAGCATCATGCTATTCTCCATCCACTTGACGTGATACGGCAGCAGGGGGGCGAGGTCTATGAATGTTTGGTAGACGAAAATGGTAGAATCGACCCTCCCTCCCTCGTAACCTTCAACGAGCCATCCTCCTTGGTAACGGTAATGCATGCGAACAACGAAACGGGAGTAGTGCAGCCGATCGCGAGCTTGAGATCGGCACTGCCACTTGCACGGATCCATACGGATGCCGTGCAATCGTTTGGAAAGATCCCGTTCGATGTTCAGGAATTGGGCGTTGATTTCGCGTCGGTCTCGGCTCATAAGATTCATGGTCCGAAGGGAATTGGCGCAATGTTCATTCGCAAGGGACTCGATGTGAAGGCGCATCAACAAGGCGGTGCCCAAGAGCGGAACCGTCGTGCGGGAACAGAGCCCACTGCACTGATCATTGGATTTCAGATCGCGGCTCGTAACGCCGTTGCGGCGCTCGAGCAGCGTGCATTGCATATGAGGGCGCTCATTGATCGAGCTCGAACGCAGATTGCTGCGTCGATTCCGAACATTAGGGTGAATACCCCCGTCAATGAAACCCTTCCGCACATTTTGAATCTTTCGTTCTTAGACGCAGAGATGATCGATGGCGAATCACTTCTACAGTCTACCGACATGCGGGGTCTTGCCGTCTCCAACGGCAGTGCTTGTGTGAGCGGTTCCTTGCAGCCAAGTCATGTGCTCAAGGCGATGGGCAGAAGCGATGCAGAAGCTCGCGCCGCCGTACGAATAAGCGTGTCGAAAGACACCACGACCGAGGAAATTGATCGGGCCGTGGCAATACTTTCTGACATCGTGCGTATAATGCGTGGTTAAACACACACTTTTTTTGATTTACGTGGGACGCGCAATGATTCGCATAAAGCTTTTCACTGGCATGGCAGCAACGGTACTGACGGTAACCACCGTTATGGCCGGAACCGGATTTCAAGGACAGCCAAGTGGCGCGAAGAAGCACAACCTCAACGCTGCCGTTGGCAAGAGTGTGGCGACCTTTGTGAGCGACGCTCCGGCGGAGAAGATCACTGGGACAGCAGACGGCGTTTCAGGCACGTTTATGCTCGATGCCTCGAACTTGGAAGCAACGAAGGGGAAGATCGAAGTGGCTGTGAAGTCGATGACTACGGCCATGTCCAAGCGCGACGAACACATGTATAGCGCTTCGTGGCTAGGGGCGGATGAGTTTCCGACCATTGCCTTCTCGCTTGAAGGATTGAAGGATATAAAGGCTACCATGGTTGATGGTAGGTACCAGGCAAAGGCCATGGCTACCGGACAGTTCACGTTGCATGGTGTTACGAAGCCAATCACAGCCGAGATTATTCTTACGTATCTTCCTGCGAGCACCGAGACAGCAAAGCGCGCACCAGGGAATTTGGTGCTAGTGAATGCTCGATTCATGATTGCACTCAAAGACTTCAACGTTGTTGGTAAAGCCGGCGTGGTAGGAAAGAGTGTGGGCGAGACGATTGCACTTGACATCAATCTCTATGCGAATAGCTAAATGAACATTGCCGGCTTTTCTTTCATACGAAATGCCGTGAAGTATGACTATCCAGTGGTAGAATCGATTCGTTCGGTTCTACCACTTTGCGATATGTTCTATCTCGCCGTTGGGAGTTCGGAAGATTCAACAGAAGAGTTGATTCGGAGTATCGGAAGCGACAAAATCGTGATCATTCCGACGGTATGGGACGACAAGCTTCGGGAGGGCGGCAAGGTTCTTGCGGTTGAGACAGACAAAGCCTTTCAGTCCATTCCTGCACCTTTCGACTGGGCCTTCTACATCCAAGGAGACGAGGTCCTCCACGAGGACGGCATCGGGGCGTGTAGGCAGGCCATGACGCAATACCGCGACGATCCTTCAGTGCAAGGCTTCGTCTTCAAGTACAGACATTTTTACGGATCGTATGACTTTGTTGGCTCGTCCGGATCGTGGTACCGTCACGAAGTGCGCATCATTCGCAACGACAAGCGCATTTTTTCGTGGCGCGACGCCCAGGGTTTTCGAACCGCCGGCGATACAAAACTCCGAGTGCGACCCGTGGACGCCTGGATTCATCACTACGGCTGGGTAAAGCCGCCTGCTGCGATGCAACGCAAGCAGGAGAGTTTCAACAAACTGTGGCACGATGATGCATGGGTAGAGGCACGCGTAGCAAAAGCAGACGAGTTCGACTATTCAAAGATCGATGCACTTGGGCGGTTCACAGGTACGCATCCCAACGTCATGATTCCACGGATTAAGGCGATGAACTGGTCGTTCGAGTTCGACCCATCATATAGCAGACGATCGGTCAAAGATCGATGCAGAGATTGGGTCGAGCGGTTCTTAGGGGTGCGCCCTTTCGAGTACCGGAACTACACAACCTAGAAGATCCTGAGTCACAAATTGTGTTGTAACATTCAACCTAGATGTGACTCCTTATGCCCCGAACCCACAATCTGCAATCTCGAGGGAAAACACATGAAGTTATTGAGCTACCTCTTTGCGCTTTGTTGCGCACCGATCGTTCTGATGGCGAACCCGGGGGGCATTACCGGACAATCAGCAAATGGCTGTGGTGGTGCCGCATGCCATGGCGGAGCCGCCAATGGGGCCACTTCAGCCTCGTTAACGGGTCCCACCGTGGTCGATGCAGGGTCGACCACCGATTTCACCTTCATCGTCGGGCATGCCACACAGGCGGCTGCCGGACTAAATCTCTCGATTTCAAGGGTGGGCGGTGCTAATGGCACATTTGAAGCGTTGGACGGAAGTCAGGTTATTGGTGGTGAACTCACGCACATCGCTCGTAAGAACATGGCCGCTGGCTCGGCGCCATTTCCGTTTCGTTGGACGGCTCCTGCTAACCATGGTGTTTACACGGTTCGGGGTGCTGGTAATGCCGTGAATGGCACCGGCGGACGCGATGGAGACATCTGGAATACGATGACGTCGACGTTAACGGTGCGTGGCGCCGATGTGACGGCACCGGCAGCAGGTCAGACAATCTGCGTAGGCCAGTCGATCACCATGACGTGGACGCAAACGGGGATGACCACCTTCAACGTTGAGTATTCAACCGATGGAAATGCATGGACGAATCTTGGCTCGGTAAGCGCTGCCGCCAATACCTACACATGGAATATTCCAGCAAATCAAGCGGCAGGTGCAGCGTATCGGCTGAGACTTGTAGATGCAGGACGAGGCGTATCGGTTGCCCAGTCTAATGCATTTGCGATCAGTGCCGGCCCGACGATTACAACACAACCTATAGGTCAAAACATCTGCGTCGGTAGGGGATTGGTCCTCTTGGCAAATGCAACAGGTGCAACAGCCTATCGTTGGCGCAAAAATGGTGTTGATATTCCAGGAGGAACCAATCAGCAATTCCAGATCGCGATTTCAACCGTGAACGACGCAGGATCGTATGACGCCGTGATCTTTGGATGCAGCCTGTCGTCTACAACGAATCCGGCTGTTATCGTGATCGACACGAAACCTGCGATCACTTCTCAACCTTCGGCACGCACGATTTGCGAGAATGATACGGCATCGTTTAGCGTGACGGCAACAGGGACTGCACTCACCTATCAGTGGTTCAAGAACGACGAAGTAATGGTTGGCAAGATGGGATCTTCCATCAAGATCACGCTCGCCAGTACTGCAGATGAGGGCATGTATAAGTGCGAAGTCCGCGGTACATGCGATCCGGCCGTCACTTCTGCAGCAGTGAAGCTCACGGTCAGCATCGCACCAAAGATCACCACGCAGCCAAAGACTCAAGTGCTAAAGGTTGGTGATGAACTTCTGCTGACAGTGAAGTCGGACGGGGCCAATCTGAGCTATGTATGGAAGAAGGGCGGCGTGGCGTTGACTGGTGGAACCACTGCAACATTCCGCATTGCGTCCGTTACCACGTCAGGTGCTGGTCCGTACACGTGTACTGTGACAAATAGCTGTGGGAACGCGATATCCGCAGTAGCCAATATTACCGTCACAGATGCATCAGGTCCGGGCAGAGTTGCCTTCTCACTCGATACGCTCGCACTGGGCACAGTGTACACGTGTGGAGATACAACCGTATCTGCCTCTGTGACAAACTCTGGTGCATCTTCTGTGACGTTGGCTACTCTCGCGTCGGCCTCACCAGAACTCACGATTTCAGGCTTGACCCTTCCTGCAGTGATCGCACCTGGTGCCACGTCGAATTTCTCGATTCAGTTCCGTCCGACAATGGCCGGTCCGTTCTCTGCGAACGTTATTGCGACGGCCGCATCTGGTGGTTCTGCAGACACTATGGTCGTTACAGCATCTACGATCGCACCATTCACGCTAAGCAAGGACACCATCAAGTTCACCTTTGACGCGAACGAAAAAGCGTGTGTCACGCTTACCATATCCGCTCCATGCGCATTCATGATCAATAGTGTGCAAATCGGTGGCGACCAAGGAGTGATTGCCCACGAATCCCCAGCGCTTCCTCATATAGTTGAAAAGGCTGGCGGGGTTGAAGTGTGCTTGAAAACGCTCGTTGCCGGAAATAGTGGATCAGGAATGATTTCTATTGCAACGAACGCTGGAATGATCGCGATACCATGGATGCGTACTATGTTCGTCTCCGTAGACGATGAACGTGGAACCTCGCTTGTGGTAGCACCAAACCCAGCAAATGACATTGTTGCGATATCCTCCAACGATCCGAGTCCGATGGTTGTGACGATCCTTGACGGAACGGGTTCAACGGTGTTCGCAATGAGCACCGAAAGCGGCACCGTAACGTGGAGTACATCTGGAGTCGCAAGTGGGATGTACCTCGTTCGAATCGAACGCATGGGAACACTAACCACGCGAATGATCTCTGTGATTCGCTAACGTAAATCTGCACTACACGAAAAAAGCCGATCGCTCACGTGAGCGATCGGCTTTTTCATGTGTATCAAAAGCTTGTGATCAGGGGAAGATGCCGAGCGACAGATACGATTGCGCGATCTTATCGATCGAACTCACGAATGCCGCCGTGCGCATATCCTTCACTTTTGGATTGTTGTAGTAGATGTCCATGATCGTGTTGTAGGAAGAGATCATGGTGTCTTCCAGTCCGGAGTTCACGAGGTCTTCCTCATCGGCACCGCGTGCGATCAGATTCTTTTCCGGACCTGTAAGTCTCTTGCCAGTGAGCGTTTCAATGGTTTCGACCAAGCGAATGTTCGTGCCCTCTTCGAAGCGCTTATCCATCCGTCCAAAGCGAACGTGACTGATGTTTTTCAGCCATTCGAAGTACGAAACCACAACACCACCGGCATTCACATACATGTCTGGCATAACGAAGATGCCCTTCTTCAAGAGAATCTCTTCTGCATCAGATGTGATCGGACCATTGGCACCTTCGGCTATGATCTTGGCTTTGATCTTCGAGGCATTGCCCTTGTGGATCTGCGACTCCAATGCTGCGGGCACAAGAATTTCACAATCGAATTCAAGCACACTATTGCCATCCTTGATGGTCTTTGCTCCGGCAAATCCAGTGATCGATCCCTTCTTATTACGGTGCTCATTGAGTGCTTCGATGTCTATACCCTTCAGGTTCACAACGGCACCATCCCATTCGATCACGCCGATCACGGTTGCACCACCTTCAGCAAGGAACTTCGCGGCGTGGTATCCCACATTGCCAAATCCTTGAACGATGCAGCGCTTTCCAGCGAACCCAACATCCATCTTCAATTTCTTCATAAGCTTCGGATCGTTCACAGCTTCGCGAACGGCAAAGAAGAGACCACGTCCAGTAGCAGCCGTACGTCCGCGCACGCCACCCTGTCCAACGGGTTTCCCGGTAACACAGGCAAGCGCGTTGATCTCGCCCGTTGCAAATGCTTGATAGGTGTCGGCTATCCAGGCCATTTCGCGTGGGCCTGTGCCGTAATCGGGTGCAGGAACATCAACCGATGGACCAATGAAGTTCTTATGGATAAGCTCGACGGTGTATCGACGTGTGATCCGCTCGAGTTCCTCAACCGTATAGGCCTTCGGGTCGATACGAATACCACCCTTGCCACCACCAAACGGAACGTCTACGACTGCACACTTGTACGTCATCAACGCAGCAAGTGCTTGTACTTCGTCTTGGTCTACAGACAATGCATACCGTATACCGCCCTTTGCTGGCAGCTTGTGGTGCGAATGTTCTGCGCGCCATGCTTGAACTACCTTGATGTCTCCCTTGATGCGCACAGGGAATTGCATGTAGTAAACAGAATTGCAAACGCGGATCTGATCAAGCAGACCTGCGGAAAGATTCATGGTGGCCGCAGCCTTGTCGAAGTAGTAGTTGACCGACTCCAGGAACTCGTTGTTCGCGTGGCTGTTGGCGGTTGACTTCTTCGATTTGCTGCCCTTTGCGGGTGCAGGACTCATAACATCACAATGTGTGTGGAACAAGAAATAACAAATTCTTACAGATTCCCGCGGCGTTCTTGTTCGCGCTCAATCGCCTCGAACAATGCCTTGAAGTTTCCTTTTCCGAAGGACTTTGCGCCCTTGCGTTGAATGATCTCATAGAAGAGCGTTGGACGGTCTTCTACTGGCTTCGAAAAGAGTTGGAGCAAGTAGCCTTCGTCGTCTCGGTCCACCAGAATGCCAAGCTGGCGCAGTGGTGCAATGTCTTCGTCGATCGGACCAACACGATCCAACAGATTGTCGTAATAGGTATCAGGAACCTGTAGGAACTGAACACCACGGCGCTTGAGTTCCGTAACGGTTTTCACAATGTCGTTCGTGGCAATGGCAATGTGTTGTACACCAGCTCCGTGATAGAACTCTAGGTACTCGTCGATCTGACTTTTCTTCTTTCCTGCGGCCGGCTCGTTGATAGGGAACTTCACGTACCCGGTACCGTTGCTGACGACCTTCGACATAAGTGCGGAATACTCCGTGCTGATGTCCTTATCGTCGAACGTGAGCAAGAGCTTGAACCCAAGAGTGTTTTCGTAGAACGCAACCCACTTGTCCATTTGTCCAAGCTCTACGTTCCCAACACAATGGTCTACATAGAGTAATCCAGTGTCCTCTGTAGCATACCCATCGTTCATGGCAACAAAACCAGGCATAAACGCGCCCGTGTAGTTCTTGCGTTCTACGAACGTGTGAATCGTTTCGCCATAGGTGTGAATGGAGGCAAGGCGAACCTCGCCGAATTCATCGTTGAGCGTTATCGGTTCTTGCGCGCTCTTCGCTCCTCGCTTGATGGTTTCCTCGTAGCTCTTGTAGGCATCATCTACCCAAAGCGCCAAGGTTTTCACGCCATCTCCATGTTTCGTGATATGCGCGTTAATTGGAGAATCAGGATGCATTGGAGTTGTAAATACCAAGCGAACCTTGTTTTGCTGCAATACATACGACGCACGGTCGCGGACTCCTGTTTCCGGGCCCGCATAGGCCACGAGGCTGAAACCAAATGCCGTGCGATAGAAGTATGCTGCCTGCTTGGCATTCCCAACATAAAATTCAATGAAGTCTGTGCCATTGAGAGGCAAGAAATCTTGGGCTTCGGCGCTCATGACTGTTCTGTGATTAGTGGGGTGAAGTTCGGTGCGATCGCGCGCAATACTGCGGCGAGTCGTTCATTCTGTGCTGCGGTGCCAGTGCTGATACGCACGCACTGTGGCAGTCCAAACCCAGCAAGTGGACGCGTAATGAAACCGTGCTGCAGTAAGTCGTGATGGAATGCCTTTGCCATATCGGTACTGCCGCAGTCAACCATCACGAAGTTCCCAACACTCGAAGAGATCGTAAATCCACATTCGCGAAGTGTCGAATGAAAGAGTGACAACCCTTCCGCGTTGAGCTCCGTCGTGCGGTGCACAAATTCAGTGTCTGCCAAAGCAGCCATCGCCGCCGCACAAGCAATCGCATTCGGATCGAACGGCAACTTCGTTTTGATCAAGTGCTGCATCACATCAGGATGTCCAACGCCATAGCCGATACGAAGTCCTGCCAATCCATATGCCTTGGAAAACGTTCGCAGTACGATCACGTTCGAACGAGCGAATGAGATTGCATCCGGGTAGTCCTCGGGCGCCAACATGGTCGCGTATTCATGATATGCTTCGTCGAGGATCACGATTCGATCTTCTGGAATTCGATCAAGAAGCCAAGGAAGCTCGTTCTTCGTGATGTATGTGCCGGTAGGATTATTCGGATTCGGAATGTAAACGATCTTCGTACGGTCTGTTATGGCAGAGGCAAGCGCTTCAACATCAAACCGATAGTCACTCGTGAGAGGAACGAACGACGGCTCGTTGCCATTCATCGAGACGGCAATCCCAAAACTGACAAATCCACCTTTGCACGACAGGGCCGTATCTCCAGGCGACAGGAACGTTCGCATGATTTGATGGATGATCGCATCACTGCCGTTATGGACGGTAATGTGATCTGGCGTTACCCCATGATGCTTTGCAAGCGCCATGCGGAGCTTCAGACCACCATCGGCATAGATGTGCGCATTCGTCAAAGAAAGACGTGCGGCCGCTGCCCCCAAAGGCGATGGGCCTAGAGGATTTTCGTTCGATGCGAGTTTCTCCACGTCTGTCAATCCGTATTGCTCTCTGATCTGTTCGGGAGAAGCTCCCGGAGTGTACGCTGCAATGGATCGCAAATGTGATGGTGTGGTGATCATAGAATTCAAAAATAACATGGAGAGAGGCACGGCGGTGCGCCGACGTCATATCTTTGCACTATGACATTTCCCCATGTTGTCCTGATCTTCACGGGCGGGACCATTGCCTCGAAGCTCGATACCGACTTTGGCGGTGTGGTGCCAAGCCTTTCCGGCGGCGAGATCCTGGAGCGGATCCCAGGAATTCGCTCCAGAGCCCGCCTGTCTGTTCACGAATACGGCACATTCCCGGGGCCACATATCACCCCAACTCGCATGCTCGAGATTTCTCGTCTCGTGCAGCGATACGTGGACGATCCAGACGTGGACGGCGTTGTCGTAACGCACGGAACCGACACGCTCGAGGAAACGGCCTACTTTCTGGACTGTACCGTCTCAACCGATAAGCCGGTTGTGGTCATTGGCGCCATGCGTAATTCGAGCGAGCCCGATTGGGACGGACCTCGCAACCTTCGTGACGCCATCGATGCAGCCGGCAATCCCATTCTGCGAGGATGCGGTGTCACTGTCATCCTTGGTGGCACCATTAATGCTGCAAGCGAGGCATCGAAAACAGATACGGAAGACCTTTCCACCTTTGCCTCATTCGACTTCGGACCTCTTGGTCGTATCACGAGCGGCCATGTTCTGCTTACACGCCGCCCGCTGCACCGCGAAGTATTCGCAACAACCTTCTTGCCATCGTTCGTTCCACTTCTGAAATCATACGCAGGGATGGACGACACACTCATCAGGCTTAGTAGGGCGGAAGGGGCACAAGGACTTGTTGTAGAGGCCTTTGGTGTTGGGAACGTGACACCTTCCGTGTTCTATGAACTGGCAGATGCTGTGAAACGTGGACTTCCTGTTGTGCTCGTTTCACGATGTCCGGTTGGACGTATCGAGCATACCTATGCCTATGAAGGAGCAGGTCGCGGGCTCTATGATGCCGGTGTGATATTTGCCGACTATTTGAACGGACAGAAAGCACGCATCAAGTTGCTCTGTGCACTTGGGGCTGGTATGCCTGTCGACGATATCCGACGTGCTTTTGAGTGGGTAGACCCTGTGGAGGGCATCCGGATATGAGGAGTACGATAGCACGTATCGACCTAGGCGCAGTTCGTCACAACCTCGCCCACATTCGCCGTAAAGCCCCTGGAATGGACGTTCTCGCTATGGTGAAGGCCAATGCCTACGGGCATGGCATGCTTGCCGTCAGTAGACATCTCCAAGACCTCGATGTTGATATGCTTGGCGTGGCGTTCGTCGACGAAGGTGTTCATCTTCGATATGCTGGCGTCCACAAGCCCATCATGATCCTCACACCCATTGCTGCAGCAGAGGCAGATGCTGTGGTCCTACACAAGTTCGCAAGCGTGGTCTGCGACATCGGCCAGGCAAGAGCGCTTAGCGATGCGGCGCGGCGCGCAAACAACGTGGCATCAGTACATATCTACGTAGACACCGGCATGCACCGCGAAGGTGTTTCGCCACAAGACGCCCCTGCATTCATTGAAGACCTTGCCGCCTTACCAAACCTTGCTCTGGACGGGATCTGCACACACTTTGCAACGTCGGACGAGGCTGGGAGCGAGTTCCTAGGGTATCAGTTGTCCACATTTCGCACCCTCGTCTCGGAGCTGTCCGCCCGAGGTCGTAGCTTTGTTCACGTTCATGCCGCAAACACGGGCGGAATCTGGCAATTGGCGGACGGGCCGTGGACAATGGTCCGACCAGGTTTGTCTCTGTATGGTTATGCGCATTCGGACACCGATCAAAATCTACGTCCGGTACTTTCGCTCCACACAAAAGTGTTGAGCTCGAGAATGATCGCGGCGGGCGAATCTGTGAGCTATGGACGTCGGTGGACCTCGCAGCGCGACACAACCATTGTGACCATTCCCATAGGATATGGCGATGGATACATGCGAGGGTTAACAGGGGCTGCCTGGTGTTTGATTCGTGGCAAGCGGTATCCAATCGTTGGTACAATCTGCATGGATGAATGCATGGTGGATGTAGGGACAAACGTCGTGACGATTGACGATCCGGTTGTGTTGATCGGAGAACAACAAGATTCAAATGCTCGCATCGAGAAGATCGATGCGCGGGAAGTTGCGGTCTGGGCCGGAACGATTCCGTATGAAATAACGACGGCCATATCGGCTCGTGTTCCAAGACAATATGTATAACGTCAAACTCAGCAACTTCGAAGGTCCGCTCGATCTCCTCTTGTTTTTTATCAAGAGAGACGAGTTGGATATCTACGACATTCCCATTGCATCGATTACGGCCGAGTTCCTAGAGTACGTAAAGCTCATGGAACTGCTTGACCTTGAGCTTGCCGGCGAGTTCGTCGTCATGGCATCGACGCTCGTGAGTATCAAAGCGCAAATGCTTCTCCCACGGGATCCCACAGGTATTCCCGGTGAACACCTCGAAGAAGATGATCCACGTGCAGAACTCGTGAAGGCCCTGATCGAGTACAAGCGATACAAAGAAGCTGCAGAGAGCATGAACACGGCTGCCGAAGAGCAGCGCTACGTGATGTATCGACAGTTGTTTGAAGCAGAAGAGATCCATGCGCAAAGTGACGGTGCCTATCGTAACGCCACGCTATTCGACCTTCTCAAAGCATTGAAGAGAGCCATCGAACGTGCGCCGGACGAACCGAGTGCCCACGTGGTTACGCGATTCCCGATCACAGTAGAAGAAAAGTCTGAAGAGATCGTGCACTTATTGCGTGCACGCCCCAGCATTCGGTTCTTTGAGTTGGTGTTTGGTCTGACGAAGATGCACATCGTTGTAACGTTCTTGGCACTTCTCGAACTCGCAAAGAATCAGCGTATCCGGATTCAGCAAGATGGCTCGTTCGATGATATTGTGATAGTCAATAACACCGATGAAGTGATTGGTGAACCGTTGAGTGAGACAGAAGAGGGAGCAAACCATGACTGACAGCATCGAAGAGATCATACCATCAGACCTGTACATTCCGTACTTCTTCACGTTGTCGCGCTACGATCAATTGCGTGCACTAGAGTCGTTGATCTTTGCAAGTGACGATCCACTGACGGCACGAGCCATCAAGCGTGTGCTGGTTGAAGAAGATCCAACGCAAGAGATACCGGGTCAGCAACAGCTCCCTCTCGACGGTGATGTACTTCCTGAGCCCGTCGCACCACGTCCGGTATTTGAAGTTAGTACGGGATACTTCGATGAGCTGGTTGACGAGATCAACGACGAGTTGGAGAATACTGATCGACCGTTTCGGGTCGTGAAGATCGCAGGTGGTTTCCAGTTTGCCACCACTCCACAACATGGACAGCTCGTCCAGCGGCTACTAAAGGCGAAGAATCGTAGGCGTCTCACGCAGGCGGCTCTTGAGACACTTGCCATGGTTGCCTATCGCCAGCCCATCACGAAAGCAGAGATCGAAGCCATTCGTGGAGTGAATAGCGGCGAGGTGGTGAACTCACTCGTCGAGAAGCTACTCGTATCGATCGTTGGCAGGTCGGAGGCTATCGGCAAGCCATTACTGTATGGTACGACGGACGAGTTTATGCGGATTTTCGGGTTGAATTCTATGTCCGATCTGCCAAAGTTGCGCGAGATCGATGATCTCCTGAAGACGACCACCACCTTCATCGAAACAGATGATTCGTACTCCGTAAAAACTGATCATAAGACACTCCGCAAGCAGTTGGCCGTCCTCATGGAAGAGCAGCAGATCGAGGCGAAGTTCGACGAAGAAGCTAATTCCGGCGCGTACTGGGAAGTTGAACCGGAGCCAGGAGCGAGTCTTGATTCCGAGCAGATTCCTGGGTCAGCACCTGATCAGGATCCTGATCAGGCGATGGAACTCGATGCGGACCCAAATGTGACAACCACCTGAAGTACTTGCATAGCATGAACTTAAAAGGATGTCTCGGTAGGCATCCTTTTTTTTCTCTTGTTGGAAACTCAGAAAACTGCAACAGTATTCTGTTTCACACGTCTTACGTGCATGTGGTGTTGGTTGGGTCTTTGACTGAAGCTCAAATGGCTCGAATACATCCCTCTTACAGCCCGAACGAAAACAGAATCCCCATGCATGTGAAGGGATCGTCAACCCCCGATCCCTAACGAGCAAAGCCCAGTAGCAATACTGGGCTTTTTTTTTACAGTGTGATCTGAAGTCCGTCGAACGCCAATCGAACGTGATCGGGAAGTGTTGCTTCTACAACGTCGTGCTTGATCTGATGAGCAATGTGAGTAAGGTAGGTGATTCGTGGGCCGAGTTCATTTGCGATAGCAACGGCCTCATCCACTGTGAAGTGTGTCGGATGTGGCTGAGGACGAAGCCCATCTAAGATCAAAACTTCAACTCCAGCCAGCAGTTCCATAGAGGCAGGGGGAATAGCATTCGTATCAGTGCAGTAGGCAAGTGATCCAAATCGATATCCATTCACACGAAGTGACCCATGCAAAAGTGGAATAGGTTGAATCGTGATGTCGCCGATCACGATCCGTTGTTGGTCTATCTCTATCACATCAATCATAGGAACGCCGCCACCAAGCTGCTCGGGCTCATCGAATGCATACGGAAACGTTTGCTGCAATGAGTCTATCGTGCGACGTAATGCATACACCGGCATGTTTTTGTTTGCACGAAAGTTATACGGCCGGATGTCATCGAATCCGCCAATATGATCGAAGTGGTGATGAGTATAAAGAACGGCATCAATATCCATTACTGCATGCTCGAGCATCTGCCTGCGAAAGTCCATGGACGTGTCGATCACGACCGTCGTTGTTTTGCTTTGCACGAGAATCGATGTGCGAAGTCTCGTATCGCGCGGATCTGTTGACTTGCAGGTAGCACAGGTACAGCCCACGGTAGGAACGCCAGTAGACGTGCCGCTTCCGAGGACAGTAACAGTGATCATACGTGTCGTTCAGCGTGATAGGAACTGCGCACCAGCGGACCTGATTCAACGTAGTTGAATCCAAGTTCCAACCCCACCTTCTTGTAATACGCGAATTCATCCGGATGTACGAAGCGATCAACAGGAAGATGATTCTTTGTTGGTTGAAGGTACTGACCAAGTGTCAGAACATCGACGCCCACTGCAACCAGATCCTTCATCGTTTGAAAGATTTCCTCTGGAGTTTCTCCCAGACCAAGCATAATGCCTGTCTTGGTTCTCATACCTTGCCGCTTTGCCTCCTCTAGAAGATCAAGAGACCATTGATACTTTCCTTGGGGACGTACTCGGCGATAGAGGCGGGGCACAGTCTCGGTGTTATGTGCGAGAATCGTCGGACGTGCATCGATCACGCGCTGAAGATTCTCCATGTCCCCTTTGAAATCGGGGATCAATACTTCAATGGATGTGGCGGGATTCAGTGATCGCGAGGCGGTAATCGTCTCGGCCCACAAGATCGCACCACCATCTTTGCGCTCGTCGCGATTCACCGATGTGATCACAGCATGTTTGAGGTTCATCGACTGAATGGCCTCTGCAACACGTAGAGGTTCGCCGTCGTCGATGGGTAGGGGGCGACCTGTCTTTACGGCACAGAACCCGCACGATCGAGTGCAGGTGTCGCCACCGATCATGAACGTGGCAGTTCCTGCATTCCAACACTCGGTGATATTTGGGCATCGGGCCTCTTCACATACCGTGTGCAGGTCTTTAGTACGCATCATGGACTTCACGCGTGCATAATCCTCGCCACCCGGCGCACGTACTTTCAACCACTCAGGTCTGCGCCCGGTCAGTTGTTCCGCAGTTGCTTGAAGGACGGGAAGCTCAAATGTAACGTCGCTCATTGTACGATTCCGGGATGGAGTTTTCTAGCCATGGGTTTGATCACGTCGAGAATAGCGGCAGGAGACTTGTACAAATTCTTTGCTTGATTCGTCGGGTCGGACATTTTGGTTTCCGGATCGAAGATGTAAGCATTCAGGAGCACGCGTTCATGTTGCATAAAGAAATTTCCTTGGATCACTCGCTCGGCCCTCAACGATTGTACGGCCTTCCACACATCGCTTTCGTATTGCGGATTGGTAGGGTCGAGGTTCAATTCGCTAACAGCCATATCGATGCTATCTGCGGGGATAATCACGAACTTTTTTTGCGCAGGGTCGATGGCGAGCAGCTCTTTCGTGAGTGAGTCTGCAAGCTGAATGCACCACGGATTGTACTTGATTGCACCATCCATGTTCCGAAATGGCAGCACGGCAACCCGAATCTGCGCCGTGGCTCCAACAGTGAAACATGCAAAGGCAACGGTTGCCGCTACAAGACGTCCAACAATGAGCAAAGTGCTTCGGTTCATGACAATCCTTCTGGATCGGTTGTGTTGTTGCGCTGTTGTAAGACTTGCAAGATTTTCGTCAGGCCGTGGACATAGTATGATGCGGTCGTCCAATCATTATCGGAAGATGAGGTCATGATGTCTTTCCCAATCGCCGACAATTCTTTGAGACCGAATTGTTGGAACGAGCCCTTGATCGTATGACCAAAGCGGTACAGTTCTTCGGCATCGTTGCGCTCGACGATTTCTGGCCATTGTGTGGTGAGATCGACCAGCCATCGGTTGACGAATTCAGGATAGAATTCGCGTAAAATCGGGTCTGCAGGAACAGACTCAGGGACGAGATAAGGAAAAGGAGGAATGGACACGGAAAGACTCCTGTAAGCCGAATTCTGTCTTGTTCGCAAGCGAACGAGGCAGTCATTTATCTGGGAGCGACGTCACCGTCGCCCTCAAGCGATCTACCCGGAACGAAGGGGGCTCGAGAGCCCACGTAGTGCGAACAACACAACAACACCAAAGTGTTCCTCGATCCTGTTTGATCTTGCTCCGCACGGGGTTTACCTAGCCGACCGGTCACCCGAATCGCTGGTGGGCTCTTACCCCACCGTTTCACCCTTACCATTCGCAGAACGAATGGCGGTTTGCTTTCTGTTGCACATGCCGTCACGTGAACGTGCCTTCCCGTTAGGAAGCGTGCTGTTCTTTGGAGTTCGGACTTTCCTCCGTACTACTACGGCGACTGCCCGTCATCCTTCCGTATCCGTTCTTCCGTTTCCTTATGCAGTGCCTTCGACCTCTGCTTCGATGTCCAGCGTTACGTCTTCTGTAACGAGGATGCGACCGCAATTCTCACAGGTGTACACTTTGTGTCGATTGTACTTCATCTCCATGATACGCTGGCTTGGAATAGCACTGTAGCATCCCGAACAGCTGTTGCGTCGGAGTGCAACTACTGCCTCGCGATGGAAAGTGCGAATGCGCTCATATTCCGTTTGCAGTGAATCTTCAACTTGGGCGATCACTTTTTTGCGAAGCTCGAGATAACGGCGAAGATCGTCGTTGTTCACGCCGCTTACTTCTTCGAGTTGCTTCTCTTTGTCCGAAAGAACACTCTTCGCTTCGTCCAGGTCACGCTGCTGTGTCTCGAGCAACGAACGAAGGTTCTCTTCTTTCACGGCACTCGTCCGCAAACGCTCATCCAATGCAGCACGTTGGACCTTGATGTGCTCAAGCTCTTTGGTGATCGCATCGAATTCGCGATTGTTCTTGACCTGAAACTGCTGCTCTGTGAGCTTCGTTTCTTTATCCGTCATCTCTTGCATGGTCACATGCGAGGTACCATGGAGGTGTTCGATCTCGTGGAGAGATTTTGCCGTAGCCTCTGTGACGAGCGTCTTTGCTTTCACGATCTCTTCGTGACGCTTGACCTCTTGTGGCAAGTCGCCCAGTTCGTCATGCAGCTCGTCCAGATGCGCATCGATATACGACAAGCGCGCTAAGAGTGTAATCTGTTGCTCCATGGAGATTCCGTGTGGTTATGATTGAGAAGTACTGGCTGTTGTTGATGCGGCATAGTGAACTGGGTTAGTGCTCACGGTGCTGCGTTGGATAGACGTTGTTGCTGGGATTAGCGGACGTACGGCATGAACGATGCCGTCGATGGCAAACTGCTCCATTTCGTAATGTCCAGGGTCGATCAGGCCAATACGACCGACGGCGGCGTGGAAGGCATGATACTTCAAGTCTGCCGTTATAAACACATCCGCTCCACTGCGCAGTGCATCGGCAGTGAACGAGTCGCCGCTTCCACCCACGATTGCTACAGATCGAACAATAGGAGATGGAGGTGGGCTGAACCGAACCGGCGATCCGCATACGTTGCTTATGCGCTCTACGAGCTCATCGAACTCCATGCCACCTTCGACCCCTGCCACAATTCCCATGCCGTATCCCATTCCGAATTCGGAAGGAACGAGTGGCTGTTGGGGTTGCAGTCCGAGCTTGCGGGCAAGTAGGTAGTTCGTGCCTTGAGGATAGGCATCGAATGCCGTATGAACGCACAGAAGGGAGATGTCGCGCGCAATGAGTTCACAAAGAATTCGACCCACTCTGTCTGTTCGTTGCAAGCGAGTGATCGGGGTATAGATGAGAGGATGGAAGGCAATGATGGTGTTGCACTGACGTTCGATGGCCTCTGCAACAACGGCGTCGGTCACATCCAGGCAAACAAGAATCGAATGCACTTCGCCGCTCGCCGATTCGACGTGTACTCCGATGTTGTCACCGCGCATGGCGGCATCGGGCAAGAAAACGGAATCTATGAGGCGTTGGAGGTCTCTGAGCTGCATGGGGACGTTATCAAGTCGGACAAGTAAACTACGGAATTGGTACGGACTAACAATGTTATCCACAGTCCGAACGTTCTGTAACTTTCATGTCTTGACGGTAACTTGCACGGAATGCGCTTCACACAACTCCTATCCTTGTACATATGCGGCCTCGTTCTCTTGTCGACCACAGCCGTGGCGCAGGAAACGGGAGGCACGCCGGAGGGTCCGCGAAAAGCAGAAGACACGCTGATCGTCTTTACGTCACCGCGACCGTTGCTCGAGAACGATGGCGTCGATAAGCCAGCAACGAAGGCGTTCGGTCTCGACTTGATTTTTTCGAATAGCGGTTGGGCCTTCGGTGGTTTTTACCAAACGCGTGTAGCCGAGGATCTTACGGGCTTTATCAACCTGTTCTTCTCGCCATATCGCAGTACCGACGAGATCGAAAACGTCTTTCTCGGCAACATCCCTGTTGTGTATGGTAAAGTGAACCGTCTGTTCGTAGTCCCTCTCACCATTGGCCTTCAATATCGATTGTTCTCGAAGGGACTTTCTGATTCGTTTCGTCCGTTTATCGGCGTTGGAGTTGGACCGTCGCTAATCATTCAGACACCCTACATCACCGAAGGACCAAACGGCGTTCCATTTTTCCACGAGTTCTTTAGTTCGTTTGGAGATGCCACCGTTCACGGTCGTTTTGGAGGCTTTATTGGCCTCGGAGCAAACTTCGGTGCAATCACCAAAGGCAACATGATCGGTGTGAACATGCGATACTACGTGATTCCGTTTGGAGGTATCGGACTGGAGAGCATGCAAGGGCTCCCGATCTCGAGTTTCGGAGGCCTGTTCCTATCGCTTACTATTGGCAATCAACGGTGAACGTGGTGCCCATAGGCGTCCTCCGTTCACCATACGTGAACAAGTACGACGCGCCGCGGCAGCCAGGTGTAGACGAGAGGGCCGACATTGCCCACATCGACCTCGAGCCACATCGGAACTTCGAGCAAGCTTTGCAGGACCTCGAAGGATTCGAGCGAATCTGGATTATTGCATGGTTTCACCGTGCAGAAGCATGGAAGCCCATGGTGTTGCCTCCGCGTAGCGACGTAAAACGCGGTGTATTTGCTACTAGATCTCCTCACCGCCCTAACCCCATTGCTTTAAGCGTTGCCCGACTCATGCATATCCGTGGCCTTCGTGTTACGATCGCAGAGACGGATCTGTTAAACGGCACCCCCATTCTTGATATCAAGCCGTATCTCTCGTATGCAGATGCCTTTGAAGGTAGCAGGGCCGGATGGGTTGACGATGCTGCTCTTCAGTGCCTGTTTCACGTGTACTTCGATCCATCGGTCGAGTCCGTTATCATATCGGATCCAGGACTTCGAGCGCATGTTGAGCGAGTCCTCTCGTTAGACCCCTTTCCGCATCGCTATCGGCGGACTGAAGCATGTGAAGACGGGACGTATATGCTGTCCGTTCGTTCTACACGTCTGCACTATACCATCGATTCCACTACTGTGATGGTGCATCGAATCGTAGTTTTGTAGACTATGATCGACATCCGACAGCTCCTTACCGAACGAATCTTGATCCTCGATGGTGCAATGGGCACCATGATCCAACGCCATTCGTTGGAAGAAGCGGACTTCCGCGGTGATCGATTTGCCGAACACCCAAGTTCGTTGAAAGGGAATAACGACCTTCTTGTTCTCACACGTCCCGACGTGATTCGCTCCATCCACATGGAGTACTTAGAGGCAGGTTCAGACATCATCGAAACGAATACGTTCAGCAGCAATATGTTCGCGCAAGCCGACTATGCTCTCGAACATATTGTGCATGAACTCAATGTCGAGGCGGCACGCCTTGCGCGATCGGCGGTAGATGAGATGACGGCGCGAACACCTTCGAAACCTCGCTTTGTTGCCGGTGCTGTAGGACCTACCAATAAAACGTTGTCGCTTTCACCAGACGTCAACGATCCCGGCTTCCGATCCGTAACATTTCGGGAACTCGTCGATGCCTACAAACAGCAAATGAAGGGACTCTACGAAGGTGGGGTAGATCTGCTGTTAATCGAAACCATCTTCGATACGCTCAATGCAAAGGCTGCAGTAAAAGCATATGCCGAAGCGCGTGATGAGGGGATGCCCTCAATGCCAGTGATGATCAGTGGTACCATCGTCGACATGTCCGGCAGAACGTTGTCGGGACAAACACCTGAAGCCATGTGGACGTCGCTTTCACATGCGAGAGACCTTCTGTCGATTGGCTTGAACTGCGCACTCGGCTCATCAATGATGCGCCCTTTTATCGAGGAGATCAGTAACGTAGCTACAACGTTTGTTTCACTCTACCCCAATGCAGGCTTGCCGAACGCGATGGGTGGATATGACGAAACGGCGGAGTACATGGCCGAGCAGGCTCGCGACTACGCGAGTTCTGGCTTCTTGAACATCGTTGGTGGTTGCTGCGGTACAACGCCCGATCACATCCGCGCCATCGCCTTGGCCGTGGCCGATGTTGCTCCACGTCGCATCCCGACAAGAGAGCCTCATCTTCGACTGAGTGGGCTCGAACCACTCGAGATCACTCCCTCGATGAACTTTGTGAATATTGGCGAACGAACGAACGTAACGGGGTCGAAAGCGTTCGCAAAGCTCATTCTCAACAACGAGTATGAAAAGGCACTAGATGTTGCACGTCAACAAGTTGATAATGGCGCTCAACTGATCGATGTGAACATGGACGAGGGCATGCTCGACTCGGAAGCCGCAATGACGCGCTTCATGCAGCTGATCGCCTCCGAACCAGATATCTCTCGTGTTCCTGTTGTGTTGGATTCGTCCAAGTGGTCTGTGATCGAATCCGGACTTCAGTGTCTGCAAGGCAAGGGCATCGTGAATTCGATCTCGCTCAAGGAAGGTGAAGATGCGTTTGTTCATCATGCACGTCTCTGCAGAGACTACGGGGCAGCGGTGATCGTAATGGCGTTTGATGAGCGTGGTCAGGCCGATTCATTCGAACGAAGAATCGAGATCTGCGAACGAGCGTATAGAATCCTCACGCAAACCCTTGGCATGCCGGCTCAAGACATCATCTTTGACCCGAACATCCTCACCGTTGGTACCGGAATTGATGAGCACAATAACTACGCCGTAGACTTCCTGCGCGCGGCGCGTTGGATCAAGTCGCACTTGCCAGGTGTGCACGTAAGCGGCGGCGTCAGCAACATTTCATTTTCCTTCAGAGGAAATGAGCCTGTTCGAAAGGCCATGCATACAGCCTTCTTGTATCATGCCATCCAAGCCGGTCTTGATATGGGCATTGTGAATGCCGGACAGATCGATGTGTACGACGAGATCCCAAAGGACTTGCTCGAACACGTTGAAGATGTGTTGTTGAATCGACGACCAGATGCAACAGAGCGAATGCTGGTGTTTGCTGAATCCGTCAAAGGTGTGGAAAAGCAAGAAGTCAAGAATGAGGCTTGGCGTCAGGAACGAGTGGAGTCACGTCTTCGCCATGCCTTAGTGAAGGGAATCACGGAATTCATTGATGTTGATGTTGAGGAAGCGCGCGTGAACTACGGTTCGCCTCTATCGATCATCGAAGGTCCACTCATGGACGGCATGAATGAAGTTGGTGATCTTTTCGGCGCAGGAAAGATGTTTCTTCCGCAAGTGGTGAAGTCTGCACGTGTGATGAAGAAGGCGGTTGCAATCCTCACTCCATATATGGAAGAAGAAAAACGATTGGCTGGTATAGCCTCATCGCCAACAGGTACAGTATTGATGGCAACGGTGAAGGGCGATGTGCACGACATTGGGAAGAACATCGTTGGAGTGGTTCTTGGTTGCAATAACTATCGTGTGATCGACCTTGGCGTGATGGTGTCTGCAGAAAAGATCCTAGACACGGCAATCGCCGAAAATGTAGACATGATAGGTCTAAGCGGACTCATCACTCCTTCGCTCGACGAGATGACGCACGTTGCGAAGGAAATGGAACGCCGCGGGTTGAAGCTTCCACTGTTGATTGGTGGCGCAACAACCTCTCGCACACATACGGCTGTAAAGATCGCACCAGCATACAGTGGCACGGTGGTTCATGTCCTTGATGCTTCGAGAGCCGTACCCGTTGCCGGCAACTTTGTGAATGCGGATCTACGTGCTCCATTCGAGGAGTCGATCCGTGCAGAGTATGCTACAGTTCGATCGGACTATGCGCGAAGAAGCGACGAGAAATCATACGTCACGATACAACAGGCTCGTGATGCTGCCGTTCCTCTTGATCTCACCAAGGTGGCTCCTGCTCCACACAAGCTTGGTGTGACAACGTTCAATAACGTGCCCCTTGCCGCCCTCGAATCTTATATCGATTGGACACCATTCTTCCAATCGTGGGAACTCAGAGGAAAATATCCAGTGATCTTCGAAGACCCAACAGTAGGTACGGAGGCAAGGAAACTCTTTGACGATGCGCAACAATTGTTGCATGCGATCATTGCGGATGGTTCGATCAAGGCGCGCGCAGTTTGTGGGCTCTTTGCGGCGCAGCGCGATGGAGACGACATTGTGCTAGAACACGCACGATTGCAGATGCTCCGTCAGCAAAGTCGCAAGGCGCCGGGCGTTCCGCAGCGTTGTTTGGCAGACTATGTGGCTGACGCCACTTCAGGCATCCGTGATCATGTTGGTGCATTTGTTGTGACAGCGGGTGAGGGTGTTGATGCCTTATGTGCAGCATTTGAGGCTGACAATGATGACTATAGTTCGATCATGGTAAAGGCCATTGCCGACCGTCTCGCAGAAGCATGTGCGGAATGGTTGCATGCTCAAGTACGAAGAGAGCTATGGGGATATGCGGCGGATGAGTTGCTATCGAAAGAGGACTTCGTGCAAGAACGGTATCAGGGTATTCGACCAGCCCCAGGATATCCTGCATGTCCGGATCATACCGAGAAAACAACACTTTTTGCCTTGCTTGATGCTGAGCGTGCAATAGGTGTGACGCTCACGGAGAATTATGCGATGTATCCTGCGTCAAGTGTGAGTGGCTGGTACTTCGCACATCCCGATGCAGCGTATTTCGCCGTGAATAAAATCATGCGAGACCAAGTTGCGGACTATGCTCAACGAAAGAGTATGACAATCGAAGAAGCAGAGCGATGGCTAGCACCACAGTTGGGGTATAATGCATGAGTCTGATACTACTTGTCGCAACGCTACTGCCAATTCTATTGGTTCAGCAGCAAGACGTAAGGACGTTTCACGAGTCCCTGTTGGCTGCTCCACAGAACGAGCACATCTATCGCATCGTCACGCGCATCAAAGGGCTTCAGTTGGTTCCGTATTCGAATGTTTATGGTATCTATAATGCCGATTCAACAAGGTTTGTAGCAGTCGTTATCAAAGACAGCACAAAAGCACCAGATGGATCTGGTTGGTTTTACAACATGCGAGCTGTGCATGGAGTGATGTTAAATATGCGGCACTATACTGCGCCGCAAGTATTCGCAAGTCAAGACGTAACTCGGGAGGGTGCGATTGCCACGGTAACCAATCACATCGGTCGCAATTATGGTAGCATTCTGTTTTGGTCGACGGGCATGTTCGCTTCTGCAACATCGGAGCAAGAGCATGATACTGATGTTGCCGCTGCACTCAAGAAGTATCCGAAGTGGGGTGCGTTTCCTTCGTGGGTGATCAAGCAGGCGGCAATCGATTATTAAAACTCAATGTTCACACCTATCGACGGTAGCAGGCCAATGCTCTGCTGCGCTTCAACCTGTTGAGTTCGTTGATTCCACCTGTAGCCGCTCACATTCTTTCTGTTCGTGATGTTCGACACATCTATGTATGTGATGAGCTGCCATCCGGAGAAGAACCATCGTTTGTCGACCCGTACGTCCAACGCATAGAAGAATGGAAGTCGCGGACCAGCATTGTAGTTTCGAAAATCGAATGATCCAATTGGGAAGTTCGTTTCCGCCGCTGCCTGTGCCGTTGCGATAATTGGCGTTGTTGGCAGACCTTGCGACATACGCAGTTTCGACGACAGTTCCCATTTCTCTGCGGGGCGATATCCAACAGCGATATTAGCAATGATCGGCGTGTCAAACGCACCGATTCGCTCTACTCCATCTGCTGCAATAAATTGCGTGCGATTAAAGCTGATACTCGTGAGTCCATAAAATGGCAACTCCTGCGAGAGCTTCTTTTGAATAAAAATTTCTACTCCATAGGCAGTTCCCGTCCCGCCATTCGAGAGCGGCTCGAGACCAAATGGAATGTCGCTGTAGATGTCATCAAAGCCGCTCGGTGCCAACACGGCTTGCGGACGGAACATTCGCGCCGGATATCCGCCGTACTTCTTATAGTACCCTTCGATTTGGAACTTCACTTCTGGCGTTACGACCCATTGGTACGACAAGACAGCTTGGTCTGTGTGCATCGGACTCAGCGTCTTTGTATTCGAAGGATCACCAACGAGCCAGATGTACTGCGGTGCTTGATAGAATCTACCACCGCTAACAGCGATGGTCGTTGTTGGGGTGAGCTGATAGGCGAGTGCAAATCGAGGGGATACCACGGCGCTGGTTGCCAAAAACGCATAGTAGTCGAATCGTCCTCCGAGTGTGAGCTTCCACTGCTCGCTGAACTGCCAGGCCATCTGTCCGTAGAGGGCAGTTCGAAACGCTTGAAAAGAAGTGTCAACAGCAAGTGGTCTGGGCACACCATTCTGATCCAATCGCGCATAGCCAGGCACTAGGATGGCGTATGAAAGCTGCGAGCCATACTTGGAGAGTGAACCGAACGTGACCTCGACGGTAGGGGAGGGAAGAAGGGTGACGTCGGCACGAAGCGAGTTCTCCCCTTCGGTCGAATACGTCTGGAAGATCGTCGAACCCAGACTGTCTTGTTGGATCGTCTTATAGTCTGTGTAGGTACGGCCAAGCGTCACAGCCATGTATCCCTTGTCAAAGAGGTTCCTCCATGTAAGGCCCGAGAAGTACTGGTTTTGGGTAGGAGCCACAACGCGGCTATTAGAATACCGCTTGTCTGCAGAATCGTTGTTGAAACTAACAGTGCCCAGTGCCCCGATGATCAAGAACGAAAGCGAATTGGACTGATCGAGCGCGTACGACGCCTTGGCCGTGAAGTCGTAGTACTGGGGGATAAAGCCAAAACCGGCGAGTTTGAAGATCAGATCTAAGTAGCTACGACGAGCCGACACCATCCACGAACCCTTCGACCCTAAGGGCCCTTCACCGATCACTCCGAAACCGGTTGCCGAGAGATTTATCTCGCCTGAGAGTTGCTGGTCGTTTCCATCTCGCAGTTGGATGTTGGTCACAGACGAAAGACGGTCGCCATACCGCGGCCCAAATCCACCCGTCGAAAACGATACATCCCGAACGAAATCAATGTTGATGATAGACAATGGGCCACCGGATGAGCCTTGGGAGCCGAAGTGATTGATATTCGGCACTTCAATGTTATCGACCAGGAAAAGGTTCTCAAACGGTGCACCGCCTCGCACTGCAAGGTCGTTCCGTCCCCCAACGCCGGCTACTCCAGGAAGGAGAGCAACTGCTTTTATCACGTCTTCCTGGACACCGGGTGCCCGGCGCACCTCTTCGGACGTCAGCATCTGGGTACTCGTAACCCTATCTGCATCAGTACGGAACGCTTCTTCTACGATCAATGCCTCTTTCGACGTGACTACAAGTTCCTGTAATTGCACGAAAACCGTGACCGGCTTTCCTGGGCTCACGACAACGTCGTTCACCAACTGTGGCCCGTAGCCGATTCGCGACACTCGAAGCGTCACAATGCCTGCGTCCACATTCTTGATCACGAACTTCCCTTCGCTCGTACTAATTGCCCCCTTTTTAGACCCAACAACCAGAATAGTTGCCCCGGCAACCGGCGATTGGGTAGCCGCGTCCACCAACCTGCCCGAAATCGTACCGCTGGGAGCATTTGCCGTATCTGGAGTTTGGGAGAGAGATGGAAGGGAGGAAAGGAAAAAGGCGAGGATGAGGAGAGTCGTTTTAGTCATGGCTGGCAAAACCAACGGCATTGTGTAAAAGTTCCGTTTGTTGACTGAGTATTGGTTGCCTAGTTTCAGCCTTCATCATGAACGAAACGCCTCGCACCACCTCTGCCCCTTACCGCCTTGCAATACTAGGATCTGGGACGGGAACTAATGCGGCGGCGATTGTCAAATATTCGCAAGAGCATGATTCAGCTGGGTTTACAGTCGTTCTGATTGTCTCTACGAGGCAGGATGCCGGCATCGTCGAAATTGCAAAGCGCAATCGGATTCCGCTCGTTACTATCGAGGAACGTGGCGTAGAGTTTACGCGGTGTCTGCTCGATGCGCTTTCCGAAAGCGTTGTAGAGTTGATAGCTCTTGCGGGTTTTATGCGAGTTCTGGATGCGGAGGTAATCCAAGCCATGCATGGAGCGGTCGTCAACGTTCATCCGGCTCTTTTGCCTCGACATGGTGGAAAAGGCATGTACGGAATTCATGTTCACCAGGCGGTAGTTGAATCTCAGGACCGAATAACGGGCGTCACTGTTCACATGGTTTCGGAACAGTACGACGAAGGAGAGATCATCGCTCAACGATCGATTGGCGTAGAGCCAAGTGACAATGCGGCTTCGTTGCAAGAACGGGTAAAGCTCGTCGAACATGATTTGTATCCAAAGGCCATTTCGGATCATGTCCGCAGAATGATATTGAAGAGGAACTCAGATCACTAACGTGGACACAAACTTTTGACGAAACTTTTGTTGCAGCCTGTTGTTGTTACTTCAATTGCAGGAAGATTCCGTACATGCCGGTAAAATTCCTCTTGACTAATACCCGCGAATTGGTCATTTTTACCGCCATGTGCCCTTCTGAACTAGAAGGGCAGGAGAATTGTGTGACACTTAACAACGAGATCGAATCGTAATTACATGTACTTGTTCACAGTTTCATTTTCGAGGTATTCATGAGAAGCAGACTTCTACTTCTTGCCCTCGTGACCGGGTTGGTAAGTGTGTCACTTGCCTTTGCTGGAGACGGTAAGGACGGCGAGGATGTGTTGCGGAAAAGTGGTCCGAAGACCCCAGCGTCTTCATACCCCCTCCCGTTCAACCTCACCGCCGCAAATCCCGTCACAAACCCGGCCATCTCGACAGGGTATTACTTCGTCGACTCCGACGACGAAGCACCGGATTTCTGGCGACCAGATCCGTCACAGTTCATTGATACGCTTACGGAGCCTGGAACGTGGCGCCGTATCGTATCCGGACCGAAGCAGTTTCCTGCCTCTTTCTGGACGAATTCAGCCTTGAACCAGTATGGTGGAAGTGCATTCTTCCGCAATCCTGGAGATGCTGCAGATTCGGTCGACAATGCCTTTGCGGGTCCGATCTCCATCGGATTCCCATTCTACTTCAATGGAGTTCGGTATGACTCGTTCTACGTGTCTACCAACGGTCTCATTGCACTGTCGAACCGCCGGTATTTCTGGGAGACAGATAACAACGGTTTCCCTACAAAGAGATCCGTGCTCGAAGTTTCTCCGGGCGTGTTCTCGATGTACGACCCCATGTCGGACGACAACCGTACGCGTTCAGGCGTGCCGTCAGACACCAACACGGATGTAACGCTCGACAACTGGGGCTTCACCAACGTTGCTTGTGCTGGTAATCCTGCATCTCCAACTGCTGGAATTCGAAATACCACGAACAGAACACTCGATGAAGGAGCTCTGCAGGGAATTTGGGGAACCGTCAACGGTCAACCAATTCGCCCAGCTTTGATCTCTCCGTTCTGGGATGACCTGCAAGTCTCGGTATATAACGACAACACAAATGCTGTCGACGACTTCGGTAAGGTCTACTTCAAGCGTTCACTTTCCAACGATAAGCTTATCATCTATTACGTGAACCTCACCCCAATGGGTACGAAGGCCGCGCAATCAGGCGGTGGACCTACGTACACGGTGACGTTCTTGAAGAATAATCGTCCTGGAGTCGGAGAGCACTACCGCATGAGCGGTCAAGTAATCTTGAATCGCCAAGACAGCTCAATCGTGATTCAATATGAGCGATTCATTGGTGTTGCACCACGTAATGCCATATCGCCGTATTCGGCGACGGTTTGGATGCGTTGCAACTCGACGGTTGGTGTTTCAGGACCATCCCGCCGCCTCAATTGGGCAGGTGTACCGATCTCGCTAACGCCGCCAACGGCCATGCCTGCCAATTCGACGTTAGATTTTGCAGCTCCAAAGTACACGCAGTACACAGAGTACCTGTTCAATGTTTTACCAGGTGTCGGTTCGGTTCGCGCTACGTCTACACGTAACGACGACCTAGCAGTACCTAAGGATTACTTGGCCATCAAGTTTAAGCAGTGGAAGAATGTTCTTCGCGTTATTAACGTGTACTATCGCATTCGTCCTCAGACCATCACTGGTCTATTGGACTTCTCGGTAATCGTTCCTGCATCTGCTGCAAACAACTACGAGCTGTTGGCTGGTGAGCCTCGCATCGGTGCCATTCAACCGGTGGCGATCGTTCAGCACCTTACGAACAGTATCCAAGGTCCGCAGGGTGTGAACTTCACACCTCAGGGTACGAACTTCCGTGTACGATTCCGTATTGAAAATGAAGCGTACGGCAAGATCGTGTATAACACGTCCAAGAGCGTTACTGACGCTGCATTACGTGACTCTGCATTGTCCGGTATACAACGTTGCGATATCAACGGTATCAACCAGCCATATGCATGGGCCGGTGCATTCGTTCGTCCGTACGAATTCGTCAAGGTCACTTTCCCTCCTTTTGAGCCCAATCCATTCATCGACATGCAAATCGGTCGATTGATCACAAGGGTTATCGCCGAGCCACGTGACTCGCTGAGCTCCTCACTTGGTGATGAATGGCCATTTGATGATACAACTGGTCTGCGCCTGTTCTCCATGCGACGTCTCGCGAACTTCAACGATGATGTCAATGAATTCCACCTTGTAGGCGGGGCATCAATGCCTTCTGTCTTCAAGTGGGTAAACCTCGAGGCAGACGTAGTGGACGGTGATGAAGGAACGAACAACCCACCGCCTCCACGCGGTGAAGTTGCAGCTGCAAACGCAGACATCTATCGTCTGAAGTCACCAGTCATCCGCATGAACCGAGTAACACTTGGGAATCAAGAAATTCCGCCGTTCAATTCCTATGGTGGTGATGAGCTCCGCTCATTCCCAGTTGATGTATCGAAGCGTAAGAACGCAGTTCTTTCGATCTCGTACCAACGTGCCGGAAAGCTAACGAACATTGGTCGTGGTTTCTCTGATAACAGACTTATCGGACCAGAACACCGCGTAGATGTAACGAACGTTCAGCAGATTACGCCATTCATCCGCAGGCAGGACGAACTCTGGGTTGAATTCGCTAGGCCATCGAATGACGGAATTACGGGCATCACGAATATTCAATCGTGGATCTTCGATATAAGGGGCTACGGTGGAGCATATACACAACCATTCCGCGTTTGGGGTGGTGGTGGATTCGCCCGTGGTTACGACATTGCAGACAAGAACATGCAGCTCAACAATACGTCGTTGTCACCGCTCGGTGGCCAACGTATCGACTTGTATGATGATGGTAAGGACAATGAGTTCTTCAAGATCACTGTTCCACTACCTGATACGATCATTCGTTGGGTGAATGAAGGTGCGCGGAACTTCCGCTTCCGCCTTCGTACGCGGGCCATAGCGAACTCCGTTCCTCCTCAACCACAGGACGACGAGGACAACTTCTTCATCGATAACGTGAAGATCCTTTATCCTGACGAAGTCACAGATGTTGAGTTCTCGAACATTCAGCTGATCTGGCCATACACGATGGCTCCGGCATCGCAAGCAACGCGTATCCCAATTCGAGTAAAACTCTCGAACAATACGAGTCTTGCTGCTCCTGCATTCTCTGTTCGTCTGCAGATTAAACCTGACGGTAACGAGTCGCAACAGATCTACTGCCGTACAATCACAGTTCCTGTGCTTGCGGGTAGCCGTGAAGTATTGCTTCCGTTCCCAGATGCGAACTTCCGCACGACTACACCGGGCAGATACAAGGTTACTGGCCGTATCTTCTTCCCAGGGAATGACCTTGACACGCTGAACGATTCAACGTTCACCATGTTCACCATGACCTTCGGTCCTGCATTTGCATACGAGACAAACCCACTTGCCCCAGTAAACGACGTTCCGAAGATCCAGTTCTCCGGCGTTACGGGCCGTGGTTTGAATCATAAGGCATATGCAACGGGCGGCAGCGGCAGTACGTGGACATGGCAATTCCCAGGTGCATCAGGACAGTACTCCACTAATGGTAATGGTCAGACTCCTATAAGGATGACGGCCGACGAATCTTATGGTGCAGATGCTGGTAACGCATCGGGACAGGTTGCTATGCGCTTTACCTTGTACTCACAAGACACTGTTCTTGGTTATCAAGCCTTCTGGGCTGAACTAAACCAAGACGTGTTGAATATCTCCTTCTCCCTTTACAAGGATCAGGGCGGTATTCCAGGCGATGAGCGCATTGCAAACTCGCGCATCTTCAAGCGTCGCGGTGAAGACGAGCTGGATAACACGCCAGATCCTGTCTTCGGCAAGCTCGTAACCTACCTCATGCCAGCACCGGTTGTTCTTGCTCCTGGCGAGTACTGGGCTTCCGTGATGCAACAAGGTACTGAGGGTTATGAACTTGGTGCATCGGAGTCACGCATGGGTATGGTCACCACCACGTATGGTGATGTGCCAGCATTCGGCGATGGCAACCGTTCACTTCTCATAGACAAGAACTTCCGTGTTCGGACGCGCTCTGGCGCACTGTTGAATGACAGTCGCTTCGCCTTCGAATTGACAGGTGGTAGCGGTGACTGGAATACCTTTACTCCAAGTATTGGTAACCCTGCCTATGCGCACCTTGATGCACTTGGTAACTCGTTGGGCTACTGGACATGGACACGTGGCTCATGGATCCCACTGCTCCGTCCATACTTCGGTAATCGTTCATTCAACAATCCTCCGCTCTTCGTCGACTGTATCGTTCCCGTGGAACTCACATACTTCGACGGCAAGCCACGGAATGCTGGAGTAGATCTCTTCTGGGAAACAGCATCTGAAAAGAACAATGCTGGATTCACGGTCGAGCGTCGCGCTTTGAAGCAAACGACGAATCTTACCACGGGCAAGACTACGCTTAGCTGCGTAGACATCGCATCGGCAACCGATGCGCCTTGGTCTCAGATCGCCTTTGTAAAGGGCGCTGGTAACACGGCACAATCGTCAAACTACCGCCACTTCGACAATGCGGTAACACCGAACTCGGTGTACGAATACCGTTTGCGTCAAGTAGACTTTGATGGGACAGAGAGCTTCTCCAACGTAATCAATGTGCAGTTCGGTGCGGACAACACAATTGCGCTCGAGGATAACTATCCTAACCCATCGAACGGCAAGACAACGATTGCATTCCGCGTTCCATATCGTACGAATGTGAAGCTCGAGATCTTCGACATGCTCGGTAACATGGTTCGTTCACTCTACGATGCAGAAGTTGCTGGTAATACAGGAGCCTATGCTGTTGAGTGGGATGGCCGAGATGCGAATGGCTATGATGTTGTAACAGGTTCCTACCTGTATAAGATCACAGCCGGCGAGACTGTCGCATCGAAGACCCTTACAGTGGTTCGTTAAGAGCAACTGACGTAAATTGAAGGCCCCCTGCTGGTTATCAGCAGGGGGCCTTCTTTTGTTTTGCAGACTTCGTATACGGGTACTCTATGAGTCAACCAGACGTGATTGGCACTGCCCTTGCCGCCCTCTCATCCCAACAAGCAGCTCTTGAACTGCTACGTGCAGAGGTAGATGGTGCGTTTGTGAGTGTAGTCGAATTGTTGGCCGCCTCCCCGATGGTGATCACCTCGGGAATTGGGAAGTCAGGTATCATTGCACGGAAACTTGCGGCAACACTGAACTCCATAAGCGTGCCGGCCGTATTCCTTCATCCAGTAGAAGCCGCGCATGGTGATAGTGGACTTTTGAAACAGGGGGATGTTGTAGTACTCTTTTCGAAAAGCGGAGAGACCCCCGAGGTGGTGCGGTTCGCTGCGCAGGCGCGTGGGTTGGGATGCACTACCGTGGCCATTGTGACGAGACGGCGCTCATTACTACGTGAGCAATGCGACCATGCGTTGATAGCACCGATAGAGCGAGAACTCGACAGCCACAATATCCTTCCCACGGCCAGTACGACCACGGCTCTCATCCTCGCAGACCTCCTGGTTGTGGGAGTGAGCGTGCTACGCGGAGACACGGCCGAAGGATTGCGTCGAACGCATCCCCAAGGCATGATCGGGGCTGGACTTCGTGGATTGGTTCGCGACGTCATGCATTCGAACGACGAGCTGCCGTTCGTGCTCTATGGTGCTACCATGAGTGAGGCCCTCGTGCAACTCACGTCGAAAGGACTTGGCTGTGTATGCGTGTGTGATCCATCTGGAACGTTGCGAGGCATTATTACGGATGGCGACATCCGTCGTGCCGTGCAACACGGAATAGACATCGCAATAAGCCCTGTGAATGAGATCATGACGTCAGAACCAACGACTATTTCCTCGGGTGCAACACTTCATGAGGCACTCATTCAAATGGAACAGCGGCACCGGCAGATTGGTGTGTTGCCCGTTATAGAAGCTGGGGTGTGTGTTGGCGTGCTCCGACTGCACGACATTGCCAGTCTGCAAGTGTAACGCCTCGGTTCAGCGAGGGATGACCGGAGCAGGCGTGATGGTAGGTCGGCGTGGCGCGTTCACAGGAGCACGGCGTACTTGTGGTGGAACTGGCTTCCGTCGCTGAGGCTGCTGCCAACGCCTTCGCACTGGTTGCGGTGCACGTTGCACTGCTGGCCTTCGCACCACAGGGGCTGGTGCCACGCGTTGTTGTTGTGCAGGTTTGGCCTGTTGCACTGGTTGTTGTTGCGGTGGAGCTGTTGGACGTACTGTAGTAGAGGGCCTCGAAGCAGAGGCGGACGATACAACATCATTGCGCGTGATCACTACAGAACGGACCGCTTCGCCCTTCTTCCCTAATGGCGGCAGCGTGACGCCGTTTCTCGAAAAAGTGAGTGCACCCGCATTACCAAGAGCCACTTTGAACTCTTTCATGGCACTCCATCGTTGTTCTTGTCCGGGAAGCATAACGATTTGCTGAGTTCGCATGGAATCCATTGTGATGGTGAGCCACGAGGTGTCAGATGCCAAGGCCGTGAGGATCATACTATCTAACGGGTTGCCATTCTGCCCAACAGATATCGTCGTAGATGAATCGGCCGTTGCGCCGTCTCCATCTGTTGATGATCGTTGGATAACCAGATAGAAGGCACCAGCAATCACAACGAGAATTGCCAGGATGAGTAGACCTCGTCTGCCATGCAGAAACGTAGGAATTGAGACGGATAGTTTGGGGAGCGAAGTAAAAAGCTCGACGATGCGGTCCTTCAAAGGAGGACGAGGCTCGGAAGTTTGTTGTGGCGGCGGGGAAACACGTGAAGGATTGCGCAGACTTTGCGGCACGAAAGTCCGGACGTCGTCGTCAGTTGCGAGGACTCGTTCGATCAACACGCTGATCTCCGACGTTGGAAGTCGCAACGCTTGAGCGTACGTGCGAATGAATGATCGAACGTAGACGGGAGGCAATACCCCGTATCGTCCAAGTTCTATCGCTTCGAGAAACGGCTCGCGGATTTTCGTCTGTGCTGATAGCTCAGTAAGACTCCGTCCTTGCCGCTCCCGCTCTGTTCGTAATCGTTCGGCGAGTTGATCCATGTGTGCAAATGTAATGACGCTATGAACATCGACGTACAGACTTTGTACTATTCTGCATACGTGGCCTTCGTTTTTGCCGTGTTGCTCTTTGGCGCCCTGGCTTTTCGACAAGTACTGGACGACCTTGAATTGAGAAGGAAGAGGGTAGGCGAGGATAGAAGGGCGTTTCTAGACCCCATAGCCGTTGCCGTCATCCTTGCCGCCTTGATCCTTACCCTTACCATCGCCTTTTGCGTCGTACAATTCCATGAGCCCAGTGTTTACTGGTATGCTCTTCCACTCATCGTGGGAGCGCAAAGTCTACAAATGGCGTTTCGTGTCTGGTTTCAAAGACTTCAAGTGAAAACGAAGGGGGTCGTGGTGCGATCTGTTCTTTTTGACCGTCTGAAGGTGACTCCATTTGACGAATTGGGAGATGTCGAGCTCCGCTATGAATCGTGGTGGGTGAACGTCACATTGAGTACACCAAGTGAGCGCGTTCGGTTTCGTATCTTCCGACATTCTGCTCCCATGCTTGCACGCATGATCCACTCCTCGTGTGGTTGCGATGTTCGCCATGTTGATATGAATGGACAACGGTTCTCCACTTCTGCCAAGAACGATCTATGAAATCTTCTATTCGCATCGCCTCCGGACAAGGATTCTGGGGTGACCTTCAAAGTGCACCGCTGCAACAAGTCACGGGTGGTCAGATCGACTACCTAATGATGGATTACTTGGCAGAGGTCACGATGTCGATCCTGCAAAAGCAAAAGATGCGCGACCCCAATGCCGGATACGCAAAAGATCTCGTCAATGTGTGCGAAGAGATCCTTCCACACATGATGAAACACGGCATCACGCTGATCACCAACGGCGGGGGCGTCAACCCTGAAGCGGCTCGAGATAGAATTTTCGACGTTGCTCGTACGCTTGGTATCACGGGATTGAAGATTGCTGTTGTTACTGGCGATAATATTCTGCCCCGCATCGATGAGCTCATCGAAGGCGGACATGTGATGAAGAACATGGAGTCCGGTGAACCTATTGCGACTGTGCGTGAGCGACTCCTGAGTGCAAACGTCTACACCGGCGCATGGCCCTTAGTAGAAGCCCTCAAGCTCGGTGCACAGATCATCATTACGGGTCGTACCACAGACACGGGCCTCACCCTTGCGCCGATGATCCACGAATTTGGATGGTCGGAGAAAGATTGGGACTTGCTCGCCGCTGGTACGGTGGCAGGGCACATCAACGAGTGCGGTGCGCAGGCATCAGGTGGGAACTTCCTCGGTGATTGGCGCTCGGTGCCTGACCTAACAGTTCCTGGATTCCCGATCATCGAAGCGTATCCAGATGGTTCATTTGTCGTAACGAAACATCCGAACACTGGCGGGATGGTAACTCGCGAGACCGTCAGCGAACAATTGGTGTACGAGATTGGTGATCCCAAAGACTATATAACCCCCGATGTGATCGCAGACTTCACAAGCATTCAACTCGAAGATCTAGGAAATGACCGCGTGAGAGTTTTTGGGGTCAAAGGTTTTCCCTACACCCCGTTCTACAAAGTAAGCGCAAGCTATCTCGACGGGTTCGTGTCGTTCGGTTCGTTGACGTATGCTGCCCCCGACGCCTATGAGAAGGCCCAAGCTGCAGACCGGATCTTGCGAGGGCGACTTGATCGACTCGGTTGCACGTTTGATGAGATCAGAACAGAGTACGTGGGACTCAACGCATGTTATGGTCCACTTGCCCTTGCTACAGAACCAAATGAGATCATGTTGCGTGTTGGGGTGCGTAGTAACGATAGAGCAAGCGTCGAGAAATTTGGGAAAGAGATCGCACCACTTATTCTCACTGGGCCACCTTCCGTGACAGGTTTTAGCGGTGGCCGACCAAAACCCAGCGATGTTGTTGCTTATTTCCCTGCCTTGCTCGATAAAAATATGGTGAGCATGACTGTTCGAGTGGATGAGGTGTAGCGTCCGAAACATCTTCCTCTTCTCGTTGATGCTCGTTGCAGCAGTGCAGAGTTCAATGGCTCAAGATGATTCGTTGTATGTGCGAGATACTGCGGTGTATCTCTCCCGAAGCGAATACATGTACGCCGATAATCCGCGGTACACGTTCTTTGGCCACACGCCACGTCGCGAATCAAAGGTCGAGGCACTACCGGCAATCGCCCTTGGTGTTGGCTACGTTGGTGTTTTCGTGACACTACATATCATCCAAACAAATGCCTGGTGGGCAAACGACCGTGGGGAATTTCACGTTCAAGAAGATTGGCCCTATGCCAACCAGGTAGACAAGTTCGGACACTTCTATAGTGCCTACGTGATGTCTACAGCATGGCACGACATTCTTGCAGAAGCCGGTTTGTCGCAAACCCCATCCGTGATTATCGGTGGAGTATTAGGACTTGCCTATCAAACGTATGTGGAGATCGAAGATGGATATGCAAAGAACTGGGGATTTAGTCCGTCCGACGCCGTTTCGAATGCCGTCGGTGCCGGTTTCTTTGTTGCCCAAAGTTTCAGTCCGTTCTTGCAGAATTTTACGCCCCGCTGGAACTACACTCCCTCGTCATGGTCTGGAAATCAACCACTCACGGAACGACCGGCAACGTTCATCGACGACTACAACAGCACTACGTTCTGGCTTGCTATGAACGTGAACAATATGCTGCCAGCAGGTGCGGTGAAGGACATCTGGCCCGACTGGCTTATGCTCGACATTGGCTACGGTATTCGCAGTTATGGCGTGTCCGACCCAACGCAAACACAGGCTCCAGTCCAGTCGCGGTTTATGGTAGGACTCGACTATGATTGGGTGAAGATCATTCCTCCATCTCGTCTCAGCTTTTTGAATTACCTCAGACAAAGTCTCAATTATATCCGCTTTCCCGGGCCAACACTCGAGTTCACTTCTGATGGCGCATCATTCCGATTCTTCTATCCCATAAAGATCACGGTGCCTTTTTGAACGAAGCCATCTCTATCAGCATCGTTGTTCCAGTCTTGCAAGAAGAAAAGTTGCTGGAACACACGCTTGCTTGCTTCCCCCCAGCTGTTCGGCGGTTGCGAAACATCGAACTCATTGTGAGCGATGGTGGTAGTACAGATGCGTCTATCGAGATCGCAACGCGCATGGCGGATGTGGTTGTGCAACACAAAGAGGCGCGCAAGCAGACCATTGCTGAAGGGCGAAATGCGGGTGCAAAGGTGGCACGGGGCGAGGTGATCGTCTTCATCAATGGCGATACGTTCCCTGCGGACACAGAGATTTTTATTTCCACGATAGAAAATTTTCGCATCCGCCATGGGAAGTATCGCAGAGCCTCTGCTCTTGCATGTGCCGTAGACTTCCCCGAAGACGAGCGCACCGCGGCAGACGAAGTCTTTCACACGTTCTATAATTCGTATGTGCGGCTGCTGAACTGGTGCAGAATAGGAGCAGGGAGGGGAGAATGTCAGATCGTTCGCAGAGAAGTGTTTGAACGCGTTCGAGGGTACCGTTCCTCTTTGGCCGCCGGCGAAGACTTCGACCTCTATGCGCGAATCTCTCGAATTGCAAGAGTCCGCTTTGCCTCGGAGATCGTTGTGATCGAGTCGCCCAGACGATTCCGCAAATTTGGGTATCTTCGTGTGCTCTGGTGGTGGACGCTTAATGCGCTCTCCGTCATGTTCACAGGGCATTCCTCATCCGACGAATGGGAACCAGTACGGTAGCATCTTATGGCATTGGATTATACATCTTCGGGCGTCGACATCGAAGCTGGTGAAGCTCTCGTAGACGCAATCAAACCTTTTGTGAAAGCAACGCGCACTCCGAACGTACTGTCCGAGATTGGACTGTTCGGTGGCTTTTTCGATGCTCGATTCCCAGGCTACGAGCACCCGGTGCTTGTTGCAAGCACCGACGGAGTTGGCACGAAGTTGATGGTTGCGGTCATGGCAGACAAGCACGATACGGTTGGCCAATGCCTTGTCAATCACTGCGTGAACGACATCCTCGCCTGTGGTGCCACGCCACAGTTCTTCCTCGACTACTTCGCAACCGGGAAACTTCAGCCACATGTTGCTCGCGATGTTATCAAAGGCATGGCGCATGCCTGCGTCCAAAATGGAGCTGCGCTCCTTGGCGGTGAAACCGCCGAGATGCCGTCCATGTACTCAGATGGTGACTACGATGTGGCGGGAACGATCGTTGGTGTTGTTGAAAAGTCGAAGATCCTCAATGGATCTCGGGTGCAACCGGGCAACGTGCTTATCGCCTTGCCATCGTCGGGCCTCCATACGAATGGATATTCACTCGCCCGTGCCGCCTTGTTCCCTACCTATTCCATCGACGCACACATTGCAGAGCTTGGTGGAACACTCGATGTAGCATTGCTTGCAATCCATCGTTCTTACTTGAAACAGATAGCTCCACTTCTCGAATCCGATCTTGTGCATGGTCTCTCGCACATCACTGGAGGAGGTATCGTTGGAAACACGTCTCGGATCTTACGTGACGGAATGCAACTGAACATTTCTTGGGGATCGTGGAAGATCCCTCCGATTTTTAATGTGATTCAACACGCCGGAACCATAACCGATGAAGAGATGCGCCACGTCTTCAATCTTGGTGTTGGAATGATTCTCGTTGTAGACGAAACAAAGGTTGATGAAGTGATGCGTCAACTTATCGATGAACATCCGTTCGTGGTTGGAACCGTGACCGCACAAGGATGAAGCGAATGATATACCGCATTGGCCCTCTGGTCGTGGCCTTGATGTGGTGCCTGTGCGCATCAATTCATGCGCAACCAATACTCGCAATCGAACGCGCTCCGGATACAACGCGACTAGGATGCGCTGCCGTTGTTACCGATTCGATCGTGATCCTCAATTCAGGCGATGCACCACTGTTCGTGGGATCCTTCACGTTCACAGGTGCAAATCCTGGCGACTTCGCAAGCTGTACAAATCCTTTGCCTGTCCTGCAACCAGGTGAGCGTGGATCGCTCGTGATCTGCATCTCGATGCCCATTCCCGGCGTTTCTACGGCCATCGCCACCATCGGAAGTAATTCGCTGGGTGGTTTTTCACAAACCCCTGTGCCCATTGCAGCGAGGCGCGAGCTTCTTTCCGTTCGACTTTCGCGTGATACAATCAACTTTGGCACTCTAACGGCTTGCGCCGCCGCCTGGGATACGATCACCATCATCAACGATGGGACGCTGGTTGTTGGAGCACCTGCCCTATCGACAAAGAATGGTTTTCTGTGGGAGCCCGAATCAAATGCGAACATCCTTCCCGGTGAGCGTCGTATCGTTCGCATTACCTTTGTAGGCATTGCAAGTGGGTCTCCGTATACCACCATGGGTACGTTCGGATTCTCAGGAAGTGGATGCTTCGTTCTGAAAGAGTTTTGGATGAAGGCGGCTGTATCAACGGCGCCTTGTCTTGTCGTTCGTGTGGATTCGATTGCTGCACGACCTGGCGACACCGTGAACGTTACGATCTGGCAAGACAGCGTTGCGGAGAGTGTGGACCTGAGTGGCTCCACCATGTCGATCGAGTTCGATTACAACCAAACGATGCTTGTTCCTCGTTCTCCAATACCGAATGAGATTGCACGACAACTCGGCGTTCTCTATGTGAACGTTCCTCTCCGAAAAGGAAGTGGCCCACTGCTCACACTACCGTTCCGCGCCGCACTGGGTTCGAGCGACCAAACGCCGCTTCGAATCAGGTCGTACAGTTTTCTTCCTGCTCCGTTGATTGTTTCTATTCGTGATGGCTCCCTGAGCCTCCTTGGCGTCTGTACCGATCCTCGTTCAAGACTGTTCGATCCAACGCAACCGCGACCGATCTTCAAAAGAATTGCAACGACGGACGGAAGTATTTCCGTTGATTTCTTTGAGACCGCCATGCAACATACCATTGCCATTTTTTCGCTCATTGGCGATCGTGTTGCTGAGATGCAGTCCGAAAGCGGACGTGCCACCTCGCCACCCTTACCTCCCGGACTGTACATTGTACGGCACACGGGGACTGCCGCAACGGTGCTTGTGCAAGTGACGTGCAAATGAATCATCCTGCACCTACGATCTCCTCTGCACGCGACCTCCTTCTTTCTGCGTTTGGGTTCGAAGACTTTCGTAACGGTCAAGAGGATGTGATCTCGGCCGTCTTGGCCGGCCGCGATACACTCGCCGTCATGCCTACAGGCGGTGGAAAGTCGCTATGCTATCAAATTCCAGCTCTGTTGTTCCCTGATGTAACATTGGTTGTATCGCCGCTCATCGCACTTATGAAAGACCAAACGGATCGCCTTCGCACGTTGAACATCAAAGCGGAAGCGATCCATAGTGGTATGTCGCAGGGAGACGTAAACAACATCCTCTCTCGAGCAAAAAACGGCGATGTGAAGTTGCTGTACGTATCACCCGAAAGATTGGCGAGCATTACGTTCCGACGCCTGCTTCGTTCGATACCACTTTCGATGATGGCCGTGGACGAAGCGCACTGCATCTCGGAATGGGGACATGACTTCCGTCCATCCTACCGAAGTATCGCATCCGTTTTTGATGAACTCCCACGCGTTCCGATTCTTGCGCTTACCGCAACGGCTACTCCCGATGTGCGAGCCGACATTGCGTCGCTGCTTGCACTACGCGTACCCACAGAAGTAGTGCGCGGATTTGATCGCCCTAACCTGACGTTCACTGTTGTTCAGACGCAGTATAAAGCAGAGACCATTACACGCACCGCCAAACGAGATGCCGAGGCATCAATACTCGTGTATTGCGGATCGCGCAGGCGTGTTGATGCGCTCACCCACGATCTGCAACAACGCGGACTTGCAGCACGCGGCTATCACGCCGGTAAAACAGAAGCTGAACGTTCAGAGATTCAGGACGCCTTTGTTCATGGAGCGTGCCGGATTCTTGTTGCGACAAGTGCTTTTGGAATGGGCATCGATAAGTCCGATATCCGTCACGTCATCCACACGGATTGCACGCTTACGCTTGAAGCCTATTACCAAGAGGCCGGTCGAGCAGGTCGCGACGGGTTGCCCTCCACTTGCACGATGGTAGCCATGCCGGAAGACAAACGGCTCATGGAATTCTTCCTGAATGCCACATATCCGGAACGCGCTCAGATTGCCGCGGTGTATACGTGGTTGTGTGACGTGGCAGGAGTGAGCGAGGGCGGCGAGGCAGAAGGGCCGGTCCTTGCCGATGAGTCCCGAGCCGCAACAGAGCTTAGTCTTCCCCGAGCAACCGTCACATCGATTCTTGCAATCCTACAGCGACATGGCTGCATTCTTCGCACAACGGCAGGCGGCAATGCCAGAATCACGATCACCACATCGAATGAGCGTTTGCGTGCATTTGCCGAACATGCACGACCGGAGCGTAAACTCGTGATGGACGCCATAGTGCGGGTAGTTGGCGGAAAGAGTCAAGGCGACACCGCCGAATTCTCCGTACGCGAATTCATTCTGCGCAGCGGATGCACGCCAAAGGAGTTTGCCGATTCCATGCATGCAGCCCAGATGGCTCGCTTGTTACGGTTCACGCCTCCCCATGCCGACGGTGGTATTACGATCATTGGAGAGCGACTCCCAGTACGCTCGCTCCCGATAGACATGGACGCGCTACACCTTCGACGTTCGCACGCCTTCCAAAAGCTCGATGTTGTTATGCGATATATCGGCACTGCCATGTGCAAGCGCAACTTCATTTTGGAGTACTTCGGCGATAGCGAATTCGAAGGCACATGCGGTCGCTGTTCTTCCTGTGTTGCACCTGTGATTCCTCCAACATTCAGTGAACGACGCGCTCCGATCGTTGACGCCGTTATCAAGGCCACTGTGCAAGTGAACGGTCGGTTCGGCCGACACGTCCTTGCCGATATCGTCACCGGCACGGTTTCCGATAAGGTGATGGACTACAAACTCGAACGATGTGTATCGTGGCAGGCTTGTACGGATCGTTCGCGATTCGAGGTGCTCGAAACTATAGATGAATGTTTGGCGAAAGGTCTGCTTGAACAGACTGCAGATCTGTATCCAACTGTGCATGCAAGTGCTGAAGCCATCGCGTTGCTCCAAGAGATACCAGCTGCACTCTCGCTTGTTGCACCGCAGCGAAAAAAAGTCTCAATAGCACTCTTGAACACATTGGTGGCCCTGCGAGACTCCATTGCAGAACGCGAAGGAGTTACGCCAGCATCCTTGATAGGGTTGAAGGAAGTCGAGTCGCTCGCCATGGACGCGCCAGCAACCGTCAAGGCAATGCGAGAAGGGCGGAATGGCAGTAAGATTTTTATCGAACGGTGGGGCGAAGAATTCGTCTCCACGATCGCATCATGGAATAGCGGTCGGGTAGGTGTACCAAAGCCGATCACCGATGAAGACGACGCGCACCGAGCTGCTGCACTGCAGCAACCCACGTGGGATCTGCAACAATTAGCCAGTGCGATGCATCGTACACCTGCGGCCACGGCACATGCTGTGCAAAGAGCCATCGAGCTTGGTTTGCCTCTTCTGCGCGGATCTCTTGTAGCCGACTCCGTCTATACAGATGTGTTGGAATATGTGCGAACGCACCGATATGCCAAACTCAGGCATGTGCGCGAGAGCATCCATGCAGATGTAGACCCAACGGTGCTCCGTGTTGCGCTTGCATTTGCACGTCATGATCTTTTTGATGAAGCGAGGAGCTGAAGTGATTCGTTTGGTCTTGCTCTTGATCTGTGCTGGTTTCGCATCGATGAATGCGACGGAATCGTATATCATTCGTATGCGACCATCAACACCGTTGTCGGTTCTTGGTCCTACAATGAAGCCTCTCCTTGGTGGGGCAATGCGCATGCGACTAACAGAACAACTCCAGCAGATCGGTCAACAACAAGCGATCGAACGATTGGCTCTGTACATCGTGGTACGTGCAACGCCAGAACAACGTGATTCTCTCCGCGCCTTGCCATGGGTGGACGATATCTCGCCAAATCGGCGTATCGCGTTGCACAACGGGGTGACGAATGATTCGCTTAGTGCCGCTCAGTGGGCATTGCCCATGATTGGTGCTCCGTCTGCTTGGAAGTCTGCAACGGGAAAGGGCATCACCGTTGGTGTACTCGATACAGGAATCGATTGGGAACACGATGATCTCTTCGACCGGTTTGCAGTGAACACGGCGGAAGATATCAATCGAAACGGACGGTTCGATCCTTGGCCGATCGGCATAACGTATGCCGGACGGACGGGGGATATCGACGGGATTGACAATGATGGAAACGGATATGTGGACGATGTGATCGGATTTGACTTTGTCGATCAAGACAATCGCAATCTCGGAGATGACCGAGATCCCGACGGTATTCCATTCGACGAACAAGGACACGGCACATCGGTGGCGGGCGTGATCGGTGCGCATGCTAACAACCGCACGGGAATTGCCGGACTTGCCTACGATTGCAAACTCGTTGCCCTTCGTGCGTTCGATGCAACGGGAAACGCTGAAGAAGATGATGTAGCCGCGGCACTGTTGTATGCAGCGTTGAATGGTGTTCGTGTGGTGAACATGAGTTTTGGCGACGTGGTGGATTCCCCCGTGATCAGAGATGCCATTCGTACCGCTGCGGCCTTCGGTTGCGTCTTGGTCTCGTCGGCAGGGAATACCGGTACTACGTCCCGACAGTATCCTGCAGGCTATTCCGATGTGATCGTCGTGGCGTCAACAGGCAAAACGGATAGTCGATCACCATTCTCCAGTACAGGATCTCTCGTTACACTCTCGGCCCCTGGTCAGTCCATCACCACTACGGCAGTAGGGAATTCCTATCGCACGGTGCAGGGCACTTCGTTCTCCGCCCCCTACGTGGCCGCTGCAGTTGCACTGCTATTGGAGCAGCAGCCGAAACGCACAGCCGATGAACTTCGCGGCATCCTTTGTGAATCAAGCATCGATCTTGGTGAACCAGGGTGGGATCCCTTGTATGGTGCGGGCAGACTCCAAGTAGATGCTGCGCTCGCCATGCCAGGGTCGAGCGTGGTGCGCATCGACGCGCCGTTGAACGAAGAAGAAGTCGATCATGCAACACAGTCATCGATAAACATCCTGGGAACAGCCACCTCCACATCGTTCAATGCATACACGATCGACATCGGGAGTGGCATCGAACCAACATTGTGGAATACTCTCGTGCGTTCAACGGAGCAGCGCATTAGCAGAATACTTGGCAATATCTTGATCACCCCGTATGAAGACGGTGAGTACACGATTCGACTTCGAGTTGAACTGCGCAACGGTCGAACAATTGAAAGTCGGCGACGTGTGCGATTCGCGTCCTTGCCGCCTTCCATCACTTCGCTTGAGATCATCAATGCATGGCGCGACGATCGTACAGTTCCTGTGTTGACAATGCGTGCCTCACGCAACACAATGCTCCGCGTACGGTTCAAGCCATCTGATTCAACAGGCGGTTGGCAAACAACCACTGATACGCGTCGTTATACGAGGACGCATTCCCTGGTTCTTCCTGACATGCTACCAGGTGTTTCGTATGACGTTGTGGTGGTTGCATCAACATCCACAGGCGATTCGGCACTGCAAGCAACAACGTTCACCACATCAAACGATGCAGCGCCTACCACAGGATGGAGAACCGTTGCCACGCCATTGATGGTGGGATATGTTCTCAACAACGTACAGCCTGTTTATGGAAATGATCAGCCAACGTTCTATATGAATGACCTTAGCAGTGGGTCGTTTGGTCGCATACGCACCGTGTCCTATGCGCCATCGACATTTACCTTCAAGGACTCGGCAGCAACACTAATCCCGCGCGGAACGGGCGACAGTAATGGCGACGGAATACCAGAAGTGCTATGTCATGTGGTTGGCAAAACCTATCTCTATCAACCACGCGCCATTGGCACATCTCCGTTCGCGACGCTCTTGTTCGCAGATACTGTTTCGAACAAATCTGCCGCAGCCATGGCCGACATCACGGGTGATGGACGTGAGGAGATCTTCATGTTCACAGACTCGGGTATAGTGGCCTTTACGTATCGCAATGGTACGTATCAATTTCTGGCAGCGGCCGTGAACACATCTCCACCACCACCGGGAACAACAGACAATCGATACGACGAGATCAGTTGTGCTGTTGGAGATATGGATGGTGATGGTGCGCCCGAGCTCGTCTATAGCGATACAGACGGAGATTTACTTGTCTTTGAATTCAATGGCACAAGTTTCGATCTGGCTACCATCAACACCTATGAAGGCGCCGGAGGTTCAGGATATGTGTACGGCGCTGATGTAGACGGCGACGGAAGAATGGAAGTTGTCTTTGGTGTGCCAGACAGTACGCAACCAAACGACGAATTAGATTACGGCAGAAACGTGTGGACGTATCGCATGATCAAAGCCAAGAGCAACGGTACGTATGATGTTGTCTGGACAGATCACTTTGAAAGTGTTCGCTATGGAATCGGATATCGCAATGGTGTGGATGGCGGACAGCTCGACATGAAGGGCGGCAAGGAAGTGGTCATTTCCGTCTTCCCCAGACTCTATGTGTTCCGCTGGAATGCAGCGAAGAACACAATGGAACCAATCCTCTATCATGATGATGTAGCAACATCGCGAGTCCTTACGTACGACTTTGATAAGAACGGTGTGAATGAACTTGGATTCTGCATCACCAGTCCTGAGGTTGGCTACGGCACCGGAATGTTCTTCTTGGAGAAAGACACGACGTCGCAAAGAATCAACGCGCCGCTCGGGTTGCGTGCGTCGTTGGTGCGTGATTCTGTAGTGGACCTTCGGTGGAACGGCGTGGCAGAAGCCAAGCAGTACGATGTTCAACGCACCATCGGAACAAACCCCATCTTTCGAACATTTGCCTCTACAGCTGTTCCGACGATTCGGCTGGACTCATTGCTTGCACGAACAACCTATCGATACCGCGTTGTTGCCATTCCGAATGATGCAGGACGTCAAGAGAGTTTCCGATCGAATGTTGTAGAAGTGCGATACGATCCTACAGCGAGTCCGCTTCGCATCTCCCCGTCCACTGTTGAGGACACGGTTGTATTGCGTGGAATTGCACTTGCCGTCCAGTACTCCGGGATGTTGCGGACGGGTGAGATGGAGCCGTCTGTGTTTACGCTCGTATCTCAAGATGGACTCACTGCCGTTGTTGCAACATCATCACTGCGTGGTGAAGATAGCACTGTTGTGATCTCGTTCCCTCCGTTCCGTGCAACACCAGGCGCGTGGACCCTCCAATGCTCAACGATGCCCGATGCTCATGGAATGCCAACGCGGAGCGGGGCTCTTGCACTCTCGATCACGAAGACAGCCTCACTGGCATTCTGTTATTTGCATTCGCTTCGTGCGGTACGCAACAGCGACGCAGTTTTGCGATTCTCCGAGCCCGTTTCAGGAGCAGATGCTGAGCGCATAGAGCACTACGAGCTTGCCCCATCTGGCCGAGTGCTCTCCGTTACGTCTGATGGTTCGGATAGTGTGCGCATTCAATTCGATCCATCGCAACCACTTGGTGCTACGGGTAGGACGTACTATCTCACCGTTCGCGGGGTTCAGGCAACGTCCGGCCGACCTATCACAACAGGCGCAGGGAATACGCTAGGAATGGTGTTTACAGCACCAGACCTTTCCGATGTGTATGTGTTTCCACATCCGGTGCATCTCAATACTGATCGAACGGTGACCTTTGCAAATCTCACAGGTGTTGCTCAGATCGAGATCTTCGATCAGAACTTCACGTCGATTATTCTGGTGCGAACAAGTGATGCGAATGGTGGAGTTGCCTGGGACTTGAAAGATGCAACTGATACCGTTGTGCCACCGGGTTACTACTTCTATCGTGTCAGTGGCACGGATGCCTCTGGCTCGGCCGTTGAATCGTCGATGAAGAAACTTAGGATTGATCGCTAAGAAGTTGTCGAAGACCACCGACGTTTCCGTTACTCAGGATGGCGATCACGTCGCCGTGCGTAGCGTTGCTCTCTAAGAACTGCAATACGTCTGCACCCCACATCGGATCGGACGCTCGATCTGCAGGAATACTCAGGGCCTGAATGTCATTCGCTTCTATCTCTTGGACGAGTCGAACTGTATCGAGTCGTTCCTCAATCGCATACCGCTCGGGTCTATTCACTGGCCCAATGCACACAGCACTTGCTCCAACAAAACACTCAGCCAGCTCGCGTTGAAAGAATGCGCGTGTTGTAGTGTTCGACCGTGGCTCGAACACGGCGATCACTCGTGAAGCAGGGTACTTTTGCTTGAGCGCCTTAAGAGTTGCCGCAATGGCGGTGGGGTGATGGGCGAAGTCGTCGATCACCACGCAGCCATTCCATCTTGCGATCTCCTCCAACCTGCGTTTTGGAAGGAGGAAGGTGGCAAGGCCATCTTGTTGTTGCTCAGGAGTGAGACCTACATGCGCTGTAGCGGCAATGGCCATGGCGCAGTTTCGAACGCTGTGCTCGCCTGGCATAGAAGTTCGAAACGTTCCATAGGGTGTGCCCTGACGGTACATCGTCCACGTAGACGACGTGGCACCATACTCAAGATCGTCTATGCGCCAAAATGCATCTGGAGTAGTGCCACACGACTCAACCGGAGCATACGAAGAGCGCACTGTTGCCAATGCGTTCGCATCGTTCGCATTGACGATCACTGCTCCGTTAGCTGGGACGATGCGCACCAATTGTTCGAATGAGCGGAGTATGGCCGAGAGGTCCGGAAAGATGTCGGCATGGTCGAACTCAATGTTGTTGATGATCGCAACGGTGGGTCGGTAATGAACGAATTTGCTGCGCTTGTCGAAAAAGGCCGTGTCGTACTCATCGCCTTCACTCACGAATACACCAGTCTTCGCATCATGCATATCTGATGGCACGGGTCTGCACCCCACATCAGCATTCCCGGGTACGCCGCCTATTAAGAATCCGGGTCGACGTTGTGCAGATTCCAAGAGCCATGCTGTGATGCTCGCCGTTGTCGTCTTTCCGTGCGTGCCGCAGACGACGATCGACATGTTCGTGTCGATGAACAACGAACCAACCAGTCCAGCCATGGACGTCATGTTCAATCGCTCTGAGAGCGTATGTTCAAGTTCGGTGTTGCCACGAGAAATGGCGTTGCCTACCACGATAAGGTCGGGCGACCCTTGCATCATGCGATTCGCATCGTAGAGGTCGTACCAGGCGATGCCAGCTTCGGCCAACACCGTGCTCATGGGGGGATAGATGGCAGTGTCTGATCCTGTGACGGTGTGACCGGCTGTGCTGCATGCAACAGCAACCGAGCCCATGGCCGAACCGCCGATGCCAATGAAATGGATGTTCATAGGAAAGTAGTATCTTGGGGATTGTGTGCAAATCTATGGAATCGAACCCATGCGTCTTGTTGTCTCTCTTCTAGCCCTTGTGCTATCAACGGTTTCCCTCGATGCTCAAAAATTCTGGGAGTCAACCACAGGGCCTTCCGCTTCTGTTACGTGTTTGGCATCGAACACGAAGGGTATGGTTTTCGCTGGAACGGATCTTGCCGGCATGTATCGCACTGCCGATCTAGGGCAAACGTGGGAGTGGCTGAACGACGGGAATGAGGGTGTGGGCATCGACTTGGATAAGCCTATCAAGTCAATCGATGTTGACGCGAACAACGTGATCTTCGTATGCCAGGCCGGAAACGGAATCTATAAGAGCACGGACGACGGTGTGAGTTGGATCGATTGCAACAACGAATCACTTCCAAGCAAGCAGGTTGTGCATACCGCCATCAAGAATGTACCTGGCAAGCCCACGATGATTGCCGTTGGAATCGATGGAGGTCCGTCCATGCGTCGGATGTTCTTAAGTGAGGATGCAGGATCCACGTGGACGCAAGTATCGCTTCCTAGTCTTTCCTACACAGCAGTTTTTCAAGTACACCTTAGCCCTAGTCCTGCTAGCAACAAGCTGTGGTGCATGATCGGCTACAACAAGGGACTCTTCCGAACGACAAACCGTGGAGCGAACTGGCAACGTATCGACACAGACCCTTCCTCTGGTGAAAACGACGATAATTATCGCAACATGGTATGGTCTTCGAACGCGCGCGTCTACGTTGGTCGCAATCAACTGCAGGGAAGCGCGAAAAGTCAAAACGCCTGCGTACTCCGTTCCGATGACGATGGTGAAACATGGAAGTACTGTTTGACGGGTTGGCCAACGGCAAACTTCCAAAGCAACTACGTGAGTGGATTCGGGATTGGCAAGGGCGACGAAGTGTATGCTACGACGTTCAAGTCTGGCACGTTCTATAGCTCTAATGCCGGAGATTCTTGGTCAGATATACGGGAAGGCATGACGGATTTCAACGGCGATCAAACGGACGGAAGCGCCAACGGAATGGTTGTGACGTATCGGAATCACGTCTTTGTTGGTACGCTCGGTGGCTTTGTGAGTCGTCATATCGATCCGTCTACGACAGTGGACGATACGCCAGTTCCGGGAGTTTTATCGTTGGGAACACCTATGCCCAATCCGGGCGTGGATCGTGTCCACATGCCTTTGACGCTTGATGCACCTGCTATGGTTTCGGCACATGTGTATGCGTCGACCGGAATTGAAGTTCTGCAACCGTTCACACAATTGTTCGAACCCGGGACGCACGACATCACCTTTGCAACTTCATACCTACCATCAGGTGTCTACTGCTATCGCGTAGAAGCAAATGGCAAGATTCGTTCAGGTACATTCATTGTGCAGCGATAGTTGGCCAACGCGTGATGAACCACGAGTTGTTGAGACGAGTGGTTCCAAAGGACATCGTGCGGATATAGTCGATTTGAACGGACACGTTGTGTGCAACAGCACTGAGCGTGTCCGTTTTTGTTGAAGTAATTTCTTTGCTCGACATCAACCGCTGCAATCGCCGCACTTCATCTTTGAGTTCATACTTCTCCATTGCCAAGAGTTTGCGTCCACTGGTATGCGCCAAAAGTTCGGTGGCGGCTTCCGCATTACCACTATCAAGTTCTGCTTTGAAGAGGTACACCACTCCAGCGGAAGATTGCTGACTTCGCTCGATCTGTGGTTTGGCTTTAGAACCGCCAACAACGAATAATTCGCATCCGGCAAGAGACACGGTTGCAAGAAACAGAGTGATGAACGTGGTGCGTTTCATTGTGTAAGCCAATCTGCTGTCTGTTCGATCACGCGAACGAATGCCGATGTGATTCGTTCTACGGGATGTGTAATGCCAAACGTGTGACCTGTTTGTGGTACGGTTACGAGCCGATCCTCACACCCTGCCGCCTTCACAAGACCTTTTACTTCTCGAAGTGGTACGGTGACGTCTTGCTCTGCATGAATATAAAGTAGCCTACCTCGTAGTGCCCGTGAAGCTTCTTGAATGTCGAATCGTTGTGCGTTGTCTTCTATATCCACTAGGTAGGTAGAGTTCATCTGCAGCATCTGTCCTGTTCGAGTGTTTTCCATTTCGATGTGGCCTTCAGTGAGCCAAGAATCACGTTGTCTGGGAGTCCAGCGTTGCCACTCAGCAATGGAGTTCCAAACAACAAGACGACCGAGTTGCATGGGTGGTTGTTGCTCATGTAGCAGTTCTCTTCCAAGAACATGCGAGAGTCCACCACCACGAGAATGACCAACTATGTGCAATGTTCCATTCCAGCGCGTGCCCAACTCCTGCGAAAGAGAGGCAACAAGCGTGTGAAGGTCAAGCAGCTCCGCAGATATCGTGTTGCTAGCAAAATCTTCGGGTGCAACAACGCGGTCATTCGTGCCACGCATGCCATTAAGCGAGGTATCCGCGCGGAGGGCGATCATGCCGCGCGAGGCAAGTACTTGAGCAGCCATGGGGAAGAACCCCCAATTACGGAAGCCCTTGAAGCCATGGAGAAGGAGAACGGCGGGAAGTGGGCCGTCGAACGCTGGGTCCGTGATCGTGAAAGTAATGTCGAGGTTTGCACCATTGATGCAGCTCGATGTTCGTTCTGCGTAGATCATGGTAACAGGTCGGGCCTGCGATCTTGAGTCTTCTGAAGAGCTTGATCATGTCGCCACTTCTTGATGGCGGCATGGTTCCCACTTGTAAGAACGTCGGGAACACGAATGCCTCGAAATTCGGCCGGTTTGGTGTAATGAGGTGCGTCGAGAAGACCAGTCATGAACGAATCTTCGAGGAGCGACTCTGCATCGCTCATCGCACCAGGAACGAGTCGTACAACGGCGTCAACAAGGACGGCGGCGGCGATCTCGCCGCCCGTCAGCACGTAGTCGCCCACGCTGATCTCACGTGTGATTAACACATCGCGAACGCGCTGATCGATGCCTTTGTAATGTCCGCATAACACAATCAGATTGCGCTGGATCGAGAGGGCGTTGCACATGTCTTGTGTAAGTACTTCGCCATCCGGACAAAGGTAGATCACGTCGTCATAGGTGCGCTCTGCTTGCAACGCCTCGATGCATTCGAAGATCGGACCGCACTCAAGGATCATTCCGGCGCCACCACCGTAGGGAGTGTCGTCGATGTGCTTGAACTTGTCGTGTGCGAAGTCGTGAAGATTATGCGTCACAATGGTTACCACGCCGGACGTTCGGGCACGACCTACGATACTGTTCTCAAGAACACTCGACAGGATCTGAGGTATCGCACAAACAACGTCGATGCGAAGAGCGGAATCAGCCATCGTGATCGTCCTCTGATACGGTATCAAGATCTGTCAAACCTGGGAGCACGTGCACGGTGATACGTCGTTCTGCGAGGTTGACGGTACGAATCACGTCGTCGATCACCGGAAGTGGAATGGTAGAGCCATCCGGTCGTGCCACAACCCACACGTCGTTCGCGGGCATGAGCCAGACTTCGGAAATGGTCCCAAGAGTTTCACCCTCTTCGGTCACCACATGGCATCCTTCGATATCACCTACGGCATACCGATCTGTGTTGCTTGTACGAACGGCATCGGCACGAACGTACACGGCTTGATCTATGATGGCGGATGCGGCTTCAGCAGAATCAATCCCACGAACGGAGAGTCGCGGCTCACGAGATGCCTCGTGAAAATCTCGCACCACAAAGGTGCGTGCGAACTCACGCGAGAATCCGATTCCTACTTCTGAACCGGCAGGGAGAGAAATGGAGAGGCCGACGGTGTCTTGAAGGACAACGGTGCCATCCAAACCGTGGGTGCGACCGATCACACCAACATATTCACTATATCCAGTGTCCATATAAAGGAAGGGCACGCAGTGCGTGCCCTTTAATGTGTTATCCCAAGTATGCGCGGAGCGCCTTGCTTCGAGAAGCGTGACGCAGTCTGCGAATGGCTTTCTCTTTGATTTGACGGACGCGTTCGCGCGTAAGATTGAACTTCTCGCCAATCTCTTCGAGCGTCAAACATTGTGAGTCGTCCAGACCGAAGTAGAGACGGATCACTTCTGCTTCACGCTCGCTGAGCGTCTTCAATACTTGCTGTACTTCAACGCGCAACGATTCGCGCATGAGCTCGCTATCAGGCGGTGGTTGCTGATCGTTCGGGAGAATGTCCAGCAATCGGTTGTCTTCGCCTTGTACGAACGGCGCATCTACCGACAAGTGACGACCCGAGATCTTGATCGTTTCCGAGATCTCTGCGATCGACATGTCGAGTTGCTCGGCCAATTCCGCTGCGGTTGGTTCGCGCTCGTAGGCTTGCTCGAGTTCGCTGAATTTCTTCCCGATCTTGTTCAACGCGCCTACGCGGTTCAACGGCAAACGCACAATACGAGATTGCTCTGCCAATGCTTGGAGGATCGATTGACGGATCCACCACACAGCATAGGAGATGAACTTAAAACCACGCGTTTCATCAAAACGTTTTGCGGCCTTGATCAATCCAAGGTTGCCCTCGTTGATCAAGTCGCCAAGGGAAAGCCCTTGATTTTGGTACTGTTTTGCCACCGATACCACAAATCGAAGATTTGCCTTGACCAATCGTTCGAGAGCAGTGTTGCCTTCAATGCCGCCTCGTCGGATTGCCTGAGCAAGAACGATCTCGTCATCTCCTGTGAGGAGTTCGACGCGACCGATCTCCTGTAGGTATTTGTCGAGGGATTGACTCTCGCGATTCGTGTATTGTTTTGTGATTCTCATGGGGTTCCGTCAGTTGACATTTATATGCAAGGGTGCAAAGTTACTGCTCTCCGACCGATTCTGACTCAAGCATTCCTGCATATCGTTGAGAAGTCACGATTCTCAGTGCTGCTTTTACGTATGCATCCATGGCCAGGGAGCGCGATTGGCGTGATTGGTCATTGCTGAAGCGAGCTCGAACTTCGATGTCCAATAGCTCTCGAATCAAGTCTCCGTGCTGCCGAATGACCTTTGGAATCTCTCGTTCCATGGCCTTTTCCGTGTTCTCGAGCGTTTTCAACATTGCGGGAGCCCACAATTCGGTCTCCGCGCGATTTTTTGCATCAATGAGATCAGAAAGTGCCTTGGAGCGCTTTGCCATCGGCTGAGCATCAACAAAACGGATGAAGCCCTCGAGCATTGCTTTGTCGACGGAGAAGGAAGGCGGCAAGGAGTCGAGGGTGGCGCTTAGGATCGTTCCATACCGGAACACAAGGGCTTGGTCCACCAACTGTTGGACAATTGCCGGGAAGACCGAGTCGGAAACGAGCGTGTCCGGTTGAATTCCGTCTAATTCGTGGACGATCCGCTTGTTCTTGGTAAAGAAATGCGCCGTATCCGAATGCGGACGCGCAGTTCCTCGTCGGGCTGCATAGTCGATTTTCTGAATGCATCTGCCGGATGGCGTAAAGTACCTTGATGTCGTGAGCTTCATGCTGGCTTCGTGAGGGAGCTGAACGACGGTCTGTACGAGACCTTTCCCATACGACTGTTTGCCGATCACAACGCCACGATCGAGATCCTGAATGGCGCCTGCAACGATTTCGCTTGCGCTTGCACTGCGGTCGTTGATCAACACTGTAAGAGGAACGGTAGGTTCTATTGGCTCGATATCCGACGTGATCGTCCGAGTGTCTTGCCCGTCCCTGCCTCGCGTTGAAACGATCACGCTGCCCTTGGGAACGAAGATCTTGCAAATGCCAACGGCGGCATCAAGGAGTCCGCCCGGATTATCGCGAAGATCAAGGATGACCCCTTTGAGCTGCGACTTCGAACGAAATTCATCGAGAGCTCGGCGCACATCCTCTGCACTACGTCGTGAGAAGCGGGTAAGACGAATGTATCCAACGTTGGACGGCAGAAGCTCTTTATAGGAGACGTTTTCGAGGTCGAGTTCCGACCGACGTACACGCACAACGATGGTATCCGTGCGGCCCTCGCGAAGCGCCTTGATCACCGCTACCGATCCGACTATACCTCGTGTGACCTTGCGCAGGTCTTTTGATAGAATCCGTTCTACGTAAACCGAGTCGATGTAGATCAATCGGTCACCAATGCGCAATCCGGCCTGCTTTGCAGGCATTCCATCTCGAACGTTTGTGATCGTGAGGTTCGAATCGACGTGCCCAACGGTGAAACCAAATCCGGTGTACGTGCCCGTGGAGAGCATGTCGATGTCTTCGCTCTCTCCGCTATTCATGTAGACGGTGTACGGATCGAGCTTCTCAAGAATTCCGTCGATACCGGCCTCGATCAGCTCTTGTGGGTCGACGTCGTCGACGTAGCCCGAGTGTATCTCTCGAACCACGGCGCCGAATGTCTCCATAGCGCGACCAATCCGCGCGTATACCGACGTGTCTTCCATCGATATGAAACCAATGGAACACGATGCAACAATGAACCCGCCGATCACTACAGCGCGTTTCTTCATGAAATGCTACCTAGGGTTGGTGCTTGCCGACCAATGTGGTCAGCGCTTGATACGACGTCGGATGATCTCTTCAAGTGCGTCGGCCTGTACTCGTTCTTGCTGCATGGTATCGCGATCGCGAAGTGTGACCGTGCCATCAGCCGTTGTGTTTCCGTCCACGGTGATGCAGAATGGAGTGCCCACTTCATCTTGCCGGCGGTACCGACGCCCGATTGCTCCGCTCGTATCGTAATCAACACGAAAGCTCTGTTGAAGTTCCTTGTAGATTTTCATTGCAGCCTCCGGAAGTCCATCCTTGTTCACTAACGGGAATACAGCCGCAGTGATAGGGGCCAAGGAGGGATGGAGGCGCAGAACATTTCGAACTTCTGATGTACCATCGTCGTTCTGAATGTGTTCTTCTGCATAGGCATCGCAAAGCACGGCCATGAAAGTGCGCGTTGCACCAATGGCCGTCTCGATCACAAACGGCGTGTAGCGTTCGCGCGAAACGGTGTCTACGTACTCGAGTTTCTTACCAGAGAACTCTTGGTGTTTACCAAGATCGAAGTCTGTGCGTGAATGGATCCCTTCCACCTCGCCCCATCCAAACGGATACAGAAACTCAATGTCTTCCGCAGCTGCGGCATAGTGCGCGAGCTTGTCGTGCGGTTTGCGACGCAGGCTCTCGGGTTTGATGCCGAGCGACAAGAACCAGTCCCAGCGCTGCTGACGCCAATACTCGAACCATTCTCCCTCTGTACCGGGCGGTATGAAGAATTGCATCTCCATTTGCTCGAACTCGCGTGTGCGGAAGAGGAAGTTCTTGGTGTTGATCTCGTTACGGAACGACTTGCCGATTTGCGCTATACCGAACGGTGGCTTCATGCGTGCAGAATCCATTACGTTCTTGAAGTTCACGAAGATGCCTTGCGCCGTTTCGGGTCGAAGGTAGACGGCATTGCCCGAGTCTTCCACCGGACCCATGAACGTTTTGAACATCAAATTGAAGTTCCGTACTTCCGTCCATTCCGTGGTTCCGGAAACAGGATCGGGAATAGCGAACTCGGTAATGATGTTGTAATAGTCTTCGTTGGTCTGAACGAGAGCCAGACGCGCCTCGATGGCATCGGCCTCTGTGGTCTTCTTTTTATTGCGCAAGGATTGGATGCGCTCTTCGATGAGATTGTCTGCGCGGTAGCGAGCCTTGGATGTTTTGTTGTCGATCATCGGATCGGAGAACTGTTGCACGTGACCAGATGCTTCCCATACGCGTGGGTGCATGAGGATCGATGCATCGAGTCCAACAATGTCGGGTCGGTACGTCATGGCTTTCCACCATGCGTCCTTGATGTTGCGAAGGAGTTCGACGCCAAGCGGACCGAAATCCCAGCAGCCATTCAGGCCGCCATAGATCTCGGATGATTGGAAAACAAAGCCCTTGCGTTTCGAGAGGGAGAGAATGTCGTCTAGTGTCATAACAAGCAAAATCGCCTTTTTCCTGTAAGTTTACAAGGTTCATCCGCTTACGGAACCCCATCGCACCATGATGAAGACCATTACATCTGTCCTCCTTGCCATGTTTTTGACGTGTGCGCCAACGTTGGTGACTGCACAAAACGGCAAAGATCATATCTCGTTCCAACCGATCGCGCCCGTTTCGGCGAAGGCTGGAGACACGGTAGTCTTGCATCTCAAGGCCAAGATCCAGAAGCACTGGCATACCTACGGGATGACGGCTTCGGTTGGACCAGACGGACTTGGTCCAGAACCAACAGTAATAACTGTGCAGCCAACGTCGGTGATCAAAACGGTGGGGAAGATCAAACCACCGAAGACTGCGCACAGTCATTTCGATGAAACGTGGGGGACAAGCATTGAGGAATGGAGCGGCACAGTTGAACTCGACGTTCCGGTGCGCATCGATCCGCGCTCAAAAACAGGAGCGTTGAAGGCTCAGGTGAAGTTCACTGTCCAGATGTGCGACACGATGTCGTGCCTGCCTCTCGACGACATTCTCCTGCCCGTTGCCATCACGGTAACGGCGGAAGCTTCAGGCGCTGCGCTTACCGATACGACCACACAGGTGCCTGCTCCTGCTATCGTGGTCACCTCCGCACCGAAGTCTCAAGTAGCATCGACGATGGTTCAAACGCCATCATCGCAACCCACAGAGATCGAATCGGAGAAACAAAAGGGCCTCCTCAGTTTCTTCTTGTACGCAATGGGCATTGGCTTTTTGGCGTTGCTCACACCATGCGTGTTTCCGATGATACCGATCACTGTATCGTTCTTTACGAAACGTCATGAGAAGACACGCGGCAAAGGACTTCGAGATTCGAGCATCTTTGCCCTTGGCATCATTTCTACGTTTACGGCCATTGGCATCATTGCCTCTGCAGTGTTTGGTGGTACGGCCGTTCAAGACCTCGCGGCAAATCCCTGGTTGAACCTTGGCATCGGACTTCTCTTCATGATCTTGGCCTTCAATCTCTTTGGTGCATTCGAGATTCAAGTGCCGGTTTCGATCATGAACAAGCTGAATCAGAAGTCGCAGGGCGACGGCGTTACTGCAGTATGGCTGATGGGCCTCACTTTCTCGCTCACATCGTTTACCTGTACCGTACCATTTGTGGGGACGTTGTTGTTGTCTGCATCTAACGGAGACTACCTCTATCCAGCCATTGGTACACTTGGATTCTCGACGGCTTTTGCCATGCCATTCTTTGTTCTATCATTATTCCCGGCACTACTGAACCGATTGCCTCGCGCCGGTGGGTGGATGAATAATCTGAAGGTGGTGATGGGCTTTTTGGAGATCGCAGCTGCCATCAAATTCTTCAGCACAGCAGAGTTTGTGTGGGGTATCGGCCTGCTACCGCGTGAGATCTTCCTTGCCATCTGGGCTGGATGTGCATTCTTGATTGCGCTCTATGTGCTTGGTGTGTTCGAAATGAAACTAGATTCCACCGTAGAGAAAGTGAGCGGCATTCGCGCCTTCTATGCGGTGGTCTTCGTTTCGCTCGGCATTTGGCTCGTTGCGGGAATGCTGGGACGTCCACTGGCATCAGATCTCGAAGCACTCTTACCACCCGATAACTATCACGAACTCATAGAAGGCGCCGCACTAGCAGCACCGCCACCCTCATTGAAGGCAGGGGAAGGTGGCAAGGCAGTTCAAGCTTTGGAGTATTGGTATGATGATCTCTCGAAAGCCAAGGCGGAAGCTGCGAAAACAGGGAAGCCCATCTTTATCGATTTCACAGGGTTCTCCTGTACGAATTGCAGATGGATGGAAAAGTTCATGTTTCCAAAGCAGTCCACCCGTTCTCGATTCGAGAAAATGATTCTTGTGCGATTGTATACGGATAGAAAGACACAGCCCTACATGGGCAACCAAGACCTGATGCGCGGCTACGGTACGGTGGCAAATCCGTTGTACGTCACATTAAACTCGAAGGGCGTCTTTGTAGCGCAAGGACAGTACACGCGGAGCGAAGCGACCTTCCTAGCGTTTCTCGACAAGGCGCTTCAGTAACGTGCTGGCGGATCAGAACGTGATGCGATACAGCAACCACTCGTTCATGTGTTGGGCATTGTTACGCTGATAGAAATCGCGAGCAAGCATATTCCAGTCCAACACTTGCCACTCCATGCGTCCGCAGTTGCGCTCCTGCGCACGCGCACGAACGTGATTGAAGAGTGCGAGCCCTGCGCCTTGCTTCCTTGCTCCTTCCAACACAAACAGATCCTCGAGATACATTGAAGGTCGGGCGAGGAACGACGAGTACGTTTCAAAGCAGATCGCATACCCAACAATCGTGCCGTGGGCACGAGCGAGATAGGCTTGATAGCGAGGGCGTTCACCAAAAGCATCGCTACGAAGTCGTTCTCGCGCCTCGGCACTAGGTCTGTCCAGCTCTTCATAGTCGGCAAGCGCATCGATAAGTCCAAGGAAGTCGCCGAAGAGATCTTCGGTGAGGGGAGTGATGTGTACGGCAGACATGGTTATGCTCCGATGCTACAGATCATGTTATCGATGAGTCGAGTGGAGCCAATGCGGACAGCAAGTAACAACGCAACACTCGAACCGGACGGAAGGACTTCGATGGTGGCGAGGGTGCTCACCATGACAACGGATGCATAGTCGATGGCCAGTCCGGGGACCATGAGCAGCGTAGCCAACATAGCATCTTCCAGTTTGGCAACAGATCGCTCACCTTGCTCGATCATGTCTCGGGCCGTGGTCAGCGCGAGAAAGAGCGTGCTTGCCTGTGCTCGCTCCTCCTCTGTGAGATACACATTCCGCGAACTCATGGCCAGGCCGTCTGCCTCGCGAATTGTGTCGAGAACAGTAATGGTGCATGCAAAGCCAAGGTCTCGAACGAGTGCGCGTACGACAAGTGTTTGCTGATAGTCTTTCTGTCCGAAGTAGGCTTCGTCGGGCGACATGGCAATCAGAAGTTTCGCTACGATGGTCGCAACGCCGTCGAAGTGTCCGGGTCGGCGAGCCCCCTCGAACACATCGGCGATCCCACCCACGTGTATAATGGAGGCGAATCCGTCGGGATACACCTCCTCGACGCTCGGAGTGAACACAACCGTGCCTCCCGCTTGCGCCACAATAAGGAGATCGCGCTCAAGGTTTCGCGGATACTTTGAAAGATCCTCCGTGGGTGCGAACTGTGTGGGATTCACAAAGATCGACGTGATCACAGTGCCGTGCTGTTCAGCCGCGGACGAGATGAGGCTAGCATGGCCGTCGTGCAATGAGCCCATTGTAGGTACGCAGCCAATAGACGAACCCGCTGCACGGAGATCGCGAACGAGGGTTTGCATTTCGGCAACAGTGGTGATGATTCGCATTGTCACGTTCTACGGTGAATGATGCACGAATATATCGCCATGCCGCCCTATCACCATCTTCTGATCCTTGTGAGCGCTGCGATTCTGCGAACGCACGACACAACCGATGTGATCGATCACTCCTCGTTCGATTCACTGTGGCATGCGTCGTTAAAAAACGGGCGATTGAGTACGGATGCTGTGAAGTATTCAACATTCGACATCTACTGGCGAAGATTGAAGACGGCTGAGCCGGCCACCTACTCGCGTGCGGCCCGCACCGCATTTTGGAGCAATGCATGGCTTGCCTCAGTACTCTCTGTGATGGCAGCTCATGCCGGCTATCGGTCTACGATCTGGCGCGACGAACTGTTCGATGCCGATACGTTTACGATCGCGCACGAGGAGTTCACGCTTCGCACGTTGCGGACGCGTGTGGTGCACGAGTCGGGGTCGCCCATGGCCTTGTTCGCCCTTGCCACTGGTAGCACACGTGGGCCGCCATTCCCGGCACATGCCTATACGGCTCGAACGGTCGAGCGCATGCTTCGAGAACTGGCTCGGCGGGTTTGCAGAAGTGAACGTTTCGTGTTCTACGATCCGGGGTCGAACGTTCTGCAGATATCGTCCGTGTTTGCAGAACTGGAGCCCGCCATTGTGACCACGTATGGCTCCATGGTGCAGTTTCTGCTTCCCTATGTGACAGAGGCGGTTGCGGCGGACGTTGCCTTGCGGAGGTCGAGCCTGAAGGTGATCTACGGCGATGCCGTTGAACGCTGGTTGCGTAGACGTTGATGGAGGCGCGCCGAATTCGTAGTTTTGCACTCGGTCGAACTCGTGCCGGGCGAATTTTTGAAGCTTTTTGGAGCGCCTCCCACATGTCATCTCAACCGTTTGACGACGTCGCCCAACTCACGCTCACGAACGTGCCAAGCGAGCACATGAGCATCGCGCAGCATTCCAACAAACATTGGAAACACTGTGAGCTCAAACCATTCGCTCCCATCGAGATGTCGCCGTTGGCGCTCGGGTTGCACTATGCGCAGATCGTTTTCGAGGGCATGAAGGCCTACCGATACGATAATGGCGACGTAGCTGTGTTCCGCATCGAAAAGCATCACGAGCGCTTCAATAAATCTCTTACACGCATGTGTATGCCCACGATCCCCTTGGAGCACTTCCGAGAGGGCATCATTGGTCTTGTGCGAGCAGATCGTTCGTGGGTGCCGCCCGGACCTGACAGCGCCTATTATATTCGGCCCTTTGTGATCGCAAGTGAAGAACGCATGGGTATCAAGGTTTCCGACGACTATCTCTACATGGTGGTTGGTGGACCGTTCCGTCCGCTCTATGCACGTCCACTTCGGGTCCGCATCGAACGCGTGTTTGCGCGTGCCGTTTCTGGTGGAACAGGGTTTGCAAAATGTGCGGGTAATTACGCTGCTGCTATGCTCCCAACCCAACTCGCTCAAAGGGAGGGCTTTGATCAGGTGATCTGGACTGATGCGAAAGACCACCGAGTTATTGAAGAGTCGGGCACGATGAATGTGATGTTCGTGATCGACGGCGTGATCGTGACCCCGTCGCTCACAGACACGATTCTGGATGGTGTTACGAGAGAAAGTGTGTTGACGATCGCGAACGACCTAGGCCTGCCATTTTCAGAACGACTCGTTACCGTAGACGATCTCGCCCAAGGACTCCGCGCTGGCCGTGTAACAGAGGCCTTTGGCGTTGGCACGGCCGCGGCCGTAGCACCAATTGGCAGCATTGCCATCGACACCGAAGAGTTTTCACTTCCGGTACTTCCAACTGATACGATGTTCACTCTCAAGCATCATCTGAATGCCATCCGGTATGGACAAGCGCCCGACGCCCATGGCTGGATGACGGTGGTAAGATAAACGGAGTCTTTGTCATGCAGAATGCTGCATCGTGGTTCGGTACTATGTTCCACTATGGATCATGGATGATGGAAAATCTTTCCGAAGCGTGTATAGAGCACAACCTAGTGCACGACGCTCGCATTGTCTTCTTGTTCCAGCACACGGTGAATGCCAGACGTATCTGGCTGGAACGCGTACGGGACGGTGCCGTAACAACCAACTTGAACGAGCCCCTCACCATATCGCAAGCTCTCGAACGAAATATTGTCGATTCGGCAGCATGGGTCGATGTCTTGTTGCAAGGCGGCGAGACGGGAGTAGACGGTACCATCACGTATGCGAATTTGAGCGGCGACGTATTTTTGCAGCCCTTGCGTGACATCGTCTTTCATGTGATCAACCATACAACGCATCACATGGACGAGGTGTCGGTTCGTGTGCGAGCCACTGGAGCAACCCCACCGCCAACGGACTACATCGTCTATTCTCGTTCGATTCTTGCCACACCATGATCAGGCTTCTCTTCCTCGTTGTTGCGATCACGTCCGTTTGGTCGTGCAGTACGACGAAGTCTACGGCGCCTGCCATTGCCTTGAGTGGTCGCACGTGGTTCGTTGAATCTGTACGATTGGAACACCTGTCCACTCTGTTCGACACGCGCTCGCCACAGCTTCTCTTCGATGGAGGTCATCTCTCGGGTCATGGCGGCTGTAATGCGATCTCTACCACATACACCACCGACGGCACTACAATTCGCATTGGAGCCATCGCATCTACACGTATGATGTGCGAAGACATGCCTCGGGAGAATCGAATCATCAGGGCACTTTCGGAGGTGCGCTCGTTTGTTGTGGACAAAGACCGGCTCTTCCTGTTAGGAGAACGTGAGGTAGACACGGTCCTCTCGTGTAGAACAGAAATTCAACTATGAGCGACGAAGAACGGAAGATCCTGCCACTGCAGTACGTGAAGGGTGTAGGCCCACGTCGCGCAGAAGTGCTGGCCTCGGAAGGTCTCGTCACTCCTGAAGATGTGCTGATGTATGTGCCGCGCGGATATGTAGACAGAAGTGCGGCCCCATCGATCGCCGCGCTCCTTGCCACCTTCCGAAAACCCAATCTGTGGAATTCTGATGCTGCCACACTTACAAAGGTGACGGCAGAAGTAACGCTTGTTGCCGTTGTTGCTGATGTTCGGGAGCAGACGTACGGCAAAGGTAGGGCGATGCTTACGGTGGTTGTGAGCGACGGAAGCGGAGCATCGGCAACGTTGGTTTTTTGGAATATGGTGGCGTATTACAAACGTGTGCTCGCGCAAGGTCAGCACGTGGTGATCTCTGGCGCGCCGGATTTCGACCCGCGATGGAATCACATCACGTTTCATCATCCAGAGATCGAGCGCGTCGAAGAAGAAGAGATGGAGCAGTATCGAGCCGGCGCCATTTTGCCGAAGTACACGATCACGCAAGGCATGCGAAATGCAGGACTCACGCTACGTATGATGCGCAGCATTGTGGAGCATGTGATCGATCGGACGCTGGATTCGATGATGGATCCATTGCCTGACGCATATGTTCGACAGCACGGATTCATGTCGAGATCTACGGCGTTGCGTGAACTGCACTTCCCGTCAACCCTTGCCTCTGTGCGTGCTGCTCGAGAGCGAATGAAGTATGAAGAGCTGTTCTTTTTTGAACTACTGCTCGCAGTACGTAAGAGAACGCAACGTGCTCCGGAGTTTGGCGTGCCCATGCAGGCAAAGAGTCCACATGCGCGAGCTCTTGTAGAGGGTCTTCCGTTTGAGCTGACGGCTGCGCAGCGACGTGTAATTCACGAGATCACGCGCGACATGACGTCGGGCGCACCCATGAACCGACTGTTGCAAGGAGATGTGGGATCAGGCAAGACGATCGTGGCGTTGTTGTGTATGCTGTGTGCGGTTGACAATGGATATCAAACACTCATCATGGCGCCTACGGAGATCCTTGCCGAACAACACTTCAACAGCATTCAGCGATTGTTGAGCGGAACAGATATTCGATGCACGCAGCTTGTGGGAGGTCAGCGAAAGGCGCTTCGATCGAAAGTGCTTTCAGAGATCTCGAGCGGTGAAACGAACATTGTGATCGGAACGCATGCTATGTTCGAAAGTAGTGTTGCCTACCACAAGCTCGGCCTTGCCATCATAGACGAACAACATCGTTTCGGTGTAGAGCAACGTGCGTCACTGCGGCGGCTAGGATGCGAATCGAATGAGGGCGGCAAGGCACCGCATATTCTTGTGATGTCTGCAACACCCATACCGCGTACGTTGTCGATGACGGCCTATGGCGACCTTGACGTGTCTGTCATTGATGAACTTCCGAAAGACCGCAAACCCATTGTCACAACGGTGGTGTATGAGAGTCAGCTCGATGCCGTGCACCTGTTCGTACGTGAGCAAGTTGCAGAGGGCCGACAGGTCTACATCGTCTACCCGCTCGTCGAGAAATCGGAAAAACTCGAATTGAAATCAGCTGTCGAGCACTTCGAATCATTACAACGTGATGTGTTCCCAGACTTGAAAATGGGACTGCTGCATGGTCAGCAACTGTGGTATGAGAAAGAAGACGCCATGCGTGACTTCCTTGCACGTAAGTACGACATACTTGTGGCCACGACGGTTGTCGAAGTTGGCATCGACGTTCCCAATGCGACGGTGATGATCATAGAGAACGCCGAACGATTCGGACTCTCCCAATTGCATCAGCTACGCGGACGTGTAGGGCGTGGTGAGCATGCCTCGTATTGTTTCCTTGCTACCAAAGACCATTTCAAGTATCAGATCAACCGAAAGAATGCTGCCGAAGAGCGTGCGTCGTCGATCATTCGGTTGAAGACCATGGAAGAGACCACCGATGGGTTCCGAATTGCAGAGGTTGATCTTTCCTTGCGCGGACCCGGAGACGTGTTGGGAACACGTCAAAGCGGTCTGCCAGACTTTATCTTCACAGACCTTGTGAACGACACGCCGATGATCGCACGGGCGCGGCAAGATGCCTTTGCACTCATCGATCGCGACCCACACTTACGTCACCCCGATGTTGCCCGAACACGCATGTATCTGCAGCAACGGTATCAAGGCGCACAAGACTACATGCGAATCGCATAATCGTATCTTTGTACCCTATGCTCGAACATCACTTCAACGTCAGCGAGATATTCTTCTCCGTCCAGGGAGAGGGGAGTCGTGCCGGCATGCCATGTACCTTCGTGCGCATGCAGGGGTGCAAGCTCCGTTGTGTATGGTGCGATACGCCCTATGCGCTCGACAAGCGCGTTGTGGCAACGCTCATGACGGGCGCAGAAATCATCGCAGAGATCGAACGCATTGGTTGTTCTTTCGTAGAGTTCACAGGCGGCGAACCGCTCGAGCAACCAGAAGTGTTGCCACTTATGGCGCACCTTTGTGATGTCGGTTATACGGTGGCGGTAGAGACAGGCGGACACATGGATGTCTCGTCGGTCGACACGCGCGTCGTTCGTATTATCGACGTTAAGTGTCCCGACTCAAAAATGGAACCTTTGAATCGTTGGGAAAATCTTGAGGCATTGCGACCATCGGACGAGATCAAGTTTGTGTTAGCCTCACGCCGAGACTATGAATTTGCGCGCGACGTGATCAAACGCTACGCCCTCTCTGCATCAACTATGGCCGTCCTGATATCGTGTGTTTTCGGAGCACTCGAATTCAAGGACGTCGTGGAATGGATATTGGCCGATAAGCTCGACGTGCGCTTTCAACTTCAAATGCATAAGTTTATCTGGCATCCAGAAACACGCGGTGTATAAGACGCACTACCATATCGTTCTCTTGCTCGTCGCTTTCATGGCGCATGGTGGCGTTGTCCATACACAGCCGCTCTATGATGCGTCGGAACAGTGGATGGCACCAATGCCTATGGATGCGATGAATTCGTCGGCAGATGATTATGCTCCGTGCATCACGGATCGACGACAGTCCATCTGCTTTACGTCCGAGCGATCCGGTGTTGCGGCTATCTATCGCATTCCGATGTATGGCACTGCCAATCAGGGCGGACCAGAACTCGTTTCCGGTACATTCAACGCAGGCGGACATCACCGTGCGTTTCTCACGACGTCCGAGAATGGCGACGTGCTCGGAGCGATGTATCTCATGCATCGTAGTCGGTCATTCATGGGAGTGGTGACGGTGATGCGAGACGGTGCGTCATTGAATGCCGGACATGGCGTTGACGTTATGAATGGCGAGTTCTTCACATCCCATCCGACTCTGTCGCCCGATGGTACGATGCTCGTTGTGGTGAGTGACCGACCAAGTGGAAGCGGAGGCACAGACCTCTGGATGAGTCACCGTGTTGCCGGCGGAGAGTGGCAAGAGCTCGTGAATTTGAGCGACGTTGTGAATTCATCTGGCGACGAGATCACGCCGTACTTCGTTGCGAGCGACACGCTACTCTATGCATCGAACGGATATGGTGGCAAAGGCGGATTCGACGTCTTCCTGAGTGTGTTCCGCGACGGCGCTTGGACGGAACCACAACCGATCGATGCAATCAACTCTGAGTTCGATGAATCGGATTGCGCGATGCTCTCCGATGGTTCGTTTCTGTTCGCATCGAACAGACCTGGTGGACGTGGAGGACTCGACCTCTATCTCGCACGCAAACGCTCCGAGCAACTAGGTGAACGCTAGTACCGTAAATCCGCTCTATCACTTGAACGTGAGCGAGCCAACATCAATAACATCTTTCGTTCTATCGAGCTTGAGGATCGTGCTCTGCTTCTTCTCGTTGGGCCTGCCGAAGTTCGTGTACATGTCTACATACACCGTCGTTGAACCCGTCACCCGTTGCTGCCGATCGCCAAAGTAGTTCACCTTTACTTTGTAGTCGCCAGGGAACGCCTTCTTCAAGAGAAACTCTTCCGGGCCGTAGCCACCTGTGAGATCGTGCGAGAGGTGACCCCCAATCCTTGTGTTCTGGTTGTTGTACATGCACTTCTCATTACGTGGGTCGATCACCCAGAGGTCGATATCGCAATTGTCGGCATCCCACGACAACACGATTCGCACATCTACAGGCATGGCGGCAAGGAGGCGAGGATCGATCGCTGATGTCGACACTCGTTTGGCATTCTCGGAGATCACGCGATTCATTTCGTTTAACGCAATGAGCTCCACCTCGGGGAATCGTCCGTCCCACGGACGTGTTGCAAGTGAGTAGAGACTTGCGATCGATTCTTGGTACTTCTTCGCTTGTGCATAGGCAAGGCCAAGGTCGCGATACGACTGGGGTTCTTCTTCGCGCATTAGTAGCACATCCTCGAAGATCATCACGGCAAGGTCGTTGTATCCGAGTTGCATCAAACGATACCCAAGAATGCGCAGAAGTCTGTGATCCTCCGATCGCATTTCGGCAATGTTAGAGAGCACACGAAGGGCGAGATCGGTCTTCTTCTTCTCATTCAAGATGTCGGCCACGTCTAGGTAGAAAGCAGGACTCTCTCCATACTCTTCACGCAATGCCAGATATGCGGCATACGGATCGCTCGACGAACGAATCACACTCACATAGGCCGCGTCCTTTGCGGGTTTGGCAATGGTGATGCCGTTCGACACGGCGTCTTCACGACGCACGCTCGGAGTAAGTGCGTCGTGAACCGTGGTGCCGGTTATAGGAAACATCTTGGTCGATAGTCGTGATTCACGAACGATAAAGTCGCTCGTCGGCGCCTCAGAAGTTGTGCGCGCGACTCGTACCGGACTTGCGTCTAATGGTGTGGCGGACATGCCTTCTCCGAGAGGCACTGCTATGGTGTTGCCCAGTCCAGATGCTGTGTTCGATTCAAAAAAATCAATCGTACGTCTACCGCCACTGCCCGTTTTGCTTTGAATGCTGCTGTCCATCTTCGCTGGTAGGTTGAACGTGCGATTCCACCAATCCTTTCTGCCGTTGAACATCTCTAGCACTCGATCGAAGTGTTCGGCATAACGGCGCGCGCTATCGTTTACTTGCTGTGATCGAACAGCGTTGTAGTCACGAACGAGATCTGGTTCTGACGAGGGTGGTTCGATGCCAAAGCGGACGTAGTCTTGGAAACGGTCGAGGACGATGAGCGACGTGCCGGATGTGACCAACGAGAACTTCGTGCCGAGCGCCGTGATGGCGTTCTTGTTACCCTCTCGGTCCACGCTCAATGCACTGAGCTCAAACCGTGCCCACAGTCTGGCGACCGACGTGCCCTGCACGAGGTCTTCGTGTGTGCTGATGCGTATCGTATCGAGATCTGCAATGATGGTGGCGTTCTCAGATTGCAGCACGCCAACAAGTCCGGATGGAGTCGCGCGCATCTCAACGGAACCCTCAAGTACACGAACAAACTGTGGCGCTTGCGGATCTGCCCAGAAGGCCGATGCTGCATCATTGATCGAGAGTTTTGTTAGGTCGATCATCGCACCATTTGTTGTGAGACTCAGAGCACGAAGGACGTCGAAATCGGCCTGTGGTGCGCTCGTAACAGCAATCACTGGTGCGTTGGCCTTTGAGATCGCATGCGAACCAAACGTCGAGATACCATCCGAACACAGGATCACCACATCGTCGCGAAGCGACGCGAGATCAATGGCAGAGAGTTGCGTAGCGCCATCGTAGAGTTGTTGCTGCAGCACCTTATCGAGTTCCGGACATTTGCCGTCTGCGATACTGAATCGGCGCACAGACCTCCGCGTGATGTCGAACGTGAAAAGGTCGACACTTGCCGTTCCGATCTTTGCCCACAATGCATGTAGGAATTCGATCTCCTTCATGATGTCTCGCCCAGCGCTCGAATGCGACACGTCCCACACCAATCCAATGGTAAACGGCTTGCTGCGCTGCAGAGTTGTTGCGCGTGGATTCAGAAACGCTGCGAAGTAGGATGCGTCGCTGAATCTATTCACGGCAACGTATGGCTTGCCACGTGTAACAGGGATTTGAAGGAGGAATGGTGTTGTGAGCGATATGTTGTTCCCGTTGAACTCGGCCATGTACGAGCGCTCGTGAAGTGAAAAGTTCACAAGGATTCCAACACCGCCGGTAAGAGCAGGTTTGCTGTCGGTGGCATGCACATCTACGTGAAATGAAAACGTATCGATCTTCTCCGCAAATGCAAACGGAGATTGATAGGAGAGTCCATTGCTACCACGCACGAGTTCTTGTTCATAGGCAATCACGAGATGACGTGTTCCGAATGCCGGTATCGGATAGACTCGTGTGCGAAATGCATTGCCACGTGTCCATTCGAGTACGGCAGGATCGATCTTCTGACGGATGGTCGTCTCGTAGGCTTCGCGACCTTTTGCCTTGTCTACAACCACTCCTTCACGAAGTCGGCCGTTGATATCAAGTGCAAAGCGCGACACCATGTGTCCGTCTTGCATGGAGAACACATACTCGCCATCCAACACCAGGTTCGTAGTGTTCTTTACTATTATGTCGACGGTGGTCGTTGCGATACCACCAACCACGTCTACCGACATGTTCATGCGTTGAATGCCAAGTGCCACCTTGCCACCCTTCCCATCCTCGTAGTAGACTCCGGAGTTGGGCTGTGCAATGGCAGCTGCGATCGATGCGAGCAGGACAAGGCAGAGTGCGGTCGTTTTCATGATGGACTCCTGTTATCGTTCGATCATCAGGCGCTGAGTGATTCGCTCGCCTGCAGTGGTTGTAGTAACAACGATGTACATCCCAGTTGGTACGGTTGTCTCGAGAGGGAGTCGAATGCTGCTCTCGCCTTGTTCGTTGATGAAGGCCTGATCTATGTGGAGGACGGTAGCGCCTTGCAGATCGAACACGTCAACGCGGGCTGAGCGTTCTTGTGTGAACGTCACGCGAAGTGTTGCTTCGCCATGTTGCAATGGATTGGGATAGATGCTGCTATTGCTAATTGCACCACCGGCATCGCTGTGCTGTTTGAACTGATCAAGTCCACGTCGAAACGCTGGGTACCACAAGATCACGTCGGCTTCTCGAAACATCGGAGATGATGGATCCTTCAGCGTGATCTTTACTGGTACAAGATCGTTCGGCATGGTGGCGCGCAGCCGTAGGTTCTGTGCCGCCACATCGTCTTCCCGATCCCACCACGCGGCAAAGTGCGTGCTCTGGCGGAACAGTGTGACCATTCGTGGTACCATGGTGGTACTCACGTCTCCACCGTCGTCAACCACCGAGATCCCGGATGTGGTTACCGTTACAAGCGAAGTCCCATCGCGATATTGCAACTGCGAACCAGACACGGAAAGGCCAAGTGTGGAGAGATCGCTCGGCGTTGGCGAAACAGTTGCAAGGCTCACGGGTTCTGCTGCTGGAGCAACGCGCTGTTGGGAAGGAAGCGGGGCGGCGGGGTCTGGATCTGAACGATTCGTTGGCGATAGAACAATAGGTTCTTGCGAGAGTTCAATGCGTGGTTGTTGCGTGTCAGAGGGCACTGTGAGCCAGACGATGCCAGCCGTTGTTGCGACAAGAGCAAGGCCGACTATGGTCCACTTCAGCAGATGCGACGTAGGTGGTTGCATCACAAATGAGGGGTCTTGAGGCAGCGGGGAGCGGACAAGTTGTTCGATCTCTTCTTGGGCGAGGAGCGCTGGTCGTTCTTCGTTGCGTACCACGCTCGTTGCTTCGTCGATCGTTTGCTTCGTAGTCATGATCAGAATCCTTTGCTCGGCGCTGGTTGTACCGAAAGAGAATGTTCAGAGTGTACGCCAAGGAGCTTTGCCAGCATCCTACGTCCGCGCATGAGCCGCACTTTGATTGCAGAAGCCGTACCGCCTTGCACAGAGCGAATCTCTTCCACGGTAAGACCCGTGATCTCGTGCATGATCAATGCTTCGCGGTACTTGTAGGGGAGCTTGGCAAGGGCCTGATAGACGAAGACCGTATCGGTTGCATCGTCGGGTGCGAGCGTGGACGAAGCGAGTGTTTCGTGAAGGTCTTCGGTAAACAGTCCAAAGAGTTTCGCTCGCGTGTACTTGCGTTTATAGGAGTTCGAGCAGATACTAAACAGGTAACTCCGGAAGGCGGCATGGTCGCGCACATTGTCGAAGTGCTGCCAGGCAGAAAGGATCGTGTCTTGCACCAAATCCTTTGCCTCGTCTTCATCGTGCGTCATCGAGTAGGCGAACTTCTCGAGGCGCTTCTGCAAGGGCAACAGCAATTCCATGAATGCTGCTTGCTTGATCGATGTAGTGCTGGACGGCGACATAACGGCCTTGTGTGTGCGCTTTCCCAATCAGAGACACGACGTCTTCAACCGGTTACATTGTCCCGCAAAAAAAGAAAGGGCACCCTTTCGGATGCCCCACTTTTCATTTCTCATTTCTCATTTCTCATTTCTCACTTCTCACTTCTCACTTGACTACAACTTTGGTCAGCATCCGCTGATTGCCGTCTACTGGGAACGCACCAATCCCTGGGATCATGACCGTTTGTGGTGGCTGCTCCATTTTCACAATACCCTTGTTGGCAGCTAGCCAATAGTGAATCGGAAGAGAGATTGGGATCACACCAAAGCCAACGATCGTGATAGAGATGTTGAATGTTGATACGCAGTGCAGCGTTGAATATGTCACGCCGTTCGACACTACGTTTTCGGTGCCGATCTTCTGACCCGACAATTTCATTGTGATGTTAGCATTCAACACCGTGCCGTCGTAGTCCAGTGGAACGTTGGTGAGCGTGGTGTCGAGCGACGTCCACGTTGTTCCATTTTGATCGGCGATCACAACCCACTTGCTTCCGAGGTCTACGGCACCCAAGCCGCCAAGTCCAGCGATTTGAAGAGGGAAGTACGTGTACAGCTTGCCACCTTCTTCACGTTGGTAGGTTGTGTCGATCGTCGTGCCCGAAGAATCGGTTACGTAATCTGCGTACGCTGTGCAAGAGATGCCCCCTTGCGTAGATGGACCAATCACGATCAATGAATCCGTACCTGTCTTTGACGAGGTAGGTGCGGTTGGTAAGCCGGTGAGGGCGAAGTTATCATACAACCAGTACGATCCAACCGTCGTGACAAGATAGACCGAATTCGTTGTTGGATTCGTAGTGCTGTCTTTCGAGCAGGCTCCGAAGCCGAGTACAACGGCGGCAATTGCGGCCATGGAAACGAGGCGCTTCAACATAGGTGATCCTTAAAGAATGGGGAGTGAAATGCGGAGGGCGAGGGAGTCGAACCCCCACAGGCTTACGCCCGGCGGTTTTCAAGACCGCTGCAATACCATTATGCGAGCCCTCCGGGGACAAAAATAGGGAGTTTCTGTTGAATCGTGAGAGAGTACTATTCAAAAACAGTGTCTTGATCTGGAAGTTCCTTTGGGGAAGGCCGCAGAAAGGCCTCTGCATTCAACCCGAGAAAGTCTAGAACAGTTGTGGAAAAGAGTTGCTGCTTCACCGCCGGCGAGAGATCTACCATGTCTTCGATGAATTTGCCGTGTTCAAGATCGCCCAACGGAAACGGATAGTCGGTCCCATAGGCAATGCGATCCGGACCCAGCAAGGCCAGCAAAAATCGAAGAGCATCCGCATTATGCGTTATCGAGTCTACCCAGAACTGGCCAACATATTTAGTCGGATCTGACACATTATTCACGTTGCACAGATCAGGCCGGGCATAATATCCATGCGAGATCCGTCCTACTGTGAACGGGAACGTCCCACCCGCGTGTGCGAACATCACACGTAGCTTTGGAAAAGCATCGAACACGCCACCAAAGAGCATCGAGGCAATGGCCAACGTTGTCTCCGCCGGCATCCCCACAAGCCATTGCAAGAAGTAGCTCTGCGTGCGTTCTGCCCCCATCATTTCCCACGGATGTACGAAGACGGCCATTCCCATATCCTGTGCGGCCTTCCAAAAAGGAAAGAGCAACGGATCGTCCAGGTTGCGACCATTCACATTCGTACCGATCTCGATTCCGGGCATTCCGAGTTCTTCTTTGCAGCGTTTCATTTCTTGAATGGCAAGTTCTACGTCTTGCATAGGCACGGTGCCTAAACCAATGAAACGCTGAGGGTGATTTCGTACCACTTCTGCTAGATGGTCGTTCAAGAATCGCGACCAGTCGAGAGCGTCGGCCGGTTCCGCCCAGTACGAGAACAAGACGGGTACTGTACACAACACCATCGTGTCTACGTCGTGCGCATCCATATCGGCTAGTATGGAGATTGGATCCCATGTGTTCTGTTCGATCTCTCGGAAGAACGTTCCGTCATCCCGCATCATGCGAGCCTTACCGGGCACTTGATGGTCGAGCTCAATAAACCCGCCATAGCCATAGCGTTCTTGAAGCGATGGCCAGCGTTCTGGGAGAATGTGTGCGTGACAGTCGATCTTGAGCATTACTTCTTCACAGGTGGTTGCATAATTGAGCCGCACTTAGGACATGTACGGTGTTCTTCTTCTTGATAGTACCGCTCAAAGATCGGCGGGAGCTGTGTAACGATGTTGGTGAGTGGTAAGAACTCCTCATACAGCTTATGGCCGCAGTTCTCACAGAACCACATGAAGGCATCGAGCTCCGCTTCCGTTCGCTTGCGCTCAATCACCAAGCCCACCGTATTGGCTGGGCGCTGAGGAGAGTGAGGGGTGCGAGGCGGCAAGAGAAATATCTCGCCTTCCAGGATGTGAATGTCCTTGGGTATCCCGTCGTCGATGATCTTGACCGTGATATCTCCTTCGACCTGATAGAAGAACTCCTCACCTTCATTAAAGTGATAGTCCTTCCGGGCATTGGGGCCACCCACGACCATGATGATAAAGTCGGTGTCTTCATACACCTGGGCATTGCCTACTGGAGGCTTCAAGAGGTGACGATGTTCGTCGATCCATTTCTTGAAATTGATCGGAGGAAGAACTGCCATCGTATCTTTGAATAGTGATGTGCAACAACTGTTGTTCTAACAAAGATATTGTGACACCGTCACTTGTCACTTCCTCCTTCTCACTATTCATACCTCTCATGAACTCTCTCCAAGGTTACCGCGCCCTCGTTTGCGGAGCAAGCAAAGGCATCGGACGTGCTTCCGCAGAACAACTCGCCACAATGGGCGCCAACGTTACACTCCTTGCACGATCTGCAGAGGAGCTCGAGCGAGTTCGTACGGGCCTGTCCGTTGCTCAAGGCCAGCAACATTCTGTGATCGTTGCAGATGTGGGCGAGGCAGACAATCTTTTCCACAGTGTGCATAAGCATGTGAAGAACAATGGCGCTTTCCACATTGTTGTGAATAACACTGCTGGACCGTTAGGTGGACAACTCACAGAGGCAATCTCTGACCAACTGATGCAAACCTTTCACAATCATCTGCTTATTGCCCATGGCTTGATGCAGATCGTCCTACCTGGAATGAAGGAAAAAGGCTTCGGTCGTTTAATCAACATCATATCCACATCTGTGAAACAACCCATCGAAGGTCTTGGAGTTAGTAACACGATTCGTGGGGCAATGGCAAGTTGGTCGAAGACGTTGGCAACCGAGGTTGCTCCGTATGGCGTAACGGTGAACAACATTTTGCCGGGTGCAACGGAGACGGAGCGTCTGCAGCAGATCATCACCAGAAAGGCCACGATCACTGGTATGAGTGAGGATGCGATCCGACACGACATGGCACGTGAGATTCCTGTTGGGCGCTTCGCAAAGCCTGAAGAAATCGCCTATGCTGTCGGCTTTCTCGCCTCGCCCCTTGCCGCCTACATAACTGGAACATCCATCCTTATTGATGGCGGTCGAACAAAGACCATTAGTTAAATCCACACCATGTGGATAACCTGTGTGAATAATTGGAGGTAATCACCCAAAAGGGTATTGCTTCTTCTTACGTCGCGTTGTAGATTAGCGCGTGCTGTAAATCCTTTACGTGATTCATGGATAAGGACGAACGGCACAGGGCGAAATTCCGGGGGGCCGGACAACGACCGTTGAGTTATCCACAGGGCTGTGGATTCCAGGCGTGTTATCCACAACGCGAGGCATGCAGTGGCGGTGAGAGGAACGAACGTGGATGCGGAGATGAAGGGGCGTGTAAAAAGCGCCCCTGGTTTGATGGTGTCTCTGCTGGCGGTGGTGTTCATCTCGTTGGTCGCGGCACAATGGCAGGGACGACAGCAAGTTGACCGGGTTGTGATAGCGGGGGCCACGGGACTCAGCCAATCAACCATTCGCACCATGGTAGACACCATCCTTCACAAGCAGGCTCGGACGCTCTCACTCGCAGACATTCGCGAAATGGTTGAGCGTCATCCCTATGTGCGGTCTGCGTCTGTGTATCGCACGGGCGTACACGAGATCACGGTCGACGTACGAGAGCGCATGCCGGTAGCGCACGTGGTGGTGACGGGTGGAGATCTTCGCTACGTAGACGCAGAAGGATCGATCCTGCCACCTGCCACCGTTCGAACAGCGCACAACATTCCAGTGATACAAGCAACACGCAGTGGAAGCATCCTTACCAGCGAAGAAGTGAAGATGATTGCTGCCGTGCTTGTTTCGGCTGCAGCCACACTCGACCCAGTGTTGTATCAAGCAGTCTCAGAAGTTCGGTACGACCGACGCACGCATTCAGCAGAACTCATCACGGACGATGCGCGGTGGCGCATTGCAATGTCGAATGTCGTGGAAACGCAACGTGCATTTGCGGACATGAACGTGTTCTGGAATCAAGCGGGGGCGGCGATGAACATGACCACCGTCGACGTCATCGATCTACGGTGGAATCATCAGGTGATCCTTCGGTACAAAGGATAAAGCACCATGATCCCAAACACCATTTACGTTGGACTCGACATTGGCACAACAAAGGTTTGTGCGGTTGTTGCATCAGCAGACCCTAGCGGTCGGCGTATCGACATCATCGGCAAAGGTCTTGCTGAAAGCGAAGGCCTGAAGCGCGGAGTAGTGACGAACATTCCGAAGACCGTCGATGCGATCAAGTCTGCGGTGGCAATGGCCGAGCAACAGGCTGGCGTACGTATCAAGCGTGTTCTGATTGGCATCGCTGGAGATCACATTCAAACGTTCACCACGCGAGCCATGGTGAGTGTTTCGTCTCCGGCACATGAGATCACGGAAACAGACGTGACTCGACTTCTCGAGAATGCACGATTGGTGAAGATCGACAACGACCGTACGATCCTACATGTGATCCCGCAGGACTACAGTATCGACGGACAAGACGGTATTACCGATCCCGTTGGAATGAGTGGCATCCGCCTAGAAGCAGATGTGCTTGTGATCACCGGATCGCTCACGGCAATCGAGAACATGCACCGCTGTGCAACACGCGCAGGCTTAGAAGTGGAGAGTGTGGTCTTGCAACCACTTGCCTCTGCCTACGCCGTGCTCGATGATGCTGAGCGCGAACTTGGTGTTGCTCTCATCGACATTGGTGGTGGGACAACAGATATAGCCGTGTTCAAAGACAACATCATTCGGTTCACGAATATCTTCGCCATTGCCGGGAACAAGGTTACCGACGATATCGCAGAAGTTCTTGCCATTCGAAGTGTTGAGGCGGAGCGGATCAAAGTTGAGTACGGACATACCATTGCCGACAGTATCATTCGCGACGAGATGTTCCAAGTACCCGGCGTTGGCGGACGTAGGCCAACAGAGGTAACGAAGAGCTTACTCTGTCAGATCATCGAACCACGCATGGAAGAGATGTTCGAGTTCGCCCTTCATGAAATCATGAAGTCGGGTCTTGCACACAAACTCAATGCCGGCATCGTGATCACGGGTGGATGCTCGCTGCTGCGAGGTGCCGACGAACTGGCGCAACGCGTCTTCAACATGCCGGTGAAGATCGGCATCCCCGCTGGCTTTAGCGTGAATGGTTTTGCACCGGAAGTTCAGAATCCCATGTATGCAACTGCCGTGGGACTCATCCATTTTGCCGTCCAGCAAATGGTGGCATCGCATCGTTTAGATGCAACACAACAACAAGACACTACACAGACCAATGCACAAGAGCTCATGTCCGTAGAGGTGCAGCCCTCGAACGGCAATAGACAAGGCTTGTTGTCAAAGGTCAAAACTTGGTTGGATGAATTGTGACAAATTTGTACTCAGATTTCCTTGGGGGGAACCATGGCGATTGAGTTGGATACGCACCAAACGTACGACGCGCGGATTCGCGTAGTTGGCGTAGGCGGCGGCGGAGGCAACGCCGTGCGAACCATGATCATGCGCGGACTAGAAGGCGTAGAGTTCATTGCCGCGAATACGGATCACCAGGCCTTGATGAATAATCCGGCCTCAGTAAAGATCCAGCTTGGCACGAACATCACACGTGGTCTCGGAGCAGGCGCAAATCCTGAACGCGGCCGCCAGGCCGTAGAAGAGAGCATGGAGGATGTGCGCGATGCACTGGCCGGAAGCGACATGGTCTTCGTTACCGCAG
>Ga0105044_10000116_pt1 | contig 84397 bp, 71 predicted proteins | sample MAT01_FD_78092 | JGI IMG/M metagenome (GOLD analysis project Ga0105044, IMG submission 78092) | Freshwater microbial communities from Lake Fryxell liftoff mats and glacier meltwater in Antarctica - MAT-01 | ecosystem: Environmental > Aquatic > Freshwater > Ice > Liftoff microbial mat | place...
ATCGGACCCGTGCCGTCGTGGTCGAAGCCGCGCAGGGCGTCACGGCTCAGACCATAGGCGACGAGGCAGATGAGCCCGCCGATGATCAACGCCGTCAGCCGGATTGCGCGGCGGCGCGATTGACGCGGAGGAAATGTCACACGCATGCGCTGAGCCTAGGTGGAATCCGGATTCAAGCACCGGGCGGCGCGGGGAGGGACGAGGCGGGACCAGCGACGTCGCCCCGGTTGCACGCGATGGCCCCCTCCCGCATTGCGACTGCTGCGCTAAGCGCATCGCGCGGGTCGAATCGCGGAGGGATGTTGAGGCGCCGCATGCTGTTCCTGAGACGCACCGTGTGTCGCGATCGTCGCCGGCGGCGGTCGGTGGTGAGCCGGTCGACCGCGAACCGCTGATGAACCTGCTCGAGCTCAGCCCGTGGCTCGCCGGACGCGAGCCGCCGCTGCCGCCGCTGCGCGACGACATCGAGGTCGATGTCGCGGTGATCGGCGGCGGCTACGCGGGCCTGAACTCGGCACTGGAGCTGCGCCGAGAAGGGCGCAGCGTGGCGCTGTTGGAGGTCACTACGAGCAGGCGCCGGTGCGACGTACTCGAGAGCTACCGGTTGACGCCCGACAACCGCATCGTCGGCGGCACCAAGCAGGTCCGGTACGGGTACGGCGGCACCGTCTGCTCCGCGCCGGATGCGGGGCTGGTCCGAGCCGCTGCGCTGGCTGATCGTGCGCGCGCTGACCGGCTTCTTCGGTGGCATCGATCGTCGGGTCGATACCACCGTCAGATGAAGATCACAGGCCCCACCCTGCCGCGCGTCGACCCGCGCCGCGCCGCGCTCGATGCGGCGCGACGCCTGGACGGTTTCGCGAGCATCCGCTCCAAGGCGTCGCCGGCGCCGCGCTGCACCCTACGACTCAAGGCCGTCGCCGCCGCCATCCTCGCGACGGCGTGCGAAGTACTCCCCAACCCAGGTGTGCATGTCCGGCTTGGGCGACGCCCATTCCCAGCAGCCGTCGGGGCCGCGGCGAATGTCGGCGGTCGGGTCGTATCCGAACGCCTGGAGGCGCGCGTGGCGCACGGTGTATTCGCGATACACCCGATCGCCGTGCCACAGGTGGAACGCCGCGCCGTCGACGTAGGCGACGTCGCCACGCGCCTCGGCCGGCAGGCGCGCGGCCCATGCCTGGGCATGGCGCCGGTAGGCGGTGTCCGCGCCGCCAAGTGCCCGGTCGAGGCAGGCGGAGGACCAGCCGCCGCCGAACGCGTGCGCCATCACGTGGTCGCCGCCGCCGACGACCATCGCATCGTACAATCCCGCCGCGGCGACGACGCGGCGCTGCGCCGCCCACGCCAGGCCGGTTTCGCCATGCCGCACCACGTCGCCGACGCTGGCCAGCCCTCGATCGGCCGCGCACGTTGCGGCGAAGCCGCGCCGCTGCGGGTCGTGTGCTCGGCGCAGGCCCTCGAGCATGCGCAGCGGGCGCGCGAACGGCTGCACCACGGCGTACCGGTCGAGCAGCCGTGAGGTCTCGACCGCCCAGGCCGGATTGTCGAACAGCACGTCGCCATCCAGCCACGCCACCTTGGCGCACTCGGGCGGCAGATGGGCGATCCCCAGATTGAGCAGACGCTCCTTGTGCCAGAGGACCGCGCGCGCCCGCACCCGCAGCACATCCGGCGACGCTGGCAACTCGAACGGCGTCTCACCCAGCGCACACTCGACCGTCAGCAGGCGCAGGCCACTCTCGCGCAGGCGCCGCGCGAAGATGTCGTGGTTGTCCCGGCGCGTGCGGTAGCCCGCCGGGTTGAAGTAGGCGGTGACGATCCACAGATCGTCCACCGCGTCGTAGCGCTGGGTCGGCAGTGTCGCGGCGGCAGCGCGCATCCGCTCGTCCGGCCGCATGCGGCGGCTATGTCTCAGACGCCGGACGCAACCGCAAGTCGGCCCCGCGCGGGCGGGAGATCCGCAGCGATACCGGCTAGGCTGGCGCGACGCCGATGCCGACCGATCCCCTCGACCGCATGCCCGACGACCTGGGCGCCGATCTGCGCGCCCTGCTCCGCCAATACGGCGTACCGGTGCGCGCCGTCGCGCCCGTCAGCGGCGTCGATTCCCCCTTTCCCGCCCCGCGCGCCTTCCGCGTTGAACTTGCGGACGGGCAGGTGCTGAAGGCGGTGCGCGCCACCAGCGCGGCGCGCGCGGCGCTCGTCTTCGCGATCAGCCGGCACCTCGATCGCGCCGACTTCGCCCCCGTCCTCGCGGGTCACGGCGCGGCGTTGCTCATGCCGTGGACCGAGGGCCGGCCACTCCACGATGCCGGATGGGACACCCCCGAGGTCCGACAGGCAGGCCGCCTGCTCGCCACCCTGCACGCGCTCGTCGTGCCCGACGCCGCCGTCCCGCCGGACGGCACGGGGCTCGACCTGTACGCGAAGACACTGCGGCGAGACCTCGGCAGTCTCGCCCGTCGCGGTGCAATCTGTGGCGACGAGCGGGAAACGCTGCTCGCCCTCGCCTGGACGATCGCACCGACGAACGGCGGGAGCGGCGTCATCCACCGCGACCTGTGCGTTGACAATCTCGTGCGCCAGCCCTCTGGCGCGCTGTACGTCGTCGACGTGGAGAGCATGGCGATCGGCGCCTGCGCGGACGACCTCGCCCGCACCTGGTACCGCTGGCCGATGTCGACGCCGCAGCGCGCGGCGCTGTTCGCCGCCTACGCGGCGCACGGCGGCATCCTCCCCGACTGGCGAGAGTTCCCGTTCTGGGCGGCGTGCGCCGTCGTCGCCAGCTGCGCCCAGCGCCGACTGCTGGCCGCGGCCGGCGCCGCGGCGGCGATCCGCCGGCTGTGGGCGCTGCTGCACGCCCTGCGCACCGGCGTGCAGGGCGCGCAACTCGCTCTGCACGGCTGAGGAGACCCGGTGTCGTCGATCATCCAGCTCGCCTACCGCGACCTCTGCGTACGCGTGGAGAGCCCCGACGCGATGGAGCTGGTCTGGCTGGAGGAGTTTCTCGCGCCGGCCTTCGCGCGCCGCGACCGCGGCACTGCCGACTGCGTCGTCAGCGTCCGCGAGGACGCGCCGGACCTGGCGCGGCTGCGCGCCCGCGCCGGCGGCGACGACGTCGCCCTCGCGTCCTGTCTGATCCTCGATGGCCAGCCCGTCCGCCTGCCCACCTGGCGCGAGGGGGGCGCACAGGTCGCGGTCGACGACGGCGCGCGTCTCGCCTATCGCGTCGGCGCCGATCGCCGCCGCATCGACCTGGTGTCCGCCGCGCCCACCGCGGCGCGGCGCACCGGCCTGATGAAGCTCGTGCGCGAGCTGGCGATGTCGGCGGCGTGGACGCCGCGGGGCATCCTCCTGCACGCCGCGGCGTGCGTACTCGACGGGCAGGCGGTGCTCATCGCCGGCCCGCGCATGGCGGGCAAGACCAGCCTGCTGCTGCACGCGCTCGCGGCACCAGGCGCGCGGCTGCTGGCGAATGATCGTGTCGTGCTCGACCTCGCCGGCGCTGCCCCCGTGGCGCACGCCATGCCGGTGATCGTCAGCCTGCGCCCGGACACCGTCGCGCGCGTGTTCACCGATGGCGCCGCGCGCACCGCGGCGCTGCGCCACCATTTTCACCTGACGGTGCGGGAAGCCGAGGGCCGCGCGCCTGACGCGAATGCGGCACCGCGCGCGCTGGCGTGCTCGCCGGCGCAGCTTGCTCGGCTGCTCGACGTCGGGCTCGTCGACCGCGCCGCGGCCGCCGTGCTGCTGCTGCCGCGCGTCGACCCGACCGCACACGGCATTGCCGTGCGGCGCATCGACGCCGGCGCCGCCCGGGGGCACGAGGATGCCGTGCGCTTCGCCGCGCACGCCGCGCCGCAGGTCTCCGCGCTCTTCGCACTCGGCGCACATGCCGTCGCCCCGGCCGCGGCGGAGGTGAGCGCGCGGTGGAACGCGGCGGTCGAACGGCTACGCGTCTTCGAGTGCCGGCTCGGCCCGGATGCCTACGACACCGATCCGGCGCGTCTCTTGGCGACGCTGCTCGACACCTGAACCGCCGCGCCGGCGCGGCGGCGCCACGCCCACCTGAGACGTCGCAGGCAGGATCCAGCGCGGCGGCAGCGCCTGTCCGAAGAGCTGCGCGGGTCAGCCGCCGCGGCGGAGCAGAGGCGCCCTTGCGGTTTCGTTGCTCTCGTGTTCCGTCACCACCGTGCGAGAAATCGGCACATGGCGGTGTCCGAGCACGATCGCGCCTACATGCAGCGGCTTGGCCAATACAAGGCGGTGTCGCACGCCGATGCGACGGCTCGCCACCAGGCCCTACCGCTCGCGCAGCGATTGCAGCGGAGTTGGGCGCTGTTCGTCACTCGCCGCGACAGCGCCAGGCTCGAGGCGCGCGAGGATGACCCGAGCCAATTCTACGCCCTCGCCCGGGAGCGCGGCTTGTATCGCCCATGACCGACGCCATCGCGGCGATCGCCGCCGCCGTCGGCGGCGCCGGACTTTCGTCCGCGCTGATCGGTGGCCATGCGGTCAACGTGTGGCTCGAGCCGCGCTTCACCGCCGACGACGACCTGACGGTCGAGGCAGGGCCGAACGATTTGACACGACTCGGTGCCGCCCTGGTCGCCATCGGGCTATCGGAGTCGCAGGCGCATGGCGCCGAGCTGCCGTCCGGTCCGGATTTTGTTCGCGACGCCACCGCGGACGGCGGGACCGTGCTCGAAGTGCAGCTGGCCAAGACGGATTTCCAGCGCGAGGTCATCCACCGCGCCGTCGAGGAGCGAGGCCTGCGGATCGCCACCCCGAAGATCTGATCGTCATGAAGCTGATTGCCGACCGAGCGAAGGATCACATCGACCTTGGCGGCCTGACCGCGCTTGCGCATCTCGACTGGCCGTACGTCGAACGCTGGGCGTCCGCATGGGGCGTCACTGACCGCCTGCGCCGTCTTCGCGCCGCGGCCGGGATCGACGTTGACTGGAGAGGGGAATCTTGATTGAGCGCCGCTGACGATCCGCTGCGGCAATTCGCCGCAGCCGCGGTCGATGGGGAGGTCGGATGCGCAGCAAGGTGACTTCGTGGGCGTTGGCGGCCGCGATCGGCCTGGGCGGATGCGGCGACAGCGACTCGGGCGGCACGCCGCCGGTGTCCTTCAGCAACCCGCCGGAGATCGCCAGCCAGGACGGCGTCCTGTCCACGACGCTCACCGTTGAGCCAGCGGTGCAGACGGTCGCCAACGAGGCGGTGACCTTTCCGGCCCTGTACAACGGCCTGTACATGCCGCCGACCCTGCGCGTGCAGCCGGGCGACTCGATCGAGCTGGTGCTGCGCAACTACGGCGTGCAGTCGACCAACGTCCACTACCACGGGCTCAGCGTCACGCCGCTGACCACCGGCGACAACATCTTCGTCGAGGTCGAATCGGGCATCACCTACGCCTACGACTTCCCGATTCCGCCAACCCACCCGCAGGGGCTGTTCTGGTATCACCCGCACTTCGATCCACTGCTCAACACCCAGATCGCCGGCGGCATGTCCGGCGGGCTGATCGTCGGCGACATCCTGGCGCCGTTCCCGCCGCTCGCCGACATCCCCGAGCGGGTGATGCTGCTCAAGGACCTCAAGACCGAGGACGGTCAGCCAGTCCCCGACCCCGGCCCCACCGGACCGACGACGCGGACGATCAACGGCCTCTACCAGCCGCGCATCGACATGCAGCCGGGCCAGCTGGAGTTCTGGCGCCTCGGCAACATCGGGTCGAACATCTACTACAAGCTGACGCTCGGAAAGCAGCCGTTCAACGTCATCGCCCAGGACGGCAACCTGCAGAACCAGGTCACCACAAGCGACACCCTGATCCTCCCTCCCGGCAAGCGCGTCGAGCTGCTGATCTACGGGCCGCCGAGCGGCACCTACACGCTGCGCGCCGAGCCGTTCGACACCGGCCCGGCGGGGGACAACTATCCCGGCCAGCTGCTCGCCACCGTCCGCTCGCGCGGCGCGCGCGTGGCGGAGATCCCGCTGCCGACCACCTTCCCGCCGCTCGCCGACCTGAGCCAGGGCCGCATCGACAGCCGGCGCACGATCACCTTCGCCGACACGGCCAATCCAAACCAGTTCACCATCGACGGCAAGCCGTTCAACCCCAACTGCATCGATACCGTCGTCGACCTCGGCAGCATCGAGGAGTGGACCATCCGGAACACGGCGCAGGAAGCGCACGTCTTCCACATTCACCAGCTCGACTTCCAGGTCGTCGAGGTGAACGGCGTCGCGCAACCGTTCGTCGGCTACCAGGACGTCGCCACCCTGCCCGCCGCCGTCGACGACGACACGCCGAGCGTCGTCAAGGTGATCATCCCGTTCGACGACCCGGTCATCGCCGGCAAATTCGTCTACCACTGCCACATCATCCAGCACGAGGATCAGGGCATGATGGCGAGCATCTTCGTGCGGCAGCCGGGCGTCATCGAGCCCGACCAACCGCTCTGCCAGCCGAAGGAGTAGCGCGCAGCAGGCGCAGACGGAGACGCGGCGCACCGGCGGAGGACTTCGGCCCGATCAGCGCCGCTGCGTTGCTCCGCGTCTCCGTGTGACGTCCTTCTCGTCGGCGCAGGTTTCGACGATATCCACGCGGCGGTCGGCGGCGAGGTTGCGCAGGGTCTGCGTGCAGCCGCTGCCGGGCCAGGTGATGTGCAGCGCCTCGACGCGCGTGGCGGTGCCGAGGCCGATCGCCTGGCGCCGCGGGTTGGCGCCGAAGCTGCCGCCGCTACCGACGACGCGGTGGATCGAGCGGCGCTGACCGTCTTCGCTGACGTCGAGGCGCAGGCGGGCGCCGATCGCGGCGCGGTTGGCGCGCCGCCCGATCAGCTGCAGATCGATCCAGTGGGCGCCGGTGCCGGGATTGGCGAACAGCACGTCGCCGAAACGGTCGCCGCGGAACATGCCGCCGGCGTTCATGAAGATATCCTGGTCGCCGTCGCCGTCGAGATCCGCGATGGCGATGCCGCCGGCCTTCTGCAGGTGGCCGAGGCCGGCGTTGGTGGTCACGTCGGCGAAGCCGCGGCCGCGGCGGTTGCGGAACAGCCGCTTCGGCGTCAGCCCCTCGTAACCCGGGTAGGCGGTGCCGACGTAGAGGTCCGCGAAGCCGTCGCCGTCGAGGTCGCCGACGCCGAGACCGCTGCTGAGCAGCACGCGGTCGAGCCCGAGCGCGGCGGTGGCATCGTCGAACCGCCCGTCGCCGCGGCCGCGGTAGAGGCGGCCGGTCTCGACGTCGGTCGGCAGACCGAGGGCGCTGGCGACGACGCCGGCCAGCGGCGTCAGCGGATCGGTGCCGGCGCGCGGCTCGGCGCTGTGCAGCGGCGTCGTCGCACCGACGTACAGATCGAGATGGCCGTCGTTGTCGAAGTCGGCGGTCGCCACCGCCAGGCTGCTGAGCGGGCGCTCGACGCCGGCCTCGGCGGCGACATCGACGAAGGTCCCGTCGCCGCGGTTGCGGTACAGACGGTTGGGCGTGGTGTAGTTCGAGACGTAGAGATCCTGCCGGCCGTCCTCGTCGAAGTCGCCCCAGGCGACGCCCTTGGCCATGCGCCCGTTGGTCACGCCGGCGGCCGCGGCGACGTCGACAAAGCTGCCGTCGCCGCGGTTGCGGAACAGCTGGCCGGTGAACGGATAGTTCTCCTCCGCCTCGTTGCCGACGTAGAGGTCGAGGTCGCCGTCGTTGTCGTAGTCGGCCCACGCCGCGGCCTGGCTGGGGTAGTGCACGTCGCCCAGGCCGGCGGCGAAGGTGACGTCGCTGAAGGTGCCGCGGCCGTCGTTGCGCAGCAGCGACTTCGGCTGCTGGCCGCCGCGGCCGAGCCAGGCGCCGCGCAGGACGAGCAGGTCGATGGCGCCGTCGTTGTCGTAGTCCGCCTGGACGACGTTCATGCCGCCGGTCAACCCGGCGAAACCCGCCGCCTCGCTGCGCTCGCGAAAGGTGCCGTCGCCGCCGCCGGCGAAGTAGCGCAGGGAACGCTCGGGATCGGAGGAGGAGACGACGAGGTCGAAGTGCCCGTCGCCGTCGAAGTCGTCGACCACCACGCCGCCCATCAGGTCCATACCATTGACCCCGGCGGCCGCGGCGACGTCGGTGAAGCGCGGAAAGGGCTCGGCGGAGGCGAACGTCGCCGGCGGGATGCGCCACGCCGCCGGCACCCCGTCGGGGTACTCGCCGACCGTCATGGCGGCGACGTTGAGCAGCCAGCGCGCGACGAGATCGTCCGGGCGGCGCGCCAGCAGCGCCGCGAGTTCGGCCATGCCGCGCCGCGAACCCGCCTGGTCGACGTGCACGCCGGCGCCGCCGATCGGCAGGATACAGCTCTCGCTGCTGTGGCGGGCGACGCAGTTGCGGCTCTCGCCCCAGCGCAGGAAGGACACCGCCATTGCGAACTGGGCGCGGTCGATGTCGGCCGGCGCCACCGCCGCGCCGAGGGCGGGCAGCAGCGCCGCCGCCGCCTCGAGGTGGCGCACCGCCTCCTCGGTGTTGCCGAGCCGCAGCTCGTAGGCGCCGAGGGCGCGCAACTGCCGCCAGCGCAGCTGCGGCGAGGCGTTGAAGCGCGGCTCGGCGATGACGGTGCGGAACGCCCGCGCCTGCGCATCGCCGGTGTAGCGGTTGGTGTCGGCGGACGTGCGCGCGATCTCGGCCAGTGCCGCGAGCATGCGCCGGTGTCCGTCGGTCGGCGTCGGCACCGCCGCGGCGCCGGCCGCAGCACCGGCGGCGGCCACCCAGATCGTCGCCACCAGGCCCACGGCCAGCCATCCGCGCCCGGCGCCCATCGACGCATCACTGCAACGGCCGCGGCGCGAATGCCAGCCGGCGAGTCGGGGGGGCGCGCGCGGGTCTTGCTGCTGGGAGGGATCGCGATGATGCGGGACGGGAACCGATGCGCGTCATGCGCGGCGCTCGACGGAGGATCGCCGCAAACGTCTTGCGCTTGAAGAACCTCCGCCCAACGCCAAGGTTCGCGCGAATGTCCCCTTCCACCCTCGCGACAAAGGAGAATCGCCATGAAGAGATCCGTCGTCGCAATCACCCTCGTGCGTCTGGCGTTGCTGGGCGTCGGCATCGCCCTCGCCGCGATCCCGCAGACCCAGGCCCCGGACAAGAACATCGTCCTGGTCGCCGGCGCCTCGATCGTGACCTCCAACGGCACCATCCACGTCATCGATACGGTGCTGCTGCCGCCCGCGGCACAGTAGCCGCCGGCAGATCCGCGGCGCACGGCGCCGGTGCCGCTCCCCTGGCGCGATCGGCTCGGGCCGACCGCGCCCACCGTGGCGCAGGCGATCTTCTTCGCCAACCTGCTGGCGGCCAGTCGCATCTGACCGGCCGTCCCCTTCGAACACGCCCCCACGGAGCTGTGTCGAGTGCGGCGCCCTGTCCGGTTGCGATCCGCACGGTCGTCAGCGCGCGCTGCGTGACCAGCTCGACGCGCTCGGACGCGCAGTGCGGCGCAGCGCGTCCGTCGAGAACGTCCCGTCGGTCTGCTATGCATAGTGCGTGAACGCCTTCGACCGACTGCCGGATCTGCTGGCCGCGTCGAATGCCGAAGAAGTGGAGTAAGTGCTCATCGGTGGCCAGGCGGTCAATCTGCACGGCATCCTCAGGTTCACCGATGACGCCGACCTGTTCATCGCACCGACGCCAGACAACGTGGCCCGCCTGCGCCATGCGCTGCGCCGGGTGTGGGACGATCCGTCGATCGACGAGATCCGCGCCGAGGACCTGGCGGGCGAGTACGCCGTCGTCCGGTATGGCACCCCCGACGATTTCTACATCGATCTGGTATCGCGTCTCGGCGAGGCGTACGCGTTCGCCGACATCGAGTCTGAGTGGCTCGAGCGGCAGGGGATGCGTGCCCGTGTCGCCACGGCACGCATGCTCTACCGGATGAAGAAGGGCACGGTCCGCCGGCTCGATCGCGCCGACGCCGCCGATCTGAAAGCCAACTTCGACCTCGAGGACGACTGAGATGCCGGTACAAAGGTTCCGCACCTTCGAAGACGCGCGGCGGGCGCTGTGGCTCGCACCCGACGATCCACGCATCTGGGAGCGCATGCGTCGCCTCGGCAACATGGCCCGGTCGGCGCGGTCGATCCGGCGCGGCGTGACACGACTCCATACCATCGAGGAGGCGAAGCGCGACAAAGGGGCGGCGTGGCAGGTGCGGCCGGATCTGTGAGCATCGTCGATCTCCTCCGACCGGCGGTGAATCGACGCCGAGTCTGACCCGAGAAGGGTCGATCCTGTGCGGCCCAGACCCGCGATACCCGCAGCAGCGGGCGGCCACGCCAGCGCGGCCGAGACCTCAACTCGACGCCCTCTCTGGGCGGCGTCATGGTCGCGCCGACGTGTTCTGACAATCGGGGCAGCTCGGTCGTTCGACGACGGCGAGGAGCAGCCGCTCGGCGGGGAACAGGGGGGCGGCGACGTTCCGCGGCGCGGTGTCGAAGTCGATCGGCCGCGCTTGGATTTCGTAGTCGCGACCCGCGAACGTGGTGAGTTCGAGGATGCGAGGCGCGAACGTGTACGTCAACACATAGTTGCCGCGCTCCCCTTCGGGCAGAACGACGTCAGATCCGACGTCGGCGATGAACCAGCCGCGCACCTCGATCGTATGCGGTCCCGGCCGTAGCACCACGCCGCGATCGCGCGCATGGAACTCCGGGTTCGCGCCGGGCAGGCGCACGCCGTCGACCGCTTCGATGCGCAGCTTCACCAGGTTGGCGTCCGCCTGCAGTTCGAGGAGCGACGTCTCGCCGCGCGGCAGCGGCGGGCCGGGGTAGACATGGACGGCCTGCGGCACAGCGCAGGCGCCCAGCAGCGTCAGCACAAGGAGCCGCCTCGTCCGCAGGACGATTCCGACTCCGACGCCGCGCCGCATACGCCGCCTCTACGTCAACGTCGCCCGTTTGTCATTACGGATCGAGCCCGGTCGCGCGCGGCCGAGACCGGCGAGGAGGGCGCCTCGCCGGCGCCTACGGACAACCCGCCCCGCTCAGGACCAACTCGCGGGCGGGCGCCGCGCCGCGAGCGCCAGGCCGGCGACCAGCAGGCAGGCGCCGGGCAGCCAGAAGGTCGCGGCGAGGCCGCCGTGCACGGCGAGCCAGGCGCCGAGCAGCGGGCCGATGACGTTGCCGGCCATCATCGCGGTCGAGCCGAAGCCGGCGACGCGGCCGCGGCTGCCGGCGGGCGCCTGCGCGTTCATCGACTCGAACGCCAGCGGCACGAAGCCGGCCATGGCCAGCCCGGCGACGGCGCGCAGCGCCAGCACGCCGCCGAGCCGCGGCGTCAGGCCGATGGCGATGTTGGCAACGCCGGTGAGGAGCAGCGACCCGATCAGCGCCGGCCGCAGGCCGACGCGACCGCCGAGCCGCGCCCAAAGCGTCGTGGTCAGCATCGCCGGCAACCCGGCGGCGAAGACGACGATGCCGGTGGTGGTGGCCACCGCGTCGCGCGCCACCCCGAGATGCTCGACGAACAACGCCAACGTTGGCCAGGCGCACATGGTGGCGGCCTGGAAGACGGCGACCAGCACCAGCATGCCGATCAGACCGGGGGCAGCGAGCAGCGTCCGCCAGTCGCGCTGGGCGGCGGCCGCGGCGCGCGCCGCTCCCGCCTCGCGGCGCGGTTCGTCGATGACCAGGCTGCAGACGATCGCCGTCGTCGCGGCGACCGCGCCGGCGACGAAGAACAGACGCCGCATGCCGATCAGGTCGGCCAGCACGCCGCCGAGCAACGGCCCGCACAGCGCCCCACCCGCCCGCGCCGTCTGTAGCAGCGCCAACGCGCGGCTGATGCGCAGCTCCGGCGTCAACGCCGTGATCAGCGCCACCGCGGCCGGGAAGACGCCGCTCACCGCGCCCTGCACGGCGCGCCAGCCGAGCAATCCGAGCGGCGTCGACGAGAACCCCATACCGACGGTGGAGAGGGCGATGCCGAAGACGGAGCGGACGACCATCGGCTTGTAGCCGACCCTGTCCGCCAGCGCCCCCCAGATCGGCGTCGCGATCACCGCGACGACGAACGGCGCCGAGCCCAGCGCCCCGGTCCAGTACTTCAACGTCGCGCGGTCGGTGACGCCGATGTCCTGCAGATACAGCGGGATCAGCGGCAATACCGCCGTCATCCCGGCGAGGGTGAGAAACTGCGCCGCACAGGTGGCGTACAGATTGAGGCGCTCGCGGCGCGGCGCGGTGGACATCGCCTCGGTCATGTCGCCGCCGCGCCGACGGCGCAAGCCGCCCGCGGCTCTTCTCAAGGCCGCCGTCCTTGCTATGAGTGAAGCTCTATTCACCGGAGGGAGCGCTGATGGACGGACGACGCGTTACGCCCGAGCAGGCGGAGTTCCGCGAATACTGCAAGCGTTGGCTGGAGGAGCACCGCCCGGCCGCGCCCAGCTTCCGGCTGCCCGAGCATGCCATCGAGGTCATGACCGAGGAGCAGCGCGTCTATCTCTGCGCCTGGCAGAAGCAGTGTTACGACGCCGGCCTGATCGGCTCCGACTACCCCAAGGAGTACGGCGGCGGCGGCCATCAGGGGTTTCAGCGCATCGCCAGCTCCGAGATGTCGGCGGCGAACGTGCCGTACCTGATCAACGTCATCGGCCTCGGCATGGCGGCGCCGACGATCCTGCACCACGGCTCCGACGAGCAGAAGCGCCGCTATCTGCCGCCGCTGTTGTCCGGCGAGGAGATCTGGTGCCAGGGCTTCTCCGAGCCCGGCGCCGGCAGCGATCTCGCCGGCGCGCAGACCTCCGCCGTGCGCGACGGCGACCACTGGATCATCAACGGGCACAAGGTGTGGACCAGCCTGGCGCACTTCGCCAGTTGGATGATCCTGCTCGCCCGTCACAGCACGCAGGACAAGTACGCCGGCCTGACCTACTTCATCAGCCCGATCGCCGGCGCCACGGGCGTCACCGTGCGGCCGCTGATCAAGATCACCGGCGAGACCGGCTTCAATGAGGTGCTGTTCGAGGACGTCGTCCTCCCCGACAGCCTGCGCCTCGACGACGTCGGCAAGGGCTGGCAGGTGGCGATGACGACGCTGACGCACGAGCGCGGCGCCGCCGAGAGCGCCGGCGGCGGCGGCGGCCATTCGGTCGACGACCGCCTCGCCTCGCTCGTCGCGCTGGCCAAGCGCCTGCCGCGCAACGGCAAGACGGCCTGGGACGACCTCGTCCTGCGCGACCGCATCCTGCAGCTCGCGGTGCGCGTCGAGGGCTTTCGCCAGACCTTCCGGCGCGCCCGCGTCGGCGCCCTCACCGACCACCCGATGCGCATCGCGCTGTCGTCGAAGCTGCTGCTCAGCGAACTCAACCAGGAGATGGCCGCCGTCGCGCTCGAGATCGAGGGTGCGCACGGCACGCTCTACCTGCGCGACGAACGCGCCCCCGACGGCGGCGACTGGCCGCTCGCCTACATGAACTCCTACGGCATCACCATCGCCGCCGGTACCAGCGAGATCCAGCGCAACATCCTGGGCGAGCGCGTGCTCGGCCTGGCGAAGTCGAAGTAGGACGAGGCGCCCATGACGCAACCACGCAACTTTGGCTTCGGCGAGGACGAGACGATGCTGCGCGATGCCGCGCGCAAGCTGCTCGCCGAGCAGTTCGGCATCGAGACCCTACGGCGCCTGGTGGCGCGCGACCACCACAGCGCCTACGCCAGTGCGGTGCAGCCGGCGCCGTGGGACGAGGGCCTGTGGCGCCAGATGGGCGAGCTCGGCTGGACGGCGCTGGCGGTGCCCGAGCGCGCCGGTGGCGTCGGCATGAAGATGGTCGCCGTCGCGGCGCTGGCCGAGGAGGCCGGACGCGCCGCCCTGGTGTCGCCGTTGATCACGACGCTGCTCGCCACCTGCGTGCTGCGCGCCTGCGGCACCGCCGCGGCCGACGCGGCGTTGGCGCGCATCGCGGCCGGGACGGCGATGGCGCTGGCGACGACCAACGCCGCCGGCTCGTGGGCGCCGCACGACACCGACGTCACCGCCGCGCCGAGCGGCGACGGCGTGACCCTGAGCGGTACCGCGTCGTTCGTGCAGGACGCGCGCAAGGTGCGCGCCTTCGTCGTCGCCGCGCGCGCCGCGGGCGGCGTCGGCCTGTACGTCGTCGATGCCGACGCACCGGGCGTCGCCATCCTCCCCGACCAGATCGTCGACCTCACCCGCGATCAGGCGCGCGTGACCTTCGACGGCGTGCGCGCCGGCGCCGACCGCTGCGCCGCCGCGCCCGACGGCGGCGCCGGCGCGCTCGCCCAAGCCGTGCCGGCGCTGCTGACCATCGTCGCCGCCGACATGTGTGGCGCCGGCGAGTGGCAGCTGCAGACGACGGTCGGCTACGCCCAGGTGCGCAAGCAGTTCGACCGCCCGCTCGGCTTCTTCCAGGCGGTCAAGCATCCCCTGGTGAACATGATGCTGGCCATCGACCAGGCCCGCTCACTGACCTACAACGCCGCCTGCGCCATCGACAGCGAGCCCGAGCAGGCCGAGCGCTTCGCGCGCATGGCCAAGGCCAGCGCCGCCGACATGGCCGCCTTCTGCTCCGGCCGCTCGGTGCAGTTGCACGGCGGCATCGGCTTCACCTGGGAGTGCGATGTCCACCTGTGGTTCAAGCGCCAGCAGCACAATCAGCTGCTGTTCGGCGACGCCGGCTATCAGCGCGGCCAGCTCGGCGCCATGCTCTGAACTGACCCGGCCGCGTGCGCTCCGGCAGCAGGTGGAGGGTGGCGCCCTCCACGCTCCCGCGGTCGCGGGGCTGGCGCGATCGCGCGCGACACGCCGTTACGGCAGCGTGCCCCACTGCTCCCAGTTGAGGTCGGTGATGAACGTGGCGCCGCCGCCCGGATTGGGTCGGTAGATCGCCGCGCCGCCCATGTTGAGATTGCTGATCGGCGGACAGGTGTTGCCGGAGTGGCTGATGATCACCGTGTTGTTGCCGGCGGCCGGCCGCTCGGCGAGCAGGGCGCGCGTCGCCTCGCAGCGACCGGCCTCATCGTAGACGAAGTAGGTCACCGCCGGCGACTGCTCGATCGGCGCTCCGAAGTTTGCCAGCTCGGCGGTCTGCACCGCGCGGCAGAATTCGCTCGAGATGACGCGCCCGACCGGGAACCCCTGCGCCGCGAAGGCGGCGCCGATGCTGGTCGCTTCGATGCGGCCGACGTCGCTCAGTTGCCGCGCGGTGGCGGTAGTCACCTCCGGCAAGAGTGGGCAGGTGGCGTCGCAACTCTTCCACCAGTTCGGCACCGTCGTGTTCGCCGCCGTGCCGAGCTCGAGTTGATCGGCACACTGACGCGCCGAGGCGTGGCGGAAGTAGATGGTGTAGCCGCCGGCGCGCAGCAGCTGGGCGAGGGTCGGCGAGATGAAGGTCGTGGTGCCGACGGTTTCACAGGACGAGCCGACGCACCCGTAGACCGCGTAGTGGTAGGTGCGCGGCTCACTCGGCGTGCCGGGCAGCAGGTTGCTGACCGGGTCGAGCAGCGTGTCGGTGACGCCGCTGAAGACCAGCGTCGCGTCCGGATCCGCCGGACCGGCGACCGCATCGTTCAGTCGCCGCAGCACGCGCACGCGCGGATAGTCCGGCCCGTTGGTCCAGGTCAGGCGGACGTGTGTCGCCTCGATGTTCGCCGACAGGCCGCTCGGCCCGGCGGGCAGCAGATCGGCCCACTCGTCGTCGCTGACGCGCGTCACGAACGAGGTGCCGCCGGCCCCGTCCGGCTTGAAGACCGCCGCCTCGGCCCAGGCGAGGGTGCCGATGACCGGACAGGCCGGCGACGAGAAGCCGGCGTGGCCGATGATGGCGGTGTTGGTCCCCGCCGCCGGCGGCTCGGCGAGCAGATCGTAGGAGTTCGCGCAGCGATTGGCCTCGTCGTAGACGAAGAAGGTGATCGCGGGCAGCTGCTCGATCGGCGCGCCGAGGTCCATCAGCTCGGCGGTATCGACATTGCGGCAGAACTCGCTCGACAGGACGCGACCGACGGGAAGGCGCAGGATGTCGAAGGCCTGACCGATGCGCGCCGACTCGTCGCGCCCCTCGTCGTTGAGCTGACGGGCGGTGGCGGTACCGCTCAGCGGAGTGGTCGGGCAGTCGGCATCGCACCGCTTCCACCAATCTGGATAAGTCGTCTCGGCGGCTGTCTTCAGGTCCGTATGGTCGCCGCAGACGTCGGCCGACGCATGCCGCCAGTGGATGACGTAGCCGCCGCCGCGCAGGACGTCGGGCAGCGTCGGCGTCAACGTCGCCGGCGCGCCCTCGGCGCCGCAGATGCCCGCCGCGGTGCAGGCGAAGACGGCGTAATGGTAGGTGTGATTGTCTTCGGGCACGTCCGGCAGCAACGCCAGCAACGGATGCGCGGCGTTGCTGGCGGCGCCGAGGAAGACCGTCTCTGCCGCGGCGTCGTCGGGCCCGTCAACCGCGGCGTTCAGGCGGCGCAGCACGCGCGCCTGCGTGAAGCCACCGAGCGGGTCGGGGTTGGTCCAGACCAGGCGCACCTCGCGGCTGTCGATGGCGACCAACAGGTCGCTCGGCGCCCCGAACGGCGTCGCCGTCGGCGTCGGCGTGAAGCTCGGCGTAATGCTCGGCGTCGCGCTCAGCGTCGGCGTGGCGGGCGCGGGCGGTGTCGCCGTCGCGCTCGCACTCGGTGACTCCGTCACCGGCAGTGTCGGACTGGCCGTCGCCGTCAGCGTCGCGGCGGCGGTCGCCGTCGGCAGCGCCGTCGGCGCGTCGGTGGGCGTCGCGGTCGGCGCCGCCGGACAGCCGTCGAGGGCGGCGCGCACGGCGGCGATCAGCTCCTCGACCGTCACCGCGCCGTCGCCGTTGCGGTCGAGACTCGCGCAGGTCGACGCCTGCTGCTGGCCGAGGGCGATACCGACGCCGGCGATCAACTCGTTGATCGCCACCATGCCGTCGCCGTCGCAGTCGCCGGCACACGCGTCGGCAGGGCTGGCCGGAGCGCGCTGCGCCGGGACCAGGAGGAGGACGGCGAGGACCAGGGTGCGGAGAAGCGCCATGCGGTGGGAGAAAGCACACATGGCCAAAGATGACCACATTCCCGGCCTCAGATGCGAGGCCCCCGGGGCCGTCCCGACCAGTGAAGGGGAGCGGGGATCACGCCAATGCCGCCATCACCTGCTCGGCGACGAACTCCACCTGCGCCAGATCGGTCGGATCGGGCAGGACGAGGATGAACAGCGTCACGCCGCGGCGCTGGTAGTCGAGCAGGCGCGGCACGACGATGTCCGGCGTGCCCTGCACCAGCTGATCATCGTAGGCGAAGGTGCCGCCGCGAAGGCGCGCCGCCTCGAGCTGGTCGCGCACGTCCTTTTCGCGCCGCGCCGTCACCAGCGGCACCATCAGCGACTGGTCGAGGGACGCGACATCGCGCCCCAGCGCCGCGCAGTGGGCGTGCAGCACGGCTCGCTTGTGCTCGTACTGGGGCAGCGGGATGGGGAAGTAGTTCCAGATGTCGGCGTGGCGGGCGACGGCGCGCAGCAGCAGTTTCTCGCCGCCGCCGCCGATGGTGATCGGCGGGTGCGGCGCCTGCAGCGGCCGCGGCAGGCAGCGCGCCGCGCGGATGCGGTGGTGCGCGCCGTCGAGCGTCGCTGGACCGCCCTGCCACAGCGCCTTGATGATCGCCACGCCCTCCTCCATGCGCGCGATACGCGTCGCCGGCGACGGGAAGTCGTAGCCGTAGCCGCGCGTCTCGGCCTCGTGCCAGCCGGCGCCGTAGCCGAACTCGAGGCGGCCGTCGGAGAGCACGTCGAGGGTTGCCGCCATCTTCGCCGTCAGGGCCGGGTTGCGATAGCCGTCGCAGAGCACCAGCGAGCCGAGGCGGATGCGCTCGGTCCAGCCGGCGAGGACGCCGAGCAGGCTCAGGCACTCGAGCACCTCGGGCTGTTCGGGGGACGGGTAGTCGTACAGGTGATCGTAGACCCACAGCGAATGGAAGCCGAGGCGCTCGGCGGCCTGGGCGGTGGCGCGCAGGGTCGCCGCCGGCACGTCGCCCTGCGGGAGGAAGAGGCCAAAGCGGATGGGGGCGGGCATGCTGAACGCCTACACCGCGGCCGGCGCCAGGGGTAGGGTCGGCTCCCGTCGCCCCCACTCGCCTGCTTCGGCGCCAGCGGCTAGGGTCCAGGGGCCATGGCGACGCCGCAGGAGATCCTCGCAGGCCTCAAAGAGGTCAAGTACCCGGGCTTCACGCGCGACATCGTGTCGTTCGGCATCGTCCGCGACATCGAGATCGCCAGCGCCGGAATCACGGTGACCCTGGCGATGAACACGACCAAGAGCGAGACCGTCGACGAGATCTCGCGCGCCGTGCGCGAGCGGGTGCGCGCCATGACCGGCGTCGGGGCCGTCGAGATCGTCATTCAGGAACCGGAGAAGCCGAAGCCGGCCGCGCCGGCGAAGACGCCCGGCATTCCCGGCATCCGCCACATCGTCGCCGTCGCCAGCGGCAAGGGCGGCGTCGGCAAGTCGACCGTCGCCGTCAACCTGGCGCTGGCCCTGCACGGCCTCGGCCAGCGCATCGGCCTGCTCGACGCCGACGTCTACGGGCCGAGCGTGCCGCTCATGCTCGGGCTCGACGAACGGCCGAGCAGCAGCGCCCAGGAGCGCATCGTGCCGCTCGATCGATACGGGTTGAAGGCAATCTCGCTCGGCCTGTTCATTCAGCCGGGGCAGCCGGTGATCTGGCGCGGGCCGATGATCACCAAGCTGCTGACGCAGTTCCTGCGCGAGGTGGAGTGGGGCGATCTCGACGTGCTGGTGCTGGATCTGCCGCCGGGAACCGGTGACGCACAGCTCACCATCACCCAGCAGGCGCCGCTCAGCGGCGGCGTCATTGTCACCACGCCGCAGGACGTGGCGCTGCTCGACGTGCAACGCGGCATCGCCATGTTCAATCAGGTCAACACGCCGGTACTCGGCGTGGTCGAGAACATGAGCTTCCACGTCTGCGGCGGCTGCGGCGAGCGGGCGGAGATTTTCGGCCACGGCGGCGGGCGGCGCATGGCGGCGGACCTGTCGATCCCGTTCCTCGGCGAGGTACCGCTGGTGCGCGGCATCCGCGAGAGCATGGATGCCGGCCGCCCGGTGGTCATCGCCGCACCCGACAGCCCCGAGGCGCAGGCCTTCGTCGCCATCGCCAAGGGCGTGCTGCGCGAGCTCGAGCAGCGCGCCGGCATCGCCCTGCCCACCGTCCACTGACGGACGGGCAGCGGCAGGGTCGCCGGCAGAGATCGTCGCCCCGGGATCGCCGGGCTGGGGGCCGGCGCTACTGGGAGAGGCGGACGATCAACTGTTTGGCCGGGCCGAGGTTGCCGCGCACGTCGCGGACGCGGACGGTGACCAACGTATCGCCGGGCCGGAAGGAGAGCGCCTGGGCGACGAAGCCGCAGAACTGGCGCGTGGCGGTCCGCGCGACGCAGCCGAAGGTGCCGTCGGTGCCGAGCACGCAAGCGCTGTTGTCGCCGCACTGGCGGCCGATGCGGTTTCCGGATCCGTCGATGAAGCGGCAGGCGAGATCGTTGATGCGCGCGAGGTTCTCCGGCGTGGCGGCGAAGCTGGGCGGGTTGATCGCCGGCACACCGCCGAGCAGCGGCGGCGCGTCGTCGCAGACGGTGGTACTGCCGTCGCCGAGCGGCTGCGTCACCTGCACCTGCAGGTCGGGGGCGTCGCCCTCGTTGAAGGTCGACAGCGCGACGGCGGCGCCGGAGGCACCTGGGCGCGCCTCGACGACGAGCGAGAAGGCGAAGCCGAAGGCGGGCCGATAGACCGGGATGTCGCCCTGCATGCCGGCCGGGTCGAGCAGCATGTCGTCGGCGCGCGTCAGGCCAAAGAAGAGGATCTGCGGGCCGCTCGCGTCGGGCGTCGCGCGCGGCGTCGGCGTGATGGTGCGCGTGCGGGTGACGGTGGGCGACGGCGCGGTGGTGCCGGTGGCCGTCGCCGTGCGCGTGCGCGTCGCGCTGCGCGTCGGCGTGCCGGCGCTGGTCGGCGTGCGGGTGTTGGTCGCCGTGAGGGCGCGGGTCGCCGTGCGCGTGGCGGTGGCCGTCGGCGCGGTCGGCGTGCGGGTGCGGGAGGCGGTGACCGTCGGCGTGCCGGAGGCGGTGGCGGTGACCGTCGGTCCGCGCGCGGTGCGCGTCGGCGTACCGGTGCGCGTGCCGGTGGCGGTGGGTGGCGGCGTCTGCGTCGCGGTACCGGTGCGGCTCGGCGTCGGCGTGTTCGAGCGCGTCGCGGTGGCGGTCGGCGGCGGCGGCGGGGTGTCGGTGCGGGTGGGCGTCGCGCTGCGCGTGACCGTGCGCGTCGGCGTCACCGTCGGCGTGTTGCTGGCGGTGCGCGTGGTGCTGGCAGTCGGCGTCGGCGTGGTGGTCGCGGTCGCGGTGCGGGTCGGCGTCGGCGGCAGCGGCGTGAAGGTGCCCGGCGGCGGGCCGCTGCCGATCTGCAGCACCATCGCCCGCACCGGGCCGAGCAGGCCCGACTGGTCGCGGATCTGCACGGCGATGCGGGTCTCGCCGGTCGGGAAGGCCATCGACGATGTCACCGGCAGGCAGAACTGGGCGCGGCTGCCGGCGGCGACGAAGTTGAGCTGGCCGAAGGCGTCCTGGGTGCAGGTCGCGTTGCGGCGGGTCGTGACGTCGAAGCGGCAGGCGAGGTCGTTGATCGAGTCGGCGACGCTCTGCGTGGCGGCGAAGTCGAGGCCGGCGACGCCGGGCACGCCGAACTCGTCGCAGACGGCGCGGCTGCCGTCGCCGACGCCGCGATCGAGGAGGATCTGGAAGTCCGGCCGGCGCGTCGGATCGCCGGCCAGACTGTCGAAGGTCGTCACGCCGATGGCGGCGCCGGACGGCGGCGGAGCCGCCTCGACGACCAGCAGGAAGCCGAAGCCGGCGCTGCGGTAGTACACCGGGACGCCGTCTGGCAGCGTCCCGAGCGGCGGCGCGGGCTGGCCGTCGGGGCTGGCGAGACCGATGAAGCTGACGCGCGGGCCGAGGCCGAAAGCGACGAGATCGGCAGCGCCGCGCCCGCCGTCGCGGTTCACATCGGCGGCGGCGCAGGTGGCGGCCGTGGCGGCGAAGAGCGCGCCGGCGACCGCGGCACGGTCGGCCTCGGTCACCGCCCCGTCGCAGTTCGCGTCGCGAAACGACTGCCCCGCCGCGGCGGTCGCCAGCAGCAGGCTGGCCAGGAGGAAGCGCCGGATCATCACCAGAGAAGATGCACGGCGCGAGCGGTTTATGGAACGCGGCGGCGGAGCGCGGGCCTGGGGGCCCTGCGTCGGGCGGGGCGCGGGAGCGTCCGGCCGCGCGTCAGCGCCGCCACGTTCGACCCGATTGGGGCCCCTGCCGCACGGGACAGGCGGGTCCGCAGACCCGCCTACGAAGCCGCCAGGGCCAGGCCGTCAGTCGGCCAGATCCGCATCGACCGTGATGTCGATCTCGTCGGTCCCCTCGCCGCCATCGGGCGCCGCCACCGTCACCACGGCGATGTAATCGCCTGGCTTGTCATAGGTGTGGCTCGGCTTGGCGTCGTTACCGCCCTTGCTGCCATCGCCGAAATCCCAACTGAAGGTCACCGGCTCGCCGGTGCAGTCGGTGTCAGTGACGAAGTTGACGGTCAGCGGCGGGGCGCCGAAGTCAGGCTCGGCATCGACCATGACGAAGCAGTCGACGTCGGCGTCGGCTGCGGCCGCTGGCGCCGTGACGGCCGGCGCGGCGGCCGGCGCCGCGGCCGCCGGCGCGGCGGCCGGCGCCGCGGCCGCCGCCGTGGGCGGCGGCGGCGGCGGCGGGGCGTCGCTGTTGCAACCACCGCAGCCCGCGAAGGCCGCGGCGAAGAGGGTCGCGGCGAGCGCCAGGGCCGGGCGCGGAACGGGCATGGGAAAACGAATGCTCATAGGCGTCGCCTCGGGGCAGTCGGCGTCGGGGCCGCCGTGGGTTTCGCTTGCGGAGTGGGATTGGGCTTGTACTGGAGGATGAAACGGCTGACCGGTCCGGGGTTGCCGTCGGTGTCGAGCAGCCGCACGCTGACCCGGGTGTCACCCCTAGGGAAGGCCCAGGTGCGCGCCACGACCATGCAGAACTGGACCTTGCTGTCCTTGCCGCCGAGGAACTCGAAGTCGCCGTACTGGTTGATCGTGCAGGAGGCGTTGGACTCGATGAACGTCTCGAAGCGGCAGGCGAAGTCGTTCAGCGCCGCGCTCACCTTGGCCGTCTCCGCGAAGCTCGGCGGATCGAGAGCCGGGATGCCGCCGAGGTTTGGCTTGCGCGCGTCACACACCGCCGGATTGCCGTCGCCGAGCGGGCGCGAGACCTGGATCTGCAGGTCTGGGTGCAACGTCGGATCGTCTTCTTTATAGCGGTAGATGCTGCGCCCGACCTCGACGTTGTTGATGCCGGGCTTGCCCTCGATGACGATCATGAACCCGGAGCCGACCGGGTGGTGGTAGATGGGAATGCCCTGCGCGTTCTTGCCCACCGACGCGACGCGCTTGCCGTCGGCGCGCGCGATGCCGGCGTAGCTGACCACCGGGCCGACGTCCTTGCCAGCGCGCTTGGCGGCCGCCGCGGCCTTCTCGTCGCCGACGGGGCGCGTCGCGAGGGCGCCGCCGGCCGGCGGCGTCGGCGTACCGGAGACCGTCGGCATCGCCTGCTGCCCTGGCGCCGGCGTCGCGGCGCCGGCCGGCGCGACGGTGCGGACGGTCGGGGCCGCCGCGGCGATGGCCTCGGGCTCGTCCGGTCGCGCCAGCGAACATCCCGCAGCGCCCATCCCCGCGGCGCCAATGAACAGCGCACCCGCCAGCGCTACAGACTTACTCATCTCCATCCTCCGCATGTGACCGTCCGCGATGCGGACGAATAATCGAGGGGTTGTATCGGCGGGTATGGGGGGAGTCAAGGTTGCCGTGGCGCAGCGGCTCCGGTATCTGACGGAGTCCATGACACACACTGGTCGGATCCTGATGGGAGCGCTGGCGCTGGCTGCGGTGGCTGGATGCGCCTCGCGCACCCCATCCGGCGAGCTGCGCGGCGAACAATCGGTGCTGCCCGAGAGTCTCCCCGGCCTGAGCATCCCGCTCGACGTGCAGGAGTTCGACGTCGCCGTCGGCGACGACGGCTACCGCGGCGTGTTCATCAAGCTGTCGCGCCTGCCTACCGGCGTGACGCACAGCGCGCAGAGCGATCCGACGCGCATCGTCATCACCATCGCCGGAGCCACCGGCAGCGAGGCGCCCCCCGAGACCTTCGCGGCCAACGACGAGGTGGTTTCCAAGTTCATGGTGGCGCGCCGCCTCGGCTACGTGCAGGTCGTGCTCGACCTTTCCACCGAGGGGGTGCCGGAGTACGAGGTGCTGCCGATGGCCGACTGGGTCCTGGTGCGCATCAAGCCGGGCAACACCAAACGCCCGTGGGCGCATCGCGCCAGTTGATGCCGCGCCGCGCCGTGACTACCCTGCCGCTATGATTTCGCCTCGCCGCCTCCTCGTCGCTGTCTGCGTCCTCGCCCTCGCCCTCGCCGGTCCGGGCGACGCCGCGGCGCAGATCGACGCCGACCAGGTCAAGCAGCGCTACGACAAGCAGACCAAGGGTGGCGACGTCGAGGATTGGGCGCGCAAGATGGACAGCGACGACCCGCTCGAGCGCCTCGCGGGCGTGCGCTCGCTCGGCGAGTCGAGCGACCCGGCTGCCGTCCCCTACTTGGTGCAGGCGCTCGGCGATGCCGACCTGCGCGTCAAGGCCAAGGCTATCGACGCCTGCGGCTCGGCGCGCGCCGGCGACGCGACACCGGTGCTGGTACAGATGCTGGTCCTGCGCGGCACCGAACCCGAGGTCGAACGGCGCATCCTCGCCGCCCTCGGCAAGATCGGCGACTCACGCGCCGCCGCTCCGGTCAAGGAGTACCTGGGCCGCGACCTCGACAAGGCGACGCGCGGCACCGCGCTCTTCGCCCTCGGCGACATCGCCGACCCAGAATCGCTCGTCTTTCTCGAAACCTTTGAGCGCACCGAGCCTGATCCCACGCTCAAGCGCATCGCCCGCGAGGCGCGCGCCAAGGTGCTGTACCAGCAGACGGTGCGGAAGACCGAGGCGCCGCAACCCCTCGACACCTTCCTGCGCCCGGAGCCCGGCGCGCCTCCGAAGTGACACGCCAGGCGCGTCCACCCGCACGGCCTCGTGGTGGAATCGGCAGACACGGCAGACTCAAAATCTGCTATCCGAAAGGGTGTGGGAGTTCGAGTCTCCCCGAGGCCATTCAAAGCGAAACCAGCGGCGGGACGGCCCGTGGAGGAATGTGTTCATGTCCGAGGATGATCTGAAAGCCGAACTCGAACGACTGAAGAACGAGAACGAATCGCTCAAGGCGCAGTCCAAGGCCAAGCCCGGGCAGTTCTCGCTGAAGGTGAGCGAGAAGGGCGGCGTCAGCGTGTACGGCCTCGGCCGCTTCCCGGTCACGCTGTATCAGGAGCAGTGGACCAAGTTGCTCGAGCGCGCCGACGAGGTGCGCGATTTCATCAAGGCGCATGAAGGGCAGTTGAAGAAAAAGGACGCCTGACCGTGGCCTAGAACGCACCGGATGCTTCCCCGGCTGCGCGCTTTCTGCTGAATAGGGGGGGCCTCCCCGCTGGGGATCCGGCTATCCTCCATGCGACACTCCCTTCTGTCCCCGCGCGCGTCGGCGCTCGGCGTGCTCGTCTGCGCGGTGCTGGCCGGCGCGGGGCGCGCGCAGGAGACAATCCTCGACCCGGCGCCCGCCGCGCCGACCGCGGCTGCCAGTGAGGCCGCCGTCGGCGCGGCCGACCCGTCGCCGCCGGCCGCGCCGGTCGCCACCGCGACGCCGCGGCCGCCGACGCGGACCCTGACCGAGACCGGCACGCCGAGCCAGACGCCGACCGCGACACCGACGCTGGCGCTCCCCGACGATCCGGTCGGCGTCGCCATCTACGGCGTCGTCGTCGCCGGCCGCCATCCGTGGCTGCCGGCCCCCTTTCCCGCGCAGGCGCCGGCCCTGCGGCGCCTCTACGAGCCTCGCCAGATAGCGCCGCTGTGGACGCAGGGCGGCAAGCCCAGCGCGGCGGCCGGCGCCCTCATCGACGCCATGGCCGGCGCCGGCGCCGGCGGCCTGGTCGCCGCCGACTACGCGCCGGCGATGCTGCGCGACGCGGCGGCGCGATTGGGCGCGGATCCGTCGCCGACGAGCGAGGAGATCGGGCTGTTCGACGCGGCGCTGTCAGTGGCGGCGCTGCGCTTCACCTCCGACCTGTCGGTCGGCCGCGTCGCCCCGCGCCGCGTCGGGCTTTTCTACGATGTGCCGCCCAAGCACGGTGACCCGGCCGCCATCGTCGCCGAGCTGGCCAGCAGCGACGACCCCGCCGCGCGGCTGGTGCAGCTCGACCCACCGTTCCCGCAGTTCGCGCACCTGCGCGACGCGCTGGCGCGTTACCGCGCCCTGGCTGGACAACCCACGCAGACCAGCGTCCCGCTGATGCCGAAGCTGACCCCGGGCGACCGCGACGCCGGCGTGCCGGCGCTGCGCGCCCACCTCGCGGCGCTCGGCGACCTGCCGCCCGACGCGGCGGCGCCCGCCGCCGGGGACGAGCAGCGCTACGACACCGCGCTCGTCGACGCCGTGCGCCGCTTCCAGACCCGCCACGGGCTCGGCCGCGACGGCGTCATCGGCCCGGGCACCCTCGCCGCCCTGCGCGTGCCGCCGGCCGTACGCGCGGCGCAGATCGAGCTGGCAATGGAGCGCCTGCGTTGGCTACCGGATGCGTGGCCGCAGCGCTTCATCTTCGTCAACCTGCCCGAGTTCCGCCTGCGTGCGTACAGCGACGGCGACCCGACGCCGTCACTGCAGATGAATGTCGTCGTCGGCCAGGCCGTCAGCACGGAGTCGCACAAGACGCCGGTGCTGCAGGCGGACATGCAGTATCTCGTCTTCCGCCCCTATTGGATGGTGCCGTCCAGCATCGCCAGGCGCGAGCTGTGGCCGAAGATCCAGCGCGACCCCGGCTACCTGGCGCGCAACAACATGGAAGTGCGCAACGGCCGCATCCGCCAGCGCCCCGGCCGCGGCAACTCGCTCGGGCAGGTGAAGTTCATCTTCCCGAACCCGCACCATGTGTACCTGCACGATACGCCGTCGAAAGGCCTGTTCGTGCGGCCGCGGCGCGACTACAGCCACGGCTGCGTGCGCGTCGCCGATCCGCCGGCGTTGGCCGAGTGGGTCCTCACCGACACCCCCGGCTGGGACCGCGCCCGCATAGAACGCGCCATGCGCAGCGAACCGAACGACCGACACGTCCCCCTCGCCACGCCGCTGCCCGTCTATCTCTTCTACACCACGGTCGTCGTCGAAGCGGATGGCGCCATCCACTTTTTCGATGACATCTACGGCCACGATGCTACGCTGCAACGCGAGTTGGCGAAGGGAGCCAGGACCTGATGCGGTGGATGGCGGAGGCGGCCCGAATGGGCACGCGCAAGCGGCTGTGGCTGGCGGTGTTGCTCGCCTGCCTGCTCCCCTCGTGCGCGCGCGCGCCCTCCCGCCTGCCGGCGCCGCCGCCGCAGGTCGTCCAGCATGCACCGCTGCCGCGCCGCGAGGTCCTCGACCTGGCGCTGCAAGCCTACCAATGCGCGCTGGCGCGCGGCGACATCCGCCGCCCGCTGCTGACCATCATCGACTACTCGCTGCCGTCGAGCGAGAAGCGCCTGTGGGTCCTCGACCCGCGCCGCAAGCGCGTCCTCTTCCACGAACTGGTCGCGCACGGCGTCAACAGCGGCGACACCTGGGCGGTGGCCTTTTCCAACCGCGTCAACTCGCGCCAGACCAGCCTCGGCCTCTTCCGCACCGACGAGCTCTACGTCGGGCGCCACGGCACCTCGCTGCGCCTCTCCGGCCTCGAGCCGGGGATCAACGACAACGCCCGCCGACGCGCCATCGTCATGCACGGCGCCGACTACGTCAGCGACTGGCACGCCCACACCATGGGCCGGCTCGGACGCAGTTGGGGCTGCCCGGCGCTGCCGCGCCAGGTCAACGATCGCGTCGTCGCCCGCATCCAGGGCGGCAGCGCGGTGTTTGCCTACTACCCCGACCGCGCCTGGCTGCAACAGTCGCAGTTCCTCAACTGCGACGCGCGCTACGTACAGCGCTAGTGTCGTGAATCCGAAATCCCCGCCACATCTCGCTGGCTCTCGACCCCCCTGGCGGCGTTGCGCCGCCTTGGAATATGGCCCGATATTCCTGCGGCGGCGCGCCCAGCCAGGCGCGCCGATGGCTCACCGACCTGTCGCGGGGATTTCGGATCCACGACACTAGCCGGCGGTCACGCCTCGACCGGCGCGACGGTGCCGGCGGCGATGTCGAAGACGCCGCCGGCGATCGCCAGCTTGCCCTCTCCGACCAGGCGGCTGAGCACCGGCGACGCCTCGCGCAGTTTGCGCATCTGGTAGCGCACGTTGGCCACCGTCGCCTGCGCGAGATCCATCTTCTGGCGATCGATCGCGGGGACGATGTACTGGAACAACGTGCTGATCTGCCCCGGCACCTCCGCGCCGGCGAGCGCCGCCTTGACCGCGCCGCAGCCGCTGTGACCGAGCACGGTGATCGTCTTGCAGCCGAGGACCAGCGAGCCGAACTCGAGGCTGGCGATCTCCACCGGCGTCGCGATGTTGCCGGCGACGCGCACGACGAAGATGTCGCCGAAGCCCTGGTCATAGGCGATCTCGATGGGCACGCGCGAGTCGGCGCAGCCGAGGAAGGCAGAGAACGGCTTCTGCTGCGGCGCCACCTCCTTCAGTCGCGCCAGCGTGCGCTCCGGGCCGACCGCGGCGCCGGAACTGAAGCGCGCGTTCCCGGCAGCGAGGCGGGCAAACGCCTCGGCGGGCGTCGCCGGCAACGCCGTCTCGCCGGCGTCGGCCGCCGCCAATGCCGGCAGGCCGAGCGCGCCCGCAGCGACGGCGCCGGCGCCGAGCAGCGCGCCACAGCGGAACAGGTCGCGACGTGAGAATACACTCTGAGCGGAGGGGGCGGTCGACATGGGAAGCTCCTTCATCTGGGTTCCGACTGTTATAGGCGACGCCGTATCTATCAGGAAATAGATAATCTGGCTCGATCGATGCGCTTTTTTCGCTCTCGAGATGGCGCGCACACGTCTCAGACCGAGGGCGGCGCGCGCAGCGTCAGCAGGGCGATCTCTGGAGGAATGCCGACCCGCATCGGGTAGCCGTAAAAACCGACGCAGCGAGTGACGAACAACCGCATGGCGCCGCGCGTGAAGACCCCCTGATCGGGATAGCCGACGAGGCCGACGACAGTGAGGGCGGTGTCGCGCCCGAGCTGCAGGCCGACGTGGCCGCCATGGGTGTGGCCGGAGAGGACCAGGTCGGCGCAGCCATCCGGCAGCAGGGCGAACTGGCTCGGGTCGTGGTCGAGCAGCAGGCGCGGCGCCGTGCCGCGCGCCGGCCAGCGGTTGATGCGACGCGCCGCGACGGCGGCGCGGTTGGCGCGGTCGAAGCAGAAATCGAGGCCGCCGATCTCCAGCGGCTGGCCGGCGACGTCGAGCACCGCCAGCTCGTCGCGCAGGACGCGAACGCCGGCGGCGCGCAGTTTGCCGACCAGTCGTTCGGGGTCGTCGAAATCGTGATTGCCGAGACAGGCCCACTGGCCGTAGCGGGGCGCCAGGCGCGCCAGCGCCTCGTAGAGGGGCGCGTCAAAGTCGCCGCGGCGGTGCGTCAGGAAGTCGCCGGTGTGGAGGATCAGGTCGGGGCGCGCCGCGGCGGTGAGGGCGGCGACGTCGAGCAGGCGGGTGCGGTCCATGGCCCCGCCGACGTGGATGTCCGAGAGGTGCGCGACCCGCAGGCCGTCGAGCCGGCGCGGCCATCCGGGCAGCTCGAGCTCGCGCTCCTCGACGCGAAAGTCGTACGAGAGCGGCACGCCGGAGAGCGACACGGCAAAGGGCGCCGCCGCGCCGACCACGGAGAACTGCTGCAGGAACTGCCGCCGACCGAGATCGACGCCGGCCTCCGTCGCCGCCGCGCTGGCGCGGTTTCTCCACCAGCGCGCCAGCGGCCGGACCGCCTGGCGCAGCAGGCCGCGGCCGCCGTAGAGCAGCGCCGCGAGGGCGTGCGCGCTGAACCACACCGGGCCGACCCAGTCCAACCCGACCGCCTGCAGCCCCGGCACCCCGCCGCCGCCGCGGGCGGTGAGGAGCTGCGCCACCATCAGCGCGTCGCACACCGCCGCCGCGCCGCCGGCGACCGACGCCACCGCGCGGCGCCCGGCGAGTGGTGCGGTGAGGCGGCGGAAGAGGCGCAGCCGAGCGTAGGCGAACGGCGCGTAGGCGATCGGCACGGCGACGACGATGAACCAGGCGCGGCGGCTGCCGACGACGGAGAGGCCGACGGCGATGGCGACGAGCGCGGCGCCGAGGGCGATCAGCCAACGGCGCTGCCAGAGAAGGACGGTGGGCATGGCGGGCTGCCTCAAGCACTACACCTCCACCCCCGGGAGGGCGAGGCCGTGGCGGGTCAGGACCCGGGCGGCACGCGGATCAGCTTGCGGCCGAAATTGGCGCCGGCGAACAGGCCGATGAAGGCCGACGGCAGGTGCTCGAAGCCGTCCTCGATGTCCTCGCGGTACCGCAGCTCGCCGGCCAGCACGGCAGCGCTGAGATCGGCCCAGGCGTGCGGGAACTCCTTGGCGTAGTCGAAGGCGACGAAGCCGCGCATGGTCAGACGCTGACCGATGAAGGCGATGGTGTTGGTGATGCCGACGCGCGCGCCGGGCGGGACGTTGTAGTCGGCGATCTGGCCCGACACGACGATGCGACCAAACGGGCGCATGATGGGCAACACGCGATCGATCATGGCGTTGCCGACGTTGTCGAAGAGGATGTCGACGCCGTCCTTGCAGAGTGCGGCGATCGCCAGCCCGAGGTCCGGCGCCGCCCTGTGGTCGACCACCGCGTCGAAACCCAGCTCGCCCAACCAGGTGCACTTCTTGCCACCGCCGGCGACGCCGACGACGCGGCAGCCGGCGCGGCGGGCGAGCTGGCCGGCGGTGGCGCCGACCGGCCCGGCGGCCGAGGTCACCAGCACCGTCTCGCCGGCCTGGGGTCGGCCGATCTCGAGCATGCCGAAGTACGCCGTCAGGCCGGGGATGCCGAGGATGCCGATCCACAGCGAGCGCGGCAGGCGGTCGTCGGGAATGCGGCGCACGCCGCGGCCGTTCGACAGTGCGTGCTCCTGCCAGCCGAAGCCAGCGACGACGTGATCGCCGACGGCGAACTTCGGGTGGCGCGAGACCAGCACCTCGCCGACCGTGGCCGCCTCGATGACCTCGCCGATGCCGAGCGGCGGCGCGTAGGTGACGACGCCCGAGAGGCGTCCGCGCATACCGGGATCGACGGAGATGTACTCGTTGCGCACGAGAATCTCGCCCTCGCCCGGCGCCGGCAGCTCGACGCGTTCGAGGCGGAAGTGCTCCGGGCGCGGCAGGTCGGCGACGGGCGCGGCGAGCACGTAGCGGCGGGTCAACATGCGGATGCTCCTGCAAGCGCGCGGCGACCGCGGCGCCGGATCAGATGCGGCGCCGCGGTCGCCGCGCCCTCGACGCGCCCCATCACAACTGCGTCGGGTCGGTGGGCAGGCCCATCAGGACGCGGCCGGTGAGTTCCCAGGTGGCGGGGGAGACCATGAGGTGCTGGGTGCCGACGTGCGCGTCGCGGAAGCGGCGTTGTAGCGGGCTGCGGGCGAAGACGGCGGAGCCGCCGCCGAGGTCGTACATGACGCGCGCCACGTCGGCGGCGGTGCGCGTCGCGTGCGTCGCGGCCAGACGCAGGCCGGCGCGCGTCGCCACGTCGAGCGGGTCGCCGGCGCACGCCGCCGCCCAGGCCGACTCGACGGTCTCGTAGAACAGCGCCCGCGCCGCCCGCAGGGCCGCCGCGGCCTGCGCCAATTCGCTCTGCGCGACGGCGCGCTCGGCAAGCACCTTGCGGCTGCCCTGCGGCTGCTTGCCGCCAGCCAGCTCGACCAGATCCGTCACCGCGGCGCCGGCGTTGCCGAGCATCACCGCCGCGATGCCGAGGGCGAGCAGGCCGAAGACCGGGAAGCGGTACAGGGCGCCCGCTTCGCGCGGCGCATCGACCATCAACGACACCGCGTGCGCCAGCGGCACGCGCAGCCCCTCGACCGCCATGTCGCCGCTGCCGGTGCCGCACAGACCGGACACGTGCCAGGTGTCGATCAGCGTCGCGCGCTCGGCCGGAAAGAGCAGCAGGCGCGCGTCGGGTGCGCCATTCGGCAGGCAGCGCGGCGTGCCGTCGTCGAGGATGACGCTGCCGCCCATCAGCCAATGGCAGTTGGCGCTGCCGCTCGCCCACTGCCAGCGGCCGCTCAGGCGGTACTGGTCGCCGTCGACGACGGCGCGACCGAGCGGCGCGAAGACGCCGCCGGTGATGGTCCCCGGCGCGCCATAGATCTCGCGCGCGACGTCCGCTGGCAGGTAGGCGGCGACGACCGCGGTGGTGGCGCCGATCATCACGCACCAGCCGACCGACGCGTCCGCCGCGCCCACCGTCTCCAGCGTCGCCAACATCGGCGCCGGCGCGAGCTCAAGGCCGCCGAGACTGCGCGGCACGAGCATGCGGAACAGGCCGGCGGCGGCGAGCTGCGCGGCGAGATCGGCCGGCAGACGGCGGCCGCGCTCGATGGCCTCGGCGCGGGCGCGGATGTCGGGCGCCAGCGCGGCGGCGGACGCGAGGGGTGCGGCGGTCATGCGGGCAGCTTCCAGAGCGAGGCGAGGTTGTTTTTCTGCATGTCGGAGGAGCCGCCGACGATCGGCATGCCGAGCAGATCGCGCACGTTGCGGTCCATGTCATACGCGTCGCTGAGCGCATAGGCCCCCATCACCTGCTGGCAGGCGAGCGCGATCTCGACGCCGGTGTCGGCGATGAACAGCTTGGCCATGGAGGTCTCGATCGCGCACGGCCGCCCGGCATGCGCCAGCCGCGCCGCGTGCGTCAGCATCAGTCGACAGGCCTCGAGGCGCGTGCGCGCCGTCACCAGCTTGTGGCGGATCGCCTGGTGGGCGCAGATCGGCTTGCCGAACTGGACGCGCTCCTGGGCGTAGGTCCAGGCCTCCTCGACCGTCGCCTGGGCGATGCCGAAGGTCACCGCCGCGACCTCGAGCTTCTCGACGTCGAGGGCGCGGCCGGCGAGCATGCCCCAGCCGCGCCCCCATTGCGCGCGGCCGCCGACGATGGCCTCGAGCGGCAGTCGCACCTCGTCGAAGGTGACGTCGCACGAGGCCGTATAGCGCAGGTTGGAGTGCTCGATCGGCGTCACCGTCACGCCGGCGGCGCGCGCCGGGACGAGCAGAAAGCTGAGCGCCTGGCGCTTCGGCAGGTCGGGGTCGGAGTTCACCAGGCAGTAGATGTAATCGGCCCAATCGGCGCCGGTGCACCAGCGCTTGCTGCCGGTCAGGATGACGCTGTCCCCCTCGATGCGCGCCCGCGTGCGCACGCTGGCGAGGTCGCCGCCGACGTCGGGTTCGGACAGCCCGTAGGCGAACAGTAACTCCCCGCGCGCCAGGCGCGGCAGCAGCGCCGCCCGCTGCTCCGCGCTGCCGTTCTCGGCGATGTTCATGCCGCCGTAGAACGCGCAGTGAATGTACGGCCCGGCGAGAAAGCCGCCGGCGCGGGCGAGTTCCTCGATGACGGCGACGGCGGCGACGATGTCCTGCCCGTGCCCGCCGTACTCCTCCGGCACCGTCAGGCCGCAGACGCCGAGGGCGGCGAGCTCGCCGAACAGCTCGCGCGGCCACGTGTGGGCGCGGTCCCAGGCACGCCGCTGCTGGCGCGAGATCTTCTCGGCCACGAAACGGCGCAGCTGCTGGCGCAGCGCGACGACGTGCTCGGGCTCGTCGAGGGTGGGATCGGGCGACGTCATATCCGTGGAGGAAGGTTCGATCCGGCGTGGTCAGTCGCCGCTGAACTCCGGCTTGCGCTTCTCCGCGAAGGCCGCCACCGCCTCGCGGCGGTCGGTCGTCGCGTTGGCGATGCACTCGTAGGCCACCGCGGCGTCGCCGAGCTGCGCCGCCAGCACCCGCAGCGGGATGTTGGCGGTGGTTTTGGTCCAGCGCACCGCCCAGCGCGGGTTGGCGAGGATCTTCGCCGCCACCGCCGCGACGCGCGCGTCGAGCTCCGCCGCCGGCACGACATGGTTGACCAGGCCGAGCTCACCGGCGCGCGCGGCGGACAGCAGCTCGCCGGTCATCAACAGCTCCTTGGCGCGCGCGAAGCCGATCAACTGCGGCCAGATGACGGCGCCGCCGTCGCCGGCCACCAGCCCGACCTTGACGTGCGGATCGCCGATCACCGCCGTGTCGGCGGCGATGACGACATCGCACAGCAACGCGATCGTCGCCCCCAGCCCGGCGGCGGCGCCGTTCAGGCGGCAGAGAATCGGCTTCTCGAGATCGAGCAGGCTCGAGACGATGCGCTTGGCCTCCGGCGCGATGGCGCGGAAGGTGCGCGGATCGTCGACGTGCTGCTGGAACCACGCCACGTCGCCGCCGGCGCAGAAGGCACGCCCCTGTCCGGTGAGCACGATCAGGTCGCTGTCCGGATCGTCCTGGGCGTCGAGAAACACCCGCGCCAGCTCGCGATGCATCGCCGCATCCACTGCGTTCACCGGCGGCGCATCCAACGTGATCGTCAGGATGCGCCGGTCGCGCGTCAGCCGCAGCCGCGTATAGCCCTCCACCTCACCCCTCCCCTGACATGCACACGGAGACACGGCGCAACGCAGACCGATTCGCCCCGCTCCGTTTCTCCGTTGCTCCGTGTGAGTTCTTGGTCCTCACGGCTGGCCGCCGTCGAGGCGCAGGATGGCGCCGGTCATGAAGCTCGAGGCATCGGAGGCGAGGTAGAGCGCGGTGCCGACGATCTCGTCGGGGCGGCCGACGCGACCGAGGGCGGCGTTGCGGGAGACGTGCGCGCGCATCTCGGGCGTCCAGGCCTTGGCGATGTCGGTCTCGAACGGGCCGGCCTGGATGGCATTGACGCGCACCGTCGGACCGAAGGCCTGCGCACAGGCGATGGTGAGCGCGTTGAGGCCGGCCTTGGCGACGGCGTAGGGCGTTTCGAGCGGCGTCGGGCGGCTGGCGGCGATGCTGCTGATGTTGATGATCGACCCGCCGCGCCCGGCGGCCATGCGCGTGCCGACCAACGCGCTCAAGCGGAACGGGCCCTTCAGGTTGACGGCGAGCACCTTGTCCCACAGCGCCTCACTGACCGCGGCGAGCGACGGATACAACGGCGACATGCCGGCGTTGTTGACGAGGATGTCGAGGGCCGCGAACTCGCCGTAGGTCCGCTCCACCAGCGCCTCGACCTGGCTCCACTCGCCGACGTGGCAGCCGACGGCCAGGGCCCGCCGGCCGAGCGCCCGCACCTCGCGCGCCATCTCGGCACAGCTCTCCAGCTTGCGACTGGCGATGACGACGTCGGCCCCCGCCCGCGCGAACGCCAGCACCATCTCCCGGCCCAGCCCCCGGCTGCCGCCGGTGACCAGCGCCACTTTGCCGGCCAGGCTCGCCGCGCCGGGCGCGCGCTGGCCGGGATCAGGGGGCCCCACCGGCATAGAATCGGTCACGCCGCCCGCGCCATCGCCGCGCGCGCGACGGCCACCGCCGCCCGCGTCACGGCGCGGTAGTCGCTCAGCGCCAGCCGCCGCGTGCGGCGCCAGTACCACCAGGTCGAGTAGGGCCAGTTGTTGGTGATGCGCCCCTCGGCGTCCTTGTACCAACTCGCCCCCGCCGCTGCCCACGCGGTGCCGCGCAGCGTCGCCTGGATCTCGGTGTTGAACGCCTCCAGGACCTCCGGCCGCAGGTCGAGCCAGGCGAGGTCCTCGTCGTCCAGCATGCGCAGGGCGCTCATGATGTAGGCGATCTGACACTCGAGCATGAAGATGATCGAGTTGTGGCCGAGGTTGGTGTTGGGCCCGTAGAGCATGAAGAAATTCGGGTAGCCGGGCACCGTCAGCCCGTAGAAGGCGCGCGCGCCCTGCGCCCAGTCGTCGGCGAGCAGGCGGCCGTCGAGACCTTCGATGTGCATCGGCGCCAGGAAGGGGTTGGTCTGAAAGCCGGTGGCGAGGATGAGCGCGTCGAGGGGGCGCTCGCGGCCGTCGACGGTGCGCACGCCGGTCTCGGTGACGCGGTCGATCGCCTGGCTGACCACCGCGACGCCGGGCCGGGCGAGGGACTGGTAGAAGTCGTCGGAGATGAGAATGCGCTTGCCGCCGATCGGATAGTCCGGCGTCAGCGTCGCGCGCAGCGCCGGATCCTTGACGGTCTCCTCCAGGTACTCGGTGGCGCCCTTCTGGAACAGTCGCACCGCCCAGGGGCGGCGGCGCATCACCGGATAGAGGAACGCCTCGGCGCGCAGCCAGATCTTCAGGCGGTAGAGGCGCGCCAGGCCCGGCACCCAGCGGTAGAGCCGCTGCTCCCAGGCCGGGTAGGCGCGGTCGAAGCGCGGCACCATCCAGTTGGCGCTGCGTTGGAAGATGCTGAGCTGCGCCGTCTGCGGCGCGATCTGCGGGATGAACTGGATGGCGCTGGCGGCATTGCCGATGACGCCGACCCGTTTGCCGGTCAGGTCGCAGGCGTGGTTCCAGCGCGCCGAGTGGAAGCGCTCGCCGCGGAACGAGGCGAGGCCGGGGATCGCCGGCGTGAACGGGCGGTGCAACTGGCCAACGCCGCTCACCAACACCTCGGCGACGACGTCCTCGCCGGTCGTCGTGCGCACCGTCCAGGTCCCCGACGCCGCGTCGAAGCGCGCGCCGCTGACCCCGGTATTGAAGCGAATGTGCGCCAGCAGGCCGTGTTTGCATGCGCAGGCGTCCAGGTACGCGCGGATCTCGGCGTGCCCCGACCACTTGCGCGTCCAGTCGGTCTTCGGCTCGAACGACAGGCAGTACAGCATCGACGGCACGTCGCAGGCGGCGCCGGGATACGAGTTGTCGCGCCACGTGCCGCCGAGGTCGGCGGCCTGCTCGAGGATGACGAAGTCGTGCCGCCCGGCCCGCTTCAGGCGGATCGCCAGCGCCAGGCCGCCGAAGCCAGCGCCGATGATCGCGATCCGTCGCGTCGTCGCACTCGCCATCGCATCGCTCCTCAGCCGCCCGCGGCGGCCTTGACGAAGGTCACGGTGTCGCCCGCGCCCACCGTCGTGCCCATGCCGCGGCGATAGTTGACCAGCACCCCGTTCACCGCCACCGCCGCCAGGCGCGTCAGGGTCTCGAACTGCACCGCCCCGTCGGGAAAGCGCTCGCGCGTCAGCCGCACCACGTCGGCGACGGTGCGCGCCCCGTCGACCTGGAAGCGGCGGACGCCGCCCAGGGCCTTGGCCATGTCGTAGGTGAGCTCGACGGTGATCATGTCGGGTGCGCGCGGAAAATGACCACAGATCGCGGCGGATGAACAGAGCCGCGATCGCCTGGGGCGGCGCGGTGCGGCGTGACCCCGCTCGCCGGCGCTTGACTGCCGCGGCCCGAGCCGCGAGGAGCGGAGGCAGGAGGTGCACGATGCAACGGGGAGCAGCGACGCGCGGCAAAGTGGCGGCCCTGGTTTCAGGGGCGGAGGCGATCGAGATCAAGGCGACGGCCCCACAGCGCCAGATCCGGCGCGCGCTGACGCGGTACGAGCTGAACGCCCACAACGACGAACTGCGCTTCATCTACTTCTTCGATACCCCCCAGCTCGACCTGCTCGCGGCCGGCATCATCGCCCGGGCGCGGCGCATCGTCGGCGGCGATCACGACAGCACCATCAAGTTCCGCCCGGTCGTGCCGGAGAAGATCGCGCCGCCGTGGCGCAAGTACCGCGACTTCAAGATCGAGGCCGACGCGAGCGAGAAGGGCGTCGTAAAGTCCGCCTCGTTGTCGAGTCCGGTGAAGAAGGGCCTGATCAAGCGGGTCGCCGCCGGCAAGACGCCGATCGCGGCGCTGTTCGGCGCCGAGCAACGCGCGTTCCTGCTCAGCACCGCCGAGAAGAAGATCGACTACACCAAGGTCGTGGTGCTCGGCCCGCTGCGCGCCCAGCGCTGGGACTTCGAGGATCGCGCCTGTCCGTGGCCGCTGACGGCGGAGTTGTGGCGGCGCGGCGACGGCGCCACGCTGCTCGAAGTGTCGGTGAAGGCCCCCGCCTATCAGGCCGCGGCGGTCAGCGCCGGCTGCATGGCCTTCCTCGCCGAGGTCGGGGCGGAGCGCGACGCCGCGCAGCAGGCCAAGACGCGCTGGGCGCTGCGCTACTACGCCGACAAGCTGGCGCGGCGCCCGGCGAAGACGCGGGCGTGACCGGCCGCCGCCACCCGCCGGTCAGCCGTTCCCCGATGCCCACCCACCGCAAGCCTGCCGCGACGCGCCAGCCGTACCCGCTGCGGCTGGTGCGGGCGCGGCCGCGCATCTTCATCGCCGCCGGCGTCATGCTCGCCGTGCTGGCGGTGCTGCCCACCGACTGGCGCCTGGTGACGCGCCTGCTGGTGGCCTGGGATCTCGCCGTCGCCCTGTATCTGGCGCTGGCGCTCGATTTGATGGTGCGCTCGAGTGTCCGCCACATCCGCGCCCGCGCCGCGCAGGAGGACGAGGGGCGGGTGAGCATGCTGATCCTCGCCGTCGGCGCCGCGATAGCCAGTCTGGGGGCGATCATCGCCGAGCTCGGCCTGGCCGCCGATCCGTCGAGCGGACATCGGCCCGAGCAGCTGATCCTGACGACGCTGACCATCCTGCTCTCGTGGGTGCTCATCCACACCATCTTCACCTTTCACTACGCGCACGAGTTCTACGACAGCGACGCGGCGCCCGCCGGCCTGATCTTTCCCGGCGGTGCCGATCCAAACTACCTCGACTTCGCCTACTTCGCCTTCGTCATCGGCATGACCTCGCAGACCTCGGACGTCGCCGTCGCGAGCCAGTCGATCCGCCGCACCGCGACGGCGCACGGCATCCTCTCCTTCGTCTTCAACACCGCCCTGCTGGCCCTGACGGTCAACATCGCGGCGAGCGCGATCTAGCGGCGCGCGGGGGCGGCGGCGGCCGGTTCCCGGCCCGAGCGGGGTGCTCAGGCGAGGTTGGAGAAGACCCTCTGCACGTCGTCGTCCTGCTCGAGGACATCGATGAGCATCAGCACGTCCTTGGCGGCGGCGTCGGAGAGCTCGGTCGGGGTGGTCGGGATGTACTCGGACTCGGCCGACAGCGCCTTCAGGCCGCGCGCCTCGAGGGCGTTCTGCAGGCGGCCGAAGTCGGCGAAGGCGCAGCGGATGACCAGCTGCGGCTCGCCCTTCTCGCCGCTGCTGTCGCCCATTTCCTCGAGGCCGTGGTCGATGAGGTCGAGTTCCAGCGCCTCGGCGTCGAGGCCGGCGGGGTCGAGGCGGAAGACGCCCATGCGGCGGAACTGGAAGCCGACGCTGCCGGTGCTGCCGAGATTGCCGCCGCCGTTGGCGAGGCGGTTGCGGACGTTGGCGGCGGTGCGGGTCGGATTGTCGGTGGCGGCTTCGACGAGGATCGCGACGCCGTGCGGCGCGTAGCCCTCGTAGAGGATCTCGGCGTAGTCGGCGGCGTCGCGGCCGGCGGCGCGCTTGATCGCCGACTCGACCTTGTCCTTCGGCATGTTGACCGCGCGTGCGTTCTGGATGACACGGCGCAGTTGCGGGTTGTGGGCCGGATCGGGACCGCCGGCCTTCACCGCGATGGTGATTTCCTTGCCGACGCGGGTGAAGGCCTTCGCCATCCGATCCCAGCGGGCGAACATCGTGTGTTTCCGGGTTTCGAATATACGGCCCATGGTCGCTCCGGGTTCAGAGTGGTGGGGTGGTGCGCGGCAGCGCCGCGCACCCGCCGGCCGCCTCGCCGGGGGTCGGCGGCGCGCTACCCGCCGGACGCCGCCTCAGACGCGCACCTGCAGCTTCTCCAGGGTGCGCGCGCGCGGCACGCCGTGCGTGTCCCAGCCGCGCAGCTTGTAGTAGCGCGGCAGCAGCTGCGGCAGCGGATGGCCGCTGGTCATGCCCTTGAACGTCGGCTCGTGCAGCATGCGCGGCGGCAGCGTGTCGTCGGCCCCGGTGAGCCCCTCGCGCAGGTTGTACATGCGCTCGAGGTTGAAGATGCGGCCGCCGATCTCCTGCAGGTGGCCGCCCGAGATCGACGTGCCGGTAATGTAGGTCAGCCACTTCTCGTACCACAGCATCGGCTTGCCCTTGATGCCCATCACCGTGCGCAGCAGCGGGCCGCTGTTCTCGAGGAGCGTCGAGAGGGCGCGGTGGGTGAACGAGTTCGGCGCCAGGTTGTGCACCTGCTTGGGGATCATGCCGTAGGTGGTGAAGATGCACAGCACCATCGAGTTGATGGCGCAGGCGAGGTTCTGCTGCAGGATCGGGATGTCGGCCTTGAGCTTGAGGTTCTGCGGGTTGATGGTCAGGGGTCCGGTGGACTCGAGATACATGCTGGCGCCCTGCACGTGGCAGCCGCCGCGGTTGGTGGTGGCGTACTCGACGCCCTGCGCGTAGGAGCCGCGCGGATCGTAGGCCGACAGCTCGAGTCCCTTCACGTGCATGGCGAACTCGTGGCCGCCGTAACGCTCGGCCATGCGCTTGACGCCGTCGGCGAGGTGGTCGCCGAGGCCGCGCCGGTGGCCGATGTCCTTGATCATCTCGGCGATGCCGGTGACGTCGCCGAAGTGCAGGCCGGCGTTGAGCATGCCGCGCTCCTGCAGCTCCATGGCGAAGCTCAGCGTCGCGCCGAGGCTGATGGTGTCCATGCCGAGGTCGTCGGCGAGGTAGTTCCACTCGTTGATCTTCTTGAGGTCGAGCACCTCGAGGTTGCTGCCGAGCAGCGCCACGGTCTCGTACTCGGGGCCCTTGACGCGGCCGACGCCCTCGACCGTGACGTCGCGGCCGCAGGTGACCGGGCAGTGGATGCAGCTCGACCTGATGCCGGTCAACTCGTGGTCCTCCATCCACTCGCCGGAGATCTGCATGGCGTCGTCGTGGTGGCCGTACTTGAAGTTGCGCGTCGGCAGGATGTTGCGCGCGTTGGTGGTGTTGACGATGCCCGCGGTGCCGTAGCGCTTCAGTTTCTCGCCCAGCACAGGGTGGTCGCGGAACATCTCGCGCACCCACTTGGTGTAGGTCTTGAACGCGTCCTCGTCGTCCATCTCGAGCTTGCGCGGACCGCCGATCGAAATCGCCTTCAGCCGCTTCGAGCCCATCACCGCGCCGACGCCGGTGCGGCCGGCGATGCGCTCGTTGGAGACGATGCCGGCGTAGAGCACCTGGTGCTCGCCGGCCGGGCCGATGACGGCATGGTACTTCTTCTTCTCCAGCGCCGCCTGCGTCGCGTAGGTGCCCTTGCCCCACAGGTCGTCGGCGGGCAGGAAGCGGACGCTGTCGCCGTTGCCGTCGATGTCCATGCGAATCCGCGCCTTGGCCTGGTTGCGCAGGATGAGCACGTCGATGCCGGCGCGCTTCATGCCGTAGGCGAACGAGCCGCCGCAGGCGGCGTTGCCGATGCCGCCGGTGAGGGGGCTCTTGCAGACTACGGCGAAGCGGTTCGACTGCGGCGCCACCGAGCCGTTGAGCGGGCCGGTGGCGAAGATGAGCGGATTGTCGGGGCCGAGCGGGTCGATGCCCGGACGCGTCATGTCATACAGGAGACGCGTCCCGTAGCCCTTGCCGCCGATGTAGAGGCGCGCGGTGTCCTCGTCGAGCGGCTTGAACGTGGCCGTCTGGGTGGCGAGATCCACGTCGAGCACGCGACCGGCATAACCTTTGATCATGGGGTGAGTTGTAGCCCTGCCGGCTCGGCCGGAGCAACGGGGCGGGCTGCGCTGCGGGCGAGACGCCGGTTAGTTCTGCTGCGCCCGCCAGGTCGGCGAACCGAAGACGTCGCGCAGGGCGCGCCGCCAGGGCGGGCGCGTCGCCAGGTCGCGCGCGATGGCGACGTATTCGTGCAGCTGCACCCACAGCAGGTTGTAGCCCGCGACGTTCTTCGTCAGGCCGTAGGCGACGCGCTCCGCCTCGGCGGCGAAGGTGCCGAACAGGCGGTCCCAGACGATCAGGACGCCGCCGTAGTTCCGATCCAAGTACTGCGGGTTGGCGCCGTGATGGACCCGGTGATGTGACGGCGTGTTGAGCCACGCCTCGACCCAGCCCGGCAGGCGGCCGACCGCCTCGGTGTGGATCCAGAACTGGTAGATGAGGTTCCAGCCGCCGGCGACGATGATCATTTCCGGACGGATGCCGAGCACCGCCCACGGCGCGACGAACAACGGCCCGGCCCACGGCGTCCACGACTGCCGCAGCGCCGTCGAGTAGTTGAAGTAGCGGCTCGAGTGGTGCGTGACGTGCCCGCCCCACAGCAGCCGCACCTCGTGCTCGGCGCGGTGCTGCCAGTAGAAGCTGAAGTCCCAGCCGACCAGGATCACCGCCCAGGCGAGCAGGCCGCCGCCGAGGTCGAGCAGCCGGTGCTGCCACAGCCACGACGCCAGCGCGAAGGTCGCCAACTGGATGGGAATCCAGGCGATCACCGCGGTCGCGCCGCAGAGGATGCTGGTCCAGGCGTCGCGCCGCTCATAGCCGCGCAGATCGCCGCCGACGCGGCGCAGCAGACGCCGCTCGGCGAGAATGGCGAGCAGGTAAAGCGGCCCGGCGAGGGTGGACGGGTCCATGCGCGTGCCATCACCCAGCCGGCAGGCGGACGCAAGCGGCTCGGTCCTTCCGCGCCGCCGAAGATCCCCACGCGGCGGTTCCCAGCGGCGCGACGGGAACGCCCGTTGCGCGCCATCGGCGGCGCCCGCGGCCTTGGTCCCCGGCTTGCTGTGACCCATGAGCACCATGATTTGGGCAGCATGATCGGGGTCATAGGTGGACGCGACTCCCGGCAGCCACACTGCCGGAAAAGATCCCGCCAGAGAGGAGCATCTCCCCATGCGTCGAGTCCCTTGTGAAGGCTGCCCGGCACGCGGCAGCGGCACTGTCTGCGACCTGCCCGGCGAGGTGCTGACCGACTGGCGCCAGTCCGGCACGACCATGCTCTACCGGCCGCGCCAGGTCATCTTCGGCGAGGGCGCGCCGCCGTCGGCGCTCTATCTCGTCTGCCACGGCGCCGTGAAGCTGTACCAATCCGACCGCTTCGGTCGCGACCATATCCTTGAGATCGCCGGCCCCGGCGCCCTGATCGGCGAGTTGTCGCTCGACGACAACGACGCCATGTCGGCCTCCGCCGAGGCGTTGACGGCGGCGCAGGTGTCGATCTTCCCGCGCGAACGTCTGGCGGGCTTCATCGAGCGCCACCCCGAGACCGGCGTGCGCCTCCTCGCCGCCCTCAGCCGCGAGCTGTCCCTGGCGCGTCGCAAGGCCCGCGACCTGGCCCTGAAGGGGGCGGAGAGCCGCCTCGCGGGCCTGCTGTTGCAGCTCGGCCGGGCCAGCGGCGCGCTGCAGCCGGGTCAGCACCTTGAGCTGCGCTACACGCGGCGCGAGCTGGCGGAGATGATCGGCGTCTCGACCGAAACCGCCATCCGCCTGCTGACGGCGCTGAAGCGCAAGGGCGCCGTCGCCAGCGACGGGCGCGACGTCGTCCTCACCGACCTCGACCGCCTGGGGCGCATCGCGCAGCACGACGAGTCGGGGCTGCACGACGACACCGACGCGCGCCCCTGATGGTATCGATCATCGCCAACCCTGACCGATGTCATCGTTCTGCAGCCCCGCGAATCGTTACTGAATCACCATTCACTCAATCGACAAGGAGGCCGCATGGCAGATTTTCTCTCGGCGTATTCGATCCAGAACTGGTTGGAGTCGTGCCCGCAGGGCTACCTCGAGGGCACCGAGTTCGGGCACCAGCCGGGCGAGCATGAGCCCGAGATGCTGCTCACCAACGACCTGCTGCACACCGAGACCATTCGCGCCACGGTGCAACTGGTGGTCGGCGAGCGCTGCGCGCTGGCGGCGTCGTCGGGCCTGATCAACGCCGCGCCGGACGAGGCGTCGAAGCGCTTCCTCGCCACTCAGACGCTCGACGAGGCACGCCACGTCGAGGTGTTCACCGAGCGCCTCTACGACCTCGGCGTCAAGAAGGAGGAACTCGAATCGACGATCAAGCAGTACGCCAACCCCAATCTGGTCAAGTTCGCCGAGGTGCTGCTGGAGAAGGTGGACCGCAAGAACTTCATCGCCGGCGTGGTCGGCCAGAACATCGTCCTCGAGGGCATGGCCTTCAGCGTCTTCGAGATGATGCTGGCGATGAACGAGGGCGTGAACCCGAAGTTCGCGCACACCCTGACCGGCACCATCGCCGACGAACGCCGCCACGTCGGCTTCGGCGAGAATCGCATCGGCTCGCTGATCAAGGCGCAGCCGGAGAAGAAGGCCGAGATCGAGCGCATGCAGAAGGAGATGTCCTACTGGATGCTGGCCACCTTCGCCGACGCCTTCCGCAACAACGCTGCGCCGGACGAGTTCCGCCGCCTCGAGCGCGAGAGGGGCGGCGAGCACCACCAGGCGCGCTGGCAGGGCGTCGACCTGAGCGACATGCAGCCCGAGGCGATGGAAGCGGTGCTCGCCGACACGGTGCTGAAGGAGTTCAAGACGCGCCTTGGCCGCATCGGCCTCGAGTACCAGACGCCCGTGCGTCAGTGAGGCCACCGATGTCGGTCCGTCCTGCCGCCCCATTCGATATCCACGACCTCGAGCCGGAGGCGTTCCTGGCCGAGGTGCACTCCTTCGAATTCTGGTTTCAGGCGGTCGAGGGCTACCTGACGGGCCTCACCTGGGGGCACCAGCCCGACGCCGTCGAGGCGTCGTTCACCGAGATCGAGCGCGATCGCCTGATCACCGTGCTGTGCAACTACTGCGTCGGTGAGACGGCCGCGCTCGAAGGGGCCAGCGGCCTGATCGCCATCGCCCCCACGCATCTGGCGAAGGTCTTCCTGTCGACACAGGTGGCGGACGAGGGCCGGCATCTGGAAGTGCTCCTGCACCGGCTGCGCGACCTCGGCGTGGCGCAGCCGGAGGCGGAGGTCGAGCGCCGCGCCAGCCGTAGCATCCTGCTCTTCCGCCAGCGCCTCATCGAACTGGTGGCGAGCCGCGACTGGGAAGCGGCGATCTTCGCCCAGAACGTCATCCTGGAGGCGCTCGAGTTCGCCGTCTTTCATAGCCATGCGCAGACCGCCGATCCGATCACGCGCGAGGTCCTGCAGGGGATCATCAAGGACGAGCGGCGCCACATCGGCTTCGGCGAGAACGAGCTCGGGCGGCGCCTGGCGACGGCGCCGCATATCCGCGCCCGCCTGGGCCGGGTGAAGTCGGAGCTCGACCACCTGGTGCTCGACGCCCTCGAGGAGACGATGCAGTCGATCGCCACGCCGCAGGACGAGCGGCATCGACTCAGCCGCGCCTACCTGGAATCGGTCGAGCGCCTGGGGTTCGCGTCATGAGCGACCCGCTGTTGGAGGGCGTCGAGGCCGCCGCGGCCGAGAAGCCGCGCCAACGCTACCTCCTCGAGGACACCGGCTTCGACGAGGTGCCGAAGAAGTACCGCAAGTTCTACCGCAAGTGGCGCGGCGGCGGCGACGCCCTGGCGCCGAACGAGGTCATCTGCCCGGTCTGCAAGGTCGTCATCCGCTCGAGTCGCGAGCTGCGACCGGGCGACCGCGTCTACTGCATGCCGTGCATGTCGCGGCTGGTCGTCGTGCGCAGCGAGCACGGCACGCTCGAAGCGCACGTCGCCTACTGATCGCCGCCGCACACAGCACGCAGAGACGAGCGAAGATGTTGCACCTTACGCGAATGGCGGCCGTCGGCATCGCGCTGCTCGGCGTTGCTCCGTGCAGCGAGCGCGGTTGCGTGCCGCCGGCGGCGGCGGCGCAGGACGCCGCGTCGTCGACCCTGCCGCCGCACATGGCCGGCGGCACGACGGCCGACGTGCACGACGAGCGCACGCCACTGCCGCTCACCGCGATGATGGCCGAGCACCAGAAGCGCAACATGCGCGACCATCTCGCCTGCGTGCAAGAGGTCGTCGTGGAGCTGGCCGCGAACGACATGGCGGCGATCGAACGGGCCTCCCGCCGGATCGGTTACTCGGACAGCATGGCGCAGATGTGCCAGCACATGGGCGCAGGCGCATCCGGCTTCACCGAGAAGGCGCTCGCCTTCCACCGCTCGGCTGACACGATCACCGCGGCTGCGCAGCGCCGGGACCGCACGGCCGTCACGGCCGCGCTGGCGACGACGCTAAGCGCCTGCGTCGGCTGCCACGCGACCTACCGGCAGCAGGTCGTCGACGAGGCCGCCTGGCAGCGCCTGACGATTCACGGCGGTGCATCAGCACCGTCGACGCTGGATCATTAAGATTTGATCGCATCCGCCCTGCCGGAGGATGCTTGGTAGGGACAATCGCATGGTCGAGTTCAGCGAATCCGTTCCCATCGCGTGTGCGGTAGCGCGAGTCTGGCGCGCGCTCACCAACCCACGCGAGGTGGTGCAGTGGGATACGGGCGTCCGGGCCGCGCTCGATGCGCCCGCAAATTATCCGCAGCCCGGCCAGTACGTGCGCTGGCGCTATCGCCTCGGTCCGCTCCCGCTGACGCTGCACGATCGGCCGACCGAGGTCGTGCGCGATGCGAACCTGCGTTCGTCGATTCTGCTCGGACCGTTCGCCATCGACGAGACCTACACCCTGACCTCAACCGGCCCCGGCAGCAGCGAGCTATCGGCGCGGCTGCGTCTGTGGTCACGCCTGCCCCTCGTCGCCAGTTGGCTCGAGCCCTGGTTCGGGCTTCCCCTGGCCCGGGCGACGGTGCGCAGCTCGCTCGCCGCGATCCGAACCCATTGCGAGGGCGCCGGCGACCAAACCGCTCCATGACAATCGCCCGGCATTGCGACGCCCTGCAAAACGATTCCAGCCGCTTCTCGCTCGACACGAAGCGATCACACCCGCTGACACCGGCACCCGACGGGCGGACCTGACACGGTAGGTCACCTGTTGCCGACGCGTCAGACGCGCTTCGCCAGCAGGTCGCGGATCTCGCCCAGCAGCTTCTCCTGCGCGGGCGTCTCGGCCGGCACCGCCGGCTCTTCCTTCTTCAACCGGTTCACCTGCTTGACCAACAAGAAGATGGCGAAGGCGACGATGACGAAGTTGATGACGGTGTTGAGGAAGGCACCGTAGTTGAGCGTCACCGCGCCGGCCGCCTGGGCGGCCGCCAGGGTCGTGTAGTCGCCGCTGGTGAGCGAGACGAACCAGTTGGTGAAGTCGACCTTGCCCATCAGCATGCTGAGCGGCGGCATCATCACATCGGCGACGAACGAGCTGACGATCTTGCCGAAAGCGGCGCCGATGATGATGCCGATGGCCATGTCGAGCACGTTGCCCTTCATGGCAAACTCTCTGAACTCCTTGAGCATCGCTTCCTCCTTCTTTGATCAGGGTTGGGGCGGCGGCACCGCGGCGGCGCCGCGGCTGGCCGGTTGCAATCTCAACGTCACGCTTGGCGCGCCGGTGGGTGGCTCGGTCGGGGTCGGGCCGCGCACGCTGCGCGTCGCGGCGGTGCCCTGCTCGACGAGCACGGTCTCGACAGCAGTCAGCCGCGCGTCGGCCAGCCCCTGCAGGTCGGCGGCGGTGGGCGGCGGCACCTCGGCCAGCCACTGGTCGAGTTGCGCCGCGTCCTCGGCCGCGAGCTCCGGCGTCTGGTCCGCGACACGCGCCTCTAGATAGTCGCGAATGCGCTGGCGCGGGCCGCTGGCGGTCACGAAGGCGAGCGAGCGCTCGAAGAAGCCCTGCTCGGCCCACGCGCCCAGCAGGGCGTGCTCGTGCAGCCAGCGCGCATCAGCGGCGGTGGCACCGCTCGTCAACTGCACGCCCATCGCCGGCCGGCTGGCGAGGAAGGCCGCCAGCCGCTCGGCCGCCTCGACACCGCCTGCCGTCGCCTCGGCGCGGCCGAGGCGGAAGGCCACCGGCGCCGGCGCGATCGGCGCGCCCGTGCCGCCGGCGACGGCGCCGAGCATCTTCAGGGGCGAGGTGACGGCGCCGGTGATCGCCTGACGCAGGGCGCTGCGCGCCACCGCCATCACGTCGACCTGCGCGTTGCCCTCGCGATCGACGGCGAGCCGCACGCCGAGATCAATGTTGCCCTCCAGGTCGCGCAGCAGCGCCAGCGCCATGCTCAGCGGGATGCCGAAGTTCTGCTCGAAGAGCGCGTCGCCCTCGCTGCCGGCGAGATCGAACTGGTGCAGGGTGATGTCGTTGTGGACCTCGACCTTGCCGCCGCGGCCCTTGGCGGTGCTCTTGATCGACAGGGCGCCGTCGGCGATCCCGTAAGGCGAGTACGTCGTTGCGTAGGGGTTGAACGGCAGCAACGCCAGCTGGTCGACGTCGACCGTCACGTCGGTCGCCTCGGGCGACAGGCTGCCGCGCACGGTGATCTTGCCCTGCTCGACGCTGGCGATGTCGATGTTGAGCTGCGTGACGCGCGGGCCCGGCATGCGGATGTCGCGCGCGTCGACCTCGATCGGCGCGAAGCGGGTCGAGAACACCGGCTGCACGGCGCGATCGGTGAACTCAAGGCCGCCGCGCAGGATGCGCAGCGCCGCGACCTGCAACTCGAGCGGCTGCGTCGCCACCGGGCTGGCCGCCGGCGCCGCAGCGGGCGATGGCGATGGCGCCGGCTTGGCGCTGGCGCCGCCGGCCGGCGGCGGCGCCGCGGCGGGCAGGACGAGGCCGTCCTTGGTGCGCGTGACGCGGATCGCCGGCGCCTCGAGACGGATCTCGCCGAAGACGGCGCGCAGCGGTTGCACCACGGCACCGGGCGGAGTGCCGCCGGGCACGCCGGGCAGCGCGACCGACTGCAGCGGTATGCTGATCGTCTTGGCGCTGACCGCGAACTCCTTGCCGTCGGCGCGCGTCAGGCGCGGTTCGGTCAGGGTCAGCGTCGCCCCGGCGCGCAGCGGCTCGCTGCTCGGCGCCGGCGGCGCGCCGGCGACGAAGCCGGGCACGACGACGTCGGTCAGCGCCAGGGCGATCGCCTGCACGACGGCGTTGAGATCCTTGCCCTGCGCGGTCGCGACCTGCAGCTCGCTGAGATCGAGCTGCAGCGCCAGTCGCGTCGGCGGCGCGATCACCGGCACGGCCGCTGCATCGGCCGCCGCAGCGGGCGCCGCGGACGCCGCCGGCGGCGGGGCAACCGGCAGCGACAGGCCGCTGACCCGCAGCGCGATGCGCTTCGCCTGCGCGGTGGTGTCGTCGGCGCCGAGCGCAATGCGCGGCGCGTCGAGATCGAGGCTCACTTCGCCGGTGACGATCGGCACGCCGTCGCCCGGGCCCAGCTGCGCCAGCGAGGCCGGTACCGCCAGGGTCGGCACCGTCAGCACCAGGCTCGGGACGGCGACGGCGAGCGCCTGCGCACCGGAGCGGGCGACCTGAGCCTCGCGCAGCGTCAGGCTCAAGCCGACGTCAATCGCGGCGCCGGCCGCCGCCGTCTGGCCGGGCGGGATGATGCCCGGCACGAGCAGCTGATCGATGCGCAGGTCGAGGTCCTGCAGCGCGACGGTCAGCCCGTCGCTGTGCGGCGGCGCGACGCGCAGGGCGCCGACGCCGAGCGTGCCGCTGACGCGCAGCCGGTCGGCCGGTGCCTCGCCGCCGCCCGGTGCCGCCAGGCCGGCGGCGATGACCAGGTCTGAGCGCAGGATGGCGGACGGCAGCAACTCCGCCGGCGCGGCGCCGCTGACCGCGAGCAGCGGCGGCAGCGCCAGGTCGGCGATCTTCAGCGTCCCGCCGAAGGCCGGCACCGCCGCCAGGCGCAGGTCGCCGTCGAGCGCCAGCGTGCCCGGCTGCAGCGCCAGCCCGAGCGTCACATGCGCGATCGCATCCGGCTCGCCGCTGAGATTGGCCACCGCCAGCTCGACCCCGACATCCACCGGCGCCTGCGTGCTCAGCACCCGCACCTTCGAATTGGTCAGCTTGATGCTGGCCACCTGCCAGTGCCACGGCGGCGCCGGCGGCTCGTCGGCCGCATCGGCCGCGGGCGGCGGCGGCGCCTCACCCGCGGCAGCGGCGGGACTCCCCGCAGCCGCGTCACGTGCGGGCGACGGTGTCCCTTCCACGGCAGTGCCTGCGGGAGTGGGTGAGGACTCGTTTTCCGCGACGGGCGCGGACGGCACGGCCGTCGTCGCCACGGCGCCCTCACCCTCGCCAGCAACTGCGGCGGGAGCGGGAGTCGGAACCTGCCCTGCCTGGCGCTGCGCCAACGCCGGCAGCAGCTCCCCTGCGTGCAGCCGGATAGTCACGACGGCGCCGTCGAGCGCCACCTCCTGCACCGCGGCGCGCTGCGCCAGGAAATCGATGCGCTCGAGGTTCACCGTCAGGCTCTTCCAGCCGATGGCGACGTCCTCGAGATCGGGCACCGCCACCGACACATCGCGCAACGCCAGCGTGCCGTGCAGGGCGTTGGTCTTCGCTTCCTCCAGCTCGTAGGTCAGGCCGAGGTCGAGCTCGCCGCGCAGGTCGCTCCAGCCGACCTTCGGCACGTACAGGCGGGCGCGGCGCAGCGGCAGGCGGTTGGCGGTGACCTCGGTGGTCACCTTCACCTTGGCGCCGTCGAGGGTCACGCGCGCGTCGACATCGACGCTGCCCTCGTCGATGCCGAGCTTGAGCTTGATGCGGCCCGGCTTGCCGTAGACCGCCGGCGAGAGGCCGATCTCCTCGACGGCGATGCGATCGATGCCGAGTTCGACCGGCTCGCTGCCCTCGAGGGCGAGATCGCGGAAGCGGATGCGGCCGTCGCTGAGGATGAACTGGTCGAGCCCGACGTTCCAGCCGCTGTCCGCCGCGGCGTCGCCGCGGCCGTCACCACTGGCGGTGGGCGTCGGCGGCGGCGTCTCCGCCGCGCCCGGCGTCGCGCCGGCCTCGACCGTCACCTCCTGCTTAGGCACCAGCGCCAGGAGGTTGAGGTCGCCCGAGGCGAGGCGGTCGAGCGCCACGCGTGGCGAGTCGAGTTCGATGCCGCGCACCTGCACGGTCTTCGAGAAGAGCGGCAGAAAACGTAGCTCGACCGCGAAGCGTTTGAAACCGAGGATCGGGCTGTACTCATCGAAGGCCGGCGGGACGGCTTTTGGATCGGCATCGGGCGGCGGCGGCGGCCGGTCCGGGGCGCCGAGCGGCCGCACGGCGACGTCCTCGAGCGCGACGCCACCGCGCCACAGGCGCAGGTCGACGTCGCCGACGTCGACCTTGGCGTGCAGCGCCTCGGAGGCCTGGCTGACGATCACCCGGCGCAGCACCTCGGGCAGCGCCGCGCGCACGACCAGCACCAGGCCGAGGGCGGCCAGCCACCATCGCCAACGGTACGCCCGCTCGCGCCAGGGACCAGCCGTCACACTGCCTCCGCGTCGCGGTTACCAGCCGACCGAGAGGCCGAAGGTCAGGAACAGGCTGTTGCTCTGGGTGTCCTGGGCCGGCGTGCTGTCGTACTCGTCGAGGAACGTCAGCTTGGCGCTGATCGGGTCCACGAGCGGCATGGTCAGATCGAGCGTGTTGCGCACCAGGTAATCGTTGGCCCAGTCGTCGACGGCGGGCAGGTAGTCGATCCGCCAGCCGAAGTGCGCGCCGTAGGGGAGGTAGTACCCGAGGGCGGCGCCGAAGGCGATGGCGAAGTAGTCCTTGTCGCCGGTCGGCGAGAAGTAATTCTCGTACACCCAGGCGCCGCCGCCTTCGACGGAGAAGAAGTTGGTCTTCGCGTCCTCGAGCTCCTCCTCCCAGAGCATGTAGCCGAGGCCGGCCTTGGGAATGGCGCGGATGCTCAGTTTCTGGATCGCGTCGTAGGTCGCGTCGGCAGAGCCGAACAGGTACAGGCGCTCGGTGAGGTCGTACTCGCCGCGCAGCAGGCCGAAGGCGCGGTCTTCGATCGTCGTGCTGTTCTCGCCCTTCTGCTTCTGCGTCGAGTAGCGGTAGTTGGCCCCGATCGTGAACCGCGTCGGGTCCTTCTTCCGTAGCGTCTCGAAGCCGACCAGGAAGCCGAGCGTGTCGATCGTCGCCTGCTGGACGTTGACGCCGAAGTCGAAACTGCCGTCCCAGTAGCGCCAGGTACTACGCATCTCGTCGCGCCAGGACAGCCCGTCGGGACCGATCGGCAGCGCCGAATGGATCGTCGCCGTTTCGATGGCGGTGGTCGAGGCGGCGGCGGCGCCGACCAGCAGCTTGCCGTCGCTGAACCCCTGCACCGCGGTGTCGGCCTCGAGGTCGTCGCCGTAGAGGATCTGGAAGCCGCCCTCGCTCTTCAGATCCTCGACATCCTCCCACTTGATGGCCAGCGCGCCCTTGCCGTACTCGGGCTCGATCGTGACGCCGGCGCTCGAGAAGCCGGTGATCTTGCCCTTCAGCACGGTGCCCTTCGAGGTCACCTCGTCGGCCGTCGCGCCCGTCGCGCAGCCGAGCACCGCCATCAAGCTGACCGCTATCCATCCCTGCGTCGTCATCACATTCCCCTCCGGCGACGGTGTAAGTACTATTTTTGCGTACCTCGACAACCCGGCGGGGGAAATACCGCCCTTGCCCCCCGGGCGGCGCGCCGCTAAGGCCCCAGCACCCAAGGAGTCCCGATGGTCCCCCCCGCCGCACTGCCGATCGCCAAGGGCGCGCACGTGATCGAACTGATCCCGCGCATGGCCAACCGGCACGGCCTCATCGCCGGCGCCACCGGCACCGGCAAGACCATCAGCCTGCGCGTCCTGGCCGAGCAGTTCAGCCGCATCGGCGTGCCGGTGTTCCTGGCCGACGTCAAGGGTGACCTGTCCGGCCTCGCCCGCGCCGGCGGCGACAGCGCCAAGATCACCGAGCGCGCCGCGCAACTCGGCATCCCGTTCGAACCGGCCGCCTGCCCGGTGGTGTTCTGGGATCTCTTCGGCCGGCAGGGCCATCCCATCCGCGCCACCGTCTCGGAAATGGGCCCGCTGTTGCTGACCCGGCTGCTGAATCTCAATGAAACGCAGGGCGGCGTGCTGGCGCTGGTGTTCAAGGTCGCCGACGACCAGGGCCTGCTGCTGCTCGACCTCAAGGACCTGCGTGCCATGCTGGCGCACGTCGGCGAGCACGCCGCACAGCTCAAGACCACCTACGGCAACGTCTCCACCGCCAGCATCGGCGCCATCCAGCGCGGTCTGCTGGCGCTCGAGCAGCAGGGCGGCGAGCAGTTCTTCGGCGAACCGGCGCTCGCGCTCGAGGACCTGATCCAGACCGACGCGCAGGGCCACGGGGTGATCAATGTCCTGGCGGCCGACCAGCTGATGCAGACGCCGGCGCTGTACTCGACGTTCCTGCTGTGGCTGCTGGCCGAGCTCTTCGAGCGCCTGCCCGAGATCGGCGACCCCGACCAGCCGAAGCTGGTGTTCTTCTTCGACGAGGCGCACCTGCTGTTCGACGACACGCCGAAGGCGTTGGTCGAGCAGATCGAGCGCGTCGTGCGCCTGGTGCGTTCGAAGGGCGTCGGCGTCTACTTCTGCAGCCAGAGCCCCCTCGACGTGCCGGAAGCGGTGCTCGGCCAGCTCGGCAACCGCGTCCAGCACGCCCTGCGCGCCTTCACGCCGAAGGACCAGACGGCGGTGAGGACGGCGGCGCAGACCTTCCGCGCCAACCCGGCGCTCGACGTGGCGACGGCGATCACCGAACTCGGCGTCGGCGAGGCGCTGGTCTCGGTACTGGACGAGAAGGGCACGCCGACGATGGTCGAGCGCGCCTTCATCTACCCGCCGCGGACGCGCCTGACGCCGCTCGACGCCGGCGAGCGCGCCGCGATCGTGCAGGCCTCGCCGCTGCGCCGCCGCTACGAGGAGACCGTCGACCGCGAGTCGGCCTTCGAGCGCCTGCGCGGACGCACCGCCGAGGCCGACGCGCCGCCGCCGCGCGGCGGCCGCACGCCGCAGGACGAGCTCACCAAGGCGGCGATCTCGATCGGCGCCAGCGTCGTCCGCAGCATGGGCACGCAGGCCGGCCGCAGCCTGGTGCGCGGCGTGCTCGGCGCGCTGTTCGGCGGCCAGCGGCGCTGACGGCATGGCCGGCGCCCTGCGCGTCCTGCTGATCGCGGACAGTGAGGAAGACGCCGAGGGGCTGCTGCGCGAGCTGCGCCGGCGCGGCTACGCGGCGGAGTGGCGGCGCGTCGACACCGCGCCGGTCGATGCAGACGAGGCCTACCGCACCGTCTTCGACCACTCGCGCCAGGGCCTGGCCCTGATCCAGGGCGACGCCCTGCGACTCGCCAACGCCGCCCTCGTCGAGCTGACCGGCCGCTCGCACGCCGAACTCCTCGGTACGCCGTTGCGCCAGCTGACGACGGCCGCGGTGCACCCGGACGACCGGCAACCCATGCTCGCCGCCGCGACGGCATACCTTGAGGGACACGCTCACGACGGGTCCTTCGAGTTCCGCCTCGTGCGCCCCGACGGCACGCTGCGCCATGTCCTCACCACGCACGCCGACTGCACCTACCGCGGCGCACCGGCGCGCCTCGTCACCTACTTGGACATGACCGAGCGCGTGCAGGCCGAGGCCGCCTACCGGACAATCTTCGAGAACTCGACCCAGGGTCTGCTGGTCGTCCAGGACGACCGCGTGGTGATGTTCAACCCCGCCGTCAGCACCCTCACCGGGCACGACGTCGCCGCGCTGGCTGACCTGCCGCTGCCAGAGCTCATCGCGCGCCTGGTCGTCGCCGACGAAGTGGTCGACGCCCAGATGGTCCTCGGCCGTTGGCTGACGCTCGGCCAGATCGTGCCTCGCTACGCCCTGCGGGTACACCGCGCCGACGGCACCGAGGGCGTCCTCTACGTGCAGAGCGCCAGCATCACGCACCAGGGCCGACCGGCGTTGATCATGGCCGTCGCCGACCTCACCGAGCTCTGGCGTGCCGAGACGGCCTATCGGGCGGTCTTCGAGCACTCGCTGCAGGCCCTGCTGGTGGTCAGCGGAGCGCAGATCCTGATGGCCAACCAGGCGGCGGCGGAGCTGAGCGGTTGGAGCGTCGAGGAGATGCTCGCCACGCCGGCGCCGGAATGGCTCGAGCGGCTGGTGCTGCCGGAAGATCAGGCGCGGGGGTGGGCCGCCCTGCAGCACTTCCTGCAGGGCGCCACGGCGGGCCCGCGTGTCGAACTGCGGCTGCGACGGCGCGACGGCGCCATCCGCCACGTCGTCATCTCAGGCGCGCCGATCGTCTTCGCCGGCAACCCGGTGCTGCTCGTCACGCACATGGACGTCACCGATCACGCCGCGGCGCAGGCGGCGCTGCGCGCCCTCAACACGGACCTCGAGGCGCGCCTCGCCGAGCGCACGGCGGAGCTGGCCGTCGCGGCGCGCGCGCTGGAGACGTTCAGCGATTTCGTCTCGCGCGACCTGCGCGCGCCGCTGCGCAGCATCGACGCGTGCACCGAATCGGTGCTGGCGGCCGGCGCGGACGTCCTGCCACCCCAGGCGGTCGCCGACCTGGCGCGGGTGCGCATCGCCACGAAGGACGTGGGCGACCTGATCGACCGGCTGCTCGAACTGGCGCGCGTCATGCATGGCGACCTGCGCCCCGCCGTCGTCGACCTCGGCGCGCTCGCCCGCGAGGTCGCCGCCGAGCTCGCGCCCGCCCAGTCCGGCCACGCGCCGACGCTGCGCGTCGCGCGCGGACTGCGCGCCGCCGGCGAGCCCGCCCTGCTGCGCGTGCTGCTCGCCAACCTGCTCGCCAACGCCTGGAAGTTCACCGCCCCGCGGCCGCGGCCGCGCATCGAGTTCGGCGCTCAGCACGACGGCGCGGCAACCGTCTTCTTCGTGCGCGACAATGGCGTCGGCTTCGACCCGCGCCAGGCCGAGCGCCTCTTTCAGCCCTTCCAACGCCTGCACGCGGACGGCCAATTCCCCGGCCACGGCATCGGCCTGGCGACGGTACAGCGCATCGTCGAACGCCACGGTGGCCGCGTCTGGGCGGAGAGCGTCGAAGGCGAAGGCGCGACGTTCTATTTCACCCTGCCCTAGTGTCGTGAAGCCGAAATCCCCGCCACATCTCGCTGGCTCTCGACACTCCTGGCGGCGTTGCCCCGCCTTGGAATATGGCCCGATATTCCTGCGGCGGCGCGCCTAGCCAAGCGCGCCGATGGCTCATCGAACTGTAGCGGGGATTTCGGATCCACGACACTAGTGTCGTGGAGGGCGCCGACGGGGCGGCGCCCTCCACAATCCATACGACAGCTCGGCAGCGCGCGCCTCAGTCGCAGCGCAGCGTCGCGCCTCCCGCCAACAGCTCGCAGCTCGGGGCGCCGACGCCACCGGGGGCGAACTGGACCCGGCCGCACTGGCCGGCGGCGCCCTCCGCGGCAGCGCCGAGGATGACCTCCAGCTCCAGATTGTCGGTGCCGACGAGGAAGTTGGCGTCCTTGCCCTTGAGCAGGAACTGGAACAGCCCCGGCGTCTTGCTGCCGCGGTCCTTGACGCGCGCCTTCTCGATGCCGTTGGCCGCCGTCTGGTGATCGCGGTCGTTGAACTTCCAACGCGGCGCCTCGCCGCTCCACCCCGGGGTCATCGACCCGGGCGGCAGGAAGCGGGTGAGGATGGGCTGATTGGTGGCGCGGTCGATGAGCGTCAGCGTGAGGCCGTGGGCGATCGGATCGATCGCCGGCGAGGCCGTCGCCACGACGAACTCGCCCTTGATGGTCAGCTTCTCGTCGCCGGCCGGCGTCTCGTTGCGCGACAGACGAACCTTGACCTGCTGAATGACGCCGCCGCCGCTGCACGCCACCGCCGGCGTCGCGGTGCGCGTCGGGGTCGCCGTGACGGTCGACGTGGTCGAGGCGGTGACCGTGCTCGAGGCGGTCGCCGTCTGCGTCGCCGTGCGGACCGCCGTCGCGCTACTCGTCGGCGTGCGCGTCGCCGTGCCCGTCGACGTGCGCGTCGCGGTGACCGTGGCCGTCGCCGTGCCGGTCGGAACGCCCGTGGTGGTCGCCGTCGCGGTGGCCGTCGCGGTGGCGGTTGCCGTCGCCGGCGCCGCCGTGAAGGTCGGCGTCGAGGCGCCCGGCGGCACGCTGCTCGCGTCCGCCGGATCGGAGCCGGCGTCGATCTCGGTGCGGTCGAAGAAGGTGTCCTCGTCGCGGTCGATGCCGATGCGCTGGCCGCTGCCCGGCGGCACGCAGGTGTAGGTCAGATCCTGCCCCACCGTCGCCGCCAGGTTACGCAGCGTGGTCTTGTCGATCAGCGCTTCGCTGGCACGATCGGTGCGGAAGGTGTTGCCGCCGGCATAGACGGCGCCGCGCTGTTGGCCGCCGAAGACGCCCTTGACCACCAGGTCGCAGTGGGCGGCGTCGTCGCGGGCGATGAGCGAGTCGATGCGGGCGATGACCGTCGCGTCGGCGAAGCTCGTGCTCGTCGCCGACACCTGCTGGCCAACCGACGGCTTGAGACCGGTGTCGAAGGCCAGCACGAAGGCTTCGAGCTGCGACTGCTGGGTGTTGTTGATCGCGAACACCGAAGCGCTCAGGAACGAGAAGACGGTCGAGATGCCGCCATCGTGCAGGAAGCCGAAGCCGCGTACCTGGTCGCCGACGTTGCCCGTCGCGTTCGGAAGGCCCGGGCCGATGCCGAACATGCCGACCTTCTCATAGGCGTTGCGCAGGTGCGCGATCTTGAACTCCTGCACCTCGCCCTCGAACGACGACAGGCCGTCGCCGCCGAGCGGCAACTGGTGACAGGCGTTGCAGGTCAGTCCGCCGTCGGTGGCGGTGTTCGAGTAGATGGTCGCGCCCGCCGCCTGCGCCGCGGTCGCCACGTCGTCGAGGCTGCGGATCGGGTTGGGCGGGTAGCGGACGGTGAGGATGAAGTCGGTGAAGGCCTGCATCTCCGCGGCGCTCAGCTGGGTGCCGCGGCCGAGCAGGCCGACGAAGGCCGGGTTGAATTTCTTGAAGGCGGCGTCCTCGTCGAGCGGGCTGCCGCCGGGATCGCTGCCGCCGCTGCGGTCGCCGCGCCAGTGCATCGGGCCCATGGCCGCCATGCCGCGCAGCGACTGCGTCGTCATCGGTCCCTTCATCGGATGGAACGGGCCGCCGCTGCCGATGCGGAAGGGATTGGGATTGCTCTCGACGGCGCCGAAAGGATCGCCGAGGTCCCAAGATAGGCTGTCGAAGTCGCCGAAGATGTGGCAGCTGGCACAGGCCGCGTCGCCGTGACCTGACGTGCCGAAGGCGTCGTAGAGGAAGCGGCGGCCGGCCTTGGCGATGGGCGGCGAGGGATCGAAGCGCAGCGGCACCACGCCGATCTCGGCGCGCGCGGGCGTCGACGCGCTGCCGACGATCGAGATGCTGTGGTCGATGCGGTTCATGACGTAGAGGCGGTCGCGCGGCACGTCGAGCGCCAGGCCGCTCGGGCCCTCGCCGACATCGACGGGGTCGGCGCTGATCGTGCCGGCCTCGAGCGCGTTGGCGTCGAGCGCGGCGATTTTCGCCGAGCCGAAGGCGGTGGTGAACAGCGTCGCGCCGTCGGGCGAGAAGACCATGTCGGTCGGGAAGGCGAGCGTCTGGTCGCGCTCGGCCTGCGACCCGGTGGCGACGGCGTAGTTGATGTGCGGATTGAGGTGGCGCGGCGTCGGCGTCGTGCCGTTGATGACCGTGATGCGGCTCTGCGCGATGTTGCCCTGGACGCCGCCGGCGGCGAGCGGCTCGAAGCGCACGTTGTTGCGCGACTCGAGGTTGCTGACGAACACGCGGTTGGTGCCCGGCCGCACCGCCATGTTGAACAGGATGGTGCCGACGCCGACGACGCTGTTGTTGCTCGGCAGCAGCGCCGGCGGGTTGGCGGTGGCGTCGAGGATGTACACGTCCTGGTCGGGCAGCGAGAACGGTACCATCGCCGTCCAGTTGCGTGCGATGACGTCCTCCCACCGATTGTTGGCCGGATTGAACTTGAGGATCAGGCCGGTGTCCGGCGGGTTCGGCGTCGAGCCCGGCGGCGGCGGCGGCAGCCCGCTCGGGTTGGGGTTGTTCGACACCACCGGCTCGATGATCGCCGTGGTGCGGTTGCCGGAGTGGAAGGCGGCGGCGAAGACGCGCGTGCCGTCGCCGTTGACCGCCAGCGCACGCGGCGTGTCGCCGAAGCAGGCGGTGATCGACAGCGGCGTGCCGCCGAGCGCGGCGCCGAGGTTGTTGGCGTCGAAGGCCCATACCAGGGCGCGGCCGAGGCCCTCGGTGGTCAGGCTGGCCGGCATCGAGGCCGGGACGTTCTGGCCGCGCCGCGCCGTGGTGATGAAGGCGCGGCTGAAGCCGGTGCCGGCGAAGACGATGTCGCGCGGCTCGTCGCCGACCAGCAGCGTGCGCGTGACGCGCGAGCGGCTGACGTCGGTGGGGTCGATCTCGACGATGCTGACGCTGTCCGACAGGTGGTTCACCACCCAGGCCTCGGTGCGCCCGCCGGCGTTGACCCGACTTGCCACCGCCACCGGCTCGAGGCCAACCGGCACCTCGGCCACCAGGGTCAGGCCGCCGGCATCGACGGTGAAGATCTCCAGCCGGTTGTCGGGCGTGTTGACCGCGAACAACCGGTTGCCGTCCGGCGCCAGCGCCAACGGGCGCACGTGGCCGCTCTCGAAGTTGACGAACGCTCCCTGCCCCCACGCGGCGGCCGGCAAAGCCAACGCCGCCAGCACGACGGCGCACCTGAAATGTTGCATGCGGTTCCCCCCGAGTCCCCGAGCGTCCGTACCACGCGCTGGCCGTTGGGCAAAGGACGAATCGAGGGCGTGGGGGTCTCGCCGCGCCCGGCACGGCCGTCTCCGACGCTGGCCGGTCGCTCCGCCCGTGGCATCCCTGCGCCCGCCCGGCTACAACCACGGCGATGGCCGCCGATCTCGACGCGCTGCTCGCCGCCGCGACACCGGCGCCGGTGTATTTGTTCCTCGGCGAGCCCTTCCAGACCGAGCCGGCCGCGCGCGCCCTGATCGACCGCCTGGTGCCGCCCGAGAAGCGCAGCTTCAGCCTCGAGCAGGTCGACGGCCGCGCCACCGGCATCGGCCCAGTCATCGACAGCCTGCGCACCCCGAGTCTGTTCGGCGGTACCAAGGTCGTCTGGGTGCGCGAGCCGACGCTCTTTCTGTCGGGCGAGAAGCGGGCCGACATCGCCGAGGCGCTGTTCGCCGCCGCCGACGACGAGCGGCCGCTCGAGGCGGCGGAGAAGCTGCTCGTGCTCGCCGCCCTGGCCGGCTGGACGCAGGAGGCCTTCGCGGCGGCGGACTGGACGGCGGCGAGCAAGACCGAGCAGAGCCATGTCTTCGGCCGCGCCCTCGAGGCGGCCGAGAAGCGCACGGCCGAGGCGCTGCGCGCGCTCTGCGCCGAGCGCGGCCTGACCGTCAGCGCCTTTCGCGACGACAGCGGCCTGCTCGAGCAGTATCTCGCCGCCGGCGCGTCGCCCGCCGCAGTGCTGCTGTTCACCGCCAGCGCCGCCGACAAGCGCAAGCGCATCGTCAAGACCATCCAGCAACGCGGCGCGGTGCTCGAGTTCGCCATCGCCCGCGAACGCTCCGGCGCGCTCAGCGGCGAGAGCGTCGACGACCTCGTCGCGCGCATCGTCGCGGCGCATGGCAAGCGCCTCTCCCCGGCCGCCCGCCAGGCGCTGCGCCAGCGCGCCGGCGGCGACGCCGCGGCGCTGGCCGGCGAGGTCGAGAAGCTCTGCCTGTACGCCGGCGACGCGGCGACCATCGACGACGCCATGGTGCGCATCAGCGTGCGCGACCTGGCCGAGTCGTGGATCTTCGACTTCACCAAGGCGCTGGCGCAGCGCCAGGCGGCGCCGGCGGTGGCCATGCTGCGCGGCCTGTTCGACCAGGGCGAGCATCCGCTGCGCCTGCTGTCGGTGATCGCCCGCGAGCTGCGCCTGCTGCTGCTGGCGCGCGACTGCCTGCGCGGCTCGCTGGCCGGCGCGTTCTCGCCGCGCACGCAGTACGCGGCCTTCCGCGACCGCCTGCTGCCGACGCTCAGCGAGAGCGAGCAGGAGGCGCTCGGCGCCATCCATCCCTTCGTGCTCTACCAATGCCTGCTCAACGCCGCGCGCATTCCCGGCCCGACGCTGCAGCGCGGCGTGCTCGCCCTGCAGCGCCTCGACGTCGCCTTCAAGAGTACCGCCGCCGACCCGCGTATCCGCCTCGAGGCTTTCGTGCTCGACTTCTGCCGCGTCGAGGCGGGGCCGGGAGCCGCGCCGGGGGCCGCGCCGGGGGCCGCGCCGGGGGCCGCGCGATGAACGGCACGCCGCTCGCCGCCGAGAACTGGTTCGAGGCGCACGTCCTGCGCTCCTGGGTGCAGGGAACGCTGCTGGTCGTGCCGCTGGCGGCGGTGCGCTTCCTCGCCCACCAGGGCATCCAGTGGGCGGCGGCGCTCGCCTACTACACCCTGATCGGCTTCGTGCCGCTGTTCACGGCGGTGTTCGCACTCATCAAGCTGTTCGGGCTCCACCGGCAGCTGACGCCGTTCGTGGTCAGCACCGTTGGCGCCGGCTCGCCGGCGGTGGCGCGCGACGTGGTGGCGTTCATCGATGCCACCAACCTGCAGGCGGTCGGCGTCCTGGCGGCGCTTGGCGCCATGCTGGCGGTGCTCGGCATCATGGGCAACGCCGAGTTGTGCTTCAATCAGATCTGGGGCGTCGCCGGGCGCTCGCTACGGCGCAAGTTCCGCTCCGTCGCCCTGGTCTGCGTCGCCGCGCCGCTGCTGCTGCTGGCGGCGCTGGCGCTGACGGCGCTGCTGCAGCCCGGCCACTCGGTCTACGCGACCCTGGACGCCTGGCGCCTCGGCGACGTCGTGCTGCTGGTGCTGCGTCTGCTGCCCTATGCGTTGCTCTGGGTGAGCTTCACGCTGCTGTACACGCTGCTGCCCAACACCGAGGTGCGCACGCGTTCGGCCCTGTTCGGCGCCGTCGTCGCCGGCACGCTGTGGCAGTTCGCGCAGTGGGGCTACGTGCTCTTCGTCATCCGCCTGGTGCGCTACAGCGCGGTCTACGGCGCGCTCTGGCAGCTGCCGATCCTGCTGGCGTGGATCTATATCGCCTGGGGCATCGTGCTGTTTGGCGCCGAGGTGACGCGCGCCCACCAGGAGGTGACGGCGCGGCGCAGCGCCCTGCGCTTCGCCGATAGGTCCCTGGCGCGCGCGGCAGCGGAGACGCCCGCGGTCCCGGCTGGGGAACCCCCGCCCGCCGGCGAGACGTAGCCGCCTCGCGCCCGCGGCGCGGCGCCCGGCATCATCACGTCAGCTTGGGCACGACCCCGTCGTGCGGCACGCCGTCGCGGCACTGCCACCAGCCGCGCGCCAGCAACAGCGGGTCGGCGGCCAGATCGGCCGGCGTTGCCACCAGCCCGGCCGCGACGCCCGTCGCCTGCAGTTCCGGCAGCGCCGCTGCGACCGTTCGCCGTCGCAGCCACGTGGCCTCGGGCGCCGCCCCCTCCACCATGCACCAGCGCTCGCCGGCCGCGTCATCGGCACAGCGCAGCACACGGCCGGGCGCCGTCCGCCCGCCGGTCAGCCACGCCAACGCATCGACTTGGGCGAGATCGAGCACCGTCCCGGGGCCGCCGGCGCCGCGCCGCCACAGAGCGGCGCACACCGCCAGGGCCAGCGTCCAGCCTGCAGCGGTGTCGGCGACCGCGAAGCCCGGGCCGCAGGGGGCGCCGTCCGGCCCCGCCATATCCGACGCCAGCCCCGCCAGCGCCTGTAGCGTCGGCCCGTAGCTCACCCAGTCGGCCCGGCCGCCGCCGGCGCCGCAGCCCGTCAGGTGCGCCACCACCAGGCGCGGATTGAGCGCCCGCAGGGCCGCGTCATCGAAGCCCCAGTTGGGCAGCACGCGGCGGCTGAAGTTGTCGACCACGACGTCGGCCGCGCGCAACAGTTCGCGCACCGCGGCGCGGCCGGCGGCGGTGTTGAGGTCGACGCCGACGCAGCGCTTGCCGCGCAGCAGGTTGGCGGCACTGACGCCGCGCAGCGCCGGCGCGGCGGGGCGTTCGATGCGCGTCACCTCGGCGCCGAAGTCCGCCAGGACGCGCGTCGCCAGCGGCCCGGCGACGACCCAGCTGAAGTCGACGACGCGCACGCCGCCGAGCGGGGCGGCGCCGGCGGCGGCGCCGGCCATCGCGGTCGACGCGCACCCAGTCGACGGCGCCGGGCCGCCGCCGCGCGTCGCATACGGCGCCGTCGCGCCGCGCCCGCCGCCCTCGCGGGCGAACCGCGCGCGGCTCCACACCGGCGCCCAGGGCAGGCGCAGGGCCTGGGCGCGGGCGACGAGTTCCTCGACGGGGTAGCGTGCCGCCCAGGCGTCGAGGACGTCGAAGACGTGCGCCGCGTGCCGACAACGCTCGTCGACGTCGTCCCAACGCGGCGCGTCGAGGTCGGCGACGGCGCCGTCGGCGCGCAGCCACTCGCGCAGCGCCGTCCAGTCGCCGAGGTGCGAGAGCAGCAGCGGCGCATCGGCGCCGCGGCCGATGCGGAAGGTGCCGTTCCAGTGCAGACTGCCGCGGCGCCGGCTCGCGTCGCCACGTGCGGACCACTCGCCCATGACGTGCTCGAGCAGCGCCGTAGCGCTCTCCTGCATGCACACGTCGACCAGCCGCCCACGCCCGTCGCGCCGCCGCGCCAGCAGGGCCAGGACGACCCCGAGGGCCGCGTGCAGCGCCGCGGCGCGCGTCGCCGGCGCGCCCGGCAGGGCCAGCGGCGGGCCGTCGGGATGACCGTTGGGCCACACCAGGCCGCCGCGCGCCTGCAGCACCGGCTCACCGCCGCGCCAGGTCGGGCCCGAGCCGAGGTCGCTGCCGGGCGTCACCGCGACCACCACCAGGCGGGGAAAGACGCCGCGCCGCGCCACGACATCAGCCGCGGCGGCGCCGCCGAGCACCGCCACGTCGGCGCCCCGCAGCGCCGCGTCGCCGGGCGCGCCGCGCCTCACCGCCGCACCGAGGGCGGCGAGCAGCGCCACCGTGGCGCGGCCGTGCGCGTCGGCGGCGTCGAGCACCCGCACGCCGGCCAGCCCGGCGGCGGCGCTGGTCATCGTCGCGCCGGCGCGTAGCCGGCGGCGCGGGCGGCGTCCTCGCTGTCGAAGTAGACGCGATTGCGCGGCGCGACGTCGTCGTAATGGCGCTGCCCGGGAAGGTGGTAGAGTTTCGAGCGGCGGTTGCCGACGACCGGGCCGCCGGTCGCTTCGACGCCGGCCCACAGGCCGCGCCGGGCGGTGCGCGCCGCCGCCTCGTCGGCGACGAACTGCTCGCGGAAGCGGAACGGGTAGCGGGTGAAGGCACGCGCGTAGCCCTCACGCACGAGCTCGCGGTTGAAGAAGGCGCCGTCGGCGAGGAACACGTAGGCAAGGGTGCGGCCGTAGCGGTCGACCCGCTCGCGTGGCTCGTACTCCAGGCGCACCGCCTGGCCGTCCAAGCGGCGCCGGACGTAGGCGCTGGCTTCGCGGGCGAACGGCTGCGGCGGCGCGGCGGGGTCGTGGCGGTCGGCCATTTCCGGCGTGTCCACGCCGATCAGACGCACCGTGACGGAACGGCCGGCCTGGCGCACGGCGATGGTGTCGCCGTCGATGACCCGCGTCACCACGACGGGCTCGGCGGCCAGCAGGGTCAGCAGCAGCAGAATACCGGGCGAGGCCACGCCGCTCGGGTAGCAGGTGACGGTAGCGCCGGGAAAGGCGGGCGAGCCGCCCGCGTTCTCCCCTTTCGCAAGTTTTTCCTCGGTTCAACTGCGCACCCGTGCTATCTCGCTCAGGGACGGGCTCGGGCACGGGGCCGGCATGTTTCGGGGGACGAACCGCGCCATGACACATCTGCTGCGCTTCGGCGCGCTGCTGCTCGCGTTCGCCGCGCCGGTCGGCGCGGCTGAACTGCAGGTGGTCGCCCTCAGCCCGGCTCGCCACGCCATTGCCCCGGCGACGAGCGCCGTCAGCATCACCTTCGACCGCGCCGTGCAGCTCGCCTCGATCACCGCCGCGAGCCTGCGCGTCTTCGGCCGCACCAGCGGCCCGGCGGCCGGCCTGATCAGCTTCTCGAACGGCGACAAGACCGTCACGTTGACGCCGACGCGCGCCTTCACCGCCGGCGAAACGGTGCTGGTCAATCTCGCAGACAGCATCGTCGCCGCCGACGCCTCGCCGCTGCGCGCCGCCGGCTACGCCTACGCGTTTGTCGCGCAGGCCCAACCGGCGGCGATGGTCTTCGAGCCGATCGACGTCATGTCCAATCGCACCAACCCGGGCACCCCGACGCGCATATACGGCGCCATGGCCGCCGACCTCGACGACGATGGGTTCGTCGACCTGACGACGGTCAACGAGGACAGCGCCGATCTGCGCGTGTTCATGAACCGCGCCGACGGCAGCGGCCTGTTCGATCCCTTCCTGACGCCGCCGCGCAGTATCGGTTTCGAGTCGAGCCCCAACGAACCGGCCGACTTCGATAACGACGGCCGCATCGACATCGCCGTCTCCTCGAGCGGGGACGGCCGCGTCGACATCGCGCTCGGCAACGGCAACGGCACCTTCGACGCGCCGCAGTCGATCCCGACCGGCAACGAGCCGCACGGCATCGCCGTGCTCGACGTCGATGGCGACGGCGATCTCGACATCGCCAACTCGGTCCGCAACGGCGACGTGGTGGCGCTGATGCTCAACAACGGCAGCGGCGTCTTCGGCGCCGCCACCAGCTTCGACAGCGGCGGTGACGGCGAATACGGGCTCGCCGCCGCCGACATGAACAACGACGGCATCAGCGACCTGATCGTTGGCGCGCAGGACTCCGAAGAGATCGTCGTCCTGCTCGGCACCGGCAACGGGACCTTCACCCCCGGGATCGTTCAGGTCGCCGGCGGCCAAGTGTGGCAACTCGTCACCGGCGACGTCAACGGCGACGGCAACATGGACGTGACGACGTCGAACGCCTTCTCCAACACCGGGTCGATCCTGATCGGCAACGGCGACGGCACGCTCGACCCGCCGGTCACCTATCCCGCCCCCGGCCACGTCGTCGCCACCGACCTCGGCGACCTCGACGGCGACGGCGACCTCGACTGGGTGCTGTCCGGCTTCACCGGCGCCGCCTGGCGGCTGTTCACCAACGACGGCAACGGCGTCTTCACCGCGACGCAGAACTTCCCCGCCGCTTCGAATCCATCGTGTGCCGCGCTCACCGATCTCGACAACGACGGTGATCTGGACATGGCGCTCACCGACGAGATCGCCGACGAGGTGCAGCTGCTGCGCAATGGTGTCGTCTCGCCCTGCCCGCCCGCGCCGCGGATTTGCCTTGCCCCCGTCGACAGCGGCAAGGCGCTGCTGAAGATGAAGGACAAGACGCCCGACAGCGGCGATCAGATTCTCTGGAAATGGGGCAAGGGCAGCGCCACGACCCTCGCCGAGCTCGGCGCGCCGCAGGCCAGCGACGATTACGCCCTGTGCATTTACGACGGCGGGGCGCTGGTCGCCAGCGCGCTGGCGCCGGCCGAGGACAACTCGTGCGGCGGCCCGTGCTGGAGCGGTGACAGCAGCGGCTTCGCGTACAAGGACGGCGACCTGACGCCAAGCGGCGTGCGCCAGCTCAAGCTGCGCGCCGGCGTCGACGGCAGCGCCCGCATGCTGTTCAAGGGCAAGGGCGCGCTGCTGCAAATGCCCACCCTCGGCAGTCTGACCGGACCGGTCGACGCCCAGCTCATCAAGTCCACCGGCGGCCCGTGCTGGGGCGCGACGTTCAGTCTTCCTTTCCTGCAAGCCGATGGCGTAACGTTTAAGGACAAGTCGAATTGACCGCCCGCCGGCGATCCTGGGGGAACCAACACATGCCGCATCACGTCCGCGCCCACCTCGCGAGCGCCGCCGCCCTGGCCCTCGCCCTCTGCCTGCCGAGCGCCGCGCTCGGCCTCTCCGGCGGGGTTCCGAGCACCATCTTTGGCTCGACCGGCTGCAACGCGTGCCACACCGGCGGCGTCGCGCCGACCGTCGTGCTCAGCGGCCCGACCACCGTCGACCCCGGCGACACGGTCAACTACACCCTCACCATCCTCAGCAACGATGTCGGACAGGACTACGGCGGCTTCAACGTGCGCGCCGGCGGCGGTGCGCTCAGCACCGGCGGTCCGTTCAGCGCCGGCACCGAGACCATCGTCGGAACCGGCGGCCTGACCGAGATCACGCAAAGCGCGCCGAAGCAGACCGACCTCCTGAACCAGGTCGATTTTGGCTTCCGCTGGACCGCGCCGGTTGGCTTCATCGGCAGCGTCACGCTGACCGGCTGGGGCAATGCGGTCGATCGGAACTTCAACACCCTCGGCGACCGCGGCGCGCTGGACACCCTGGTCATCATATCGAGCGGCGGCAGCCCGACGCCCGGCCCGACGCCGACGCCCGGCCCCGACTATTGCGCCAACCCGTCCGTCCCCGACCCGCCCGCCGTTACCGACGCCGAGGCGCTGCGCTGCCAGGCGGCGGTCGTCAAGGCCGGCGCGTTGTTCCTCAAAAAGGGGCTCAAGACCGTGCAGAAGTGCCTTGGCACGCTGCAGGCGAGTGGCGCCGCCGCCGATCCGCTCGGCGCCTGCGCCGGCAGCAGCGCCGCGTCGATCCCACCGACTGATCAGAAAGCGGCGGTGGCGCTCGCCAAGACCGAGGCCAAGGTGCGCTCCCTGCTCGCCACCAAGTGCAGCAGCGCGGCGGTGGCGACGCTCGGCCTCTGCGCGCAGACCGAGCCCGGGCTCGAGGATTGCCTGATCGACAGCCTGCAGGCGGCCGTCGTCGATGCCGTCGTCAGCCAGTACGGCGCTCTCGTGCCCAGTCCCGACAAGGGCGAGCAGAAGTGCCAGGCCGCCATCGCCTCCAGTGCCGCCGGCGTCATCAACGCCTACCTGAAGAGCAGCAGCAAGTGCCTGGCGGGCTGGAGCAAGGCCGGCAACCCCGGCGCCGGCGGGCCGCTGTGCATCGGCGACGCCATCGCCGGCGGTTTCATCATGCCGACCGACGGCAAAGTCGTCGGCGCCCTGCAGAAAGCCGCCGGCAAGCTGAGCGACAAGGTCACCAGCGCCTGTAGCGACGCGCAGGTCGCCGCCCTCGACGCCTGCGGCTCGACGCGCGCCGCCGCCGCCCTGTGCCTGACCTGCGCCGCCCGCGGTATCGACGGCAACGTCCTGCGGGCGCTCTTCGGCGACACGAACTGACGCCAACCGGATCGGACCGCGCGTTCCGCTTGGTCACGCCTCCGGGGCGGGTCGGTCGATCCGCCCCGGCACGGCGCGGTGCCGCGGAAGCCGTCTACCGCGGCGGCGTCCATGTCGCCGGCGGCACCCACGTCTCGCGGCCGCCGAGCAGCACCGGCAGCACCACCCGGCTCCACCCTGACAGCGGCAGCGCCAGGGCCTCTGCGGGCGTGACGAAGCGCGCGTCGAGCGTCTCCTCGCCATCGGACTGCAGCGCTCCGCCGACCTGCCGGCAGGCGTAGACGCTGATCACGTAGGACACCTCGTCGCCATTGGCGTAGCGAACACGGCAGTGCGGCCCGCCGAAGACGCCGCACAGGCCGACCGGCTCGACCAGCAGGCCGGTCTCCTCCCACACCTCACGCCGGGCCGCGTCCTGCGGCGCCTCGTCGGGATCGACGGCGCCGCCCGGACAGGCCCACACGCCGCCGTTGGCGTGCTGCACCAGCAGCACGCGGCCCGCCGCGTCGCGCACCAACCCCGCGGCTGCCGGCACATGCAGCAGGCGCGTCCCGACCAGCGTGCGCAGGTCGCGGATGTACTCGGAGATCGCCACCCTCGAAGCCTCTCGCATGCGCGTCGGCGACCGTCCAGCGGTGCCGGCGACCGATGCGGCCGCGCACCTTGACTCCAGCACCGCGCCGCGACGAGAAGGGAGCATGCGTTCGCGCGCCTTTGTCGCCTTCCTGCTGCTGCTGCGCGCCACCAGCGCGGCGGCGGCGCCCAGCGGGCCGGAGTTCCAGGTCAACTCGACCAGCGCCGGCGACCAGGGTTACCCGGCGCTCTGCGTCACCGCCGACGGCGCGGCGGTGCTCGCCTGGGAATCGCGCGGACAGGACGGCGCCGGCAACGCGGTCGTCGCGGCGCGGCGCGCGGCGGACGGCACGCCGCACGGCGGCGAGCAGGTGCTGAGCGCGGCCGCGCCGGCCGGCGACCAGCAGGCGCCGGCGATTGCCTGCGGACGCGACGGCGGCTTCCTGGTGGTCTGGGAGTCGCAGCTCGAGCCGGGTGCCGACTTCACCATTGAGGCACGCCGCGTGCTGCCCAACGGCGTCAGCCTACAGGAGCCGATGCGGTCGCCGCCGGGCACGCAGCGCGGGGCGGCAGCCTGCGCCGGTCGCGCCTACACTGTCGTCTGGTACGGCGAGACGGAGGCGGGCGGCTACGACGTGTTCTTCCGCAGCACCAGCAGCCCCGCCGCGCCGAGCGTCGTCAACGCCAGCCCCGGCTCGCACCGCCACGCCGCGGTGGCGTGCAGCACCGCCGACGGCAACCTGGACGTCGTCGTCTGGGAGCAGCGCGACCGCGATGGCGACGGCGGCGCCATCGTCGCCCGCCGCGTCGGCGTGGTGCAGGTGGTCGGCGACGAGGTGCAGGTCAACACCACCACCGTCGGCGACCAGCGCCTGCCGGCGATCGCCGCCCTCGCCGACGGCGCCTTCCTGGTGGCCTGGGAGAGCGAGGGGCAGGACGGCGACGAGAGCGCCATCGTCGCCCGTCGGCTCGGCGCCGACCTGACGCCGCTCGGCGACGAGTTCGTCGTCAACTCGGTCGCCGCCTTCAGCCAGGAACAACCGGCGGTGGCCGCCGCCGGTCGCGGCGCGCTCGTCGCCTGGTCGAGCTCCGGCGACGGCGACGGCTACGGCGTCTTTGCCCGCCGCGTCGGTCTCGACGGCAGCCCGGTCGGCGCCGAGGTGCTGCTCAACACCACCACCGCCGGCACCCAGGGCGCGGTGTCGGACGAGGGCGGCGGCCTCGCCGCCGCCGGCAACGCGCGTGGCGACCTGCTCATCGCCTGGCAGAGCCTGCGCCTGCGCGGCGTCGCCGCCGACGGCGACGGTCTCGGGATCTTCGCCCGCCGCGGCGCCCTGCCGCGGCGCTGCGCCGGCGACTGCAACAGCGACGGCGCGGTGGCGATCGACGAGTTGGTGCGCGGCGTGACGCTGGCGCTCACCGACGGCGTGCCCGCGGGCTGCGCCGCTCTCGACGCCGACGGCGACGGCCGCGTCGTCATCGCTGAACTGATCGCCGCGGTCGCCGCGGCGCTGAACGGGTGCGCGCAATGAGCGACGACGACGACCTCCCCTTCCCCTTCTCCGACGTCTCCAACGGCGAGTGGTGCCCACGGCCGCCGAGCGGCGCGCAGCGCACGGCGGTGCGTCGGCTGCTCGAAGAGGCGGACCTGCGTGCCCGCCGCCTCGGCCTGTCGCGCCGCCAGTTCCTGCGTACCGCCGCCGGCACCGCCACCGCCTACATGGTGCTGAACAGCGTGCACGGCCTCGCCCAGCAGGGCGACGCGGCGGTGCTGCCGGTGACCCCCGAGCAGTGCGACGATCCCGAGGCGGCGCGCACCCTGTTCGCCGCCGACTACTTCGTCATGGACGTGCAGCTGCACCACGTCGACCTCGACCGCTTCGACACGCCGCTGTTCGCCTTCCTGCGCTTCCTCGAGCCGCAGCTGCCGGCGGCCGAGCGCCTGCAACACCTGTCGCAGCTCAACATGGTCAAAGAGGTCTTCGTCGACAGCGACACCGCCGTCGGGGTCATCAGCGGCGTCCCGAACGGCGTGCCGCTGCCGGTCGAGACGATGGCGCGCACGCGCGACCTGGTGAACGAGCTGGCGGGCTCGCCGCGCGCGCTGATGCAGGCCATGTGCGACCCGCGCACCGCCGCCGGCGGGGAGACCGCCATCGACAGCCTCGAACACCAGGTGCGCACGCTCGGAGCGGCGGCGCTCAAGTGCTACACCGGCAACGGCGCGTGGTGGCTCGACGACGAGCAGGTCGCCTACCCGATGCTGGCGGAAGCGACGCGCCTCGGCCTGCGCGTGGTCAACGTGCACAAGGGCTTCCCCGCCCTGCTCGGCGCGATGGCCGAGACCTACGTGCGGAGTCGCGACCTGCCGCGGGTGTCCGCCGACTGGCCGCGCCTGGAGTTCGTCGCTTACCACTCTGGCTACTTCCCCGGCCGCGGCATCGGCGAATTCCTCGACGTCGTGCGCGGCATCCGCCAGCGCCGCAACGTCCACGCCGAGATCGGCAGCGCCTTCGCCACCGCCTTCACCGAGAGTCCGCTCGCCGCCGCCCACCTCGTCGGCTCGCTCCTGGCGGTGCTCGGGTCGGACCGCATCATCTGGGGCACCGACTCGATCTGGTGGGGATCGCCGCAGTGGCAGATCGAGGCCTTCAAGGCCCTGGTCATCCCGCCGGCGCTGCAGCAGGAGTTCGGCTACCCGCCGCTCGACGACGCCGCCAAGCGCCAGATCCTCGGCCTCAACGCCGCGCGCCTTTACCGCGTACCGGTGCGCGAACGCCGCAACACCATCGCCGCCGACCAACTGACGCAGGCGCGCCATGCCCTCGGCGGCCCCGAGGCGACGCGCAGCTACGCCGTGTACGGCCCGCGTACGCGGCGCGATTTTCTGCGCCTGCAGGCGCGCGGCTGACGCTCGCCACGGTGCGCGGGGCAGAGCCAACGGGCCGCATCTCACCGGCATGGCGGTGACAACACGGAGAAAGCCGCTGGCCGAATGACGGACGGCGCCGCCTCCACCCTCGCGCCGCGTCTGTAGACGCATGGCACTTCGATTGCTGCACCTGAACCCCGTCGTGCCCAACACCGGCCTCGAAGTGCGTTTCTGGGGCGTCCGCGGCAGCATTGCCGCTGGCGGGCAGGACTTTGCCGAGGTCGGGGGCAACACCAGCTGCGTGGAGGTGCGCGCCGGCGACGAGCTGATCATCCTCGATGCCGGCACCGGGCTCTTCCGGCTCAGCGAGACGCTGCCGGAGCCGGTGCGCGCGACGTTCCTCATCAGCCACTATCACTGGGACCATATTCAGGGATTCCCGCTCTTTCGGCCCGCCTATCACCCCGACAACCGGTTCGATGTCTATGGTCCAGGCGGCAGCGCCGCGACGGTCACCCGGGCGTTTGACGAGCAGATGCGGCCGCCACACTTTCCGGTTGGACTGTCGGCGATGGCGGCACAGCTCACGTTCCACGGCGTACAGGCCGGCGACGAGCTGACGCTCGGAGCCGTGCGCGTCACGGCGGCGGCGCTCAACCATCCGCACGGGTGCCTGGGTTATCGGATCAGCCATGGCGATGTCAGCGTCGTCTACGCGACCGATACGGAGCATGCCGAGTTCGGCGCGCTCGACGCGGCCGTGCTCGAACTTGCGCGGGACGCGGACCTGTTGATCTACGACGCCCAGTACACCGACGACGAGTACCTCGGCGTCGACGGCCCGTGCCGCAAGGGGTGGGGCCATTCGACCGCCACGGCCGCCTGTCGTATGGCGCGCGCGGCCGGCGTGCGCCAGCTGGCGCTGTTCCACCACGACCCCGCCCATCGCGACGACAGCATCTCGGAGATCGTGCGCGACGCGCGTGCGGTGTTTGGCAACACGGTCGCGGCACGCGAAGCGATGCGCATCGTCGTCGAGCGGCCCGAGTGGGCCGCGGCCGGCGAGTGTCCAGGCGGGTTCAACTCCCACGCGGGACGCGGTAGCAGTGCAGTGAAGGACGATCGGGAACGCCGTCCGGGTCGGCTGGCGCACGGCCAGCCGGGGCAGCAGGCCGCTGCCACCCACCGGCACTAGGCGAATCGCCGGAAGAACCACCCCTTCACCAACTCGCTCGCCAGCAGGTAGGCGACGGTGATCCCGATCAGCAGCAGGACGAAGCCAGCCGGCAGGGGCACGAAGCCAAACAGGGCGCCGAGTCGCGTGTAGGGCAGAAAGATGGTGGTGCCGGCGACGACGAAGGTGGCCGCCAGCAGCAGCGCGCCGGGCCGGCTGCGGTAGAATCGCCCGCGGGTCCGGATGACCAGCACGATGAACAACTCCGTCATGAGCGACTCGATGAACCAGCCGGTCTGGAACTCCTGTTCCGTCGCCCGCAGCCAGTAGAGCAGTGCGCCGAACGTCAGGTAGTCGAACACGGAGCTCACCAGCCCGAACACCAGCATGAAGTTGCGGATGAACCGGATGTCCCAGCGACGCGGCCGCTCCACCTGCTGACGATCGACGCGGTCGGTGGCGATGGTCATCGAGGGAACGTCGGACAGGAAGTTGTTGAGCAGGATCTGCTTCGGCAGGAGCGGCAGGAAGGGGAGGAACAACGACGCACCCGCCATGCTCACCATGTTGCCGAAGTTGGCGCTGGTGGTGATGAAGACGTACTTGAGCGTGTTGGCGAACGTCTGCCGGCCCAGCCGGACGCCCTGCGCGACGACGCCCAAGTCGCGCTCCAGCAGGACGATGTCGGCCGCTTCCTTGGCGACGTCCACCGCGCTGTCCACCGAGATCCCCACGTCCGCCGCGTGCAGTGCCGTCGCGTCGTTGATCCCATCGCCCAGATAGCCGACCACGTTGCCCGCTGTGCGCAGCGCCGACAGGATCCGCTCCTTCTGGTTCGGCTCGGTCTCGGCGAAGATGTCCACCTCGCCGACGCGTTGCAGCAGCGCGGTATCGCTCAGCCGGCGCAGATCCTCGCCGCTGCACACGCTCGGTCGCTCGATCCCCATCAGGCGACCCATCCGGCCGGCGACGAGACGGTTGTCGCCGGTGATGATCTTGAGTTGCACGCCGAGCTGCCGCAGCTCGGCGATGGCCTCGCGCGCGCCCGCCTTCGGCGGATCCTCGAGCAACAGGAAGCCGAGGAAGGTCATCTGCTGCTCGTCGTCCTTGTCGATCACCGGATCCCCGGTCACGTCCCGGATGGCGACGCCGAGGACCCGATACCCCTCCTCGCTGTATGCGGCGAAGCGTTCCTCCAGCCCGGCCTGCACCGCGGCGACGGGCACGACGCGCCGCGTGCCGGGGTCGACTCGCATCTCCGCATCGACGCAGACTTCGAGCACATTGCGCAACGCGCCCTTGGTGATCATCGTGTGCCGGTGGCCATCGGCAGGGGAGGCTGGCCGTTCCACCACCACGCTCAGGCGCTTGCGGATGAAGTCGTAGGGCACCTCGTCCAGCTTGACGAAGGAGGCGAGGTCCGGACACGGCAGCCGGCGGAGCGCCGCGTCGATCGGGTTCGGGAAGCCCGACTCGAAGGTGGCGTTGAGCTGGGCGTACAGCAGCACCGCCTGGCTCGGATTGCCCCCGGCGTCGAGAGCCGCGTGCACGTGCACGACCCCCTCGGTGAGCGTGCCCGTCTTATCCGAGCACAGCACGTTCATGCTGCCGAAGTCCTCGATCGAGTTGAGGCGGCGCACGATCACGTGCGACGCGGCCATCCGTTGCGCGCCGCGGGCGAGGGTCAGGCTGACGATGGCGGGGAGCAGCTCGGGCGTCAGCCCGACCGCGAGCGCCAGCGCGAAGAGGAACGAGTCGACGACCGGTCGCTGCAGATACACATTGATCCCGAAGATCGCGATGACGAGCAGCAGGGTGATCTGGATCAGCAGCGCCCCGAAGCTGCGCAGCCCGCGCTCGAACTCCGTCGCCGGCGGGCGCAGCTGGAGCTGCGCGGCGATCTCGCCGAAGACGGTGCGGGCGGCGGTCTGCACGACCACCGCCCGGCCGACGCCGCTCACCACGTGCGAGCCCTGAAAGAGCGCGTTCGCTCGTTTCGCGAGCGGCGTGTCGGCCGGCAGCTCACCGGCGCTCTTCTCGGCGGGGTAGCTCTCTCCCGTCAGCGTCGATTCGTCCACGAAGAGATCGGTCGAACGAAGGATGCGGCAGTCGGCCGGGACGGATGCGCCCGCCGCGAGGACGATCACGTCACCCGGCACGAGCGCCTCCTGCGACAGCTCGATCTCGCGGCCGTCGCGCAGCACCCTCACCCGCGTCTGGATGACCGCCAACAGCTTGGCCACCGCATGGCTCGCCCGGAACTCCTGCCAGAAACCGAGCAGGGCGCTGCCGAGGACAATCGCCAGGACGATCACGCCGTCCGTCGTCTCGCCCAGGAAGAGCGAGAGGGTCATCGCAAACAGCAACAGGATCACCAGTGGGCTGCGGAACTGGTTCAGCAGAAGTCCGAGCGCAGTGGCCTTGCGGGTGTCGGCGCCGCGATTGGGCCCGAAGTGCAGCAGCTGCCGGTCGGCCTCACTCTGCGTGAGGCCCTCGGGGCGGCTGGCGAGCCCGGCGACGACCGTCTCGATCGGAGAGGTCCAGAACGGTGCAGGGATCACGGGTGTCATCGGAGCGACGCCAGGAGCGTCGCAGACACTGCGCGACATCGCCAGCCCACGCGGCGCTGGGCGCGCGTGATCACGGGCGGAACGGGGCGCACCGCGAGCGCCCTCCGCCGCGGGGGCGCGTGCTGGTTCCCCGATTACGGCCGATCATCCCCGCGCGTTCCGAAGAGGAGCCGCAGGATCGTCTCGGGTATGGGAATCCCCACCCCCATTCCACAGAGCGCCGGCCGCGTCTCCGGTTGGCTGGCCGCTTGCTGCGCGGTGGTTTGGAGGGTCGTGATGGTGTCGATCAGCCGACGTGAGACGTTGCGCCTCGGCGGCGCCGCGCTCGGCGCGCTGGCCTTGCCCGGCTGGGCGGCGAGAGCGACACACGCCATGGAGGCCGCGCGCGTTCAGCCCGCGTCTGAGATCGCGCTGGATCTGCTCGCGGCAGCGGGTCCTTCAGTCGTCGCCGGGGAGGCGGCGACCCTGTGGACCTACAATGGGACCTTCCCCGGACCGCTGCTGCGCTGGCGGGAGGGCGATCGTATTCGTCTCCGGCTGGTGAACCAACTCGCCGAGTCGACCAACCTGCACCTGCACGGTCTGCATCTGCCCGCGGCGATCGACGATCCATTCCTCGACGTGCCGCCGGGCGGATCGGCGACATACGCGTTCGACGTTCCGAGCGGCTCGGCGGGGACCTACTGGTATCACCCGCACAGGCACGGTCGGGTGGCGCGCCAGTTGTTCGCCGGACTCGCCGGCGCCATCGTCATCGACGGCCCGTCCACGGACGTGCCGTCACTGGCGGAGGCCGAAGAGCACGTCCTGGTGCTGAAGGACATCAGCCTGCGCCGGGGCACGGTCGCTGCGCACACCCCGTTCGACTGGATGAACGGCAAGGAGGGCGACCTCGTCTCGGTCAACGGCCGCTGGCGCCCGCAACTCGCGCCGACGCGCCCGCTACTGCGCCTGCGCATCGTCAACGCCGGCAACGCCCGCTACTATCGCCTGCTGCTGGAGGGCCACTTCCTCTACCAGATCGCCACCGATGGCGGCTTGCTGGAGTATCCGGTGCGTCGCCGCAGCCTGCTGCTGGCGCCGGGCGAGCGCGCCGAGGTGCTGGTGCGCCTGCGCCGCGGCGGCGCGTTCCGCCTTCTCAATCTGCCCTATGATCGCGGCCGCGGCATGGGGCCGCACGGCCACGGCCTGCCGATGCACACTGCCGACGGCCTCGACCCCGGCGGCGAGCCGCTGTTGTCGATTCGCACACCGCACACGATCGGACGCGGCGTCCTGCCGCAGACCCTGGTTCCGGTCGAGCGTCTCACGCCGGCCGCCACCGCGCCAATGCGCCGCTTCGTTCTGAGCGACACGATGATGGGGGGCTTCGCCATCAACGGTCGCCGCTTCAATCCCGATCGCGTCGACGAGCGCGGTCGCCGCGGCGATCTGGAGGTGTGGGACATCGTCAACCGCGGCGCGATGGATCATCCCTTCCATCTGCATACGTACTCGTTCCAGGTGCTGTCGCGGAACGGGGTAGCGGCCGACTGCGCGGCCTGGAAGGATGTCGTCAACCTCCGGCCGGGCGATCGCGTGCTCCTCGCCGTCCCGCTGCGCGATTTCGCCGGACGCACCGTCTACCATTGCCACATCGCCGAGCACGAGGATCTGGGCATGATGGGCGTCTTGGAGGTAACCTAACCCCGGCCCGGACGCGCCTGCTGACCGCCGCGGCCCGGCGACACGGAGCACGCCACGCGGCACGAGCCCGCAGGTCAGTGCTGCGGCCAGAGCCGGGCGCCGTTCCCCACCCACAGACGCGCGTGCGTCGCCTCGTAGGTCCCGATCTGCACGGTGACGTTCACGCTGTGGCTGACGCGCGCTGCACGCGAGAGGTCGATCGGCACGGTGCTGAGGGTCAGGGTGCCCTTGCCAGCGCGCGTGATGCGGAGGGCGGCGCGGCGGACACCGCCGGCGCCGTTGGCGTTCCACACGAAGACGCGTCCGGGCAGGCGCTCGACCATCGCCCCGGCGGGGATCGTCGCGGCGTAGATCTGGTCGTCGTCCGTGACCGTGATCGTCAACGGTTTCGTGCGCACGTCGATCTCGGCCGGCACCTTGGCCAGGCTGAGCGAGAGGGCCAGGGTGTCGCCGCCGGGCGCAGGCCCGAACTTGATGCCACCGCCGACCCGGCCGATGGCTTCGGGCCGGTACCAGATCGGCGACGTCCAGGCGCGCTCCTTGATGGTCTTTGGGAAACGCGCGTCGCAGCAGGTGGCGAAGTCGGGCGGCACGCTGCCGGGGTTTGTACAGTCGATTCCCCGCGCGTTGCACACCCGCGTGCTCCACCGGCACACCGGGTTCTCGATGATCCGAGCGTAGTAGAAGGCGCGCTCGTCCGGGTTGAACTGCGGGTCCTCCCAGACCGTGCAGAGGCTGTCGAAGCCGGCGCCGCTGGGGGTGCAGGTGGTGGTGTCGACCGAGGCGCCGTTGTCGCGATTACCGGCGACGTCGTAGGTCTGCTCGTGCGCCTGCCCAGCGGCGTCGACCCACCCCTTGACGATCTGCACCGCCTGGAGCGGCTGGGCTGGATCGCCGTTGCCGCCCGGATCCTTCGTGGCGAGGACCGCGAACCGCGGGCTGTGGCTGCCGCGGATGGCGCCGAGCTCGCCGCCCATCGGCACGCCGCCGCGGTAGCCGCGTTCGACGAAGTCGGGCGCGCCGCACGCGACGCCGCCGAGCGCGCCGCCGAACATCCGCACGATCGGCCGCGTGCCACTGGTGGCGTAGGTCTCGCGGCGCCGCATCGCCGAGAAGATCGCGTCGCGCGAGTTCTCTTCCGCCCAGGCGACGGTGAGGCCGCCGGGCTGCGACTCGATGCCGCCGAGGGGGTAGGGCGAGACCATGAACGCGGGCGTCGCGTCGCGTGTTCCGAGCGCGCCGGCCGGGCCGTAGTCGGCTTCGTTGACCAGCCCGGGCGTACCGTTGTGCGAGTCGGTGCCGCCGACGAAGCCGAGACGAAACGGATTCGTGCCGACGGCCTGCTCCTGCTGCAGTCCATTCTCCAGGATGTTCCGCACGTACGACAGCGCGACCTGCGTGTGGTTGCCCGACGAATCAGCCAGGGTGGTGCGGATCATCTTCTCGAAACCGCACTCCTCGTCGTTGGTGCTGAAGAGCGGGTGACACTCCGAGTCGCCCTTGTGCTGGGTCATCTCGACCAGCGGCTCCATCGCGGCACGGAACGCGGCACCCGCGGCGTCGTAGGTTTCCGAAAACATCGTGCCCTGACTCAGGTTGGTGTTGTGGGGAATCGCGAGCACGTCACAGCCGGGCAGCCCGTCGAGACATTGGGCCTTCAGGGCGCTCCACAGTTCGGGCGCGGTGTTCGCTTCGAGGGTGGAGATCGGTATCGGCGGCACGACGCCGTTTCGGAAGATCACGTTGCGGTGTCGGTTCACGCCGAGCGGCGTCGCGGTCCATTCGTACGCGGCGAACGACGTGAACGTGCAGGCATCCGTGCGATCGTAGGCGGCCTCGGCAGCCGCTTGCGTGTCGTTCCACACCAGCGAGGCCCCGGCCAGGCATGAGCCGTCGCCGCACCAGGCGAACCGATGGAACGGCGGCAGGCCGGTATAGGGGACCGCGAACGTCAATACCGCCGGCGGCTGTTGCGGCGGCGGCAGTGGCAGCGCGGTACCGAGCAGCGTCCGCATCTGCACACACTCGGGCTCGCCGTAGTGGAGATCACCCGGCGTCTCGCAGATCCGCACCTCGCCGAACTGCTCCGCATGGTCGGTCACCGCAACGAAGTCGAGCGGCCGGCGCAGCTGGGTGGTGCGCAGCGCCTGGCCCATCGCGTCGTACGGCGGCAGGCCGACGGCGGCGCCCCGCGCGAATGCATAGGCGTGGCTGGGCGTGTTGGTGATGTCGCCGATGCGGGCATCGAAGGAGTAGGCGGTGTGGATGTGCGTCTCCCCGAAATACGGCGCGCGCAGCGGGTCGTAGGCCGCGCAATCGGCGCGGACCTCGGTGCGTGCCCACGGCGGCGGAGCCGTGGCCGCTGCCGCGGCGGTGGCGCTGACGACGGCGAGTGCGAGCAGGATCCGGGAGAGCGACATGCGAGACCTCAATGGAAGAATCCGGCGGCGCGCTGGAAGCACCAGAACGCCGCGCAGGAGCCCATCGCGTAGATGGGGATGTGGGCGACCCAGCGGGGGAGCAGGCGGACGAGACCTCGGAGCCCGCGGCCGAGGGCGAGCACGGCGGCGACGAACACCAGTTGGCCCAGTTCGATCCCGAGATTGAACGCGAACAATGCGAGCGGAATGTCGCCGTCGGGAAGGCCGATCTCTCGCAACGCCCCCGCGAAACCGAGTCCGTGCAGCAAGCCGAACACCGCGGCCATCACCCATGGCCACCGCCGCATCACGGACGACGTCTCCGCCGGGCGACCGAGCTCGACCGCCAGGGCCAGGACCGTGAGCGCGATCGCCAGTTCCGCGGGGCGCGACGGGACATGGACCACGTGCATCGCGACCAACGCCAGCGTGACGCTGTGCCCAACCGTAAAGGCCGTTATCGTCTTCACCAGGGTCCGCCACGCCGGCACGAGCAGCACCAGCCCGAGGACGAAGAGCAGGTGATCGGGCCCGGTCAGGATGTGCTCGATGCCGAGGCGAGCGTAGTCACGGACGACGTCGAGCGGCGACACGCGCTCCGGCACCACGAACGACGCATCTGTGGCACGAAGCACCTTCTGCACCACGCGGCCATCGCCGAGGGCCAGCCGCACCAGCGCCTGGGTCTCCGCCGCGCCGAGCCCCTCGATACCGAGCGGCGCACCGACGAGCCCCGCGGCGCCGCAGTCGACCGTCCACCGTGCGACGATCGCGCCGTCGACGATCGCCGTCTCCGGCGATCCTGTCGGCGCGCAGTGCACGGGGAGGACGGCGCGCGTGCGGGCGCCGGGAACGACGAGAGTCGACGTCTTCCAGAGCACGTCGATCCTGCCAGCGCCGGTCTCGCGCAGATCGAGCAGGGCCGGCGCCAGCGGATGCGCGGTCGCAGGCGGCGCCAGGCAGCCGAGCCAGCACACGACGGCGCAGGCGAGCATCCTCATGAGGCGTGCTCTTCTTCCCTAGCGTCGACTCGGATCGCGGACTGCGTCCGCAGTCGAGCCAGGAATTGCTGCAGCGCCCACTCGCCACGCTCGGCGACCACCTCGGCGAGCATCTGGCCGCGGACGGCGTCGAGCGCCGGCAGCGCCCCTGGCGTGAGGCCCTCGACGCGCACGAGGTGGACGCCCAACGCCGAGGGCACGAGCGTCCAGCGATCGAGCGGCTGCGCCGTGACCGCCGTCGCGAACGCGTCGCCGAACGTCATCGCGATCTGCGCCGGGGACTGGGCGCGGGCGACGCTGCCGCGCGGGAACGCGTCGCCCAGTCGCGCCACCGCGTCGACATCGTTGGCGCGTCCGGCGAGGGCCAGCGCGACGCGGGCATCGGCTTCGGCGCGCTCGCCGCGCTGCTCACGAGCGAAAAACACATGCCGGAAGGTGATCCGCGGCGGTTGGCGGAAGCGGTCGGCGTGCGCCCCGAGATGTGCCGTGAGCGCCGCGTCGTCGATCCCGGCGCGTGCCACCCCGGCCTTGACGATCAGCCGCAACTTCTCCACCAGCATGCGTCGAATCACCGGATCGCCCTGATCGAACCCGAGCGCGCGCGCTCTCCGGTAGAGCGCTTCGCCGTCGACCTGCGACTCGTCGACGCCGTCGATGAAGCTCATCTTCTCGATCAGCTGCCAGCGGATGGTGCGGTCGCCTCGTTCGAGACCGAGCGCGAGCGCCTCGCGGTAGAGCAGTTCGGTGTCGATCTCTCGCCCCAGGAGCGCGCGTTCGTCGTCGGGGCTCGGCGCGAACCCGGTCTGACGGGTGAAGCTCTCGCGCAGCTCGCGCTGCTGGGCGGCGCTGATCACGACCGTCGATCGAACCGCGGCCGCGCGGACGCCGCGCGCGGGCTCGAGCCAGCGGCGATCAGCGAGAAAGAACGCCCCACCGAGCAGGAGGTAGTGGAGCAAGGGCGATCGTAGCCAACGCATCGTAGACTGAAGGACATACGATGGCGCGTCGCCGAGACACAAACCGCGCCCCCCGAGCCGGGGCGCGGCGACGCGGCGTCCTGCGAGACAACGGCCATCCCGGCGCGATCATCACGCCAGCCGCAGCGCCGTGCGCACCAGCAGCGCCAGCAACAGCACCGTGCCGATGGCGAAGACGGTGAAGCGCAGCGGGATGACGTTGGCGGTCGCCTGGATGCAGGAGTGTACGACGCGCGAGACGACGTAGGCCCAGGCGAGGCCGATGCTCGGCGCGTCCGCCGTCCCGGCGGCCTGCGCGGCGAGCGCCAGCGCATAGAAGATCGTCGGCTGCTCGTGCAGGTGGTTGTAGTTGTCCGCCACCCGCGAAACGGTCGGCGGCAGCGCCAGCTTGGCGCCGGTGCGCGAGAGTTCCGCCACGTCCACCTTGGCCGCGCGCATGGCTGGGATGCGCGTCGCATACATCCAGAACCACATCACGAGCGTCCACCCGACGAGCGCCAGGATCGGCGCGATCATTCCATGTTGGAGCATCAGCACCTCCGGGGTTTGGCAGCGCGACCCTGCCTCGGCTGGGGTCCGCGACGCAACAGCGCCGCGTCAGTCGCCGGCGCGGCGCTGTTGCGCCAAACGCTCACGGCTGCGGGCAGCGCTCGCTGACGTCGTCGGACGTGTCGAGCGCCCCGTCCGGTCCGGCCGACTGCAGGGTCAACGCGTCGCCCGCCACCGCGATGCGGACACCGTGCCCCCAGGCGTCGAGCAGCCGCGCCGGCAGCGGGCTCTGCGCCGGCGGCACGGGCGCCGCCGGCGCCGCGCCCGGCTTGCCGCAGGTCTGGCAGCGCGCCGCGACGCGCGTGCAGAGCGCCTGCAGATCGGCCCGCGCCTGGTCGCCGTCGACCGCCGGGGTCCGGCAGCCGCCAACGGCCAGACCGCCGGCCAGCAGGAGCGCCGCCAGCGCGACGGTGCAGCACCGGCGGGCTCGCGTGTTGACGTGGCGCACCGTGCCCCCGTGCAGGAGTGCGGCCGCGAAGGCAACCCGGCCGGCCGGCGGACACGATCGACGGCCGGCGATCTCGGCCATTGGCGGAGCCCCCGATCACTGCAACAATGCCGACCGATGCTCGGGAGTCGTACACGCCGCGGCGCGGCACTGGTGGCGCTGCTGGTCGCCTTCGCCGCCGTCGCCTGGGGATTGCGTGGTCTGGTGCCGATCGAGGCCAGTGCCGACGCGGTGCGCGGGTTCGTCGCCGGGCTCGGCTGGTGGGGCCCGCCGGCGTTCGTCGGTTTGTTCGCGGTTCGATCCGTACTCGTTCTCCCCTCGGTGGTGCTGCTCGCCGCCGGCGGAATCTGCTTCGGCGTCCTCGGCGGCACCGTGCTCGGGGCCGCGGGGCTGACGGGCTCGGCGGCGCTCAAATGGGCGATCGCGCAACTGGCTGGACGCGACCGCCTGCTCGCCGCCCTGCCGGAGCGGCTGCGCCAGCGCCTGGCGGTGGCGGACGCTCGCAGTAGTGCCGGCATCCTGGCCATCGCCACCGCGTATCCCGTCGGACCGGCCGAGATGCTGCACACGGCGGCGATCCTCGCCGGCATGCGCGTCATGCCGTTCCTGCTCGCCGTCGCCGCCGGCTCGCTGGTGCGGGCGGCGTCGTTCAGCCTGTTCGGCGAAGCGCTCGCCGCTGGCCAGGGGATGATCGCGGCGGTGGCGGTGCTGTCGGCCGTCGCCATCCTGCCGCTGTTCGCACCCAGCGTGCGGCGCGCCCTGCGCGGCGCCGGTCCGCCCCCGCCGGCCTGACGGTCACGCCGGCGCGCAGGCCGCCGCGAGACGCGCCACGGTGGCGAAGAACTCGCGCGTCGTATCGGCGATGATGTCCGCCACCGGGCGCACCGCGTCGATGCGGCCCGCCACCTGGCCGGCGAGGGCGACGCCGCCCTCGAGATCGCCCTCGAAGTAGACCGCGCGCACGCCGCCGGCGAGCGCCGCCATGGCGTGCTCCTCGCCCGCCTCGATGCGCGCCGTGCGAGCGGTGCGCAACGCCCGCAGGGCCGGCGCCCCGGCCGGCTTGAGCAGCACGGTATCGGTTTCCGCGGCGTCGACGATGCGCTGCTTCCAGTTCGGGTGCACCGGCGACTCCGCCGCCGACACCATGCGCGTGCCCATCTGCACGCCCTCGGCGCCGAGCGCGAAGGCGGCGGCCATCGAGGCGCCGTCGCAGATGCCGCCGGCGGCGATGATCGGCACGTCGACGCGCGCGCGCACCAGCGGCGTCAGCACCAGCGTCGAGACATCCTGGTGGCTCTTGAAGCCGCCGCCCTCGCCGCCCTCGACGATGAGGCCGTCGACGCCGGCATCGACCGCCTTCAGCGCCGCCGCCAGCGACGGCACGACGTGGAACACGGTCAGGCCGGCGTCCTTCAACTGACGCGTGTAACGGGTCGGACTGCCCGCCGACGTGGTCACGACGCGCACGCCCCGCGCGATGACGAAGTCGACGATGGCCGGATCGCGCACGAACGCCTGCGCGATGTTGACGCCGAACGGCTTGTCGGTCAGCGCCCGCATGCGCTGGATCTCGCCGCGGATGGCGTCGAGCTCGCCGGAGGAGGTTTCGATGATGCCGAGGCCGCCGGCGTTGGACACCGCCGCGGCGAGCTGGCTGCGCGCGATCCAGCCCATCGGCGCCTGGACAATGGGAATCGCGACCCCGAGCAGGCGGGTGACGCGGTTGTCGAAACGCCCGGCGTTCATGCACGCACCTCCAGCATGGTTGACCCCGCCGTCATGGGTGTTCGCGGCCACTGATGGCGAAGGCGAGCCCGGCGACACTCAGTCCGATGAGTGTTCCGGTGACCGCGTTCCAGAACTGACAGGTGAACCCGCAGCCCGGCGTCGCCAGCGATACCCAGCCGAGCGGAAACATCATCAGGAGTCCGCACAGCGGCCCGCGCAGCCACCAGCGCTGGGGCCAGACGGTGATGCCGACGACGAAGCCGGTCAGCAGCCGCGCGCTGTACCAGCCCCAGACGGCGGTGGCGCCGCGGATGTACAAGACGTCGTACTTCTCGGCGATCGGCCCGTGCAGCAGCATCGGAAGCCAGCCGAGCGCCAGCCCGAGCAGGGTGCAGAGGATCGTGTAGGGGAGGCGCACGGCGATCGCTCACCGGGGACGGGACCGGTCCGACGACCGACCTGCCGCTGCGCCTAGCGAGTCTGGCACCGAGAGACAAACCGCGCCGCCACGCGGCGGCGGCCTCAGTCCGCCGCCGGCAGCTTGAACACCTTGCGCGCGTTACCGGACAGGAAGCGCGCCTGCGCCTCGGGCGTCAGGCCGAGCGCCGCCAGGCCCTGCAGGCAGGCCGCTGCCGTGAGCATCGGATAGTTGCTGCCGAAGAGCACCTTGGCGCTGCCGCGGCCGCGCAGGAAGTCGACGAAATCGGCCGGGTAGCGGCGCGCCTTGTACGCCGAGGTGTCGATGTAGACATTGGGGAACTTGGTGGCGAGCGAGATCATCTCCTGCGTCCACGGCGCGCCGATGTGCCCGGCGACGATGCGCAGCTCGGGGAACTCCAGCGCGACGTGCTCGAGGTAGGGAATCGGGCGGCCGAACTCGGAGCTGAGCAACGGTCCGGTGTGGCCGACCTGCAGGCAGAAGGGAATGTCGAGCTCGATGCACTCGGCGTAGAGCGGGTAGTAGCGGCGGTCGTCGGGCGGCAACTGCCACAACCAGGGCAGCAGGCGCAGGCCGACGAAGCCGCGCTCGCGTACGCAGCGGCGCAGCTCGCGGACGGCGTGCATGGGACGGGCGATGTCGACCGAGGCGAGGCCGCGTAGCCGGTCGGGGTGGGCGCGCACGCAGGCCTCCACCTCGTCGTTGTCGATCAGCGCGCCGGACGGGC
>Ga0105044_10000125_pt1 | contig 81180 bp, 77 predicted proteins | sample MAT01_FD_78092 | JGI IMG/M metagenome (GOLD analysis project Ga0105044, IMG submission 78092) | Freshwater microbial communities from Lake Fryxell liftoff mats and glacier meltwater in Antarctica - MAT-01 | ecosystem: Environmental > Aquatic > Freshwater > Ice > Liftoff microbial mat | place...
CCACGACGGCGGAGGCCACGACGGCGGGGGCCATGACGGAGGGGGCCATGACGGAGGGGGTCGCGCCGTCGCTCACTGCATCACCTCGTCGCCGGTTCCGCCCCCGCGCAGCGCAAAGGTCATCAGCGCGTCCAGCGTCTCGCGCCGGGTGGTCAGCGACGGGGCTTCCAGCAGCGCCTGCCTGTCCTCGGGCGAGAACGGGCACAGCATCGACAGAGAGTTTATCAGCATCTCGGTCTCGGCCTCTTTCAGGCTCGACCAGTCGGTCCCCAGTTGATGGATCTGAAAGAACTTTCCGAGTGTGGCCAGAAAGGCCTCCCGGTCAAACCCTGCATCCTCTTCGGCGTCACCGAGATCGCGGGCGAACGGCGTCCAATCGACCGCAAAACGGCGATAGGGGGTGAACCCCTGCTGCTCGTCGCGCAGCCGGAACCGCGACACGCCCGACAGGGTGACCATATAGCGCCCGTCCTCGGTCTCGGAGAACGCGGTCAGACGACCGGCACAGCCGATCGCGGCCAACTTCGGGTCGCTCTTGCCCGGCACCGCGCGCGGCTGGATCAGCCCGATCAGCCGCCCCTTGGTTTTCATGCTATCTTCGAGCATCGCGAGATATCGCGGCTCGAAGATGTGCAGGGGCAGCCTCGCCCGGGGCAGCAACAGCGCGCCGGGCAGCGGAAAGACGGGGATGATGTCGGTCAGGTCTGTGCGATTCATGATGAAGGTCAGCTAGTGCGCCGGGGCGCGCAGGCAAAGGGGTCACGCAAAGATCATCGACGACAACCGGCGGCGACCGCGCAACACGATCGGATCCTGCGGCTTCAGCGCATCGAAGATCACCATCAGCTGCGCCTTTGCCGCGCCGTCCTGCCAGTCGCGGTCCAGCCGGAACAGATCCAGCAGGGTGTCCACCGCCGCGTCCACCTGACCGTCGGCATAAAGGGCCGTCGCAAGGTCAAGGCGCGCCTGCCGGTCCATGGCGTCGGCCGCCACCCGGGCCTGCAACTCGGCCACCGGTCCGGCCTGCGTCGCCTGCCGCAGCAGCGCGATCGTGGCCCGCGCCGAGATCAGATCGGCATGGGAGGCCAGCGCTGCGGGCACCGCGTCGACCAGCGCCTCGGCGCGGTCAACCTCGCCCATGGCCAGATGCGCCCGGATCAACCCGCCATAGGCCCCCGGATTTTCGGGCTCTTCCTCCAGAATGGCGGCAAAGGTTTCAGCAGCATCGGCCGCAGCACCCTCGGCCAGCATGGCCTCGGCGGCGTCGAGCGCTTCGGCCAGCCCGCCGTCGGCCGCTGGTGCGAGCGCGGCCAACTGATCGACGAACCGCTTGATCTCCGAGGCGGGCACCGCGCCCTGGAACCCGTCCACCGGCTTGCCCTGCCAGAAGGCATAGACCGTGGGGATCGACTGCACCCGCATCTGCGTGGCGATCTGCTGATTCTGGTCGACGTTGATCTTGACCAGCCGGACCCGGCCGTTGGCACCTGTCACCGCCGCCTCCAGCGCCGGCGTCAGCGTCTTGCACGGCCCGCACCACGGTGCCCAGAAATCGACGATCACCGGGGCTGTCTGACTGGCCTCGATCACCTCGGCCATGAAATTCGCTTCGCTGCCGTCCCGGATCAGGGCGTCGGCCGCGGCGGCAGCGGGGGCGGCGGTGGGTTTTGCGGTCATTCCGAACATGGCATCCTCACAAGGTCACACGTTTGCCCCTATATGCGCCCCCGCCCGGCAAACTCCAAGAGGGTGACGCGCCGCTTTACCAATCCCCCCCGCCGCCCCTAGACTGCGGCGACCCCCCAACCCGGAGCGTGCAATGCCCGTCCTTCTGACCTTTGGCGACAGCAACACCCATGGCACCCCGCCGCTGCGGACCCTGGGCGAATATCGCCGCTATGATGCCGCCACCCGGTGGCCGACCCGCGCCGCGGCGGCCCTTGGCCCCGGCTGGACGCTGGTCGAGGAAGGCCTGCCGGGCCGCACCGCGCAATTCGACGATCCGGTGATGGGGGCGCACATGAACGGCCAGACCGGATTGCAGATCGCGCTGCACAGCCATGGCCCGATCGACGTGCTGACCCTGATGCTTGGTACCAATGACGTGAAGGCGCGCTTTGCCACCACGCCGGAGCAGGTGACGGCGGGGCTGGCAGGCCTTCTCGACCTCGCCACCGGCCCCGAGGTGCAGGCCCGGCACGCGGGCTTCCGCATCCTGCTGGTCTGCCCGCCCCCGGTGCTGGAACAGGGCCTGCTCGCGCCGCAGTTCGCAGGCGCCGCCGCCCGCGCGCGCGGGCTGCCGACGACGTACGCGGCGCTGGCACGGGCCCATGGCTGCGGATTTCTTGATGCAGGCCGGATCATCGCCGTCAGCCCCATCGACGGGGTGCATTTCGACGAGCCCGCCCACGCCACTCTTGCGGACGCGGTTGCCGATGCGGTGCGCGGTCTCGCCTGAGCATCTTGTGTCCCCAAGTCTGCGCAGGGGGGTGAATGCCGTTGGCAGACGGGGGCCGACGGCCCGCCTTTTGCGGCGTCAGGGCCAGACGCTGGCCCAGCCGCAGCGCGCCGCCAGCGCCGCCGGGGGATGGTCCACCCCCACGGCCAGCCCCTCGCGGATGCCGACCGTCCGCCGGTTCCACCAGCCACCGCGCCACAGATGCAGACCCGACCCGCTGATCTTGATCACCGGGCTTTTCAGCGGCAGCCGGTCGCGCCACTTGGTCTGGACATAGCGGTAGCATTCGGCGAAATCCGCGCCCAATGCCGAATGATACCGGTCGTTGTGGATGCACGGCAGGGCGCCCGCATAGGCCCCGCGCCCGCGCGCGCGAGCCTCGGTCGTGATGTCGGTGCCATAAAGATGCCAGCCGGGCAACCCCTCGTCGAACCGCAGCCCCGCGTCGCGCCGCAGCACGATCAGCAGTTCGTCATAGCTTTGCACCGCAACCGGCGCCATCGGCACCCGGCCCACGATCTGCCCCAGCGATGATGACCACACCGGCCCGATCCCCGCCTGGTCCAACCCGACGCCAAAGCTGCCAAACAGCGCCCAGTCGTCCGGCAGTTCGGCCAGACGGGCGGCCAGCAGGTGCTGCCAGCCTTCTGGCAGCCAGACATCGTGGTGCGCAAAGACCAGCACGGGGGCCTCGGTGCGGTCGATCAGCCGGTTATAGGCCTCGCCCGCCGACGCCGCACCGCGTTCCACATGGCAGGGCTGCCCTGCCGCCACCAGCGGCGAAGCGGCGAGATTTGCGCTCAGGATCGGGTCGGAGTGACTGGCACAGCACAGATCGAACTGCATGATCTAGCCCCCGCTCGCAAACAGCGCGGCCAGCTTGGCCGCTTCGGTGTCGATGTCATGCCGCTCCAGCGCCCGTGTCCGTGCGGCCCGGCCCATTTCCGCCAGCCGGTCGTGCGGCGTGGCGGCGAGCCGGGCCACCGCTGCGGCCAGCGCCGCCGCATCGCCCGCTGGTACCAGCCAGCCCACCTCGGGCGTGACAAGTTCCGGTATCCCGGCAATCGCCGTCGCGATCACCGGCCGGCCTGCGGCCATCGCCTCCATCGCCACCACCGGCAGGCCTTCGGCAAACGACGGCAGGATCAGCGCGGTGGCCCGGTCCAGCGCCGCCCGCACCCCGGCTTCGTCCTGCCAGCCGGTCAGGGTCACCCGCCCCTGCAGCCCCGCCCCGGCGATCGCCCGCTCCAGTCCGCTGCGCAGCGGCCCGTCGCCGACCAGCGTCAGGTGCAATCCGGGCAGCGCAGGGGCGGCCAGCGCCAGCGCCTCGATCAGCAGGGCAAAACCCTTTTGCGCCGACAGCCGGCCGATGGCCACAAGATGCGGCCCGCCGGCCGGCAAGGCCGCCGGTGCAGAAAACCTTCCCGGCTCGATCCCGCAATGCACGACGTGCAGGCGCGGCCAGTGCGCCGGGTCAACCCAGCGGCACACCTGACTGCGCCCAAAGCTGGAGATCGCCACGACGAAGGCCGCAGCCTCGATCTTGGCCGGCAACGACAGCGCCAGGGGGGCGTCGAATTCTTCCGGCCCGTGCACGGTAAAGCTGAAGCGTGGCCCGCGCATCGCCGCTGCCAGCATGGCGACCGTCGCCGCATTGGTGCCGAACTGCGCGTGCAGATGGATCAGCCCCAGATCCTTGCAGCGCGCGGCAACATGCGCGGCCTCGGCCAGATAGACCAGATGGCGCAGCCGCCCGCCGGTGCCCGGCGTTCCCCCCGCCCCCGCACCAGCCCCTGCCGCGCCGCAGCGCAGCGCCAGCCGCAGCGCGCGGGCCGATTGCCCCGGGTGGCGCAGCATCCATCCCACTGCCGACAACCCCAGCCGCCGAACGCCCAAAGCCAGCACATGCTCGGTCAGGCCGGCCTCGGCCAGGTCCGCCGGATCGACCAGCGCGGTGGCATGCGGGCGGATGGCAAAACGGTGCACCTGATGGCCCAACCGTTCCAGCGCCAAAATCTCGCGTCGCACAAAGGTCGTGGAGGACATCGGATAGGTATTCATGAGATACCCCAGCTTCATGCCAGCCCCCCGGCGGACCGCGCCCGGCCGATCAGGTCGTGCACCGCTGCCGACAGGGCCAGCGGCACCAGCGGGCTTTCGCCGGCCCCCTCGCGCACCAGGGCCGAAAAATGCTGCAGCATCGGCAGATAGGGGTCGGCACCGTAACTGATCGTCCGCCCTCCCGACGCCGTGCGCCAGCGGTTCAGGGCGCGCAACGCCGGCAGCGTCTTCAGCCGGGCCAGCCGCCCCGGCCCGCCACTGGAAGCCCCGCCACCCGCAGCGGCCGCTTGCATCCGGTACGACTCGGCCCCGATCGAGGGCGAAAGGCTGATCATCCCCTGCGGCCCCGACAGTGTCACCAGATTGGGCAGCAGCGCATCGAAGGCGACCGTGATGCCCGACAGATCGCCCGAGCGGTGCCGCAACGCGATCATCGCCGCGACATCGCAGCCTGCCTCGGTGCGGACGGCGCAGGTCAGATCGTCCGCCGGACCAAACAGCCGCAACGCCAGTGCCAGACCGTAAACCCCCCGGTCGCGCACCACACCCGCATCTGCGGCGAACAGACCGGGTTGCGCCACCCGGCCAACCGGATAGCCGAAATCTACCTGCAGCAAACGCGGCCTGCCGTCGGTGCCATCTCGTGTTTCGGCACCGACCCCGGTCCCGTTTGCGATCAATTCCCGGGTGGCGGGCAAGGCGAGGGTCCACAGGTTTTCCACCAGCAGAACCCGCGCCGCCTGTGCAGCCGCGATCACCCCCGCCACCTGATCGGGTGTGATGGCCAGCGGCTTTTCCACCAGCACCGGCTTGCCCGCCGCAATTGCCGCCAGCGCTGCCGCTGCATGCCCCGCATTGCCGGTCGCGACATAAACCGCATCCACATCCGCCCGACCGGCCAGCGCTGCGGCAGAGCGTGCCGCCCCCGCTCCGATCCGCCCGGCCAGCGCCTCGGCCCGGCCCGGCACGGCTGACGCAACGGCGCTGACCCTGACCTGCGGCAGATGCGCAAGGCAGACCAGCATCCGCTCGGCCATCCGCCCGGTGCCCACGATCCCCAGCCGCATCATCCCCCCCGCAACCGGCCGCCCCAGGGCATCGGGGCCACGGCGGCAAAATCCGTCGTCATCGGCATCGCCCCGCCCGCCTCGCCGGCGCCCTGAATGGCCAGCGTCACTTCGGTCAGATGCAGCGCGAGGTCGGCCGCCATCCGGCAGGGCCGACCCTCGGCCAGTGCCTGCACCATCTCGGCCGGCCCGAGGGCAAAGTTCATTGCCGCCGCACCCCAGCGGCCGACCTTGGGGTGGGTGGGACCGGCCAGCCGCAACCGGCGCGCGACAGGTGCTGCAACCAACCTGCGGCGCAGCGCAAAGCGGCGTCGAAACCGCACGGGGGCGGCGTTGTTCCACGCCTCGTCCACCTCCAGCGCGCCGGTGTCGGTGATGATGCGCAGCGCGTGGTTGTGCGGCGCAAGGATCGAACAGGTCAGCCGCGCGACCATGCCGCCCGCGAAGAACAACGTGGCGGTCGAAAAGTCGGGCGCAGGTCCGGCCACCGGCATCTCGTCACCCGCCAGACTGGCCGAGGCGGCAGTGACGCTGCGCACCGGGCCGAACATCGCCATCAGCCAGGTCAGGTAATAGCCGGCATGCTCCAGCGTGCAGCCCACTGCGAACTCGTCCGCCGCCGGCCAGACCGCCCCGCTTTCCGACCGCCACAGGGCATAGGGTGCCTGCGGGATGTAGCCGTCGTCCAGTTCGGCATAGACCAGCCGGGGGCGGCCCATCTTGCCGCTGCGCACCGCCGCCGCCAATGTCTGCGCCGTTTCGGACAGCGCCGAACAGGGGGCAGAGCCCAGAAGCAGGCCCTGCGCGGCCGCCAGATCGACCAGCGCGCGGGCCTGATCCATGTGCAAGGCCAGCGGCTTTTCCGAATAGACATGCAGGCCCGCCGCAAGACATTCCCGGCTGACCACGAAATGCGCCGCCGGATTGGTCAGGTTCAAGATCAGCCCGCCCGCGCCCACCCGCCCGATCAGCGCGGCAAGGCTGCGCTCGACCGGGACGCGCCAGCGGCCGGCAAACCGGTCGGCATGCGCCGGAACAAGGTCGAAGGCCGCCGTGACGGCCAGTTCGGGAAAGGTCGCGAGTGAGCGCATGTAAAGGTCGGCCACGAACCCCGTGCCGACAAGTCCGATGGCGGTCATCGCGCGCACCCCACAGCCAACCTCGTTTCGCAAGATGCTTCGGCACCTTGCGACCGCTATCATGCCCCAAGACGGGCGGATAGCCAGCGGCTGTGGCGAAAGCGCGGCCCGTCGGCGGCGTTTTCGGCGCATGGACGGTCCGTCCTGCGCACCCCGCGACGCTTGCGGGCCTGCCCTGCCGCGCCTAGGGTGCGCCGACCGGCGGAGGTGCCCGATTGAGCCCGTTTTCCAGACTGTTGACCGCGGACGGGCTGTTTGCCCGCGCCCTGCGCGGCTCGATGCTGACAGCGGGATCTTACGCGCTGACGCAGGCGCTGCGGCTGGGGTCGAACCTGATCCTGACCCGGCTGCTGTATCCCGAAGCGTTCGGGCTGATGGCGCTGATGAATGTGGTCCTCGTGGGGCTTGCGATGTTCTCCGATGTGGGGGTCGGGCCTGCGATCAGCGCCAGCCCGCGCGGCGATGACCCTGCTTTCCTCGACACCGCGTTCAGCATCAATGTGGCGCGCGGGGCGATCCTTTGGCTGGCGACCTGCGGGCTCGGCTGGCCGCTGTCGCAGCTTTATGCCGCCCCCGACCTTGCGCTGCTGTTGCCCGCCGCCGGGTTGACGCTGCTGGCGGCCGGTTTCAACCCCGCGCGGATCGACACGGCGAACCGGCATCTGTTGCTGGGGCGGGTGACTGCGCTGGACCTTTCGGCGCAGATCATCGGGATTTCTGCGATGGTGGGGTTTGCGCTGATTTACCCTTCGGTCTGGTCGCTGGTGGCGGGGTTCATCGTGGGGGCGGTGGCCAAGCCCCTGATCATGGGGCGCTATCTGCCCGGTCCGCGCAACCGCCTGCGGTGGGACCCGGCGGCAGGGCGGGCGCTGATCCACTTTGGCAAGTGGATCTTCCTGTCCACCGCCTGCGGGTTCGTGCTGGCGCAGGGCGACAAGGCGATCCTCGGGGCCTATCTGACGCTCGACGCGCTCGGGGTCTACAACATCGGCTATTTTCTGGCGTCGTTCCCGTTGCTGCTGGGCGGGGCGGTGACGGCGCGGATCATGATCCCGATCTACCGCGACCGGCATCCGACCTGGTCGGCACAGAACGCGGCCCGTCTGCGGCGGCTGCGGTTTGCCCTGACCGGCGGCATTCTGGCGCTGCTGGGGGCGATGGCGCTGCTGGGGCAGCCGGTGGTCGATCTGCTGTATGACCCGCGCTATCATGCGGCGGGCGGCATTCTGGTGGCGATTGCGCTGGTGCAGATGCCGCTGGCCATCGGGCTGACGTATGATCAGGCGGCGCTGGCGGCCGGCGAGTCGCGCCGCTATTTCGCGGTGATGGCGCTGCGGGCAGGCACGCAGACCGCTGCCTTTGTCGTGGGGGTCGAGGTCGCGGGGCTGACCGGAGCGCTGATCGGGCTGGGTCTCGCGGCCGTTGTCCTGCACGCAGCGATCGTGCTGCTGGCGCGGCGCTACCGGGTCTGGGATCCGTTGCACGACCTGATTTTTGGCCTGATTGCCTGTGGACTGATCGCAGTGGCGCTTTGGCATGGTGCCGACGTCCTTGTCGGATTGCCGCGCTAAGGGGCCGCAACCGGCGATTGTCCCCTGCGGATTGTGGCGCTATGCGAAACAATTTGCAAAATTTGCTTAGGATCGTGTCTGATTTGTGCAATCCTGCTGGGATGCACGGAACTTTAAGCTTCTGGGGCAGATTTACGAGTTGCACATCATGGAAATGGCAAGATGATCGTGGGTATCCTGTTCAGTGGCATCGGTACCGGTCTTGTCGTGCTGGTCACCGCCCTGGCGCTTGAAGCGGGGTTGACGACGGCTGCCTTGGGCTATGTCGGGGGCGGATGGGTTGGTACGGCGCTGTTCATTCACCTGGCTTTGCGCAAGGCCGGATCAAGCGCCCTCTAGCAACCAGGACGGGCGAATGAATGACGAATCCGAAACAGTTGCAGGCGGCCATTTGGTGCCATAATTCCCGGCCCGGTTCATGCCTTGCGACCCCGCTGTACGGTCCGCTTCCCCGTCACCGACGAATCAGTTGTCGTCGAAACTTGCAGCGCGTCAGGTCGGCACAACCCAAGATTGTGGCCCGCTGCATTGCGGCAAGATCGGGTCAGGCGCGTGGCAAGAAAACATAGTTAACCTGGCGTAAATGCGGCGTCCGACCCAGCGCGGCAATAGCCAAACTGCAGTGAATTCGCGTAAAATGATTCTCGGGGGCGTCTCAATCGAGTGCCAAAAATGGACTGCGAAATGAATGTGGCCAATCGGGGTACCGGTTGGATCGTGAGCGGCTTGTGTCGCACCGTGCGGGTCAAGGGTCCGACTGACCGGCAACCTGCGCGCCGATTGTCCCGGAGGGTCTGACAATGACGATCAGCTTTCCCGAATTTCCGACCGGCTTTGCCATGGCAGAACCCGACGACGGTGCGGATCGCGCAAGCGGTCCTCCACTGCGGCGCGGGCTGTATCGCAACGGGGTGAAACGGACCCTCGATGTTCTGGTCGTTGCACTGGCTTTGCCGGTGGTGGTGCCGCTGATTGCCGTTCTGGCGGCGTTGGTGGCGCAAGACGGCGGGCGACCGTTCTACTCTCAACTGCGAGTCGGGCGCGGCGGCAAAGCGTTTCGCATGTGGAAGCTGCGCAGCATGGTGGCGGATGCCGATGCGCTGATGACCCAGCATCTGGCGGCCGAACCTGCGGCGCGGGCCGAATGGGACAGCACCCAGAAACTGCGGAACGACCCGCGCATCACCCGGTTTGGCCATTTCTTGCGGCGGTCCTCGCTGGACGAGTTGCCGCAACTGCTGAACGTGCTTCTGGGCGAAATGAGCCTGGTCGGCCCGCGTCCGATGATGACCAGTCAGCAGGGCCTGTATCCCGGCGAGGCGTATTACGCGCTGCGCCCCGGCATCACCGGCTATTGGCAGACCGCCGGGCGCAACGCCACCACGTTCGAGGCGCGCGCCGGCTTCGACACCGCCTATGAGGCCGATCTGTCGCTGGGGACCGACATCAAGGTGCTGGTGCGAACGGTCGGTGTGGTGGTCAACGCGACCGGGTATTGAGACGGCGACAACGCGCCCTCTCATCCCGCCGGTTGGCGGTATGCCATACAATTCTATGGTTTGCACCGCTTTGGGCGTCTAGGCCATGTTCCCGGATGCTTCAGCGCGATGGATCCGGGCGACAGGCGTCTTGCCAGAACGTCAGCTGATCGCGGCAGCGGCGACCAGCAGGACAAGGGTTGCCCCGCCAGCGATCACGGCAAAGCGCGGCAGGCCCAGAATCGGCTTCAGCGGGTCGTCGACCAGCCCGCGCAATGTCTTTGCCCGCTGAGAGGATCTGGCGGCACTCGCAACTTCGGGGATGGTGACGACCGGGCGCAGGTCAAGCTGGCGTTCCATCTGATCGGCGGTGCGGACCACGGGGTGCGCCATGTCGAGCAGGAAGGCCAGGCCCAGGCCAAGAAGCAGGCTGCCCACAGCCCCAGCCAACACCAGTTTCCGACCGCCGCCGCCGATGGCATACTGCGGCGTGACGGCACGTTCCAGCAGGGTAAACCGCTCGGCCTGCTGACGTTCGGCCAGACGTAGCGACGTTTCCGCCTCGGCCATCCGGCGATTGATGACTTCGTATTGCTCCTGCAACTGCTGCAACTGGCGGTCATAGCCCGACAGCACGCGGTCGGCCTCGGGGGTCTGCGCCAGCACGGCGTCGATCTCGGCTCGCCGGGTCATCAGGGCGGAGCGTTGGGCCCCCAGCACGGCGGCCTGACCCTGCAGTTCCTGCAACGCCCGCTGATCAGTGGCGCGCAAGGTGCCCCCGATGTCGATCTCTGCGCGCTGCCCGTCCAGCGCCACCTGATCCTGGTCGATCCGGCGCAGATCACTTTCGAGTGCCAGCCGCTCGTCCCGAAGGGCGTCGCGCTGGCTGGGCAGGGCCTGGCCGTTGGCGTTCTTGTAAGCGGCGATCTCGGCCTCGATCGCGGCAATCTCGCCCCAGACCCGCGCCTCTTCACCGGCAAAGAACCCGGCGGTCTCGCGGGCACGGTCCAATTGGCCGGCGCTGCTGCGGTCGAGGATGTCTTGCGCGAAATCATTGGCGACGCGGGCGGCGAGGTCAGGGTCGCCAAGCCGGGCCAGCACGATCAGCGCCGAGATTGGCGGCGCGGACCCGTAAACCTGCCCGGTGGCGCTGGCCACGCTTTCGAATCGCACCGCCGCGCGAAGGGCTGAGATCTGCTGATCGACCGGCAGGCCGGGCATGGCGGCAAACACCTGGTGCCGCTCGATCACCGCAAGCAGGTTTTCGCGGGTGGTCAGCCGCTGTTCGATCGCCTGCAGCAATCGTGCAGCCCCCGACGACGTGCTGTCGCCGTCTGCCACGGCCGGCACCTCGATCTGGATGACGGCGGCGGCCTCATAGCTTTCGGGCCGCGCCTTGGCATACAGTGCCGCTGCGACCGTCCCGAGCACTGCGACCAGAACGATCAGCCGCCAGCGCCGCCGGATCAGATCGAGGAATTCGTCAAAGGTTTGAATCTGACCCATGGGACTGCGTTTTCAATCCTTGCCATAGCGATATCGGCTGGTCTTGCGGTCCTGCGCGCGGTTCAGCACCACCCCCATCAGCGGCAGCCGCCCGGCAAACAGCCGTTCGCAGGCGCGGATATCCTCGGGCGAGGTGCGGGTGCCGTCGGTCACCAGCAGCACCGCATCGACATCGCCCGCCAGCGCCAGAACGTCGTCGTTGACCAGCGCCGGCGGCAGGTCGAGGATCACGACTCCAGGGTCAAGCTGATCGACCATCGCATGCAGGGCCAGACCGGTGTCGGGGTCGTGCAGCACTTCGGACGCCTCAGGCACCGCTGCCCCGTTCAGCCCGAGCGCCAGCGTGCGCCCGACCCGGCGGAAATGCGACTCGAGCGGTTGCTCGCCCGACAGGAACTCTTGCAGCGGGGCCAGATCGCGCAGGCCCAGCAGTCCCGCCAGTTGCGGCCGCCGCAAATCCATGTCCAGCAGCACCGTGCGGCTTTCGGGCCGCCGCGCGAGGCTCAGCGCCAGATTGGTGGCGACGAAGCTTTTGCCGCAGCCATGGGTCGGCGAGGTGACGGCGATCCGCCGCCAGCCCTTGTCGGCCAAACCCTGCAGCAGACGGGTGCGCAGAATGTCGAATGCCGCCGCCGCCGGGTCGGACGACACGGCCGGAAACAATCCGTTTCCAACCAGATGCGCCTCGTTCAAGGTCACCGGGGCCAGCGATTCCCAGACCTTGGCGGGGTTGAACAAAGCCCCGGGCAGCGGGCCTGCAAAGATCTCGCGCCCGGTCGCCTGATCCAGCGTCACCGGCAGCCGCGCCGGGGCCTGACCCGGGCGAAACAGCGAAATGCCGCGCAACTGCCGGCCCAATCGTGTGGCTGGCCCTTCGTCGGACATCGCAGAAAACTCCACATCTGCGGGGAACTTTATGTGTTGCATCAACATGTGGTCGATCTGCATCCGAAAGCCGGGCTCCTGCATCAGTGCGGCCGGTTTAGCCTGCACCAGTACCAATCTGTCCCGCCTTGCGGCGGGCATGACCACGGAGTCCCCCCCCGGGAGAGCCGCGCAACCTGCAGCATAGCCCAAGGGAATCGCCCGGGCCCCCGCCCGTCACTACAGTGAATAGCAGAGAAACCACGAAAATGGAAGGGCACGGCCCGGGGGCAAGGCATGGCCAATCCTTGGCGTTGCCGTTAGACTTGGCATGAAATCAGCGCCTTGGCCGGGACCTCCGACGATGCCCGAACCGCCCCCTGTTGCGATCGACGCCGTTGTGATCGGGCGCAACGAGGGCGCGCGGCTGCTGGCGTGTCTTGCCTCGTTGCAAGGCCGGGTGCGGCGGCTGGTCTATGTCGATTCAGGCTCGACCGACGGGTCGGGGGCGGCGGCGCATGATCTGGGGGCCGAGGTGGTGACCCTGGACCTCTCCACCCCGTTCACGGCGGCCCGGGCGCGCAATGCGGGGCTGCAGCGGCTGGTGCCGGACCCGCCCGATTTCGTGCAACTGGTTGACGGCGATTGCGAGGTCGATGCGGGCTGGATCGCCGCCGCCCGTGCCGCCTTTGCCGCGCACCCGGCGGCTGTCGTGGTCTGCGGGCGGCGGCGCGAGCGGTTCCCGGCGGCCTCGGTCTACAACACCCTGGCCGACCGGGAATGGAACACGCCGGTCGGACGCGCCCTGGCCTGCGGCGGCGACGCGCTGATGCGCTATGCGGCGGTGCAGGCGGTCGGCGGGTTCAACCCCGATCTGATCGCGGGCGAAGAGCCGGAGTTGTGTCTGCGGCTGCGGCGGGCGGGCGGCGAGGTCTGGCGCATCGACGCCGAGATGACGCGCCACGATGCCGCGCTGACCCGCTTTGGTCAATGGTGGCGGCGTACGCTGCGATCGGGCCATGCCTTTGCCGAGGGGGCGGCGCTGCATGGGCGGGTTCCCGACCGGCACTGGGTGGCCGAAACGCGGCGGGCGCTGGTGTGGGGGGCGGTGCTGCCGCTGGTCATCGCTCTTGGATCTGTCCTGACTCCCTGGGCGCCGGCGCTTTCGCTGATCTACCCCGCCCAACTGGTGCGGCTGGCCCGGCGTGGCGGTTGGGTCTGGGCCGGCTTCAGCCTTCTTGGCAGGTTTGCCGAGGCGCAGGGGGTGATCGGCTACTGGCTGGGCCGCCTGCGCCGTCAAAGGCGCGGGCTGATCGAATACAGGTAACCTCAGATCCCCGTCCAGCCCGCTGCCGCCACTTTGATCGCGGTCAGAAAGCTCTGCACTTTCAGCGTCCGGTGCAGGTCGACATGCGTCACGATCCACAGCGGCGCTTCCCAGTCCGGGCGCGGCGGCAGCACCTCGACCAGATCGGGGTCGCCTTCGGCCAGATAGGCCGGGTGAAACCCGATGCCTGCGCCCGCGCGCAACGCCGCTTCGGTTGCGGCGGGTTCGGTCACCCGGTAGGTGATCGCCTCGGGTGGGGCATTCTTGTGCAGCCAGATGTAGAACGGCGCGCGGCTGTCGGCATTGTCGCTCGCGATGAAGCGGTGGCGGCCGAACTCGGCGACCGAGGCGGGCAGCCCATGCCGCGCCTCGTAGGACCGCGCGGCGTACAGCCCGTTGCGCATCCGGACCAGAGGTTGCACCACGTTGTCGGGCTCTTGCGGAACGGCGCCTGCCCGGATCGCCACATGCGCCTCGCCGTAATCCAGCCGGAACACCCGCAGGTCGGTCAGATAACGGACGACGACGGCGGGAAACTCGGTTTGAAAGTCGGCGAACACCGGCGTCAGCAGCCCGGCCATTCCGGTGATCGAGGTCACGACCAGCTCGCCCGCCACCACTTCGCCCTGGCCCTTGATCCGGCTGACCAGTTGGCCGAACTGTTCTTCGGTGGTCTGCGCCACCGACAACAGGTCGCGGCCGGCCTCGGTCGGGGTATAACCCCGGGCATGGCGCTGGAACAGCCGGGTGCCCAGACGCCGTTCAAGCGCGTCGATATGCCGGATCACCGTGGCATGGTGGACGCCCAGAACCTCGGCCGCACCCGACACGGTGCCCAGCCGGGCCACCTGATAGGCCGTGCGAATCTCGTCCCAGTTTTCCACCATGGCCCCCCTTTGCCATCCAGACTGCCCCGGTCGCCATTGACCCCGACAAAAGCCGCGAGCGCAAGTGGCCCGCCCTAACCGGCGTCCAGGGCCGCCGCCAGCCGGGAAAGCCCCTCTGCCAGCCGAACCTCGGCCCCGCCGCCGACCCCCAGCCTGAGGTGCGCCGGGCAGCCATAGGCGGATCCCGGCATCACGAACGTCCGGTACGGCGGGGCCAGCAGGCGCCGCGCCAAAGCCTCGGCCTCGCTGCCCTCCAGCCGCGCGAGCCCGATCAGCCCCGCCTCTGGCGGGACCCAGGCCAACCGGGGCTGGCCTGCGATGAAGGCGTCGAGCACCGCCAGATTGGCCGCACCCTCGGCGCGCGCCCGCGCGATTCCGGCGGCATAGCGGTCGTCCCGCAGCGCCACCTCGGCAATCACCTCACCGAGTATGTTCATGATCTCGCTGGAGTTTTCGCGCAGGATCACCGCGTCCATGATCAGATCCCGGTCCGGGCAGATCAGCCAGCCGGTCCGCAATCCCTGCAGACCCAACGCCTTTGACACTGATCCCGTGGTGATCCCACGCGGGTAAATCCCTGCCATCGAGGGCGCGCGCGGACGGTCCCATTCAAGCCCGGCATAGACCTCGTCCACCAGCACATACGCCCCGACCCGGTCGGCAATCCCCGCGATTCGGTGCAACTCGGCCGCCGTCAGCAGCGCCCCCGTCGGGTTGTTCGGATTGGTCAGAAAGATCAGCCGGGTGGCCGGCCCGACAGCCGCCTCCAGCGCATCCAGCGGCAAGGCCCAGCCTTGCGCCTCGTCGCGCACCACCTCTCGGGTGACGATCCCCATGGCCCGCGCCAGCACCCCGGCCTGCGGCCAGCCCGGCGCCTCGATCACCATCTCGTCGCCCGGCCGCAGCAGTTGTCGCAACACCAGATAATTGGCCTCTGCCGCCCCTGCCGTGATCAGCACATCCTCGGCATTGCACCGCCCGTCGAGCCCTGCCCGCCCGATCACCTGCGCGCGCAACCGAGGCAGCCCGCGGAACGAAACGCCGTTCCAGTCCAGCGGCAGGTCCGGGTCGAGATCGCTTAAAAAATCCCCCAGAACCGGCGGGCGTGCCAGCGACAGCCCCAGCACCGCCTCGGGTGCTGCCGACGTCGTCTCCAGCAGGTATTCGAACAGTTTGTGGATCGTGACTTTCATGCTACCCCTCGGCTCTGACCGAGAGGCCGCGATGCTCCCCGATTTCACCCGCAGCACCCTAGCCCGGCTGAGCGTGCTCGACTACGGCCTGTTTCAGGTCCGTTCGCCGCCCCGGACCATCGGCATCCCGGGCTATCTGATCGAGACCAACGACCGCAAACGCATCCTGATCGACACCGGGTTTCCGGCCGCCTACGTCACCGATCCTGCGGCCGCCGCTGCCGCCGACGGGCTCGGCAGCTTTGGCCACCTGCTGTCGCTGACCCCGCTGCAGACGCCCCAGGGTCAACTGGCGCTGCTGGGCCTGACCCCGGCCGATATCGACCTTCTGATCCTGACCCACGGCCATATCGACCATGTCGGCCAGATCGACGCCTTTGCCCGTTGCCCGATCCTGATCGCTGCCGCAGAACGCGCCTTCGACCGCCCGATCTACTTCGGCACGGCAAGACCCCTAGGTTGGCCAGACGCCACCTACATCAACATTCATGCCGACCTCACCCTGTTCCCCGGTCTGCAGATCCTCAACACCCCCGGCCACTCCCCCGGCCAACTGGCCTTCCTGCTGCACCTGCCCGAAACCGGCCCGGTCCTGCTGACCTCCGATGCCATCAGCCGCCCCGGCGAACCTGCCGAAGGCTTTGCCGGATCGTGGGACGTCCTCCAAGCCATCGCGAACGGCCAACGCCTGCTGACCCTCGCCGCCGACACCCGCGCCCTGATCATCTACGGTCACGGCCCCGACCAATGGCCCACCCTGAAAAAGGCCCCGGAATGCTACCGGTGATCCGGCAAATCCGGTTCAAACTCCATTGTCTGTCTACCGATATCCCGAGGGGTGCGGGGGCTGGTCCCCGCTCGAGCCTGACTGCCGTGGCATTGTCGTTCCGGCATTGTCGTTCTGGCCTCATCGCACATCGCGGCCCTGATTGAGGATGATCACGTTCCCCGAACACACATCCCCCGCACCCGAGATCAGAAATCCCACCCAGGCCGCGACTTCCGCCGGCTGCATCGCCCGCCCGTGCGGCATCGCCGAGATCGCCTTTGCCAACACCGCCTCGGTCAACACCGCAAAGAGCGGCGTCTCGGTCATCGCGGGCGCCACCGAATTTACCGCGATCCGCTGCCGGGCATAGCGCCGCGCCAGATCCTTGGTCAGCGTATCCAGTGCCGCCTTGCTCGCCCGGTAATGCGGCGGATCGAACACGTCGAAATTATAGGCCCCGTTCGACGAGATGTTCACGATTTTCTTCACCCCGTCGCGGGCCAGCATCAACCGCACCGCCTGCTGGCAACAATGAAACGCCGCCGAGAAGTTCAGCGCCATCTGCGCGTCTAGTTCCCGCGCCGAAATCGCCGGGAATTCACCCATGTAACAGGTGCCGGCGTTGTTCACCAAGGCATCCACTCCGCCGAACTCGGCCTCCAGCCCCTCGAACAACCCGGCAATCGCGCCCACGTCGCACAGATCGACCACCCGGCCCAGAAACCGCTCGCCTGCCATTCCGGCCAGCCCGCCCGCGTCGATATCGACGCCCACCACCCGCATCCCCTGCGCCATCAGTGCCGCGGAAATCGCCCGCCCGAGGCCGCCCGCGGCCCCGGTCACCACTGCAATCCTGTCCATGTCAGCCTCCGCAATTCCCACAACCCTACACGCATCCCCCCTTGACTCCAGCCCCCCCGAAGCCTAGCCACAGCGCCAATCCCCGGAGGCAAAGGCTTCCGGTCCCGCCCCATTGCGGGATCGCCATCCGTCAGCGCGTTGCGCCCACGGGTGCCGTTCTGCTTTGGTTATTCGCCGCCGGACCCCATATCCGGTAAAACACGCAGGAGCGCGCCCATGTTCGAAAGCCTCTCGGAACGCCTCGGTTCCGTCTTCGACCGCCTGACCAAACAAGGCGCGCTGACCGAAACCGACGTGGACACAGCCCTCCGCGAAGTGCGAACCGCGCTGCTGGATGCCGATGTCTCGCTCGACGTCGCCCGCAATTTCATCAAGGCGGTCAAGTCCCGCGCCCTCGGCCAGGCCGTCACCCGCTCGATCACCCCCGGTCAGCAGGTCATCAAGATCGTGCATGACGAGTTGATCAGGGTGCTGGCGGGCGAGGGCGAACCAGACCCACTCAGGATCGACAACCCGCCGTCAGCCATCCTGATGGTCGGTCTGCAAGGATCTGGCAAGACGACCACCACCGCGAAACTCGCCAAACGGCTCAAGGAACGCAACGGCAAGCGGGTTCTGCTGGCAAGCCTCGACACCAACCGTCCGGCGGCGATGGAGCAACTGGCAATTCTTGCCGGGCAGATCGGCGTGGACAGCCTGCCCATCGTCAAGGGCGAGACGGCAGTGCAGATCGCACGGCGCGCCAAGACCCAGGCTGCGATGGGCGGCTACGACGTGGTGTTCTTCGACACCGCCGGCCGTCTGCACATCGACGAAGTGCTGATGACGGAAATTCAGGCGGTGCGTGACATCGCCCAACCGCGCGAGACCTTGCTGGTGGTCGATGGCCTGACCGGGCAGGACGCAGTGAATGTGGCGTCCGAGTTTGACGGCAAGGTCGGCATCACCGGCGTGGTCCTCACCCGGATGGACGGCGACGGTCGCGGCGGTGCGGCACTGTCGATGCGCGCGGTGACCGGCAAGCCGATCCGGTTCGTGGGTCTTGGCGAAAAGATGGACGCGCTCGAGACGTTCGAGGCGGAACGGGTTGCCGGCCGCATCCTCGGCATGGGCGACATCGTGGCGCTGGTCGAACGCGCACGCGAGACGTTCGAGGCCGAACAGGCCGAACGTATGATGAAGCGGTTCCAGAAGGGTCTGTTCAACATGAACGACCTGCGCGCCCAGTTGGAGCAGATGCAGAAGATGGGCGGCATGCAGGGCCTGATGGGGATGCTGCCGGGCATGGGCAAGATGGCCAAACAGGCCGAGGCGGCGGGTCTGGACGACAAGATGCTGAAACGTCAGATCGCCCTGATCCAGTCGATGACCAGGAAGGAGCGCGCAAACCCCGACCTGCTGGCCGCCAGCCGCAAGAAACGGGTGGCCGCAGGGGCCGGGATGGATGTGTCGGACCTGAACAAGCTGCTCAAGCAGCACAAACAGATGGCCGAGATGATGAAGAAGATGGGCAAGGGCGGCATGATGAAGGCCGCGATGGCCCAGATGATGGGCAAGGGCGGCCTGCCTGACCCGTCGAAGATGTCTCCCGCGCAACTGGAAGAGGCCGCGCGCGGCATGCAGCAGGGGCTTGGCGGGATGGGGGGCGGGATGGGCGGCGGTATGGGCATGCCGCGCGGGCTGTCGCTGCCGCAGGGCCTGTCAGGGCTGATTAAAAAGAAATGAACGCTGTGGCACGCCCGGTTCTGGCAGACATCCCGATTCTGGAAACAGCACGCCTGACCCTGCGCGCGCCGCAAGCGTCGGACTGGCCCGCTTTCCGCGATTTCACCACTTCCGACCGCGCCCGCTTTGTGGGCGGCCCCAAAACCGTGCCGGCAGCGTTCGAGAAGTTCGCGGGCTTTTTCGGCCACTGGCCCCTGCGCGGCTTCGGCCGCCTGATCCTGACCGACCGCGAAACCGGGGCCCCATTGGGCCATGCAGGCCCGCTGCAATTCGATGACACGCAACTGCCCGAACTGACCTGGTCGCTGTGGTCGGCAGCAGCCGAAGGCAAAGGCTATGCGTTCGAGGCTGCCAGCGCCATCAACCGCTGGCTGTTCGCGACCCCAGGCTGGACCGAAGTCAGGGCCGAAATCCACGCCGACAACCACGCCTCGCACGCCATCGCGCGCAAACTTGGCGGCAAGGTCTGGCAGGACGCGCCCACCGCCTGGATGAAAGGTACTACCGTCTATCGGTTTTGCGCGGGCGGGGTGGTGCTGTGATCGCCCCAATCCTGCAGACTGCGCGCCTGACCCTGCGCCCGCTGACCCCGGCCGATTATCCGGCCTATGCGCTGTTCATGGCGTCGCTCCGGTCGATCCATATGGGCGGCCCTCATGACGAGGTCGGAACCTGGGGCCTGTTTTGCCACGATGCCGGGCAATGGGCGCTGTTCGGCTTTGGCGGGCTGATGATCGACCTGACGGCAACCGGGGAAACCGTCGGCAACGTCAGCATCAATCACGGACCGCTTTTCCCCGAACCCGAGCTTGGCTGGTTCCTTTACGACGGCCACGAAGGGCGCGGCTACGCCACCGAAGCCGCCCGGGCCTACCGCGACTGGGCCTTTGCCACGCGCGGCCTGCCGACCCTTGTCAGCTATGTCGACCCTCCCAACCGGGCGTCAGCGCAGGTGGCCGAACGCCTCGGCGCGACGCTCGACCCGATAGCACCCCGGCAACCGGGCGACGCGGCCGACCTCGTCTATCGCCACCCGAGGCTTGCCGCATGATCACCCTTGCGCCCACTCCGACGCTGCACACCGAACGGCTGACCCTGCGCGCCCCGCAAGCGTCAGACTGGCCGTACTGGCGTGACTTTGCTGCATCCGACCGCGCGCGGTTCGTCGGCGGCCCGATCGACGAGGCGAAGGCATGGCGTGCATTCGGCCATGTCATCGGCATGTGGGTCTTGCGCGGCCATGGCAGTTTCGTATTCCGGGAAACCGTTTCAGATCAACCGCTTGGAATGTGCGGCCCCTGGCACCCGACCGATTGGCCCGAGGCTGAAATCGGCTGGATGGTCTGGAGGGCTGAGGCCGAAGGCAAGGGCCTTGCCTTCGAGGCCGCCGCTGCCGCGCGCGCGCATGCCTTCACCGCTCTCGGCTGGCGCACAGCCGTCAGCTACATCAACCCGGACAACACGCGGTCCATCGCACTGGCCCTGCGGCTGGGGGCGATCCTGGACCCCACAGCTGCCGTGCCGCCGTCCGACCATCCGGCGTTGGTCTATCGCCACCTGCCCTCGGTGGTCCTGCCATGATCGTCTGCCCACACCGCAGCGCCCTCCCTGCACGGGTGCAGCCAGCAATCCGCCATTCCGGAGAGCCGCGATGACCGACGCCACGACACGCGCCGCCATCGTGTTGGCCGAGCACCGCGACAGCATAGACCGGCTGGATGCGATCCTTGTCTACACGCTCGCCGAGCGGTTCAAGCACACCCAGCAGGTCGGCCGCCTCAAGGCCGAACACGACCTGCCGCCGTCCGACCCCGCCCGCGAGGCGCGCCAGATCGACCGGCTGCAGAAGCTGGCGCAGGACGCGCATCTTGACCCGGAATTTGCCAAGAAATTCCTGACCTTCATCATCTCCGAAGTCATCAGGCACCACGAGAACCTGCAGAAATGACCGGGGCTCGCCCGGTTTGCCCAACCCAAGTCTCAACCCCAGAAAGGCCTGTCCCATGTCCATGAAAATCCGCCTCGCGCGCGGCGGTTCCAAAAAGCGCCCGCACTATTCCATCGTCGCCACCGACAGCCGCATGCCACGCGACGGCCGGTTTCTGGAAAAGCTGGGCACCTACGACCCGCTGCTCGCCAAGGATGACGAAAACCGCATCAAGATGGACCTTGACCGGATCAAGCACTGGATCGGGCAGGGCGCCCAGCCGACCGACCGCATCGCGCGGATGCTCGAATCGGCCGGCGTGACCGAGAAGAAGGCCCGCAACAACCCCAAGTCCGCCGTGCCGGGCAAGCGGATGGCCGAACTCGCCAAGAAAAAGGCCGCCCGCGCCGCCGAACCGGCCGCCGAGTAGACCGCACAGGTCTGGAGGCAGAGCGGCCTTGCGCCGGGTGCAAGACCGCTCGACCCTCCACCTTCCGAACTCCGCTCCCGCGAACCCATTCCCGCTGCCCCCTTCCGACGAGGTCGCCCGATGCCCCCTTCCGACCGCATCTGCGTTGGTGCCATCGCCGGGTCTTTCGGGGTGGCCGGTGAAGTGCGACTGAAATCCTTCTGCACCGAGCCTGCGGATATCGCGTCCTATGGCCCGCTGTTTACCAAAGACGGCAGCCGCAGTTTCACGCTGAAACTGATCCGTCCGGTGACGGGAGGGGTGGGTGCGCGCCTGTCCGGGGTGGCCACCAAGGAAGAGGCCGACGCGTTGAAGGGCACCGGGCTGTGGGTTGACCGCACCCGTCTGCCCGCGCTGCCGGACGACGAGTTCTATCATGCCGACCTTCTGGGTCTGGCGGCGTTCGACCCCGGCGGCGTGCAGATCGGCACGGTTCTGGCGATTCACAACCACGGGGCCGGCGATTTGCTGGAACTTGGCGGACCGGGGCTGAAGCAGTCGCTGGTGGTCCCGTTCACCCTGGCCGTCGTGCCGGCGGTAGATCTGGCCGCGCGCCGCCTGATCGTCGATCTGCCCGAGGGGCTGGACTAACGCACAAAGCCGCGTCAAAATGGCAGGGCTTGCGAAACGAAGGTCGGCATGCACAACCGCTCGCGTCTGCTGATGGGGACTACGGCCCTGTTGTATCTTGGCCCGCTGTTGGCGGGGCTGGGCGGTTTCGGCTGGGCCGTGGTTCCGGTGTTCGTGGCCATCTTTTTGCTGTGGACCCGTATCCTGCGCCCGACCACCTGGCCTGCAAGCCGGGCCGAGTGGCGGCAGCCCGACCTTCTGCTGCGGCTTGTCCTGCAGTCGGCGGTGCAGGTGCTGCTGGTGGTGGTCTGCTTTGGCATCGGGCGCGGTCTGGGTGGTGTTCTGGGCGCGCTGCCGCCGTTTCCGGTGCTGTTGCCGATTGCGGTGTCGTTCCTTGCGGTTCCGCTGTCTCGGCTCTTTTGGGATCCGGTCAAGGCCGAGGCGATGGACCGGTTTCTTGACACCGCCATTGCCGGGATCAACGCGGCGGCGGCAGGCCAGACGCCGCCCGACCGATCCGACGCCCGGGCCTTGACCGCGCAACTGCTGGCCCCGCTGCAGGCGCTGCCTGACGACGCGTCCGCGGCGGACATCGAAACCCATCTGCGGGCCATCGGGGCGCATGCCTGTCCCGAAGATATCGACCATGTCCTGCAAACCGCCGGCCGCGCTGGAACCGCAGGCAAGGCTGCGTTGCGCGCCCTGATCCTGTACGCGACCGACCTGCGCAATACCGACCGGCTGGCAGGGCAGGGCGCGCAGACCAGGGCGTTCCTGCTGATCGCGGCGCAGGACGATCTGGCCCTGCTGTTCGCCCGCCGCAGCACAGCGCAACTGACCGACGATCCGGCGGCTCGGGATGACAGCCCTAGCCCCGAAACCCTGCGAGAGGCCGCCGCCCGCCTCGGACCGCAGGCCGCCGCCGCGCTGATGACGCTGGCCGACCTGACCGAGGCCTGCGCGCCGTCCGGCGATGCCTGATCCGGGGCCGCCTCAGCCGGCAATCGTGTTTCATGCAGGGTTTCACAAGACCGGCACCACCAGCCTGCAGGCCGCCTTGCGCCTGCACCGCGCGCCGCTCGCCGCGCTGTTTGCCGTCGAAACCCGCGCCGCCAGTCCGGCTTTCCTCGCGGCAGCCGAGGCGGCGCGCGCCCTGTCGATCAATCCGCAGGCGAGCGCCGATCTGCGCCGAACCTTGGCCGCATGGGCCGAGGGGCTGGCCCTGCAACCGGGGCAGGGTCTGCTTGCCTCGTCCGAGGATTTCGCGGGGCACCTGCCGGGGCGGTTCGGCTTGCCCGACTACCGCGCGGCGCTGCCCATTGCGCAAGCGATCTGCGCCGCCCTGCGCCACCGGTTCCCCGACCGCCCGCTGACGTTGCTGTATACCACGCGCGAGCCGGCGGGCTGGTTGCGCTCGATCCACTGGCAATTGTCAAAACATGACGACATGACGATGGGCCCCAACCGCTTTGCCCGCAGCCATGCCGCCGCTGCCGACTTCGCGCCGCTGCTGGCCCGCCTGCGCGCGACCCTGCCAGACATCCGGATTCTGCACGCCGACCTCGCCGACCTCGCTTCCCGCCGCCTTGGTCCTGTCGAGGCGATGTATGATGCGGCCCGGCTGCCCGGCACAATGATTGCCGGTCTGGCCGTCCCGCCCCGCGCCAATCGGGCCCCGCCGCACGACCTTGCGCGCCTCTTTGTCAAACTCAATCGCTCCGACCTGCCGCGTGACCGCCTCCGCCAGTTGAAACGCGACATGCTGGCGGCCGGGCAGGTGCTGCTGGGGGACGACGACGGATTGCCGGTTCCCCCCCCGGGTCCCCCGCGCTAGAACCCGCCGATGACCGATACGCCTCCTCCCCCCGGTGACCGTCCCGAGCGCCCCGAAAGCCCCGGCAAAAGCCACGGTCGCCTGACCATACGGGCCAGCCGAACCCCGCGCGACCTGATGGAAGAACCGCTGCGCATCAAGGGTGCCTGGACAGCGCGGGTGATCACTCTGTTCCCCGAGGCGTTTCCGGGCACGCTCGGCCTGTCGCTGACCGGAAAGGCGCTGGATTTCGGCCGCTGGGTGCTGGAGCCGATCGACTTGCGCAGCTTTGGCGAGGGCCGTCACCGCAACGTCGATGACACGCCCGCCGGCGGGGGGGCGGGGCTGGTGCTGCGCGCCGATGTGCTGGACCGCGCGCTGTCAGTGGCTGCACACGGGATGCCGGCCGATCGCACCCGCTGGCCGGTGGTGTATCTGTCGCCCCGTGGCAAGCCATTTACCCAGGCCCGCGCACAAAGCTGGGCCGCAGGCACCGGCATCACCCTGCTGTGCGGCCGTTTCGAAGGCGTCGATCAACGGGTCCTCGACCACCATGCGGTCGAAGAAATCTCCCTGGGGGATTTCATCCTGACTGGCGGCGAGATCGCGGCGCAAGCCCTGCTCGACGCAACCGTCCGCCTGCTCCCCGGCGTCTTGGGTAACGCTGCGTCCACCGAAAAGGAAAGCTTCTCTGACGGCATGCTCGAACACCCGCACTTCACCAAACCCGCCCTCTGGAAAGACCGTCCCATCCCCGAGGTCCTGCTGTCCGGCAACCACGGCGAAATCGCCCGATGGCGCCGCGCCGAGGCGGAACGGATCACGCAAGAGCGGCGGCCGGACCTGTGGCAGGCGTGGGTGGAGCGCTGGAAATAGCGGGGCTCAGGTTGCAGATGCAACACCGCCGCCCTTCTGGGCAGGGGATCTTGCGATGGACCTGCCAGGCAGCCCCTCGGCCGCGAGGAACGTGACCCGATCTTTGCGAAGCATCGCCGAGGCTGCGGTCAGCCCCGGATCGGCGGACTTCCGGGCCGCCCGGCGCCCACGATCTGCCGTGATCTGGCGCGCGGGCAGGGTCGCAGGCAGGTCCGCAGGCAGGTCCGCAGGCAGATTGCCCAGCGTCCCGGCAAAGGCGGCCGTGCAACAGCGGATCGCCCGGTTTTCGGTCAGCACGATGCCGACAGGGGCGGCGGTGTCAGCCGGCAGCCGGACATCGGCGAAGGACGGATCATTCTGCAGACCGGATGAATACCGACTTGATCCCGTCTGGCGCAGAGTAAAGGATACCGGCAGGGTCAGAGGGGACTGGCGTGGCGCAGCGGGCTCAGACTGACCGGGTTGATGACCTTGGCGCGCAGATTGCGGATCGGCGCGATGATCTGATCGCACTGACCCAGGATCTGATCCGCATTCCCACGCTGAACCCGCCGGGCCGGTATTACCGGGAGATCTGCGAGTATCTTGACCGCCGCCTGCAGGCCGGCGGCTTTGCGACAGAACTGTTGCGGGCCGAGGGGACGCCGGGCGATTGCGCCGAATTTCCCCGCTGGAACATCGTCGCGCGGCGCGAGGGCGCGCTGCCCGGCGATTGCGTGCATTTCAATGCGCATACCGATGTGGTGGAGGTTGGCCACGGCTGGACCACCGACCCTTTCGGCGGGGCGCTGATCGACGGGCGGATTTACGGGCGCGGGGCCTGCGACATGAAGGGCGGGCTTGCCGCCGCCATCATCGCCGCAGAGGCGTTCATCGCCGCTTTCCCCGCGTTTCGCGGTGCCATCGAGATTTCGGGCACCGCCGACGAGGAATCGGGCGGTTATGGCGGCGTCGCCTATCTGGCGGAACGGGGATACTTTTCGCCTGCCCGGGTGCAGCATGTCATCATCCCCGAACCGCTGAACAAGGATCGCGTCTGTCTGGGCCATCGCGGCGGCTGGTGGGCCGAGATCGAGACCTTCGGCGAGATCGCGCATGGCTCCATGCCTTTTCTGGGCGATTGCGCCGTGCGCCACATGGGGGCGGTGCTGCAACGGTTCGAGACGCATCTGTTTCCGGCCATGGCAGCGCGGCACACCGCGATGCCGGTGGTGCCCGAGGGCGCGCGGTCGTCGACGATGAACATCAACGCGGTCCACGGCGGTCAGGCGGAAAACCCGCCCGGCTCCACCGCCTTGCCCGCCCATTGCGTACCGGATTCCTGTCGGATCACCATCGACCGGCGGTTCCTGGTCGAAGAATCGCTGGACGGCGTGCGCGAAGAAGTGGTGGACCTGCTGGAAACGTTAAAAAAGGACCGCCCGAAATTCGACTATGCGCTGCGCGAGTTGAACCACGTGCTGCCGTCGATGACCGATCGCGACGCACCGATTGCGCAGACCGTGGCCCGCGCCATCGCACATGTGATCGGCCACGAAGCCAGCTTTGTTGCCTCCCCCGGCAGCTATGATCAAAAGCATATCGACAGGATCGGCAAACTGAAGAACTGTGTGGCCTACGGACCGGGGATTCTGGAGCTTGCCCACAAGCCGGACGAATACGTCGGTGTCGATGACATGCTGGACAGCGCCAAGGTGATGGCGCGATCACTGGCGGCCCTGCTGCTGCCCACCCCGGATTGACCGCCAACAAGGGACAAGATGACCATGAGCCAAATGAGCCGACTTCTTTCTGCCAGTGCCATCGCGGTGTGTGCCGGATTGGGCATGGCAGGGGCGCAGACCGCCATCACCGTCGCGATCCAGCTTGAGCCGCCAAACCTGGACCCGACGGGGGGTGCGGCAGAGGCGATTGATTCCGTGGTCTATTCCAACATCTTCGAAGGGTTGACCCGGTTTACCGCCGACGGGTCGGTCGTCCCCGGTCTGGCCGCAAGCTGGGAAATTTCTGAGGATGGACTGGTCTACACCTTCAAGCTGCATGACGGCGTCACCTTCCACGACGGCAGCACCTTCGACGCCGGGGACGTGAAGTTCAGCCTCGACCGCGCCCGCGCCGCCGACAGCACGAATGCGCAAAAACCACTGTTCGCGCAGATCGCCGATGTGACGGTGGCAGACCCGATGACGGTGCAGGTCACGCTGAGCCAGCCGAATGGCAGTCTGCTGTTCAACCTCGCCTGGGGGGATGCGGTGATCGTGGCACCGGAAACCGCGGCTGCGAATGCGACCAATCCGGTCGGCACCGGCGCCTTTACCTTTGTGAACTGGGTGCAGGGCGACCGGATCGAGCTGGCCCGCAACCCCGCGTACTGGGGCACGCCCGCCGTGCTGGAAACCGCAACCTTCCGCTTCATCTCGGACCCGACGGCCGCCTTTGCCGCCGTGATGGCCGAGGATGTCGATGTCTTTTCCGGCTTTCCCGCGCCGGAAAACCTGCCGCAATTCGCGGCGGACCCGCGGTTTCAGGTCATCGTCGGATCGACCGAGGGCGAGACGATCCTTGCGATGAACAACAAGCTGCCCCCGTTCGACAACGTGCTGGTGCGCGAGGCGGTCAGCCATGCCGTCGACCGGCAGGCGATCATCGACGGCGCGATGTTCGGCTATGGCACGCCCATCGGCACCCATTTCGCACCGCACAACCCGGCCTATGTCGATCTGACCGCAGGCTCAGCCTATGACCCCGACCGCGCGCGCACACTTCTGGCCGAAGCGGGGTTTCCCGACGGGTTTACCACCACGCTGAAACTGCCGCCGCCGTCTTATGCGCGGCGCGGCGGCGAGATCATCGCGGCGCAACTTCGCGACGTGGGGATCGAGACCGAGGTCAGCAATGTAGAATGGGCGCAATGGCTGGAACAAGTGTTCGGCGCCAAGGATTTCGGCCTGACCATCGTCAGCCATACCGAGCCGATGGACATCAACATCTATGCCAATCCGGAGTATTACTTCCAGTACGACAACCCTGACTTTCAGGCGCTGATGACCGAACTGACCGCCACGACCGATGACGCCGCGCGCACCGCCCTGATGCAAAAGGCCCAGACGATCATCGCCGAGAATTACGTCAACGGCTATCTGTTCCAGCTTGCGGCGCTGACGGTCGCCAAGGCAGGGGTGCAGGGCCTGTGGCCCGATGCACCGGTCGCGGCCATCGACCTGACCGCCGTAAGCTGGGCAAAGTGACCATAGTGGCCCTGGCATATCGTTCCCTGCCAGGGCCACCCGTCCGATGATCGGCTACGTCCTGCGCCGCCTTGGCTCGTTGATCGTCAGCCTGATCGTGGCCAGTCTGGTGATCTTCATGGTGGTCGAGGTCGCACCGGGCGATCCTGCGGCCTTCATGCTGGGGATGAATGCGCAGCCAGACACCCTGGCGGCATTGCGCGCCGAGTTGGGCCTGAATGTCAGCAAGCCCGAGCGTTATCTGAACTGGGTCAGCGGGATGGTGCAGGGCGATTTCGGCACCTCCTATACCTACCGCACCCCGGTGGCCGGGATGATCGCCGACCGGATGTGGATTTCGCTGCCGCTGGCGGTTTATGCGCTGGTCCTGTCAACCCTGATCGCCTTTCCCGCGGGCATCTATGCCGCCAGCCGCCGGGGTGCCGCGGGCGATATCGCGGTGATGGGGGCCACGCAACTGGGGGTGGCGGTGCCGAACTTCTGGTTCGCGATGATCATGGTTCTGGTCTTTGCGATCAATCTGGGATGGTTCTCGGCCGGTGGATTTCCGGGCTGGGACAAGGGGGTCTGGGGCGGGATCAAGGCGCTGACCCTGCCCGCCATCGCCTTGGCCCTGCCACAGGCGGCGATTCTGGCGCGGGTCATGCGGTCGTCGCTGCTGGACATGCTGGGCGAGGATTTCATCCGCACCGCGCGGGCCAAGGGGCTGAGCGGGCGCGAAGTGTTGTGGAAACATGCGCTGCGCAATGCGCTGATCCCGGTGCTGACCATCATCGGGCTGCAGTTCTCGTTCCTGCTGGCGGGCGGGATCATCATCGAACAGGTGTTCTACCTGCCCGGGCTGGGGCGGCTGGTGTTTCAGGCGATCACGCAGCGCGATCTGATCGTAGTGGAAAGCGTGGTGATGCTGCTGGTCTTTGCGGTGATCGTCGTGAATTTCGTGGTCGATCTGACCTATGCGATGGTCGATCCCCGGTTGCGGGTGCGGACATGAGCCGGCACTGGCCGAACCGCAGCCTGATGATCGGGGCCGCGCTGGTGCTGGTTTTCATTTCGGGTGGGATGGTGTCGCTGCTGTGGACGCCTTATGCCATCGACGGCGTCGATATTCCCAACAAGATGCTGATGCCGTCCGCCGCGCATTGGCTGGGGACGGATCATCTGGGGCGGGATATCCTGTCGATGATCATGGTGGGAGCGCAAACCTCGATCGCGGTGGCGGTGCTGGCGGTGGGGATCGGGATGGGGGTCGGGATACCGCTGGGCCTGTGGGCGGCGGCGCGGGCGGGCGGGTGGCTGGACGAGGTCATCATGCGCGGAAACGATCTGGTTTTCGCCTTTCCCTCGCTGGTGATCGCCATTCTGATCACGGCCGTCTTCGGCCCCGGTGCGGTGAATGCGATCATCGCCATCGGCATTTTCAATATCCCGGTCTTTGCCCGTCTGACCCGGGGGGCCGCACTCAGCCTGTGGCGGCGGGATTTCGTCCTTGCCGCACGGGTATCGGGCAAATCCGGGTTGCGGATATCGGCCGAACATATCCTGCCCAACATCACCAGCCTGCTGATCGTGCAGGGCACCATCCAGTTTTCATTGGGGATTCTGGCCGAGGCCGGGCTGTCCTATGTCGGCCTTGGCGCCCAGCCGCCTATCCCCAGTTGGGGCCGGATGCTGGCGGAGTCGCAGACCCTGGTCAGTCTGGCGCCGCAACTGGCGCTGATCCCGGGGTTGGCCATCGTGCTGACGGTGCTGGGTCTGAACCTGATGGGGGACGGGCTGCGCGACATGCTGGACCCCCGGATCCGGGCAGAGCGGTGATGTCGTTGCTGCAGGTCAATCATCTGTCGGTGGCGATCCACGCGCACCCCGTCCTTCAGGACATCAGCCTGAACGTGGATGCGGGAGAGATCGTGGCGCTGACCGGCGAGTCCGGATCGGGCAAATCCATGACCTCGCTGGCGGTGATGGGCCTGCTGCCGCGCGGGGCACAGGCCAAAGGGCAGATCATGCTGGACGGCACCGACCTGCTGGCGCAGAGCGAGGCGCAATTGTGCGGGCTGCGGGGCCGCGCGATGGGCATGATCTTTCAAGAGCCGATGACGGCGCTGAACCCGGTGCAGACCATCGGCGATCAGGTGGCGGAAACGATCCTCGTTCATGAGAAAACCCCTCGCGCCGTCGCGCAGGACTGTGCCGCCGCGATGCTGGCCCGCGTCGGCCTGCCGGGTGACCGGTTCCCGCTGTCACGGTATCCGCATGAGTTGTCGGGGGGGCAGCGGCAGCGGGTGGGGCTGGCGATGGCGATCGCGCTGCGCCCCCGCCTGCTGATCGCGGATGAGCCGACGACCGCGCTCGACGTGACGACGCAGGCGCAGATCCTCGGCTTGCTCAAGGAACTGGTGGCGGATTTCGGAATGGGGCTGCTGCTGATCACCCACGATCTGGCAGTGGTCGGCAGCATCGCCGACCGGGTTGTGGTCATGCAAAAGGGCCGCGTGGTCGAGGCGGGTCCGACGGCAACGCTGCTGGCGGCACCCGCACATCCCTATACCCGGATGCTGTTCGCGGCGTCGCGCCACAGGGTCGACCTGCCCAGCCCCCCTCTGCCGAAACCGCTGCTGGAGGTGCGGCAGGTGGTGCGCGACTACCGCGTGCGGCGCGGGATGCTGGGGCGGGCGGCGCGGTTCCGGGCGGTGGATGATGTCAGCTTTACCCTGCAGCGCGGCGAACGGCTGGGGCTGGTGGGCGAGTCTGGTTGCGGCAAGTCCACGCTGACGCGGGCCATTCTGGGGCTGGAACAGGTGCAAGGCGGCACGATCACCCTGGAGGGTGAGCCGGTCTGGACCGGCGCGCGCGCCAATCGGGGCGTGCGGCGCAAGATGCAGGTGGTGTTTCAGGACCCCTACGGATCGTTCAACCCCCGCCACCGGGTGGACCGGCTGATCACCGAGCCATTCCATCTGCTGGACAGGCCGCCCACCGGCCCCGACCGGCAGGACGCGATTGCCGAGGCGTTGACTTCGGTCGGTTTGAGCCCGGCCGATGCGGGAAAGTTCATCCACGAGTTCTCCGGCGGGCAGCGGCAGCGCATTGCGATTGCCCGCGCGCTGATCATCAAACCCGCGCTGATCGTGTTTGACGAGGCGGTGTCGGCGCTGGATGTGTCGGTTCGGGCACAGGTGCTTGACCTTTTGGCCGATCTTTGCCGGCGCTATCCGCTGAGTTACCTGTTCATCAGCCACGACCTGACGGTGGTGCGGTCGATCACCGACCGGGTCATGGTGATGCAGGCCGGAAAGATCGTCGAGGCGGGAGCCACCGAGGCGGTGTTTTCCGCGCCGCAACATCCCTATACTCGGGCTCTGATCGCCGCCGCACCCCGGCTTCCCGACATCGCGAGGCCCCTGATCCATGCTTGACCTGTTGCACATCGACCCCGCCGTTGCAGCCGACGATGCGGTGCGGGTGGGCGACCGGGGCCGGAGGACGGCGCCGGTGCGTGCGGATGATCTGGCGCGGCCAGAGGCGATGGATGGCGGCAAGCCACTGGCGCAGGCCCAAGCCGATGCGATGGCGCGGTACAGAAAGTGTCGCGGCGGGGCCACCGACACTGTGCCGGGCGAGACGATCCCCTGTCGCGAAGGCGACCCGGTTTGTACGCTGCGCGATCCACATGGGGTGACCGGGCCGGTCGTGCTGCGGTACCGCCCGATGCAGATCAGTGCCGGTCAAAGGGCCCGGTATCGGCCGCCTGTAGGAGGGCAGGGACGCCGCACGCGGGCAATCCGGCGACCGCCGCCGCCAAGCCGCGGGTCTGAGGGATGATCCCCGGCCCGCGCAACCTGATCACCGATGTGCCTGGCCTGCGAGTGGGCAATGCACAGGATATGCGGCTGAAATCCGGGACCACGGTGCTGGTGGCGGATGCGCCGTTCGCCGCCTCGGTCCATGTGATGGGCGGGGCACCCGGCACGCGGGAAACCGATCTGCTGGCCCCCGACAAGTCGGTGGCGGCGGTGGATGCGCTGGTGCTGTCGGGCGGGTCGGCCTACGGGCTGGATGCCTGTTCGGGGGTAACTGACCGTTTGCGCGCCATGGGGCGGGGGTTTCGCGTCGGGTCCGCGCTGATCCCGCTGGTGCCGGGGGCGATCCTGTTCGATCTGTTGAACGGCGGGGCAAAGGATTGGGCCGAGAACCCGTACCGCGCGCTGGGGCGGCTTGCACTTGAGGCTGCGGCACAGGAATTTGCCATCGGCAGTGCAGGCGCAGGCACTGGCGCGTTGAGTGCGATGCTGAAAGGCGGGCTGGGGTCTGCGTCCTTTGTGCTGGAGGGCGGGGTGACCGTGGGCGCGCTGGTCGCGGTCAATCCGGTGGGAAGTGTCACCACCCCGGGAGAGCGGCATTTCTGGGCCGCCCCGTTTGAGATTGCGGGCGAGTTCGGCGGGCTGGGGCCGGACCGGGCGACCGGCCTTTGCGGCCCCTATGCCAGCCGGAAGGCAGCCTTGGCCACCCGCGCCAATACCACCATCGCCATTGTCGCCACCGATGCGGCCCTGACCAAGGCCCAGTGTCATCGGCTGTCGGTGGCCGCACATGACGGGATCGCGCGCGCGATCGTGCCCGCGCATACGCCGCACGACGGCGATCTGGTCTTTGCGCTGTCCACCGACAGGATATCTGTGTCCGACCTGGCGCTGGTCGAGATCGGGTCCGCCGCCGCGCATTGCCTGTCGCGCGCGATTGCCCGCGCAGTCCATGCCGCGACCCCTGCCCCCGGCGATCTGCTGCCCTGTTGGAGCGATGCCTGATGCCGTATCTGACCCTGCCCGATGTGACGCTGCATTTTGAAGTGGACGGCAACGGACCGCCCGTCGTGCTGATCGCGGGCATGGCGAGCGACGGTGCGAGTTGGGGCCCGCTGGTGGGCCGTTTGGCCGAGTGCCACACCGTGATCCGCCCCGATAACCGCAGCACCGGGCGCAGCACGCCCTGGGATGCGCCGGTTTCGGTGCCGATCTGGGCGGGCGACATCGTGGCGCTTCTGGATCATCTGGAGATCGCACAGGCGCATCTGGTGGGCCATTCGCTGGGCGGCATGATCGGGATGCAGGTGGCCCGGGATGCACCCGCGCGGGTGCGCAGTCTGACGCTGCTGTCGGCGGCACCGTTGCGACTGGCCCGCAACGATGCGCTGTTCGCGATGATGCTGGCGCTGCGGGGCCAGGGGATGGCCCGTGACCTTTGGCTGCGCGCGTTTTACCCTTGGCTGTTCCATCCGCGGTTCTTTGACGATCCGGACGTGGTCGAAACGGCGATCAACCTGTCGCTGGCTTACCCGCACGCGCAATCCGCCGCCGCGATGGCTCATCAGGCGGCGGCCTTGCGCGGATTCGATCCGGCGACGCTGCGCCGGGGGCCCGACCTTCCGGTGCTGGCGCTGCTGGCGGCGCATGATCTGCTGATCCCGCAGCACGCAGCCACAGCCGCGCTGGCGGACTTTCCCCGGCTGACGCTGGACATGGTGCCAGAGGCGGGCCATTCGGTGCATTGGGACGCGCCCGAGGCCGTTCTGGCCCGGCTGACGCCGTTTCTTGCTTGCCATGCCGGGGCGGCCCGATGACCAACGACTATCTGGGCAACCCGGTCAGTCCTGCGCCTGCGGCGGCGCTGCAGGGGATCGACGATTTCATCCACGGCTTCCTGTCCTATCAGAACACGGCGGTGAAGGTGCTTGGCGCGGCTGAGGCACATCCGGATTGCTGTCTGGCCAATGCCTATGCCGCGATGATCTGGATGTTTCTCGAGGCGCCCGAGGCCCCGGCAAAGGCCGCGCCCTTTGTCGCTGCCGCGCTTGCGGCGACGGGCGCGACGGCGCGCGAGGCGATGACGGCACAGGTCGTGGCGGCCTGGGCGCGGGGCGATATCCCCAAGGTGCTGACCCTGTGCGAAGCGATCGCGATGCAGCATCCGACCGACCTCGCCATCATCAAGATCGCGCAGTATCACCTGTTCAATCTGGGCGACATGGCGGGAATGCTGCGGCTGGCGCTGTGCGCGCTGCCCGCCGGGCAGGACAGCCCCTATGTTCATGGCATGATCGCCTTTGGTTATGAGCAATGCCACCTGCTGGCCGAGGCCGAGGCGGCGGCCCGCCGCGCCATCGCGATCGAACCGACCGACCCCTGGGCACATCACGCGCTGGCGCATGTCATGCTGACTCAAAGCCGCGCGGCAGAGGGGATCGTGTTTCTGGAAAGCGTGGCAGACAGCTGGGCCGGGCTCAATTCCTTCATGCGGTCGCATAACTGGTGGCATCTGGCGCTGTTCTACATCAGCAGGGGGCGGGTTGCCGATGTGTTGCGCAGTTATGACAACCATGTCTGGGGCATCGCCAAAACCTATTCGCAGGATCAGGTCGGCGCCGCCTCGCTGCTGGCCCGGATGGAGTTTGCGGGGATTGATGTAAGGGACCGGTGGGCCGACGTGGCCGATCACATCGCGGCGCGGGGGGCGGATACGGTGTCGCCCTTCCTGACGCTGCAATACCTTTATGCGCTGGCCCGCACCGGGCGGGCCGAGGCCGCGACGCTGATGCAGGCGATAGACGCGCGGGCGGCGACGCAGGCGCATGACCAGACGGCCTGGGCCGAAGTGGCCCTGCCCGCCGCGCGCGGCATCATGGCGCATGCGGCGGGCGATTACGGCGTGGCGATCCGGGCGCTGGGACAGGCGCTGCCGCGCATGGCAGAGACCGGCGGCAGCCATGCGCAGCGCGATCTTTTCGAGCAGATCCATCTCGACGCGCTGATCCGCGCCGGGCGGGTGTCGGCGGCGCAGCAGGTGCTGGAGATGCGGCGCAGCTTTGACCATGACGGTGTGCCGGTGAACCGCGCGCTGGAACAGATCTATCTGCAGGCCGGTCTGCCGGAACAGGCGCGGGCAGCACGCGCGCGGATCGCGGGACAGGCGCTGTAACGGCCCTTCGCACAGGGCCGACTTTCGCACAGGGCCGACTTTCGCACCACGCCTGGCAGCGATGCCGCGACATTCGAGCTTTCGGTTTGCAACACGGCTATCCGCGCTTTGGCTTTCGGGATCGGGCTGCATCCATGCTTTCCGCGCGGGGCAGCGTCGACGCTTCACCTGTTGCGGGCAGCATGACACGCTTTGATGCAAAAAGCCTGCCGTTGGCCGAAAATCCGACGTCCGGCGCTGCCGATTTCGCGACGGCACGCGGCATGGGCAATGCGGCGCATTCAGCGCTTTATCTCGCCTGCATCGTGGCCAGGCTGGCCGGCATTGGCGTGCATCGGCAAAGACGGCGCGGGTGCTGTCGATCAGGCACCGGGTTTCGCCCCACCCCTGACCCTGGAGTCAGTTTCGATCTTGCAGGCCAGCCGGGTCGTGCCTGACCGCGTCCCCTAGCCCCCTTCGATGATTTCGCGAAACGGAACCCGCACCAGACTGTGCCACACCTTGGCAATCCGCATTTCGACCCCTCATCTCTTGACTTGGAACTCAGTTTCAATCCGGAGGTTCTGCAAGTGCGAGCAAGGACGGCCAGCCTGCGCCAGACATCGTTTCAAGACGGAGCAGAGGAAGATACCGGCGCTGGGCAGCCGGGGATGCAGGCGTTGCCTCGTGGTCTGGCAATTGTTGGCCTGATCGCATCGAGCCCCTCTGCCCCACGCTTTACCCAGTTGCTGGACCCTGACGGCGCTGTCCAAGGGGACACTCCACCGGATTTTGCAGACGCTGGTGGACGAACGCGATGTCAAGATTGATCCGCGCGACCAGACCTACCGGCTTGGCGCGCGCCCCTTCGAGCTTGCACACAGGGTCTGGGATCAGTTCGACCTGCGCGGCGCCGCCGAGCCTGAACTGCTGGGCCTGCGCGATCTGACCAGCAAAACGGTCCGACTGGGCATTTTCGACGCCGGCGAGGTGCTCTACATTGATCAGCGAGAGGCGCCGCGCCCTTTGCGTATCGCCAACGGGGTTGGCGGTCGGGCGGCGATCCATGCTTCGGCTTTGGGCAAGGCGATTGCGCATCTGGGGGCCGTGGACCGCCGCGCGCTGGCCGACGCGACAGAACTGGTGGCGTTTACCGACCACACCATCACCTCGGGCGGCGGTCTGGACCAGCAACTGAACATCATCAGGGTGCGTGGCTGTGCGATCTCGGTTGACGAGCACCACATGGGGGTCAGCGCGGTCGCGGCGGCGATCCTTGACCGTCGTGCGGCCGCGTCGGGTGCCATCGGGATCATCGCGCCGTCGTTTCGGCTTGACGAGAGCCAGCTTCACGCGCCTGGCCGCGAGGTGATGGATGCCGAGCGGCGCATTGCCGGAAATCTGGGCGAGGTGGCCATGTCGATCAGTTCCCATCCGCGACCTTTGGGCAGGACTGCCGATCCTGCAGGCTAAGTGATCCCGGGGCATGTTTTTCTGGCCGAAGCCCGCACTGGGATGCGGCAACCGGGTGGCTCTACCGGGTCGATATCCTCGCCCCGGCGATCGTGTCGGGCGATCCTGCCACCGGAGCGCGGACCCAGCGAGAGATGGCCGAACTGGCGGGCTGCGTGGTGCCCCGCGCCTCTGGCGGGTTTGTCTGCGCGACGGAAACCGGCTTCAAGACCATCTCCGCGGACGGCACCATCGGGACGCTGTGCGAGTGCGAGGCGGATCGGCCGGGCAACCGGTCGTCCTGAGGAACGCGTTGGCGGCGCACTGCCTCGTGAAGGAATTCGCCGTCTGACGCAAGCAGCGTAGGCTCGCTTTTCAACGACGGCAAATGTGACAGGCGCGAGCGGTTCCGGGACGGGTCGCTTGCGATCGACACGACACCCGGGCAAGGGCTGCTGTGGCGGGCAGATTCGGCGGGCAGCGCCGTTCGGATGGAGAGGGGTTCCACATATGCAACGGCCTCGGCTGGAGCCCGGACGACGCGCTGATGAATTCTCCGACAGCGGCAAACGGGTGATCTGGGTCTATGATTCCGACAATGGCGCAGGCGAAGTTTCTGCATTGTCTCGATACGTAAGTAGCATCATCACTGAGAGTAGAGGATTCGACAAAAAGCTACTATGGCTGCTGAAAGACGCTTCGTCAGCAATCTTCAGGAAACTGCTTTTTGTTTGGATTTCGAATGGCACCTGAGTGATAAGTTGCCTAAACTGCCCGAAATCAAGTGGTAGTGCTTTGATTGTCTTGAAGCCTTGCCAGCCATCAAATCTATCGTCGGGCCTGCCGGAAACAATAATTCCAGCACTGGGATAGCGCTTGGCTAGTTCAATGATTTGGGACTCCAAATCTGGTCTTTTCTCCTTTACAACTTCATCGAACCCGTCAAGAATAAAAATAAAAACACCATCATCGCAAAAGTGAGAGAAGTTCTGAGGTGTAAATGAATCTGTTCCAAACGCGGTTGCACGAACAAAATTCTCCAAGTCGACCGTAGAAACGGCGTTAAGTTTCCGAAGCTCAACAAATATGGGCACTCTACCGCTTTGTTCGCGAAACAACTTGGTCCAGGTGAAGCGCATTAGGAAGGTTTTTCCCGCCCCTCCAATAGCTCTTAGAACAATCCTATTGTTTAACCTGACTTGATCTACAACTTCCACATCGGCCAAGGTCCGATTATCAAGTCGGTAGAAGCATGGAACATAGATGCTGCTAAACTCGACTGGAACATCTCTATTCGAAATGATCTTTACTTCCCGATTGCGTTGGTAGGTGGCTGCTAGATGGCGCTCAAGGTTCGGGAAAAGTCGCTGAAACACAGTTCGACTTGCATCATTGAGCAACGCTCCGGTCTTTGCGAGAAAGTCCTTTACTAGTTCTGCAGCTACAGCTGCCGCGACAGCGTCCGGGTTTACTTCTGTCATTTTTCATCTCTCGCCACTTCTGGCGGTAGAAACTACTAAGCAATTGGCTCTAGGCAAGGAAAATCTACTACCTCGCAAACCGCTTGTACTTCACCCGCTTCGGCTCGATGCTCTCCGGCCCCAGCCGCCGCACCTTGTCCGCCTCGTAGGCCTCGAAGTTGCCCTCGAACCATTCGACGTGGGCGTCGCCCTCGAATGCCAGGATATGCGTGCAGAGGCGGTCGAGGAAATACCGGTCGTGGCTGATGATGATGGCGCAGCCGGCGAAGTCTTCGATGGCAGCTTCCAGCGCTTGCAGGGTTTCGACGTCCAGATCGTTGGTCGGCTCGTCGAGCAGCAGGACGTTGCCGCCTGACCGCAGCAGCTTGGCCATGTGGACGCGGTTGCGCTCGCCGCCCGACAGAAGGCCGACCTTTTTCTGCTGATCGGTGCCCTTGAAGTTGAAGGCCCCGGCATAGACGCGGGAATTGACTTCCATATCACCCAGGTGGATCACCTCGGAGCCGCCCGAGATTTCCTCCCAGGCCGTCTTGGCAGGGTCCAGCGCGTCACGCGATTGGTCGACGTAGGACAGTTGCACGGTGTCGCCCAGCACGATGCTGCCTTCGTCGGGCTGCTCAATGCCGGTGATCATGCGGAACAGGGTGGATTTGCCGGCACCATTCGGGCCGATCACGCCGACGATGGCGCCAGGGGGGACGGTGAAGGTCAGATCCTCGATCAGCAGTTTGTCGCCCATGTGCTTTTTGAGGCCGGTGACCTCGATCACCTTGTTGCCCAGACGTTCGCCGTTGGGGATGATGATCTGGCTGACGGAGGCGCGTTCGCGGACGGTTTGGCCGGCCATTTCGTTGTACTTGGAAATCCGCGCCTTGGATTTGGCCTGACGGGCCTTGGCCCCGGAGCGGATCCATTCCAGTTCCTTTTCCAGAACCTTCTGTTTTGATTTGTCCTCGCGGGCGTCCTGCATCATCCGTTTGGCTTTTTGTTCGAGCCAGGCGGAATAGTTGCCTTCATAGGGAATGCCGCGGCCCCGGTCCAATTCCAGAATCCAGCTTGTGATGTCGTCGAGGAAATAGCGGTCGTGGGTGACGATCAGGATGGTACCCTTGTAGGCGATCAGGTGTTTTTGCAGCCAGGCGATGGATTCGGCGTCAAGGTGGTTGGTGGGTTCGTCGAGCAGCAGCATGTCGGGCGCTTCGAGCAGCAGTTTGCACAACGCGACGCGGCGACGCTCGCCTCCCGACAGGGATTCGACATCCGCATCGTCGGGCGGGCAGCGCAGGGCATCCATCGCGACGCCGACCGATGCCTCAAGCTCCCACAGGTTGCCCGCGTCGATCTGGTCTTGCAGGGCGGCCATCTCATCCGCCGTCTCGTCCGAGTAGTTCATCGCGAGGTCGTTGTAGCGGTCGAGGATCGCGGTCTGTTTGGCGACGCCGAGCATGACGTTGCCCTTTACGTCCAGCGTCGGGTCGAGGTGGGGTTCCTGCGCCAGATAGCCGACCTTGGCGCCCTTGGCGGCCCAGGCTTCGCCTTTGAAGTCGGTGTCCATGCCGGCCATGATCCGCAGCAGGGTCGATTTGCCCGAGCCATTGATGCCGACAACGCCGATCTTGACGCCCGGCAGGAAGTTCAGGTGGATGTTTTCAAAGCACTTCTTGCCGCCGGGATAGGCCTTGGAAACGCCTTCCATGTGGTAGACGTATTGATAGCTGGCCATGGGGGATCTCCGCGCTTCGGGGGCTTTGGCACCAGATAGTCAAGTGATGGCCAAAGGGCAATCTCGGATGCGGTCAGAGCCGCTTTTCGAACCAACGGGTCGCCGGGAAGTCCGAGTAGGGTTTGGCATCCTGCCAGCCTGTCGTGCGGTACAGGGTGATGGCTGCGGTCTGGGCTGCATTGGTGTCGAGGCGAAGCCGGGTCAGACCCATGGTGCGGGCCTCGGCCTCGATCGCGGTCATCATGCGGCGGGCGAGGCCCATGCCGCGCGCCGAGGGTGCGATCCACAGGCGCTTTACCTCGCCGGTGGTGGTGTTGATGGTTTTCAGTGACACGCAGCCGAGGGGTAGGCCGTCGGACCACGCCACAAGGAAGGTGCCGACGGGCGGGCGGTAATGCCCTGCCTGGGGATCGGGATCGGGGACATGGGCGGCGGAGATGCCTGCGACCCGTTCTGACAGCAGCGCAAAATAATCGGCCAGACAGGCCTTGGCAACGGGTGCCTCGGGGTCGATCGGAGCGATGGTGATCCGGTCGCGGTTCAGACGGTTGGCGATGAGGTCCATGGTTGCAAGGGCCTCGTCGGCGCTGCCTGAAAGCCGCTGCAACATCCGGTCGGCAAAGGCATCGTTCAGCCGGTCATACTCCGCCCGCTCTGCCAAACCGTCTGACGTCAGGTGCGCGGTGCGGCGGCGGCGGTCGGTCGGCGCGCCTTCGGTGGTGACCAGACCTTCGGACTCCAGCCGACGCAGAAAACGGCTGAGCAGGCCGGAATCTAGACCGAGAATGCCACGAATATCAGCAACATCTGTGCCGTTCGGGCCGACGCAGGCCAGAACCCGTGCCGCTCCGAGTGGCCGTCCACGGCCGAGGAAAGACGTATCGAGCGCGCCTGCCTCCCGGGTGATGGCCCGATTGAAGCGCCGAATTCGAGAAACTGCATTCTGATCCATAACATCTGACTTTAGTCAGCTATCCTGGGATGCCAAGGGGATTCCGAGGTCAGGTTGACAGCGCAGAGGCAGCAGGGAACAAGAGCGAAGGGATGGAACGGAACGATCATGCGCCAGGGTTTCCCAATCGCCTGCAAGGGCATGGTCGTGGGCCTTCTAGGCGGGTCGTTCGATCCGGCGCATGAGGGGCACGTCCACATCACGCGCGAGGCGTTGAAGCGGCTGGCCCTCGACCGGGTCTGGTGGCTGGTTTCACCCGGCAACCCCTTGAAAGCGCGCCAGCCCGCGCCGATGGCGGACCGTTTGGCGCGGGCGCGGGCGGTGATGGATGATCCGCGGGTTGTCATCACCGATCTGGAGGCGCGGCTGGGTACCCGCTATACTGCAGAGACGATCGAGCGGCTCAAGGCGCTGTATCCGGGCGTGCGGTTCGTCTGGCTGATGGGGGCGGACAATCTGGTGCAGTTTCACCGCTGGGAGCGGTGGCGCGACATCTTGCGGACGGTTCCGGTGGCGGTTCTGGCGCGGCCCGGGTCGGGTGTGGGCGCCCGGCTGTCGGTGGCCGCGCGGGCGTTTCAGGTGCATCAGGTGGAACGCGGCGAAGGATTGGGGCAAAGGCGCCCGCCGGCCTGGGCTTTCGTCAACCTGCCGTTGCATGGGGCCTCCTCGACAGAGATCCGGGCCCGCGGGGGATGGCGAAAGTAAGATGCTCCAACCCGCGCCCTGGATTGTGTCTGGGGCTGCCCGTGGATAATTGAGCCCGGTCGGAACAGGGAGAGGTTGCAGTGATCACGCGGCGGGGAATGGTTGCGGGGCTGCTGGCCGGGGCGGCGGGCGGGGCCTTGGGCACGGGCTGGCCGGTCTGGGCCGACGGTCCGGCAGCCTCGCCCCGGCCGGTGCGGCGGCCATCGCCGCCCGGCACGACCGAGCGGCTGGTCGAGCAAGCGCGGCTTGGCGGGGTGACCGGGTTCGTGGTGGCCGATGCGGCAACCGGGCGGATACTGGAAAGCCGGGACGCCGACGTGCCGGTGCCGCCGGCCTCGGTAGTCAAGGCGATCACAGCGATCTATGCGCTGGATCGATTGGGGGCGGGGTATCGGTTTGCCACGCGGGTGATGCGGGTGGGCGAGATTGGCGGGCCCGTGCTGAGTGGCGATCTTGTGCTGGCAGGCGGCGGCGACCCGGTGCTCGACACCGATCAGTTGGGCGATCTGGTGGCCTCGCTGGCGCTGACCGGCATCCGCCGGGTCACGGGTCGGTTTCTGGCGGTGGCCGGGGCCCTGCCGCAACTGGACCGGATTGCCGCCGATCAGCCCGATCACGTGGGCTACAACCCCGGGCTGTCGGGGTTGAACCTGAACTTCAACCGGGTGCATTTCGAATGGCGGCGGGCGGCGGGCGACTGGGTGATTGCCATGGATGCCCGGGCGGAACGGTTCGTCCCACGGGTCACGATGGCGCGGATGGCCGTGGCGCCGCGCGAGGTGCCGCTGTTCACGCTGGAGGTCCGGCCGGGGGTCGAGGACTGGACCGTGGCGAGTGCGGCCCTTGGTGACGGTGGCAGCCGGTGGATGCCGGTGCGTCAGCCCGCCGTCTATACGGCCGAAGTGTTTCGCACGCTGTGCGCCGAACAGGGCATCGTCCTGCCGCAGGGCGAAGTGGTGAGGGCGTTGCCGGCCGGTGCGCGGCGGATCGTCGAGCGGGTCAGCCCGCCTCTGGCCGACGTGGTGCGCGACATGCTGCGGTTTTCGACCAATCTGACGGCTGAGGCGATGGGGTTGACCGCCACCGGGGCGGGGACGTTGCGCGGGTCGGGGGCGGTGATGACCGCCTGGGCCGGGCGGCGTCTGGGAATTGACGCACGGTTCGTCGATCATTCGGGGCTGCACGGGGCCAGCCGGGTGACGGCGGGGGCCATGTTGACCGCCCTGATCGCGGCGGACCGCGCCGGAATGCCGTTGCGCGGCCTGCTCCGCGACGTGGGAATGCGCGACGCCAAGGGCCTGGTGATCGAGGGGCATCCGGTAAAGGTGCGCGCCAAAACCGGGACCCTGAACTTTGTCAGCGGTCTGGCCGGGTTCATCCTGCCTCCCGCCGGGCGGGCGCTGACCTTCGCGATCTTCAGCGCGGACGCCGCCCGGCGCGGGGCCCTGGCGATGGACGACCGCGAAGACCCTGAGGGCGGGCAGGAATGGACCGGGAGGGCCCGGGCGTTGCAGGCGCAATTGGTCGGGCGGTGGGCAGCGGCCTTCGGCTGAACGGCTGAGTGCCGGGACGGGTGTTGCCGGCGGGTGCGCAGCCGGACCGTTCACATTCCCCGAACCCCAAGTGGACTATCCGACCCAAGGCCGAGGAGGCAAGGACGTTCAGGGCTTCATGTGCCGCACCCGCGCGCCCCATTCGATGGCGGCGGCATGCAGGCGGTCGATGTGAAGCTCCTCGCGGACCTCTTCCAGCATCCGCAGTTCGACCTCTCGCAGCCGGCCATCGGCGGCGGCGGCGTCGCAGGCCAGCGCATAGGCGGTTTCGTGCAGCCGTTCGGGCAGTCCGTCGCGGATCAGCCCGAACAGCGCGGCGAGGCCGTCTTCCTCTTCGAACAGGTCGAACACGGTTTGCGCGATGATGCGGATGCGGTCCACGTCGTAATCGGCGAAGATCGGCATCGAATGCACCATCCGCTGGATCGCCACCATTTCGGCGGTGCGCAGCTGCGCGTCGGCGGCAGACGTGGCGATCATGACCGCGACAAGCGCATCTTGGGGCGACAGGGAAGCGGGGATGTCGGGCAAGGCAGTCTCCTTTATGAACCGCTAGAATATTGACCTATCGGCGGGGCGGCAATAGACGACAGACTGACCGGTGGGAGGGCAGCAATGACGGCTTTGCGTGACGCGGCGATGAAATCGAAGGCCTGGCCCTTTGAAGAGGCGCGCGCCGTGCTGAAGCGGTTTGAAAAGGCCCCGCCCGCCAAGGGGTATGTCTTGTTCGAAACCGGTTACGGGCCGTCCGGCCTGCCGCATATCGGGACGTTCGGCGAAGTGGCGCGGACCTCGATGATCCGCCGGGCGTTCGAGATCATCAGCGACATCCCGACGCGGCTGATCTGCTTTTCCGATGATGTGGACGGCATGCGCAAGGTGCCCGACAACGTGCCGCAGCGCGAGATGCTGTTGCAGAACCTGCAGCGGCCCCTGACTTCGGTGCCAGACCCGTTCGGCCAGTATGAAAGTTTCGGCGCGCATAACAACGCGATGCTGCGGCGATTTCTGGATACGTTCGGCTTCCGGTACGAGTTCATCAGCGCCACCGAGTTTTACAAGTCGGGCCGGTTTGACGCCACGCTGCGGCTGGCCTGCGAACGGTATGACGCGATCATGGCAATCATGCTGGCCTCCTTGCGCGAAGAACGGCAGCAGACCTATTCGTGTTTCCTGCCGATCCATCCCGAAACGGGCCGGGTCCTTTATGTGCCGATGAAAGAGGTGAACGCCGCCGACGGCACCATCACCTTTGACGACGAGGCCGGGCGCGAGTGGACGCTGCCGGTGACCGGTGGCCAGGTAAAGCTGCAATGGAAGCCGGATTTCGGCGCAAGGTGGGCGGCGCTGGACGTGGATTTCGAGATGTACGGCAAGGACCATTCCACCAACACCCCGATCTATGACGGGATCTGCGAGGTGCTGGGGGGCCGCAAGCCGAACCACATGACCTACGAGTTGTTCCTTGACGATCAGGGCCAGAAGATCTCGAAGACCAAGGGCAACGGGCTGAGCATCGACGAATGGCTGACCTATGCGTCAAGCGAGAGCCTGTCCTATTTCATGTACCAAAAGCCCAGGACGGCCAAGCGGATGCATTTCGACGTGATCCCGCGCGCCGTGGACGAATATCACCAGCAACTGCGCGCCTATCCGACACAGGATGTCGAGGCGCAAATCAACAACCCGGTCTGGCATATCCATGGCGGCCAGGTGCCGGAGTCGAAGATGGTCATCCCGTTCTCGATGCTGCTGAACCTCGCGGCAGTCGCCGGGGCCAGGGACAAGTCCGGACTTTGGGGCTTCATCCGGCGCTACATGCCCGACGCCTCGCCCGGGACGAACCCCGATCTTGATGCGGCGGCGGGCCACGCGCTGGCCTACTTCAATGACCGCATCGCGCCCGGGCGGGTTTTCCGTCTGCCAGCCGAGCGGGAGGCTGCGGCAATGGCCGGGTTGCGCGCACGGCTGGCGATCTGGGATGGCGGTCACGATGCCGAGGCGCTGCAGACCCTGGTGTTCGCGGTGGGCACCGAAGCCGGGTTCGATCCGCTGCGCGACTGGTTCACGGCGCTGTACGAGGTGCTGCTGGGCGCATCGCAGGGACCGCGCTTTGGCGGCTTCATCGCCCTTTATGGCGTCACCGAGACGATTGCGCTGATTGACCGGGGCTTGTCCGGTGCGCTTGCGGCCTGACAGCGGTTGACAGGCGTGTTGCGCGCCCTAGGCTGGTATGGGGGATGTCAGGAGAACGAAGATGCGCAGCTTGCTTCTTGGACTGGCCTTGGCGGGGACGATAACCGCAGCCTTGGCCGAAGAACCGCGAAATCCCGCGATCGAAGGGACGATCCAGAACCAGATCGCCGCCCTGAAGGCCGATGATTTTGCCACCGCCTTCACGTTCGCCTCGCCCAATATCAAGGGCATGTTCGGCACTGCCGAGAACTTTGGCGCGATGGTGGCGCAGGGCTATCCGATGGTCTACCGCCCCGACGCGGTCAAGATGCTGGAACTGCGCCGGGTCGCCGGCAATCTGTGGCAGCGCGTGCTGATCACCGATCAGGCCGGAAACACCCATATGCTCGACTACATGATGATCGACACGGACAACGGCTGGCAGATCAATGCCGTGCAACTCTTGCCGCAGGCCGGCGTCGGGGCCTGACCCCTGTCATTTTCTGTTGGCAAAGTCCCACGGGGTGCCGGGATGTGAAACCCTCGCTCTGTCGGTGGTGTTGCGCGAAACGCCCGACCACCGCGCGCCTGGCTCATTGGCAGTTAAGCGCGCGTTGATACTTCGCTTGCCTCACGGGCGGCCCTGCAGGTCCGCTGTTCAACCGAGGCGAGGATCACGCATGAACAAGGCGATAACCGAAGGTCTGGTGCTGATGCCGCCACCGTTCGCGGCGGGGCTGAACCTGTGGTCGAGCGACAATGGCAGGCCGGGCGACGCCTCTTACGCCGGGCAAGCCAACGCGGCCTTTGTTCCCGCCGATCAGGATTTTGCCGGCTGCATGGAGTTGCAGAAAACCGCCAGCACCCAGAAGTTGCGCTGTTTTCAGCAAATCCCGATGCAGCCCGGTCTTTATCTGAAGGTGACCGTGCGGATCAAGGCGGTCTCGGGGCCGCTGCCTTCGGCGCGGATCGCGGGTTGGGCGGGATCGTCGTCGGGCACCAATGTCACCACTGCCGATCAGCAAGGGCCGCTGACGGCCCTGACGGCTTACGGCGAGGTTGTGACACTGACCGCGATCATCGGGTCGGGCAACCGGCAGGGCGTCGACATGGTCTGGGGTCTGGCGCCGGCCTACGGCCACATCGGGCTGGATCTGACCGGCTCCAATGGCGGTATCGTCCGGATCGACGACGTGACCATCGAGGATGTCAGCGCGATCTTCCACTCGGTGATGTTCGACTGGGTCGATGTGCGCGACTATGGCGCCATCGGCGACGGGGTAACTGATGACCGGGCGGCCTTTGATGCCGCAGATGCCGCAGCCGTGGGCCGCCGGGTGATCGTGCCGCCGGGCAACTACTACATCGCCACGCATCTGACCTTCGAGAACCCGGTGCAATTCGAAGGCCGGCTGATCATGCCCGATCAGCAGCGCCTGACCTGCACCCGCAACTACAACCTCGACACCTATGCGGCGGCGTTTGGCGGCGAGTTGGCCGGCTTTCGCAAGGCGCTGCAGGCGCTGTTCTACTTCACCGACCATGTCATCCTTGACCTGTCGGGCCGGAAAGTGGAACTGACCGGGCCGATCGACGTGGCGCAACTGGCGGGCCTCACCACGTTCGCGCAGCGCCGTCTGCTGTCGAACGGCCAGTTTTCGGCGATTGCCGGATCGGCCTGGAACAACGCCTCGGTCACCTCGGTCTGCACCTATTCCACCACGCAGACCGCCCGGCTGACCGGGGTCACCAACGTCGCCAGTATCCTTGTCGGCTCGCGGGTCAGCGGATCGGGCGTCGGGCGCGAGGTGTATGTGACCGCGCGCAATGTCAGCGCAGGCACGCTTGACCTCAGCCAGCCGCTGGTGGGGGGCAACGGGACGCGCACCCTGACCTTCACCCGCTATCGCTACATGCTGGATTTCGGCGGTTTTTCCAGTCTGGGGAAGTTCGAGATCACCAATGTCGAATTCCTGTGCGGCGGTCTGGCAAGCTGCGTCAACCTTGCGACCGACGGCGACACTTTCCGGATGGCCGACTGTGTGGTCAACCGGCCAAAGGATCGCGCCCTGACCTCGTCGGGGCGCGGCTGTCAGGATCTGATCCTGGACCACTGCCAGTTCATCTCCAACGAACAGGGTGTGCGGGTCGAGGACCGCACCACGATCGTCTACAACGTCAATGCCAATGACACCAAGATCCGGGGCAACCGTGTGGTGCGCTTTGCCCATTTCGGGATCGTTGCGGGGTCTGGGCACATCTTTCTTGGCAACCACTTTTTTCATGGCGACGACGAGGACGTCGGCGTGCGGCGGGCAGGGCTGGTGCTGACCGAGATCTACATGAAGAGCTTCATCACCGGGAATTACATCGACAACTGCTTTATCGAGTTGACGAACGAACATGACGATCAGCCGGATTTTTCGTCGGAGTTTTCCTTTGGAGGGCTCACGATCACCGGAAACGTCTTTACCGCCGCCGATGTCGCGCCGTGGTTCCGCTGGCTGGTGATCACGCCGCGCGGGTCCGGCCATTTCGTCAACGGGCTGACGGTGACGAACAATGTCTTCCGCGTGATCAGCGCCGCCGCCGACCGGATCGAGGCGGTGGACACGACCCATGCCACGTTGTCCTATTCCAGCTTCCGCAACGTGATCTTCGACGGCAACACCTTTACCGGCGTATCGCAGCCGACATCGAGCCCGGTCATGGTCGAGCACACCCAGAACACCGCGTCCGATACCTGGGTGGTGGATGCCGCCGCGTACCTGCCGTTCGGGTCGCGGGCGCGCAACGTGATGTCGATGGTCGCCGAAGGTCCGGTGCAATCGGCGGGCAACGTGGCGCAGAACCTGATGCCCTATGTGCAGGTCGAACAGGGGACGGGTGCCGGTCTGGTCAACATCCGCTGGACGGCGGCGGTGAAGGGCAAGATGCAGGTCACGCTGCGCTGCGACAACCCGGTCTGACGTCGGCAGCATCCGCTTGCCACGCCCCCTTCGCCCCCGGCGAGGGGGGTTTTTTGCCGACCTGGGCCGGTTCTATCCTTCGTGCCGGTCGATCCGGTTCAGGAACTCTGCCAGTTCTGCCGCCGGCATCTGCACGATATGGCGGTCTTGGGGGTAGGCCCCGCTATCGACATCGGCGATGAACTCGGCAAAGGCGGCGATGCGCTCGGCCTGCAACCGGTCATATTCGGCGGCAAAATTGCGATAGACCCTGGAATGGCGCGGCACATGGCCGCGGTTCTCGCCCAGAATATCCTCGGCGAACAGGTACTGCACGTCGCAGCCCGGCCCGGCACCCATCGACCACATCAGGATCTGCACCCGACGGCTGATTTCGGTGGCGACCTCTGCCGGCACGACCTCGACTTCGACCGCAAAAGCGCCCGCGGCCTCGTAGGCGCGGATCTCGTCATAAAGCGCCAGCGCAGCGTCCGCTGTCTTGCCCACTGCGCGAAAGCCGCCGGTCCAGGTCGCGCGGGACGGCACCAGGCCTACATGCCCCACCACCGGGATATGTTCGCAGGCCAGCGCGCGCACCGTCCCAAGCCCGCCCGAGCAATACACCGCATCCGCACCGGCCTGCATCATCGCACCGCAGAACCGCAGATAGTCGTCGCGGGTGCCTGCCTCCAGATGCGTCTTGCCGGTCATCGAGAACAGGCTGGGCGCTGCCTCGCGGTAGTGCCTGTGGGTCAGCAACTCGGGCGGGATCGACACCACGTCGATCCCCGCCGCCTGCGCCGCTGCCGCCTCGTCAAGGGTAAAGACGCGCAGCATGGTCAACTGACGCCGGCCTTTCAGGGCCCGCAGATCGGCAATGGTAGGGCATTTGCGCGTCATGGTCCTATCCGATCTCGATTTCCACCACAGCGCCCGAGACGCGCACCCGATAGGTGGTGAGGTTGACGCAGACCGGAGCGCGCAGGGCCGCCCCGGTCTTGTAGTTGAAGCGCCCGTTGTGCTTGGGGCATTCGATCTGGTCGCCCATCACCAGCCCGTCGGCCAGATGTACCGCCTCGTGGGTGCAGCGGCCATCCGTCGCAAAGAACGCGCCCGCAGGATCGCGGTAGATCGCAAAACTCCGGGTGCCGTGATCGAACCGCAGCACGTCCTCGGGGTCGATATCCTCGACATCACAGGCCGCTATCCACTGGGTCATCGCCTACCTCATCGAGGCCCGTTCGGGCACGCTCTGGTGAAACTCTTCGCGGTACGGCCGCGCGGTGGGCGGCAATTCGCGGCGAATGTAGTAGCCCGGTTCGCGCCGCTGCCGCAGGACTGCCGGGATCATCTCGGCGAACGCGGCAAGGATCGACGGGCAGGCGGCCGGCAGGTCGTGCCGGATCAGCGCATGCAGGCGCGGCAGCGCATGATAGGGCACCATCGGAAACATGTGATGTTCGACGTGGTAGTTCATGTTCCAGTAGATCCAGCGGCTGACCGGGTTCATCAGCACGGTGCGCGAGTTCAGCCGGTGGTCCACCACATCCTCGGCCATGCCGCCGTGCTGGATCAGCCCGGTCATGAACATGTGCCAGGTGCCGTAAATCCGCGGCCCGCCGATCAGCATCAACGGCAGGATCGACCCCATCCCCACCGCGGCCGCCAGGGCCCCCGCGTAAACCGCGATGTGGATGCGGGCGGCGAGGATGGCCTTGGGCACCTCGCTGTCGGGAATGTAGCTGCGCTCGTCTGGGCCCACGATGCCTGCGGCGTTGCGCAGCAGGGTTCGCATCCAGTGCCAGATGTCCAGCACGCCGACAAAGTGCAACAGCCCAGGCAGAACAGCCGTTGGGTGCATGAAGGCAATCTCGGGGTCGCGGCCCACAATCAAGGTATCGGTGTGGTGGCGGACATGGCTCCACCGCCAGCTGACCGGGTTGCGCATGACCATGAAGGACGCAAGCTGATAGACCGCGTCGTTCATCCACTGGGTGCGAAAGGCGGTGCCATGACCGCATTCGTGCCAGCGGCTGTCGCAGGCCGAGCCGTAGAGCACGCCGTAGACAAGGAAGAACGGCACCGCCGCCCAGGTGCCCCAGAACCACATCCCGCCCGCGCCCGTGGCCAGCAACAGCCCGATCCACAGCGCCGTATCGCGGATCGCCGGACCGTCGCGGCGCTGCATCAGCTCTTTCATCACGCGGCGCGGCACGTCCGAGTGATACCACTCTGCCGAGGCCAGCCCGATCTCCAGCGCGCGCTGGCTGCTGGGGCCGGTCAGGCTGTAGTCGCGTTTCCGTACGAGGTCGTCTGTCATCGTCATCGGCGCACCGCCCCGTTGCTGTCCTGATCCGCGCCCCGTCCGACCAGCGGGCGGAAATTGCCCGAAAGTTCGGGAAAAGCCTCGGCGGGTTGCCGGGCAACAGCGGCAATCCGGCCAGCAGCTTCGGCGATCGCCGACGCGCCGTCCAGCACGCGAAAGGTCGCGGCATAGTCGCGCCCCTCTTGGGCGCCCAGCCAGATCATCTCGCCCCGGTCGCGCGCCGCCTGATTGCCCAGAATATGATGCGTCGATGGCTCCAGCCCCATCGTGTAATTCCCCGCCTGAAAATACTGCCACTGATAGGCGCACGGAAACTGGTCCTTCCGCGTCGAGACCTCGATGCCAAAGCCGAGACGGTCGTTGACGACGGCCACCGGCACGACTCCGTCGGCGTTCGCCGCCATCTCGTGCTGCCACACCTGTTCCCGAAAGCCCTGGATCGGCGCGGGGATCCGGTCATAGCCCACCCCCTGCGCGCGATAGGTCGCCGCGTGCGCAGCCCAGACCACATCGGTGATCGGGGCCAGATAGCGGCTGCCGTCGTCCAGCACCGGGTAGCCCAGATTGATGTGGTAAAAGAACATGTGCGGGGTCGGCTGAAATCCGGCATTCACCACCCGGTCGGTCAGACGCAATTCGTTTCCTCCCACGTCCGCCTCGATCCGGCGGTGCAGCCACAGATTTTCGCCGAACACCGTTGCCTGCCGCACGATGCCCTCGGCCCACAGGATGCAGCGGTCGGCCTGCCACGTCTCGCCATAGCCCGTCAGTTGTGCAGGGATCCCCGTGACGCGGCCGTGCAGCGTCTGCCGGACCGTGGCGCGGTGCGGATAGCCATAGGTGTCGGCCGAAACGTCGGCGGGGCCCAGGATGTGGTCCAGACCGCAGGTCACCAGAAAGCCCGAGAACGACCGTGTCCAGCCAAGGCCCGCCTCGGCTTCGGGGTCATGCAGGCCGGGGTGGCGGAAACCGGCCGGCGAATGCCAGCCGATGGCCCGACCGTTGTGCTCGACCTCGGCGAGGTCCATCGCACGGTCGACCAGCACGGTGGCGCGCAGGCCCGACCCGGTGCGGAACTCCAGCAGCCGGATGCCGCGTTCCACCCCGTCGCCAAGCGTCATCAGCCGAACGCCCGCAAACTGGCCGAGGCTGCCGCAGCGGGCGGCGACCTCGGTCCGGCTCAGCGACGTGCCGAATAAATGGGGCAAGGGTCCGTCTCCATCAAGGGGGCCCGGCCGACGAACGGCCGGGCCGGGTGGGGGGGTTACAGCCCGTTCGCGCGGAACTTGCCGTCCAGAAAGCTTTTGGCGCGCGGGATGTCGTCTTCGGACAGATGTTCGATGATGACCGGGATGTTGGGGTGCTTTTCCGCCAACCGCCGCAGGTACAGGTCATAGTTCAGCGCGCCGAGGCCCGGGGCGGGAAGTTCGATCTCGCCGACGCCGCGGAACGTATGGCTTTCCAGCGCATCCGCATCGCCGATATCCGCATGCTTTTCCGACTTGTCGTCGCCCGAGCGTTTCACGTCCTTGGCATGCGCGATCTTGACATGCTGCGTCAGGGTGTCGAACACCTGATGCAGGATCTGGTCCATCCGGTCGATATTATGGGTTTCGAAGTAGTTCGTGGGGTCCATCAGCAGACCGAGGCCGGGATGATCGACCTGCGCAAACATCTTGACGGTTTCCTCGACCGAGCCCACCACGTTGTTGACGTAAGTTTCCAGCAGGAACACTGCCCCGTGGTCATAGGCGGTCTGCGAAAGGTCGGCGATGACCTTGCGGCAATCTTCGAAACCTGCCTCGGTCTTGTTCTTCGGGTCATGCACCCAGTCTGAATCGGCGTTGAAGGTGCCGGTTTCCGAGATCACATAGGGGCTGCCGAAGGCGCGGGCGTTGCGGATGATCTCCTTGAGATAGCCCACCCGGCGCGCCCGTTCTTCGGGATCGGGATGCACGATGTTGGTATAGCCCGACACACAGCAGATGGGCAGGTTGTGGTCTCGGAACGTGTCGCGCACCTGTTGGGCCTTTGCCGCCGTGATCTGCCCCGGCCCAAGGTCGGTGTCCTTGAAATGCAGGTCCAGTTGCACAGTGGTAAAGCCCTGCGACTGGATCTTGCGGGCAGTTTCCTGCAGTCCGTAGGGGTAGTATCCGGTGAAAATTCCAGCATGCATCATGGCGGTGTCCTCCCTCGTGATGTGGTTCAGTCTGTCGAAATCTCTGACAGGTTCACGGTACGGCGTTCGGCCATCGACCGGTACCCTGCCTCGATCAGTTGCACGGTGCGCACATTGTCGGCGACGGTCAGGGCCGGTGCGGTCCCGGTTTCCAGCGCGTGCTGCAACTGCTCCATCACGCCGATGAACGCATGGGGAAACCACATGCTGTCCCAGTCCGGCGAAACCCATTCACCCCCTGTGGTGGCCGAACTGGCGTATTCCAGCGTCGAGGCCGCCCCCGCAGGCCAGCCGATGGTGCCCCGCGCGGTGCCGCCCGTGCCTTCGACCCGCCAGCGGATGTGCTGGTCGTCGGGATAGCCCTCTTGCCGCGGGCCGGTCCAGACATCCTCCAGACTGAGCGCCAGCACCCCGGATGGAAAGCGCAGGGTGCTGACCGTGATGCCGTCGGTATGGGGAAAGGAGGTGCGCGGGTCGGGACGGGCGACCGTGGTGATCTCGTCGGGGTCTCCGAACAGAAACCGCAGGATATCAAGGTGATGAACGCTCATGTTGGCCAGCGTCAGGCGGTCGTAGCCGGCAAGGAACCCCTGCCAGTGCGGAATGGCGTGCATGTCGATCTGCGCGAACACGATGTCGCCGAGGTCGCCCCGGCCGATCAGTTGCTTCAGCACCCGCATCGACTGGTCATAGCGCATGTTCTGGTTGACGCTCAACACCTTGCCCGCCGCGGCCGCCTCGTCGCGCAGGGCGATCGCGTCGGCGAGAGTCAGTGCCAGCGGCTTTTGTGCCAGAATGCCCCTCACGTGCGGCTGGGCCAATGCCGCACGGATCAGCGCGGGCTGCAGGTCAGGGGGATAGGCGATATCGACGATCTGGACAGACGGGTCGGCGATCAGGTCTTCCGGCGTGGCATGCACCACCGGGATCGACCAGCGATCGGCCACCTTCTGCGCATTGGCGCGGGTGCGGCTGGCGATGCAGACCACCTCGAACCCCGCCAGTTGATAGGCGGCCAGATGGCAGTTCGCCATGATCATGCCCGCCCCGATGCAGCCGATGCGCAGGCCCCGCGACCGCACCGGCGGGTCGGGTTCAAATCCCATGGCGTCCGTCATGCCGTGCCTCCGCTGAATGACAAGGCCTGCCCCGTAGGCCCGAAGAAATGTGCCCGCGCCACGGCGCAGCTCACCAAGACCGGGGTATCGACCCGAAACGCCGGCTGGCCGCGCAGCAGTGCGCGCAAGATGCTGCCCGCTGCCCTGACCGTGACCACCGTGTGCCCGCCAAGCGGTTCCACTTCGGCCACCGTCGCCACCGGACCTGCGCCGGTCCATGGCGTCAGCCGCAGATCCTCGGGTCGCAACCCGATGTCGGTGGCGCCCGGATGCAGCGCGCCGTCCAGCGTCACCGCCCCGGCGGACACCGCCTCTACAGCCAGAATGTTCATCATCGGAGCCCCCAGCAGACGCGCCACATACGCGGTTGCGGGCCGGTCATAAATCTCTCGCGGTGCCCCGATCTGCCGGATCGCCCCGTGATCGAGAATGGCCATGCGGTCGGCCACGCTCATCGCCTCTTCCTGATCATGGGTGACATAGATCAGCGTCCGCCCCGCCTCGCGCTGGATGCGCTTCAACTCCACCCGGGTTTCCTCTCGCAGACGGGCGTCGAGCGCGGAAATCGGGTCGTCCATCAGATAGGCCGCAGGGTCGCGCACCAGCGCGCGGGCGATGGCCACCCGCTGCCGCTCGCCGCCCGACAGATGCGCCGGATACTTGTGCAGGATATGGCCGATGTGCAGCTTGCCGGCCGCGTCGTCCAGTCTGGCTGCGATGACATCGGCCGCGACCCCGCGTTCGATCAGTGGAAAGCGGATGTTCCCGGCTGCCGTCATATGCGGGAACAGGGCGAGGTTCTGGAACACCATCGCCACGTTGCGCGCCGCTGGCGAGATGCCGTTCACCCGTCGCCCATCGATCAGAATCTCGCCTTCGTCGGGCTGCTCCAACCCCAGGATCAGGCGCAGGATGGTGGTCTTGCCCGACAGGGGCGGACCGAACAGGCAGAAAAACTCGTTGTCCCCCACGGTAAAGCTCGCGTCATCGACCGCGACAGTGGATCCGAACCGCTTGGAGACGTTGCGAAACGCGATTTCGGCCATTCTAGTGCCCCCCCAACGCGCGGCCCGTGGCGGCATCAAACAGCCGCACATCGCCGCCATGCGGGGCCAGATGCGCCACCTCGCCGACGCTCAGAGCCAGATCGTTGTCGAACACCGCCTTCACCCCGTCCACCTTCACCGGGCCCACCTTCACCGGGCCCACCTTCACCGGGCCCACCTTCACCGGGCCCGAAAAATGCACGATGGTCCGCGCGCCGATCCGCTCGATCACCTCGGTCTGCAGGGCAATTCCCCCCGCCGCCAGCGCCACCTGCTCGGGACGAAAGCCATAGATCACAGGCCCGCCGGCCCCGCGCAGCGCCGCCGCCTGCGCAGGCGGCAGCACCGGCGAACGCCCCAGGGGCCCAAGGTCCACTGCCATTCCGGCCCCGGTGTCGAGCGGCACGCCCGGCAGCAGGTTCATCCCCGGCGCGCCGATGAACCGCGCGACGAACACATTGGCCGGGTTGTTGTACACATCAAGCGGCGTGCCCACCTGCTGCAACACCCCGTGGTCCATCACCGCGATGCGGTCGGCCATCGTCATCGCCTCCAACTGATCATGGGTGACGTAGATCATCGTCTGGCGAAACTGGCGCTGCAACTGCTTCAACTCGGTCCGCATCACGGCGCGAAACGCGGCATCGACATTCGACAACGGCTCGTCCAGCAGAAAGATCGCAGGCTCCATCACTGCAGACCGCCCGATTGCCACCCGCTGCAGGATGTTGACCGAGAGTCCGGCCGAGGGCCGGTCCAGCAGCGGCGTCAGTTGCAGCAACTCTGCCGTCGCCGCCGTCCGGCTGGCAACCTCGGACCCCGGCCGCCCCGTCATCCGCAAGCCGTAGGACAGGTTTTCCCGCACCGTCATGTGGGTAAAGATCGCATAGTTCTGGAACACGAACCCCACGCCACGCCGCCCCATCGCCACTCCGGCCATGTCGCGGTCGCCAAACAGGATGCGCCCGGCGCTGGGCCGCTCCATTCCCGCGATCATGTTCATCGTGGTGGATTTGCCGCAGCCCGACGGGCCGAGCAGCGCCATGAACTCGCCGTCGGCAATCGACAGATCCATCGCATGCAGCGCGGTGAAGGCGCCAAATCGTTTGCCCAGTTGGTCAAGCCGGATCGCACTCATCGCGCCAGCCTCTTCATCGCCCAGATGCAGGCCACCGACAGCACCAGCAAAATCGCGAGCGCAATGGCCGCCACATAGCCCCAGATCAGGTCCTGCGTGGTGATCTTGTAGATGTAGACGCTGATCGTCTCGGTCGCGACGCCCGGCCCGCCGCCAGTCATGATGAACAGGGTATCGAAGATCTTGAAACACTCGATCGACCGGATCGCGAGGGCGATCACGATGATCGTGCGCATCCGCGGCAGCACGATGGTGCGAAACCGCTGCCACGGGCCGGCACCCAGCAGGGTGGCGGCCTTCATCTGATCTTCGGGCACGCCCATCAGCCCGGCCAGCAGGATCAGGAACATCAGGGGCGTCCACTGCCAGATGTCCGCGATCATCACCGCAGTCAGCGCGAGGGTCGGGCTGGACAGCCAGGCGATCGTCACCGGGCTGGCGGTGAACCACGACAGGATGTCGTTCACCGGCCCGCCCGACTGAAACAGCATGAAGAACATGTAGCCCGCCACGGCCGGCACCACCATCATCGGCATGATCAGGATCGAATACAGCACCCGCTTGCCGGGGAATTCGTCCATGAACAATGTGGCCAGCGCCAGCCCCAGCAGAAACTCCACCGGCACGCAGACCGCCATCACGAACGCGGTCCGCCCCAGGGCCGCCCATAAGCGGTTGTCCGACAAGAGGTCGGCGTAATTGGCAAGGCCGTTCCACATCTGCCACGCGCGCGGCCACATCAGCCCCGACAGCGGCGACCAGTCGGTCAGCGAGATGTAAAGCTGCATCAGGAGCGGGAACAGCGAGATCAACAGCACCAGAACCTGCGCAGGCAGCGTCAGCCGGAACCCCAGACGGCGGCGGTCGGTGTCGGGGGGCAGCGTGGTCGCAGGCAGGGTCAGCTTTTCGGCCATGGTCATTGCTTCAACGCCCCGAAGGTCAACCCGCGTACCAGATGTTTCTGGATCAGGATGCCCAGGATGACCGGCGGCACTGCGGCAATCAGGCCCAGCGCCGCCTTGGCGCCGTACAATTGCCCGGTCATCGACGACGACAATGAAGCCATGTAGACCGGCACCGTCACCCAGTCGCGCGTGGTCAGCAGCAGCGCGATCAGATAGTCCGACCAGTTCAGAATGAACACGAACAGCGCCGCCGAGGCCAGGGGCGCACGCATCATCGGCAAAGTGATACGGGTGAAAACCCGGAAACGCGAACAGCCTTCGACCAGCGCCGCCTCTTCAATCTCTCGTGACATGTCATCGAAAAAGGTTTTCATCAACCAGAAGGCAAACGGCAGCGTCACGATGCCATAAACCAGCGCCAGACCCCACCAGGTGTCGATGAAACCCAGAAATGCCCACATGATCATGACGGGGATCATCACCGCCATCGGCGGAAACAACCGCAACTGGATCAGGGCCAGCGGCAGGTTCTGCCCCGCACCGAACCGCGACAGGCCATAGGCCGCCGCGGTGCCGGCCGTCATGGCAATGATCGTGCCGAACGTTGCCGACAGCAGCGACGATACGATGGGCCGCAGCGCGGTGCGGTCCAGCGCCACGATCAGGTCCGACGTGCTGGTGCCAAAGACGAAACGAAAGTTGTCCCATGTCGGGTTTCGCGGCCACCATGTCAGCGCCGCCCCCGTCGCCTGCCACTCTGGGATCGGCTTGAACGCCATCGAGGCCATCCACAAGACCGGCACCAGAGTGACCGCAACCGCAAACAGGATCGCGCCATAGCGGAACAGGACGAAAGCCGGCGATCGGTGCATGGGTCTTCCAGGGACTGCGGGGCCGGACCGCACCATGCGGACCGGCCGGTCGATTAGATCAGATTGCGTCCACCACGGTCGGCCAGGCGGCCTTGCTGGCGGCCACCGCCTCGATGATCTTGTCCTCGCCGGTGCGGCGGGTGATCTTCTGCCATTCGGCGGCGGCATCGGCCATCGCCTGTTCCGCTGTCTTGGCGCCGGTCAGCGCCGCCATCAGATTTTCGTCCAGCGCGTTGTGGAACGCTGTCGCGCCGGCGAAGTTGATCGTCGGCACCGTGCGGGCGACCGTCTCGCGCACCACGTCCATGTGATAGGCATGATAGGTCTCGCGCACCAGCGGATCGCTGAAATCCGACAGGCGGAACGGGTCGAAATAGCCGCCCGGGTTGGCCGTCATCCAGGCATATATCCGGCTCGACCCCAGCCATTGCAGCAACAGATACGCCGCCTCCTGATTGGGCGACTGGGCCGAGACCATCCCGGTCAGCGAGAACCACAGCACCGACCGGCTGATCAGCCCGCCGCCGACTTCGCGCCCCGGCGGCAGCATCGACCCGATCTTGCCCTGTACGGTCGATCCGGTGTTGCCCGCATTATCAAGGAACTTCGGCAGGTTGCTGAAGGCGCAAGTCATCGCCGCCCCGCCGGTGGCGAAGTTGCCGTATTGCTCGGGCCAACTCCACGAGATCGCATCCGGCGAATGGTGCGCCAGCGAGGCCACATATTCCAGTGTTGCCGCCACCCCCTGTTCGCCGTTGATCAACGGGGCGCCGTCATCGCCGAACAGGAACTGGTTGGGCGAGGCCATGGTGACATACCGCTGTACCCAGTTTGTATAGCCCCAGCCCTGATTGCGCAGATCGGTGGACCCGAACAGCCCTGTCTCGGGCCGCTGAAAGAACGCCGCGATGTCGGAATGCTGGCCCCAGGTCCGCGGCGGGGCGAGGTCGTAGCCGTGCTTTTCCTTGAACGCGGCCTGCTCGCCCGCGTCGCCGAACAGATCGGTGCGGTACACCCAGGTCTGAAAATCGCCGTCCAGCGACACGCCATAGGTCGAACCGCGATACTGGTTCAGCAATGCAACGCCCTGCGCGCCGTTCACATAACCGCGCTCGGTGTCGTCCCATTCGGGGCGATACTGCGCCACGAAATCGTCGAGCTTGGCGATCCCGCCCGATTCGGCGAGGTCGCCCAGCCGGTTCCAGTCGGTCGAATAGATGTCGAACCCGCCGGCGCGGGTGGAAATGTCCTGCATCGTCTTGGTGAATTCCTGCCCGTTCGGCAAGCCGACGATCTCGATGGCGATCCCGGTTTCCTTTTCCCACAGCTCCTTGATCGAAGGCGCGCCGGCCGGAAACGGCTGCGTCAACTGCCCGATCGACCCGTCCGACAGACCCAGCACGATGCGGGCCGGGGCCTTGCCCGCTCCTTTCAGCGCGCGCGCCCCCTCGATGGCGCGGCCCTCGGGCGTGTCGGGGCCGTATTGATAGCGCTCGGCGCCGGGAAACCCGGTCGGCCCGCCGATCATGCCGGGGGCCAGCGCATCCGCCGCCTGCGCCCGCGCGGGGCGGATGAAGCGCGGCGCAATACCCACTGCCGCGCCATAAAGGGCGATCGAGCCCCCGGTTGTCAGCAACCCCCGCCGCGTCACGCGGCTGCCTTCGGTCTTCATGATGTCCTCCCTCGCCCTGCATCATTTTACGGCGTTATTGCCGTGCAGAATGATGTGATAAATCTGTTTGTCAATCAGGAATCCGAGGATAAGATGCAAGAACAATCAAGCAGCGACGCTTGGCAATGGTTGCAAAGCCGGCCGTTCTCGGCCGGATCGTCGCTATAGGAGGATTAGATGATAGACAAAAAAAGGATTACGATCAATCAGATAACCACGAACAACTTGTCGCTTCAGCAAGCAGTTGCGGCCTATGCCAAGGCCGGTCTGCGCGGCATCACTCCCTGGCGCGACAAGATCGAGCAGGCGGGGCTTGCCACATCAAAAGCAATCATCGCCGACGCTGGTCTGACGGTCACCGGCTTTTGCATCGCCGGTCTGTTCACCCAGAAAGGCGTCGAGGGACGCCAGGTCCAGATCGACGAGGCGCGCCGCGCAATCGACATGGCGGCGGCCCTCGGGTCGCCGTCGATCGTGACGGTTGTGGGCGGCCTGTTGCCCGGATCCAGGTCGTTGGCAGATGCCCGCGGCTTTGCGTTCGACGCGCTGGCCGAAACCCTGGCGCATGCGCGCGCCTGCGGCGTCACTCTCGCCATCGAAGCCTTGCATCCGATGTATGCCCCTGACTGGTCGGTGGTGGCGACATTGCGCGACGCCAACGACTGGTGCGACCGGCTGGGCGAAGGCACGGGGCTTGCGGTGGACAGCTATCACGTCTGGTGGGATCCGACCGCAGCGGCCGAGATTGCCCGGGCAGGACGGGCAGGGCGGCTTTCGGCCCTGCATGTCTCGGACTGGCTGCCGGACACCCGCAGCCTGCTGTTGGATCGCGGCATCCCGGGCGAGGGCGTGATCGACAATCGCGGAATTGTGCAAACGATGAAGGAAGCGGGTTTTGACGGGTGGACCGAGGTCGAGATCTTCTCTGAAAGGCTTTGGGCCGAGCCTGCCGACGATGTCCTTCGTCGGATCATTCATGGTTGCAGCGCGACGCTTTGACCATGATAACCGTTTAGAAATGGGAAATGACGCCAATGGTATCGCGCGTTAAAGTCGGGGATATCGCCCGCGAGGCCGGGGTGTCTTCCGCCACGGTCGACCGGGTTCTGAACGACAGGGACGGTGTCAGCGCGCGCACCCGCGAGATCGTCCGGGGCACGGCGCGGCGGCTGGGCTATCTGCCGGGGTCCGACCAACCGGACGCGCCCGTGCGGTCCGGCACGGTGCATGAGTTCGTGTTTCTGCTGCCGGCGGGGACCAACACCTTCATCAAGACGCTGGGTCGCCAGATCGAGGCGCAGGCCGCGACGCGCGAGATGATCCGCGTCCGCGTCGAGACGTTCGAGGGCTTCAACCCGCAGTTGCTTGCCGCCCGGATCGCGGCCCTTCCCGCCACGGTCGCGGGTGTCGGGCTGATCGCGCAGGACCACCCGCTGATTCGCGACGCGATCCGGGCGCTGGTGCGTCGGGGGTGCGAGGTTCTGACGCTGGCCTCGGACATCCAGAACGTGCCGCGGCTTGCCTATGTGGGCATCGACAACCGCGCCGCCGGGCGGTTGGCCGGGCACCTGATGGGCAAGTTGCTGGGTCAGCGCCCGGCGGCCAAGGTCGCGCTGTTTGCCGGTTCGATGTCGTATCGCGGGCATGAAGAGCGCGAAATGGGGTTCCGCGCCGTTCTGCGCGAGGATTTTCCCATGGTCCAGATCGTCGATACCCGTGAAATCCTTGACGACCGACAGACCGCGCAACACGAGGCGACCCAGGTTCTGGCGCAGCATCCCGACATTCTGGGCATCTACAACGTTGGGGGTGGCACCTTTGGCATTGCCGAGGCCATCAAGGCAAAGGGCGCGCGCGAGCGGCTGGTTCTGATCGGGCACGAGGCGACGGCGGGCAACAAACAGCTTTTGCTGGACGGGCTCCTGGATGCCGTGATCGACCAGAATCCCCGCGTCGAGGCCCGCGAGGCGCTGAACATCCTGACCGCTGCCGCCGAAAAGCAGCCCTATGTCTTTGTACCGCCCCGGATTCAGGTGGTTTTCAAGGAAAATCTGCCGGAAGACTGACCCGCGAAACCATCGTCGGTTTTCCGTCGATTATCGGATTGAACTTCGATCCGGTAAATAACTTTACAGAATAACTTATGTAACAAAAGGGCTTACAAAGAATTTACAGATGCTGTATGGTCACGCATGTCGGGAACGGAGCGCGCAGAGCGGGCTCGCGGGCAGGAGACCGGCAAAGGGGGGCAGATGTCAGGTCAGGGTCATGCCGTTTACCCGGCGTCAGCGGCGTTCGTGGCGCAGGCGCATGTCGATGCGGCGGGTTACGCGGCGCGGTATGCCGCTTCGGTGGCCGATCCGGTGGCGTTCTGGCGCGCCGAAGGTCAGCGGATCGACTGGATCAGGGATTACACCCGCGTCAAGCAGTCGGACTTCACGTTGGGCCAGGTCTCGATCCGGTGGTTCGAGGATGGCACGCTGAACGTGTCGGCCAACTGTATCGACCGCCACATGATCAGCCGCGCCAACCAGACCGCGATCATCTGGGAACCCGACAGCCCGGCGACACCCGCCAGGCATATCAGCTATGCGCAGTTGCTGGAACAGACCTGCCGGATGGCCAACGTGCTGAAATCGCATGGGGTCAAGAAGGGCGATCGGGTGGTGCTGTATCTGCCGATGATCCCCGAGGCGGCATTTGCGATGTTGGCCTGTGCGCGGATCGGCGCGATTCATTCGGTTGTCTTTGCCGGATTTTCGCCGGACGCGCTGGCCAACCGGATCAATGATTCCGAGGCCAGGCTGGTGATCACCGCCGATTTCGCGCCCCGCGGCGGGCGCAAGACCGGGTTGAAGGACAACACAGACATCGCGCTGCTGCACACCAGCGACCGCGTCAAATGCCTGATGGTCAAGCATACCGGCGATCAGACATCCTGGGTCGATGGCCGCGATTTTGATCTGCGCGCCGAAATGGCAGAAGCCAAACCCTATTGCCCCTACGTCGAGGTCGGGGCCGAGGACCCGCTGTTCATCCTGTATACCTCCGGCTCTACCGGGCGGCCGAAGGGGGTGGTGCATACGTCGGGCGGCTATCTGGTCTATGCCGCGATGACGCATCAGTTGACCTTCGACTATCACGACGGCGACGTGTTCTGGTGCACGGCGGATGTCGGCTGGGTGACCGGCCACAGCTATATCATCTATGGCCCGCTGGCGAACGGGGCGACCACGCTGATGTTCGAGGGAGTTCCGACCTATCCGGACGCCGGCCGGTTCTGGCAGATCTGCGCCAAACACAAGGTCAATCAGTTCTATACCGCGCCGACCGCGATCCGGGCCTTGATGGCGCAGGGGACGGCGCCTGTCGAAAAGCATGATCTGAGCAGCCTCAAGCTGCTGGGTTCGGTCGGAGAGCCGATCAACCCCGAGGCATGGAACTGGTACAACGTCAACATCGGCAAAGGCCGCTGCCCGATTGTCGATACGTTCTGGCAAACCGAAACCGGCGGGCACATGATCACGCCGCTGCCGGGGGCGATGGCGGCCAAGCCGGGCTCGGCGACGCAGCCGTTCTTTGGCGTCAAGCCGATCGTGCTCGACCCGGCCACGGCGCAGGTGCAGGTCGCGGTTGAAACCGAAGGGGTGCTGTGCATCACCGACAGCTGGCCCGGCATGATGCGCACGTTGTGGGGTGATCATGCCCGGTTCGAGGAGGCGTATTTCAGCCAGTATCCGGGGTACTACTTCACGGGTGACGGGTGCCGCCGCGATGCGGATGGCGATTACTGGATCACCGGCCGGGTCGACGACGTGATCAATGTCTCGGGGCACCGGATGGGCACCGCCGAGGTTGAATCAGCACTGGTGGCGCATCAGAAGGTCGCCGAAGCGGCGGTCGTCGGCTATCCGCATGACATCAAGGGGCAGGGGATTTACGCCTATGTCACCTTGATGCACGGGCTGGAGCCGTCTGACGACTTGCGGATCGAACTGGTCAAATGGGTGCGCACCCAGATCGGCCCGATTGCCTCTCCCGACCTGATCCAGTGGGCGCCGGGCCTGCCGAAAACGCGGTCGGGCAAGATCATGCGCCGGATCCTGCGCAAGATCGCCGAGAATGATTTCGCGGCACTGGGCGATATCTCGACGCTGGCCGACCCTTCGGTGGTCGAAGATCTGATCGCCAACCGGGTGAACAAGGCCTGATGCATCGGGCCTGCTGACCCTCTTTCCGCGGCGGCCCGGACGGCGCCGCCGAATTCCGGCCACGCCGCGCAAGGCGTGTTGCACCGGGTCGCGACGATCCGGATCGGCCCAGGCCATCCGGACCGGCATCGGTGCCGTGACAGCGGACAAGACATCACACAGAGGTCGCCCGGACCACGGGCGGCGGCGGGATCTCGGGGTTCTGACGGACTTCGGGTGACTGGAAACGACGGCAATCCGGGCCTGCGGGCCGGACAACATGGAGGACAAGTCAGATGGTCAACGCAATGGCGGATGTGAGCGTACGCTCGCGTCCCATGACCGGTGAAGAGAAGAAGGTGATTCTCGCCTCTTCCGCCGGCACGATCTTTGAATGGTACGACTTCTACCTGTACGGTTCGCTGGCAGCGATCATCGGGGCGCAGTTCTTTACCGCCTTCCCCGAGGCGACGCGCAACGTGTTCGCGCTGCTGGCCTTTGCGGCGGGCTTCATCGTCCGCCCGTTCGGCGCGCTGGTGTTCGGCGCGATGGGTGACGTCATCGGGCGGAAGTACACCTTCCTTGCCACGATCCTGATCATGGGGCTGTCCACATTTCTCGTGGGCCTGCTGCCGGGCTATCAGCAGTGGGGCGTCGCGGCGCCGATCATCCTGATTGCCCTGCGCATGCTGCAGGGTCTGGCTCTGGGCGGCGAATACGGTGGTGCGGCCGTCTATGTGGCCGAACATGCGCCCGCCAACCAGCGCGGCTATTTCACCGCGTTCATCCAGACCACGGCAACGCTCGGCCTTCTGCTGTCGCTGATCGTGATCCTGATGGTGCAAGGCTACGTGAATGGCAACTACCCCGACCAGCCCGTACTGGACGCGGTCGGTGCCGCCGTGATGCAAGCCGATGGCACGCCGTCGATGATGAAAGCGTTCAATGCCTGGGGCTGGCGCATTCCGTTCCTGGGGTCGATCTTCCTGCTGCTGATCTCGCTGTATATCCGTCTGCAGATGAACGAATCCCCCGCCTTCAAGAAGATGAAGGAAGAGGGTGCAGCATCGAAAGCGCCGCTGCGCGAAGCCTTCGGCACCTGGAAGAACGGCAAGATCGCCCTGATCGCGCTGTTCGGCCTGACCGCAGGGCAAGCCGTGGTGTGGTACTCGGGCCAGTTCTACGCGCTGTTCTTCATCCAGAACGTGATCAAGGTCGACAGCTTCACCGCCAACGTCCTGGTGGCGTGGTCGCTGATCCTGGGCACCGGCGGGTTCCTGTTCTTCGGCAGCCTGTCCGACAGGATCGGCCGCAAGCCGATCATCCTCGCCGGCTGCCTGATTGCGGCGGTCACCTACTTCCCGGTGTTCAAGATGCTGACCCAGACCGCGAACCCGGCCCTGTACAACGCGCAACTGACCGAAGTCGTGGTGACCGCCGATCCGGAAGACTGCTCGTTCCAGTTCAACCCGACCGGCACGGTGAAGTTCACCAACTCCTGTGACATCGTGAAAGCGCAACTGTCGCGGACTTCGGTCAATTCGACGACCGTCGATGCCCCGGCGGGAACGTTGGCCTCGGTCAAGGTCGGCGACACGATGATCCAGAGCTACGACTCGGTCAGGAATGCGGCCGACATCGGAGCCGCCACGTCAGCACTGGAAACGGCGAATGCCGGGATCGACCAGGCGGCCAAGGATGCAGCGCAATCGGCTCTGGACGCGGCCAAGGGGGCGAAAGGAACCTTCGAAAAGACTCTGAACGACGCGCTGAAGGCAGCCGGTTATCCGCTGGTGGCCGCCGACAACACGACCATCGCCAAGGCCGACAACTTCTTCGACATCTTCAATGCGCAGAAGCTGACCATCGTGGCGATCCTGACCTACCTCATCATCCTGGTGACGATGGTATACGGCCCGATTGCCGCCATGCTGGTCGAACTGTTCCCGACCCGTATCCGCTATTCGGGTCTGTCGCTGCCCTACCATATCGGCAACGGCTGGTTCGGCGGGCTGCTGCCCGCCACTGCGTTTGCGATCAGCGCCCAGTCAGGCAATATCTATGCCGGCCTGTGGTATGCCATCGTGGTCGCGGTGATGACCGTGGTGATCGGCACAGTGTTCGTGCCAGGCAATACGCACAAGAAGAACATCTTCGCCGACGACGCGAAATGACACGCGACGCGAAATGACATGCGACGCGAAATGACATGAACCCGAACCGGGGCACCGCTGCCGGTGCCCCGGCCCGCGCCCTGCAGCGCAGCGCCGCCCCGACAGTGCGCCGCTGATCAAGGCGGAACGTCCTTTCGGCCCGGTGCGCCCCGAAGCCGAGAGCACAGCGTCAGTCAGCCCCGCCGCCAAAGTGCCGGAACACCTGCCACACCAGCAGGGCCCCGGCCAGCAAAAGCAGATTGGTCAGGACGCCGACCCCTGCCACCAACCACAGGCCCAGGCCCTGTGCTGCCCCCGGACCAAAGGTCGAAGGCAGGATCACCGCGACGAACCCCACGCCCGCGGCCAGCGGCACGGCCAGTCCCGTCGCCGCCCGATTGCGCAGCGCCGTGTACAGCAGCGCCCCGATCAGCCCGATCCGGAACGGGTCGAGAAGTTGCGCCAGCAACAGATCGGTCCAGCTCATCCCAGTCTCCGCTTCGGCCGTCGCCCCGTCCTAAAGGACCCACGCCGCCGGGTCGATGCCCTTCGCACCACCGTCGCCCTTTCAGCTTGGCGCAAATATCCCACGGGGGTCCGGGGGTGTGAAACCCCCGGCTATCCCGTCGCTCCGAACGGGTCGCAGTCATATCCCACCCCGGTCAGATACAGACCCTGCGGCGGGCAGACCGGCCCGCAGGCGGCGCGGTCGCGCGCCTCCAGCGCCGACCTCACCCGGTCGGGCGGCCATTTGCCGGCCCCCACCCGTTCCAGCGTGCCTACGATCGAACGGACCTGATTGTGCAGAAAGCTGCGGGCCCGCAACGCAAAGCGGTATTCGATCCCGCCCGGCACCGCGATCTCGGTGACCGCGATCTCCGTCAGGGTCTTGACCGGACTGGCGGCCTGACACAAGGCCGAGCGGAACGTGGTAAAGTCGTGCCGGCCCACCAGATGCGCCGCCCCCTGTTGCATGGCGGTCAGGTCCAGCGGGTTCGGCACCGGCCAGACCCGGTTGCGGTCCAGCACCGGCGGGGCGCGGCGGGCCAGCATGCGGAACAGATAGCGCCGTTCGCGGGCGGAAAACCGGGCGTGAAAGTCATCGGCCACGGCACGGCACGCCAGCACCGACACCGGGGCAGGGCGCAGATGGGCATTCAGCGCAGACCCGAGCCGCCCCGGGTCCCAGGCGCGGGGCAGATCGCAATGGGCGACCTGGCCTGTCGCATGCACCCCCGCATCGGTCCGCCCGGCGGCAGACACGATTTGCCGCCCGGGGTGCAGGCGGGCCAGTGCGGCCTCGATCGCCCCCTGCACCGAAGGCTGGGTGTCGGACTGGCGTTGCCAGCCCTGGAACGGTGTGCCGTCATACTCGATCAACAGGGCGTATCTGGGCATGGCCATGGCGTTAGCGAAAGCCAGAGCGCCTGTCCATCCGGCAGCTTTCCCCCTACACAGCGCCACCGGGCACACCTAAGATGGCCGTACAGCACAAAGGGCGCGTCATTGGTCATCACTGCCATCACCGAGGCCATGTCCCGCCAATTCGACACTGCGGCGGCCGCGCTTTCGGAAACCTTCTTCGAGCCGGTGCTGCGGCTGGGGGTGACCGGGCTCAGCCGGGCGGGGAAGACGGTGTTCATCACCGGACTCGTGGCCAACCTTCTGCAATCGGGGCGGATGCCGCAACTGAGGGCTGCGGCCGAGGGCCGGATCGAAGCGGTCTACCTGCAACCGCAGCCGGACGACACCCTGCCGCGCTTTGACTATGAGGGGCATCTGGCGGCGATGACCGGCGACGATCCGCGCTGGCCGCAATCGACCCGTGCGATCAGCGAGTTGCGGTTGTCGTTCCGGGTGCGGGGGGCGGGCTTTCTGGCCGGCCTGCGCGGGCCGCGCCGCCTGCATCTCGACATCGTGGATTATCCCGGCGAATGGCTGCTTGATCTGGCCCTGATGGACAAGAGCTATGCCGACTGGTCGGACGAGACACTGACCCGGCTTGCCCACCGCCCCGAGGCGGCCCGGTTTCTTGCGACCGCCCGGGCCGAGGACGGTGCCCTGCCGCTGACCGAAGCGCGGGCCCTGGCGCTGGCCGCCGCGTTTACCGGCTATCTGACAGCGGCGCGGGCTGCGGGCTTTTCGGACTGCACACCGGGGCGGTTCCTGTTGCCGGGCGACCTTGCGGGCAGCCCGGTGCTGACCTTTGCGCCGCTGCCCCGGCCGGCCCTGACCCCGCGCGGCAGCTTGTGGCGCGAAATGACCCGGCGATTCGAGGCCTACAAGGACCGGGTGGTGCAGCCGTTCTTTCGCGATCATTTCGCGCGCATCGACCGGCAGATCGTGCTGATGGACGTCCTGGGAGCCATTCATCTGGGGCCGCGCGCCGTCGAGGATTTGCGCCGCACCATGGCCGACGTGCTGGCCGCCTTTCGGCCAGGTCGTGTCGGCTGGCTGACCGGTCTTCTGGGGGGGCACCGGGTGGAGCGCATCCTGTTCGCCGCGACCAAGGCCGACCATCTGCATCACGCCCAGCATGCCCGCCTGACCGGCATTCTAGAAGCGATGCTGCACGAGGCGCGCTCGCGGGCGGATTTCGCCGGGGCAAACACGGTGGCGCTGTCGCTGGCGAGCCTGCGCACCACGGTCGAGGAAACCGTGCAGCGCGACGGCGTGTCGCTTGACGCCGTCAAGGGGCGGCTGCTGGCGACCGGCAAGCAGGCCGTGATGTATCCGGGCACTTTGCCCGCGGATCCGGCCCGGCTGCTGGCCCCGGCGCGCGAAGGGGCGGCGCAGTGGCTGGGGGCGGAATACGGGTTGATGGCCTTTGCCCCGGCGCGATTCACCGCCAAACCCGGCGAAGGGCCGCCGCATATCCGGCTGGACCGGGCTGCGGAATTTCTGATCGGAGACCGGTTGTGACTGACGATGCCCAGCCCCCGCCCCAGTTCCAGCCCCAGCCCCCGCCTCAGCCCCCGGCCCCGCTGCCCCGCCCGCTGCTGATAGAGTTGCAGGAGGATGCCGCAGCCGCCGACCCCTCGGCGGTGCCTGCGGTGCCCGACCTCGTCCCCGACGGCCGGGCGATGCGGCAGGTTGCGGGGGTGGTGACGGCGCAGCCTTCGGCGCTTTGGCGGCTGGCGGGCTGGGTGTTCGGCGGGCTCATTGGCTTTGTGCTGTCGGTCGCCGCATGGGACTTCGTGACCGGGCTTTTTGCGCGCAACACCGGGCTTGGGTGGGTTGCCTTCGGGCTGTTGCTGGCGGCCGTCGGGGTGGCGCTGGCGCTGACGGCGCGTGAATGGGCGGCCTTTGCGCGGCTGGAACGGCTGGACGGGCTGCGCGGGCAGGCGGTGGCGGCACACCGGGCGGCCGATCTGCCCGCTGCGCGCCGGGTGGTGGACGGGATCACCCGGCTGTATGCGTCACGCGCCGACACGTCCTGGGGGCGGGCGCGGCTGGCGGACCGGCGGGCCGAGGTGCTGGATGCCGACGCCCTGCTGGCCCTTGCAGAGACCGAGGTGCTGGGGCCGCTCGATGCTGCTGCGCGCGTCGCGGTCGAGCAGGCGGTCCGGCAGGTGGCGACGGTCACCGCCCTGGTGCCGCTGGCGCTTGCCGATGTGGTGACGGCGCTGTTTGCCAACCTGCGGATGATCCGACGGATCGCCGAGATCTACGGCGGGCGATCGGGCAGTTTCGGGTCGTGGCGGCTGTTGCGCCGGGTGTTTGCGTCGCTGCTGGCGACCGGGGCGGTGGCGCTGACCGATGATCTGATCGGGTCGGTCGCGGGCGGCGGAGTGCTGTCCAAGATCTCGCGCCGGTTCGGCGAAGGCGTGGTCAACGGCGCGCTGACCGCCCGGGTCGGGGTCGCGGCGATGGAACAGTGCCGGCCGTTGCCGTTTGCCGCCCTGCCGCGCCCGCCGGTCACCTCGCTGGTCAGCCGCGCCATGGCGGGGGTGTTCGGGACGCGAAATTAACGGAAACGGTCGAGCAGCTTTTGCAGCGGCGAGCGGTCGGTTGCCAAACCCGGCGCATCGCTGGCCGGTGGCGCACCTGCCGGGGAAGGCCTGGCCGGGGAAGGCCTGGCCGGGGAAGGCCTGGCCGGGGAAGGCTCAACCGACGAAAGCTCGAAAGGCCCGGCCGGGGAAGGCTTGGCCCGGAAAGGCCCGGCCGGGGAAGGATCAACCGGAGAAGGCTCGGCCCGGAAAGGCCCGGCCGGAGAAGGCCCGGCCGGAGAAGGCCCGGCCGGAGAAGGCCCGGCCGGAGAAGGCCCGGCCGGAGAAGGCCCGGCCGGGAAAGGCATGGCCGGTTTCGCGGCGTCAAGTAGCGGCTCGGTTCGGGTTTCGCCGGTCGATGAGCGGGGCGGGGCCGTACGCAACGCCACGGCGTTCTGGAACCTTATCAGATCGCCCGCTGCCAGCGCCACGGCCCCCTCGGACACGCCGCGCAGCAGATCGTCGAGCCAGTCCGCGTCGGCCTTGGCAAAGTCGTGCAGCACATAGGCCGCCACGGCGTCCTTGTGGCCCGGATGCCCGATGCCAAGGCGCACCCGGCCATACCCCTCGCCCAGTGCCGCGTGGATCGACCGCAAGCCGTTGTGCCCGGCGTGCCCGCCGCCCTGCTTGACCCGCAGCTTGCCCGGTGCAAGGTCCAACTCGTCGTGCAACACGACGACCTCGTTCAGCGCCAGCTTGTAGAATGCCACGGCGGCCTGCACCGATTGGCCCGACAGGTTCATGAAGGTTTCGGGCTTCAGCAACCCGACCTTCTCATTTCCCAGCCGCCCCTCGGCCATTGCGCCATGAAACGCCCGTTTCCATGGGACAAAGCCGTGATCCGCCGCGATCCGGTCCACTGCCATGAAACCGATGTTGTGACGGTTCCCGGCGTATTTCGCGCCCGGATTGCCCAGGCCCACAAAGAGTCGCATCGCTGGTGCCCCGCTGTCTGCACCCCGTTATGCCCCGGAACCGCCCGGCCCGGCAAGGGAGGGACGCTTGACTTACGCCGTCTGCCTGTTGCAGCCTAGCCTTCCCGACCGACCGGACACAGACCCTGAGACAGCCCCGCACCACTGTCATCTGCTCGATGCGCAACGAAGGACCGTTCATTGTCGAATGGGTGGTGTGGTATCGCAGGTTGGGGTTCACCGACATCGTGGTGGTGACCAACAATTGCACCGACCGTTCTCCCGAATTGCTGGATGCGCTGCAGGCGGCAGGCTGGGTCCATCACATCCGCCATGACGTGCCCCCGGGCCAGCCTGTCACCGCGCAGAAACTGGCCGCCGTCAAAGGCCACAAGTCGGTGCGACGGGCCAGTTGGGCGATGGTCTGCGATGTCGACGAATTTCTGGTGATCCACCGGGGCGAGGGCAAGCTGGCCGATCTGCTGGACCCCCACCGCCTGCCCGACGGGTCGCCTGGCTTTCTGGGCATGTCGATCAATTGGCGGGTGTTCGGAACCGACGGGCGAAAGCAGTTTCAGGACGGCCCGGTGCACCGGCAATTCTTCGGGGCGAACAGCCGCCGCCGCAACCTGTCGCGCTTTGTGAAGTCGATTTTCCGGGCACCGAAATGGTTCGACGCGCTCGGCGAGCATGGCCCGCGCAAGTTGTCGCAGAAACGGGCGCGCCGGGCCTGGGGCGATCCGGGTATGACATGGGTGACCGCCGCTGGCGACCCGGTGCCGCAATGGCAACCCGAAGGGGAGTATCTGCGGCTGCTGACCGCGCGGCAAACCAGCCACGCTGTCGCACAGATCAACCATTACATGCTGCGCTCGGTCGACAGTTTCAGTCTGAAGAACGGCACGTTGTCGCCGGTGGCGCTGGTCAACCGCTATGATGACGGGTATTTTGCCGAAGCCAACCATGCCGACGAGATCGACGACAGCGCCCTGCGCCACGAGGCTGCGTTCGACGCCGTGTACAGTCAGGCGATGGCCCTGCCGGGCGTCGCGGGCCTGCATCATCTTTGCTGCGCCGACCATCTGCGGCTGATCGCCTTGAGAGCGGGTCGCCCGGTCGAGGCAGAGCCGTTGTATGCGGACCATCTGGCGCAGGCTGCCGCTCTGATCTGACCGTTGAGCGACGGGTGGCGAAAGGTTGCCCCTCGCCCCCGGATCTCGCTCGGCCCGCCGGGCTATTCCTCGGTATCGACAAAGCCTGCAGGAGCCGCGACGTTGGCGATCACGAAGTTCCGCGCGATGGTCGGCTTTGCGCCTTCGGGCAGGACGACGTCACTGATGTGGATCACATCGCCGATGTTCTTGCCGGCCAGATCGACCGTGACGTGATCGGGGATTTCGTCCGCCGTCACTTCCAGTTCGACCTCGGGGCGCACCACAACCAGCGTGCCGCCGCGCTTCAGCCCCGGCGAGTCTTCGTGGTTGATGAAGGTGACGTGGATGAACAACTCGATCCGGCTGCTGCGGCGCAGGCGCATCAGATCCACATGCGTGGGCAGGTCGCGCACGACATCGCGCTGGACTGCCCGGCAGATCACCCGGACATCGTCCTGCCCCTCGACCTTGAGGTTGAACAGGGTCTGCAGGAAGCGGCCTGCCTTCAGCTTTTTCAGCAGATAATTGTAGTTCAGGTTGATCGGCTGCGGGTCTATCCCGCCGCCGTACACAATACCGGGCACGTAGCTCTCACGACGAGCTTGACGGGCGGCCCCCTTGCCTGTCCCCATCCGTGCCTCGGCGATCAGATCAGGGATCTCACCAGCCATAGACAGTCTCCATATGATACATCCGCCGCCCTCCAAGGGTGTGCGACGCGATGGGGGTCTATAGGGGGGATTCGGCAGGATGGGAAGGGAAAAGGGCCTTGCCCGACAAAATCGGCGGGTGGATGATCTGGCAGATCGGCGGTCCGGTCCATGGGGAAAACAATGCCACAGGTCACGCTGCTGTTGGGCACCACGAAGGGGACCTTTCTGTTGACGGGGGCTGCGGATCGCCCCGACTGGCAGGCCGAGGGGCCGTTTTGCGACGGATGGCGATCAATCATGTGATCGCCGATCCGGAAGACGGCACGATCTGGGCCGGCGGCGGAGGAGAGTGGCACGGGGCCGGGTTCTAGCGGTCCGACGACGGCGGCCGCAAGTGGCACCTGACTGGGCTTTCCAACGGGCAGTTCGACGACTGGCTGGCCCGCGACCCCGGTTTTGCCGCCGAGATCGGCTGGCAGCCCGCCCCGGATGCGCCGTTCAAGGGCGAGGCGAGCGCCGTGTGGTCGCTGGGACTTTGCGGGGATGCGCTGTATGTCGGGGCCAAACCGGGAAAGCTGTATCGCAGCACGGACCGGGGGGCCACGTTCGGCGGGGTTGCCGGGATCAACGCGCATCCGGACCGCGGAGGCTGGCAACCCGGTGCCGCGGGGCTGGTGCTGCATTCGAGCGTGGCAACACCGGACGACCCCGCAAAGCTGTGGGTCGGCCGTTCCGCCGCAGGCGTCTTTGCCACGGAAGATGGCGGCGCCACCTGGGAGCGGCGCAACCAATTGTCGAACGCCGATGCGGCCCACGCACATCGCGGGGCGCGCGCCGGGCACGACCGGCCTGACACCGGGCCTTGCGTGCACAATCTGGTGCGCGCGCCGGGCGGGGCGGATCTTCTGTATCAGCAGAATCATCACGGCGTATTCCGCAGCGGCGATGGCGGCAGAAGCTGGCAGACGATCAGCAACGGGCTGCCCTCGACCTTCGGATTTCCGGTAGCCGTCGATCCGGTCGATCCGACGACACTCTGGGTGTTGCCATTGAACTGCGATACGCTGGGACGCTATCCACCGGGAGCGTCGGCCGCTGGCTGGCGATCGCGCGACAGTGGCGCGACCGGGGCGGCCTGCCGCAGCGGGATTGCTTCTTTACCGTCCTTCGACAGGCGATGGCGGTTGATCGGGCAACGCCGACGGGGGTGTATTTCGCCACCAACACCGGGTCGGTGTTCGCCAGTCGCGATGGCGGCGATCATTGGGACGAAATTGCGCGGCATCTGCCGACCGTGCTTTCGGTCGAGACGCTGACGCAGGCCTAGGGTCAGGAGGCGCGGCGCTGACATGTGGGCGCAAAAGCGCCGGTCTCCGGGGTTCAAAAGGGTCGGCCTGCGGCCATAACAGCGTCGTGCCTGCGCCCTGCCGCGTCGCGAGCCCGCTTGCCGAAGCGGCCGAGCATCCTCTAGGTCGTCGGCAGAGCCGGAGCCTGCATGCCCTTCACCACAACCCTTCGCGTCGCGCGCGTGCCATTGGCCGCCTTTGCCGCGATGGGCGCGGTCTGGGGCGGCTTTGCGGCAGAGTTGCCCGAGATCAAGGCGATGTTAAGTGTGAACGAGGTGCGACTGGGGCTGCTGATCCTGTTTACGCCGGTCGCCGCCGTGACGGCGATGCTGTTTGCGCCGCTGATCGGCGCGGCGTTGGGCCGTTTGGCCCTGCCTGTCGCGACGCTGGCGATGGCGACGGCTTTTGCGCTGCCGGGTCAGGCGGCCTCGGTCTGGATTTTTCCGCTGGCAATGCTGTGTTGCGGTGCCGCGACAGGGCTGACCGATGTCCTGATGAACGCCCGGGTCTCGCAACTGGAAAACGATCGTGGCCTGCATCTGATGAACCTGACGCATGCCGCCTATTCCTTTGGCTATGCAGGCGGTGCGATCGGCGTCGGCGTCGGCGTCGGCGTGATGCGCAGCGCCGGCTGGAGTCCGGCTAGGGTAATGGGGACAATTGCCTTGCTGGCGCTGCTGTTGGCCCTTGCAACAATCGAGGCCGGTGGGACGATCCGCGGGCTGCGCCGGCCCAAAGGAGCTGGGGCGGAGCGACTGGGTCTGATCCCGGTGATTGGTGGCGGCATCGTGCTGATCGCTTTTCTGACAGAAAATGCCGCCGAGAACTGGTCAGCCTGGCATATCGAACAGACATTGGGCGGCAGCCCGGCAGCAGGCGCCGCCGGGCCGGCCACGATCGCGATGACCATGGGGTGCGCGGCTGGCCGGGCAGGGACTGGCCGGGCAGGGACTGGCCGGGCGGATCGGGGCCTACCGGCTGCTGGCCGGGGGGGCGGTGCTGTCGGCGTTTGGAGCACTGTCTGCTGCGGCCGCCACCAGCCCGGCAATGGCCTATGCCGGGTTCATCGTGATGGGAATAGGGTCATCAGTGATTTCGCCGACGGCCTTTTCCCTCGTCGGACGCCTTGCCGAACCTTCGGCGCGGGCAAGGGCAGTTGCGCGAGCGACGTTGCTGGGATATTTCGGATATTTTTTTGGCCCGCCGCTTTTGGGGGTCATCGCGGGCGGCTACGGCTTGCGGTTTGCCTTCGTGTTTGCCGCTGGGCTGCTGATGTCCGTTCTGGTCCTCGCCCCTTGGCTGGCCCGCCAGAAGGGTTGACGGCGCGAAGATTTTTCGGACGAAAAATCTTCTTTTTCCCCGGCACGCACAGAAAGAATTCTTCGTACGAAGAATTCTTGGCGCGCTATCAGGCCCAATTTCCCTCGAAATCCGCAGGTACCAGCACATGGTCACGCGACAGATCCGTCGCTTTCTGCACACCGCACAAGGCCATTGATGTGTCGAGTTCCGCCCGGATGACTGCCAGCGCGCGCGCCACGCCGGCTTGCCCCATCGCCCCCAGACCATAAATGAAAGATCGCCCGATGAAGGTTGCCTTCGCCCCGAGCGCCAGCGCCTTCAAGACGTCCTGGCCCGACCTTATGCCGCCGTCCATATAAACTTCGGTCTGGGGGCCGACCGCCCGCAAGATCGGCGGCAGCATACGGATCGACGACAGCGCACCGTCGAGTTGGCGGCCACCGTGGTTAGACACGATCAGGGCGTCGGCACCGAAATCGGCGGCGCGCCGGGCGTCGTCGGCATCAAGAATGCCCTTGAGGATCAGTTTGCCGCCCCATTGGTCGCGAATGCGGGCGATCTTCGCCCAGTCCAGCTTTGGATCGAACTGTTCGTTGGTCCAACTCATCAGCGACGCCATATCGCCCACCCCCTTGGCGTGACCGACGATATTGCCAAAGCTGCGGCGGCGGGTGCCCAGCATGTCGCGCGCCCAGCGTGGTCTGGTTGCGATATTCAGGATGTTGGGCAGGGTCAGCCGAGGAGGGGCCGACAGGCCGTTCTTCAGGTCCTTGTGTCGCTGGCCGATAATCTGCAGATCCAGTGTCAGCACCAGCGCCGAACAGCCCGCGCGGCGCGCGCGCTCGATGGCCGCGTCGACGAACGCCTCGTCCTTCATCACATAAAGCTGAAACCAGAACGGTGCACCGGTCGCCTCGGCGACATCTTCGATCGAACAGATCGACATGGTTGACAGGGTAAAGGGCACGCCAAAGGCCAGCGCTGCGCGGGCTGCCTTGATCTCGCCATCGGCGTGCTGCATCCCGGTCATCCCGATCGGGGCGAGGGCCACCGGCATCGTCACATCTTGCCCGATCATGGTCGAGGTCGTGGTCCGTCCGGTCATGTCCACTGCAACCTTCTGGCGCAGGCGGATTTTTTCGAAATCCGAAGTGTTCTCGCGGAACGTCTGTTCGGTATAGCTGCCGCTTTCGCAGTAGTCGTAAAACATCTTCGGCACCCGACGTTTGTACAGGCGCTTCAGGTCGTCGATGCTTGTGATGACGGGCATGGCGGAGGTCCTTGCCAGAGAAGTCGGCGTTATTGGTCAGATCCTTTTACCAATATCGCGAAACCGATGCAATGGTCTTGCTGATCGGGGGACTTGCATATGATGCGATATCGAATTACATAATTCGATATCGCATCATTCAGGAGCCTGCCATGACCCTCTCCCGCCGTCGCATCCTCGCCTTGATCGGAGGCGGCACGATCCTTGCCGCCGGCGCCTCGGTCGCCAGCATCGTCACCCGCCGGCCCCGCACCGCCGATCTGCCGTGGATCATTGCGGGGCTTGATCCCGAACCCCGACGTCGCGCGCTGTCCTTCGCCCTGCTGGCGCCCAACCCGCACAACCGCCAGCCCTGGCTGGTCGATCTGCGCGAACCGGATGTCGTTACGCTTTACGCCGACCCCGAGCGCCGTTTGCCCCATACCGACCCGTTCGGTCGCCAGATCACGATCGGGTTGGGCTGTTTTCTGGAAACCATGCGGATAGCCGCCAGCCATGGCGGCTACAGGGTGGAGATCGCGGCGTTTCCCGACGGGGAAGCTGCAACCGGCCTCGATGCCCGTCCGGTGGCCCGTGCGGTCTTTGTCGCCGACACGGCCGTGGCCCCCGACCCGCTGTTTTCCCGGATTCCGCACCGGCGGTCGAACAAGGACCCGTTCGACACCACGCGCCCGGTGCCGCAGGACGTGCTGGCCGATCTGCAGGCAGCGGTGCGGACTGCCCGGTTCGCAGGCTCTGTAGTGAAGGCCGATATCGCCGACTGGCGGGTCCGGACGCGCGAGGCGTTGCGCATCGAGATCGAAACCCCGCACACCTACAAGGAGTCGGTCGATCTGTTCCGGATCGGTCACGCCGAAGTGGACGCCAACCCCGACGGCATCGACTTTTCCGGCCCGCTGTTTGAAATGCTGGCGGCAACCGGGCTGATGACGCGGCAATCGGTGATGGATCCGTCCTCGCAGGCCTTCAAGGCGGGACTGGACGCGGTCTATGCCAACGCCGACACCGCAATGGGGCACATCTGGCTGGTCACAGACGGCAACAACCGGAAAGACCAGATCGCGGTCGGGGCCGATTGGGTGCGGGTGAACTAGCGGCCACGGCAGTCGACCTGTCGATGCAGCCCTTGAGTCAGGCCTTGCAGGAATACCCTGAAATGTCGGGATTTTATGCCGAAACCCACAGCCTGCTGGCCCCCGGAGGCGGGACGGTTCAAATGCTGGCGCGGATCGGCTATGGTTCGACCCCAAAACCAAGCCCGCGCTGGCCGCTGGGAACCCGGATTGTGAATGCCTGATCAGACTCCCGCCTCGGACCTCGCCCGGTTCTTTGCCTTCTTCAACGAGGTGGGAATCCTCTACCAGTTGTCCACCGCAATGTTCGAGACCCGGCTGCCGCCGGGCTTCACCGTTTCGCAGTTTGCGGTGCTGAACCATCTGATCCGGGTGGGCGACGGTCGGACCCCGCTCGATCTGGCGCGTGCGTTTCAGGTGCCGAAAACCACGATGACCCATACGCTGGCGGTGCTGGACCGGCACGGGCTGGTGCGGACGGCGGCGAACCCCGAGGATGGGCGCAGCAAACGCGTCTGGATCACCGATCACGGTCGCGCGTTCCGCGAGACGGCAGTGGCGGCACTGGCCCCCGACGTCGCAGCCATCGCCGGCGAGTTTGCGGCCGACCGGCTCGACGCCGCCATGCCGCCGCTGACCGACCTGCGCCGCCTCATGGACCGTCTGCGCGACTCAAGCGGAATGCGCCCCGGCAGATAGCGCGGCCACCAGTTGCAGAACTTCAGACACCGGCTTGCCTGCCCCGATGGCGGCGACGATGGCCGACCCCACCACGCAGCCATCCGCAACGCCCGCAATGGCATGGGCCTGTTCCGGAGTGGTAATGCCGAACCCCACGATCACCGGCAGATCGGTGCTGGCCTTGATCCGCGCGACTTCCGGTGCGACATCGCGGCTTTGCGGCGCCGCCGCCCCGGTGATCCCGGTGATCGAGACGTAATAGACGAATCCCGACGTGTTCCGCAGCACCACGGGCAGACGCAGCGCATCGGTGGTCGGCGTGGCAAGACGGATGAAGTTCAGTCCGGCGGCCTGCGCAGGCAGGCACAACTCGGCATCCTCTTCGGGCGGCAGATCGACCACGATCAGCCCGTCGATCCCGGCCGCCACGGCCTCGTGCAGAAAACGCGTCACCCCCCGCGCGTAGATCGGGTTGAAATAGCCCATCAGCACGATCGGCGTCCCCGCATCGCCCGCCCGGAAATCCCGCACCATCTGCAAGGTCGCATCGAGCGTCATTCCCCCCTCAAGCGCCCGTTGCCCGGCGCGCTGGATCGTCGGGCCGTCGGCCATCGGATCGGTGAAGGGCAGGCCAAGCTCGATGATGTCGACGCCGGCCCCCGGCAGGCCCTGCATCACCGCGAGCGAGGTGGCAATATCGGGATCGCCCGCCATGTGATAGCTGACAAAGGCCTTTTTCCCCGCTGCGCGCAACCGGGCGAACGTGTCGTCAATTCTGGTCATCCGGTGGCCCATCCCTGCAAGTCCAGTTGCGGTTTGCACGGGGCAGGGCGGAAAATCAATGGCTCTCGCCAGCGAAGCCGCGCCCAGCCCGTGCTTGATCCCGCGCCGCCACCCCCGTAAAAGCGGCCTGCAGAACAGGGAGAGCGGCGATGGGTTTCAAGATGGGTATCGTGGGGCTGCCAAACGTCGGCAAATCCACCCTGTTCAATGCGCTGACCCGGACGGCAGCGGCGCAGGCCGCGAACTTTCCGTTCTGCACCATCGAGCCGAATGTCGGCGAGGTGGCGGTTCCCGACGACCGGCTGGACAAGCTGGCGGCGATTGCGGGCAGCAGGCAGATCATTCCCACCCGGATGACCTTTGTCGATATCGCGGGCCTGGTGCGGGGGGCGTCGAAGGGCGAAGGTCTGGGCAACCAGTTCCTTGCCAACATCCGCGAGTGCGATGCAGTGGCGCATGTGCTGCGCTGTTTCGAAGACGGCGACATCACCCATGTCGAGGGCCGGATCGACCCGGTGGCCGACGCCGAGACCATCGAGACCGAGCTGATGCTGGCGGATCTCGACAGCATCGAGCGACGGCTGGCGGGGCTGGCGCGCAAGATCAAGGGTGGCGACAAGGACGCGCTCGATCAGGACCGGCTGCTGCGCCTGGCGCTGGTCGAACTGGAAGCCGGGCGTCCGGCGCGGGGCGTCAAGCTGGCCGAAGATGATGCACGCGCCTGGCGCTTGCTGCAGTTATTGACAGCGAAACCGGTGCTTTACGTCTGCAATGTCGAAGAGGCCGCTGCCGCCTCGGGCAACAGCCAGTCGGCGCGGGTGGCGGTCATGGCCGCGGCGCAGGGGGCCGCGTCAGTGGTGATCAGCGCCCGGATCGAAGAAGAGATCAGCCAGCTTGCCGCCGACGAGGCCGCGATGTTCCTCAAAGAGATGGGTCTGGCCGAAGCCGGGCTCGATCGGCTGATCAAGGCGGGTTACAAACTGCTGGGGTTGCAGACCTATTTCACCGTGGGCCCCAAGGAGGCCCGCGCCTGGACGATCGACGGCGGCACCCTTGCGCCACAGGCAGCGGGCGTGATCCACGGCGATTTCGAAAAGGGCTTCATCCGCGCCGAAACGGTGGCCTATGTCGATTACATCGCAGGGAACGGCGAAGCGGGAGCCAAGGAAGCGGGCAAGTTCCGCGTTGAGGGCAAGACCTACGAGGTCAAGGATGGCGATGTCCTGCATTTCTTGTTCAGCGGCTGACCCGACCGACTGCGCCTGCCCGGGGTGCCGGTCAGGCACGGGCAAAGGCCGACAGCATTCACCGAGAGCTGCGGCTGTGCGGCCTTGACAGCTTCCGCCTCGATCTCCATCTCCAGGCCGGCAGATCGACCACGCCCGACGGTCGTGCTGGCCAAGCGCACCAAGACATCAGCCATCCATGCCGGAGAACGGCTCACCATGTCCGAGGCCGCCAAGGCATGAGGCGTGACGGACCACGTGATACGCCGCCTTGTCAAAAGCGGTATCCTGCCCGCTGAGCACGTCGTTCCAGAAGCACCATATCAGATCCTTGCAGATGAATTGATCACGGCGACCGCCAAATCTGCGGTGTCCCGGAAAAGCCGCCGGTGTCGCGCAACCGACACCGTCGCAATTCAAATATCCGAAGATACTTGAGGAAGGCGTGTGCCATGACTGACGCATCACGATGCCCCTTATCGCGCGGCAGGCGGCGCCGTCGGTCAGGCCTGTGCGCCAAGTCATTCAGGACCGCGGTGAAGGCCGCCCGCCGGACGAGTTCGAGGATGCTGCGGTCGTCGACGTCCTTGCCAACATCGTGGTGTCCCGCGAGTTTGGGCCTCTTTTCCGGCAACCGGTTGCGCAGGACATCGACCGTCGGGCATGTGCGGTCCTACGGCGCGGCCAGTTGCCGTCGGCACGCATGCCATTGATGTCCCGCGCGATGTCGAAGATCGCGCTGGTCTGCTTCACGGCCTCCGGAGCGATGTCGTGCACAGGATTGCACCGGGGCTTCCGATATCTATGGCGCGACCGGTGCCACCGGCGTCCGTCGGTGCCACCTGATGAAAGGCGCACCCGTTTTCCCCTTGCCCGGATTCCGCAGCCCCGTTAAACAGTCTCCGTCGGAGGCGTGGCTGAGAGGCCGAAAGCACTCGGTTGCTAACTGAGCGTGGGGGGAACCCCACCGTGGGTTCGAATCCCACCGCCTCCGCCATTATTATCCGAGCTAGAAATAGTAGAAATAACTGAAAACAAAGTGTTTTCTGGTGTTTTTGCCCTACCCCGCAAAAGATCATGCCGTGCTTTGCTGCACATTTTGCTGCACAATCCGCTGCACGGGGCCATTGCGGGAGTCGTCACATGAGCATTGTTCGGCGCGGATCGAACTTCCACCTTCGCAAGCGGGTCCCGCTGCGATACCGGCGGGTTGAACCTCGCGTCACGGTTTGGATAAGCCTGCATACGGACTCCGAAAGCGTCGCAAAACAGAAGGCCCCTTTGGCATGGCAGCACCATGTAGAGGCATGGGAAGCCCGCATGGCCGGGGATACCGGCGACGCGGAACGGCGCTTTGAAGCGGCCCGCGAACTGGCGGCGGTCAGGGGCTATCGGTATCTGTCTGCCGGTCAGGTCGCGGCGCTGCCCCGCGAAGAGC